>SXGQ01575865.1_pt1 | contig 12150 bp, 6 predicted proteins | sample 3178371 | NCBI WGS metagenome assembly SXGQ01 (sample SAMN11356859, study PRJNA531348) | freshwater metagenome | isolation source: freshwater sample F1-20 | place: China: Fuxian Lake, Yuxi | collected 2017-12-25 | reverse complement strand
GGGCCGCGGTGAGCGCGTTCCGCCGCCGGGCACCCGCGTCGCGCGCGGGTTCCGCCACCGGCCGCAACGCCGCGGTGAGCCGCCGGCGGTCGCCCAATTGGAGCAGCGCCCGGCCGGTCGGGAGCTGTGCGATCAGCGCGGTCTGGAAACGACCGTACCGCTCCCGCAACGCCACCCAGCCCGGATCCGCGCCCTCCGCCTCGCCCGTGTCGACCGCACGCTGGAAGGCCGCCACGGCCCGCTGGACCGGTTCGGTGACCGCGAGGGTGGTCGCCAGCCGCTCCTCGATCACGCGGGCCCACGCCTCCAGGTAGTGCTCGGACGTCGACCGCGGCTTGTCGATGGTGTGGTCGACCAGCACGGCCGCCGCGTGGGCCGCGTCGAGCGTCGGCGCCGGCGCGCCGCGGACGACACCGGTCATCAGGTCGGACCCGAGCAGCGCCTCCGGGAAGAACCGCTCGTAACCCGCCCAACGGTCGGGCTCCGGGTCGGGTTCGCAGCCCGCCGCCGGCGAAGCCTGATCCGTGGCCGTGAACCCCGCCGCCGCCAACTGCAGCCGCGCCGGGCGGCCGGAGATCCCGTCGGGGACGCGGCTGAACCACGCCCGCGGCGGCACCAGCGCGCGCGGGACGGCCAGCTCGTGGAATCCGCCCGAATGGCACTGCGTCATCCCGAACACCACGCGCCCGCGGCCCAGCCCCGCGGCGAGCTCCCGCCGCAGGTCCGCGACACCGAGCACCTCCGTATTGTCGGTGCGCCAGCCTTGGCGGCCGCCACGCTTCCATTGCCAGAGGGTGATCGCGCTCTCCTGCGCCGCGTCCCGGCCGGCCAGTTCCCCGTGGTCGCCCACCAGCAGGAACAGGGTGCCGCCGCCGCGCACGAGCGGCAGGATCTCCTCCCGCAGGGCGCGGAACAGGGACTCGCGGGTCGCGGGCCGGTTGTCCGGGAGGAATCCCGGAAGCCATTCCGGCTCGTAACCGCCGTCGCGCTCCACCTCGCGATAGGTGTCCGGCAGCACCGCCGGGGAGCCCTCGCGGTTGCCCACTCCGAAGAAACACCACCGCGGCGCCGCCGGCCGGGTCCGCGCCAGCCACCCAGCCCACGCGCGCGCCTGCAGGTATTGCGAGTAATTGTTGGTCAGGGGCGTGCCGCCGCCCGACAGGATCACAAAGACCGCGGGGCCGTCCGCGGGCGCCAACGCCGCCGCGCCCGGACCCGCGCATCCGGAAGCCAGCCAGGGAACCGCCCCGACGCCAGCAAGGCCCAAGCGCAGAAATTCCCGCCGCGTCTGCGCGCGGCGGGTCACGGTTGCAGCCCGAGCAGCCGGCGCACCTGGGGTTCCAGCCGCGCCCCGCGTGCGTTCGTGTCGACGATGCGACCCTCGCGGTCGAGGAGAAACATGGCGGGGATGCTGCGGATGTTGAATTGCCGGCCGAACTCGTTGTCCCAGTAGCGGCCGTCGAACTGCTGCGGCCACGGCATCTTCCGGTCCCGCGTGAAGTCGGTGAGCTTCTTCCGCGCGGCCGCGAGCTTGGCCGCGGCTTGCTCCGGGGTATCGAGCGGGCGGCCGGCGTTGCGGGGATTGCGTCGGGTCTCCTCGTCCACGATCCCAGAGTTCTCGAACGAGATCCCGACGATCTCGAACCCTTGGGGGTGATACTGCTCGTAGACGCGGAGCAGATTGGGGAGCTCGGCGATGCAAGGGCCGCACCACGTAGCCCAGAAGTCGATCAGGACAACCTTACCGCGGAGCCGCGCCACGTCCACCTCGCGCCCGTCGACGGCGGTGAACTTCAGCTCGAGCGGCTTCGTCCGTAGGTCGACCATCCGCACTTCAGCCGCCGCCTGCCGGGCGATCTCGGGGTCCGGACTGGAGGCGAGGGCGCGCATCCGCGCGAGACCGGCCTCCGGGTCACGCGCAGCGAGGAGCTTCGCCTCGCCCAGACGTAGCGCGGGCAGGGCCTTCGAGGCGGGGAACTGCTCCTCCAACGTGCGCAGGGGTCCGGCCAGGGCGGCGGGGTCCGGCTGCTCGGCATCGAGTTGTCGGCTCAGCGCCGCGGAGGCGACCCCGGAGAGGATCCCCTCGCGGGCCGCCGCGGGCAGGTCCTTGCGCGCGAGGGCGGACTCGATGCGCTGGGCGTAGGCGGCGCGGTAGCCGGCGCGCGCGGCCTCCGGCAGGCGTTCGCCGAGCGCCTCGAGCGCCGGCAGCAGCCCGCGCGTGCGGGAATCTTCCGGGAACCCGAGCAGGAAAGTGAACCCGGCCGCGAGGGCCGGCTCGCCCTCGGGGTTAGGGGTCACGATGGCGGTGCGGGCCGCCTCGAAGGCGGCATCGGCGGGGGACTTATCGGCCGCCGGCAAGGGCGCCACGCCGAGGGCGGCCAGCAGGAACAGGCAACGCGGGAGGGACGGGGAGCGCATCGGGGAGGGAGGTGGCGGGACCGCGACCGCGGCGCGTCACTGTCCGCGACGCTGGCGGGCGGGGCGCGGATCGCAATCCCGCAGGCGCCAGCGCGGATTCGACAACCGGCCGGCGGGCGGCACGCTCGCGGCCGGATTTCCCGATGCCTCCCGCCCGTCCCACCTCCCGCTCCGGCCGCGCGCCCCGCGTCGTGCTCGTGGCGATCGCCGGCGGGAGCGGCTCGGGCAAGACGTGGCTCGCGCACGCCCTGCGCCGCCGCCTTGGCCGCCGCGCGGCGCTCCTGTCCCTGGACGACTTCTACCAGGATCTGGGCCACCTGACCCCCGCGCGGCGCGCGCGGCGCAACTTTGACCGGCCCGCCGCGATCGACTGGGCGGCGCTCGCCGCCGTGCTCGACGGGATCGCCGCGGGCGGGCGACCGCCGGTCCCCCGGTATGACTTCACGCGCCACACCCGCCACGGCCAGTCCCGCCGCTGGGCCCCGCGCCCCGTGGTGTTGGTCGAGGGGCTCTGGCCGTGGGTCCGCCCCGCCCTCCGCGAACGGTTCGACCTTCGGATCTACCGCGACACCGCCACACCCGTGCGGCGGGAACGGCGGCTCGAGCGGGACACGCAGGAGCGCGGCCGCACCGCCACCTCCGTGCGGCGCCAATGGCGGGAGCAGGTCGAGCCGATGTTCCGGCGCCACGTGGCGCCCCAGCGCGAACGGGCCCACGTCGTGGTGGGCGGCGAGCTGGAGGACAAGGCCCTCGCGGACCTCAGCCGCCGCATCCTCGACCTGCTTCCGCGGCCGCGGCGCTGCTGAGGCGATTCCGCTCTGGCCAAGCCGCGACTGCGGCGTACGTTTTTACTCTCCCGCCGGTTCCGGCGCACCCTGCCTTATGAAGACCACCCTGCCCCCCCTCCTCGTGGCGGCCGTGCTGTGCCTCCCCGCCGCCGTCCGCGCCCAGGCGCTCCCCGCGCCGCGCCCGCCCGCCTCCGCGGACGAGGTTCCCCTCACGCTCACCCCATTCGTTGTCGAGGAGACCCAAGACCGCGGCTACGCGGCCACCTCGACCCTCGCCGGCACCCGCCTGCGCACGGACCTCCGCGACGTCGGCGCCGCCATCTCGGTGGTGACGTCCCAGTTCCTCCTGGACACCGCCTCCACCAACGCGCGCGACTTCCTCGTCTACACCACCAGCACCGAGGCGGGCGGCTTCGAGGGCAACTTCTCCGGCGTCGACACCGGCAACCGCTTCTCGAGCGCCGAGTCGCTGCTCCAGAACCCCCAGAACTCCACGCGCGTCCGCGGCCTCGCCGGCGCTGACCTCACGCGGGACTTCTTCCTGACCAACATCCCGCTGGATTCCTACAACACGGAGCGGGTGGACATCTCGCGCGGCGCCAACGCGATCCTCTTCGGCCTCGGCAGCCCCGCCGGCATCATCAACAACCAGCTCAAGTCCGCTCAGCTCGGCCGCAACAGCTGGGCCTTCAGCAGCGCGCTCGGCCGCTTCGGCAGCCACCGCGAGGTGCTGGACGTGAACCAGGCCGTCGTCGCGGGCCGGCTCGGCGTGCGCTTCATCGCCCTGAACAAGTCCGAGGGCTACCGGCAGAAGCCGGCCTTCGAGGACGACCGCCGCGCCTTCGTCACCGCCAAGTGGGAGCCGCGCCTACTCCGCGACGGGCTCACCCAGTTCCAGGTCAGCTATGAGGGCGGCTACACGCGCTCGAACCGCCCCCGGCCCACTCCGCCGCAGGACGGCCTCACGGCCTGGTACAGCGTGCTGAACAAGGCGGCGGTCGACCCCACCAACCCCACCGCGGTCACGACCAATCCGCTGCTCTTCGCGCACCTCGGCGCGCCCGGACGCTGGTTTGGCCAGGTGGGCGCGGTCTTCACCGACCCCGCCTCGGCCACGCAGGGCGGCAACGGCGTCCCGCCGTTCATGATCAGCCGGGGCGGCACGCCATTCGTCTCCTGGTACGCGATCGGCGCCTATGCCGCGCAGGGCAACAACCCGAATTTCTTCCTCAACCGCCAGTTCGCGCCCCCGGGCCAAGCTTACACCGGCCTTTGGCGCTACCAGGAGATCCGCGACCCCTCGACCTTCAACTTCTACGACGTCCTCCTCGACGGGCCCAACAAGCGCGAGGAATCGGACTTCCGCGCCCTCAACGCCACCTTCCGCCAGACGTTCCTGCGCGACCTCGTGGGCATCGAACTGGCCTACGACCGCCAGACCTTCAACCGCGAGAACTTCGGGGTGTTCGGCTTCGACGCGTACACGCTGTTCGTGGATTTCAACACCAAGCTCGTCGACGGCGCGCCCAACCCGAACTTCGGCCGGCCGTACGTCGCCTCCGACTCCATCGGCAACAACTTCTCCGAGGTCACCCGCGAGGCCAAGCGCGCCACGGCCTACGCCACGCTCGACCTCCGCCGCCGCCCGGGCTGGCAGCGCCACCTCGGACGCCACGTGTTCACCGGTACCTGGACCAACCAGCGCAACGCCACCTTCAACCGCAGCATCAACGGCTACTCCTACGGCCTCGACCTCAACGTCTACGCCAACAACCCCGCCGCGACCACCTACCCCTCTTACGCCGCCATCCACTACCTCGGGCCCTCCATCGCCCAGCTGAACTCACCCGCGGGCGCCGGCATTAGCGGCATCACCGCCCTCCACGTGCCCCAGAGCTCCGGCACCGCGCTGCTCTTCGACGCCCGCGTGAACCAGATGGTCCGCGTACCCGTCACCACGATCTCCGCCGGCGAGCGGGACATCAGCAAGCTCTACTCCGGCGCCTCCAAGAACGCCAACACCACCCGCAGCCAGTCCGCCATCTGGCAGGGCTACCTGCTCGGGGACAAGCTCGTCGGCCTCGTCGGCTGGCGCGAGGACGAGTTCGACCTCCGCGACGCCGGCCCCGCCCGGCTCGCCTCGGGCACCGGCGAGACCGACCCGTTCAATCCCGCCTGGAACCTGCCTGAGCGGCCCACGATCTACGCCAAGGACTCCACCGTGAGCTGGAGCGGGGTGCTGCACGCGCCCGACTGGGTCCGCCGCCGGCTGCCGCGCGGCACCGACCTGAGTCTTTCGTACAACGAGGCGCGCAACTTCCGCCCCTCGTCGACGATCGCGGATGTTTACGGCCGCCCGTTCGCCCCGCCCGCCGGCCGCACTAAGGACCTCGGGGTCACCCTCTCGGCGCTCGAGCGGAAATTCACCCTGCGCGTGAACCGCTACCGCACCACGCAGACGAACGACTCCGCAACCTTCTACAATACGTTCTGGCCCGGCAACGACGCGGTCCGCGCGATGAACGGCCTCCGCGGCTCCAACACCAGCGAGGTGGTGATCAACAAATGGTTCGGCTTCACGCCCGCCGACCCGCGCTACCTGCCGCTGCGCGCCGGCCTGACCAACCCCGCGCAGGCCAACGTCCTCAACCCCTCGCTCACGCCCGCCGAGACTACCGCGCGCAACCTCTGGTTCACGCAGCGTACCCGCGAGGAGTGGCTCCGCCCCGTCGATCCGCTACTCGCCCAGACCTGGGGCTTCACGCAGGCGCCCAACGGCGGAAACTGGAGCGCGACGCGGCCGCCAAATGTGGGCAACGTCGCCGATACGGTGTCCGAAGGCTGGGAGTTCGAAGGCACGTTCAACCCGCTCCCGCACTGGCGCCTCACGTTCAACGCCGCGCGCCAAGAGGCCCGTCGCGCCAATGTGGGCGCGGATTTCACCGAGTTCATCAACCGCAACCTGCCCCTCTGGACCGACGGCAACGGGAAGCTCGCGACTAATATCCGCGAGATGGAGGGCCTCGAGGACATCATCTACTTCAACTCGTTCGGCACCTCGCAGCTTGGGAACCTCGCGATCATCAATATGTACGTGCCCTACCTGAACGCGCTCGCCGCCAACGGCTCGCCGGTGCAGGAGCTGCGCCGCTGGCGCTTCAACGCGGTGACGAACTACGACTTCCGCACCGGTGCGCTCAAGGGCTGGAGCGTCGGCGGCGCCGCCCGCTGGCAGGACCGCGTCGCTACCGGCTTCCCCGCGAAGCAGAATGCCGCCGGCGCCTGGGTCTACGATGTCACCCGCCCCTACTACGGGAGCGCCCAGATCAACTACGACCTCTGGTTCCGTTTCGGCCGCCGCTTCCTCACCGAAAAGGTGCGCTGGAGCGTGCAGCTCAACGTCCGCGACGTCTTCGGCACGGAGGACCTTATTGCGGTTACCGCCCAGCCCAACGGGCAGGTCGCCAGCGCCCGCATCCCGCAGCCGAACAAGTGGACGATCACGAACTCCTTCGAGTTCTGATCCAAGGGCGCAGCGCCCCAGCGCCGCTGCGCCTCACGCCGCCCGGCCCGCCCCGGCCCGCCCCGGAGGCGGGGGCGCGGCCGCCCGCAGCACGCGGTGATTGACGGTCCGGCGCTGGTCCGCCGTCAGCGGAGGCAGTTCCGGCAGCGCGTCGGCCCGCGCCTCCCGCAACCAATGGCGCGCGAGGGCGCGGAAATTATCCCACCGCTCGGAAAGGAAGTGATCCCGCGGGGTCATCGCCTGGCCGTCCCCCACGAGCGGCGGCGCCCCCGCGGCCTGCCGCAGAAGGCTGCGCCATTCGGTGAGGAGGCGATCGAGGTCACCCCGACCCGCGGTCTCCACCTCGTCGAGGACCTCCCGACTCCGCGCGCCCTCCGCCACCACCGCACGGACGGCCTCCGCCGCACCTGCGCCGTACTGCACGGGCACGCCCTCGCGCAGCCAACCCTCGATGGTCAGGTGGCGGTACGCGCGCCCGCAGGCCTCGGCGAGGCGCCCGAGCCAGCGCGGATTGGTGCCGGTGAAGCGGTCGCCCGCGAACAGGTTCGCGGTGTCGAACAGCAGGTCATCGATCGGGTAACGGTGATCCTCAAGGGCCGCGGCCAGCGCGAGCCCCTCGGGGCCGAGGAAACCCGCGACGATCTCGCCCCGCACAGTCAACCGCAGCCTCCGGTCGAGGACACCCGTGCGCTGCCATTGCCAGAGGAGCGTCGGCTCCGGCGACAGGGCGAGGCACGCCGTACGGTGCGGGCACGCGGGACACGCGGGGCTCGGATTGCGGTCGCGGCGCACGAGCCGCGCGCGGCCGGTGTCGGTCCGCTCGCCGCAGGGCAGCGCGTCGGCCAACTCGGGCGGCGTCTGCTCGCTGCCTAACGGGAGGCGTTCCTCACTGAAGAAACGGCCCGCGGCGTCGCGCGCCAATTCGCCAGCATCGCGGCCGTCGCGCAGACGCCGGAGGAGGACGGCCCAAGGTAGCGGCGGGGCGCGGCGCAGGCGCAGCGGTTCGGCCCGGCGCAACCGTGGCGTCCCCGCGCTCACGAGCACGTACCCGGCCTCGTCGAGGCCCCGGCGGCCGGCGCGGCCGACCATCTGCAGCAGGTCGTGCGGCGCGATCTCGCGCTCGAGGTGGTCATGGCGGTAGGCAGCCGCGGTGATGAGGACCGAGCGCAGGGAGAAATTGATGCCTGCGCTCAGGCCTAGGGTCGCCACCACGGCGCGAAGTTGTCCGGCCTTGGCGAGCGGCTCGATCACGCCGGCCCGCTGCGCGTAACTCAGCCCACTGTGGTGGAACGCCACCCGCGCGCGGAGTAGCCGGGCGAGGACCGGCCCACACAACTGCTCTTGCTCCGGCGTGAGGGTCAGTGGATCCGCGAGCGGCAGCTCCCGCGCGAACTGGCGCGCCAGGCGCTCGGCATCCGCGCGGTGCGGCGCGAAGACCAAGACCGGACCCAGCCCCTCCCGTAAGGCGCCCGCCACGCGCCGGCACCAAAAGCCCTCGATGCAGCGCGGCAGGCCGTGCACGAGCTCATCGACCTCGACCTCCTCGAGCTGCACCGGGCGCTCATGGTGCGCGATGACTTCGGACTCGCGCCCTAACCGGCGGAACCACGCTGCGACATCCTCCGGGTTCGCCACCGCGCCGGACAGCAGCAGGAGCTGCAATTCGCGCGGCGCCGACAACAGCACGCCCTCGTAGTGGTTACCGCGATGCGCGTCCGCCAGCCAATGATACTCATCCACCACCAGCATCCGGAACGGCTCGCCGGGACCGGCGGCCGCCGGGTCGACGATCCGACCTTGCACTGCCTCCAAGGTCGCAACCACCACCGGGGCCTCCGGGCGAACGCAGAGGTCGCCGGTCATAATACCCACCTCCCAGCCGCGGGCGCGCCATTCGGCGAACTTGTCATTCGCCAGCGCCCGCGTCGGGACGGTGAAGAGGGCCCGGCGGGCGAATGCGGTCTGCTCGACCCAGCGCTCGAAGACGTAGGTCTTACCCGCCCCCGTCGGCGCGCTCACGATCACGTCGCGGCCCGCGCGGAGACCGTGCAGCGCCAGCGCCTGCCACCGGTCGGGCAGCATGAGCTTCTGCAGGCCGGCGAAGGCGTCGTGGAGCACGCGCCCAAGGTGCCCGCCGCACCGGGCCCGTCAATCGGCGGCACGACTCCGTGCCGCCGAAGTCAGCCTCAGGGCGCCGCGACGGTCGCCGCGGGCGCGATGCGCGCGATGCGCTCCGGCAGCAGCGCGTAGAGGGCGCCGTCCGGACCCGGCACGACGTGCCGGATGCGACCGAGCTCCTTGAAGACCACCTCCTGCGCCACGACCTTGCCGTCCCGCAGCTCGATCCGGCGGAGCTCCTGCGCCGCGAGGGTCGCGAGGAACAGCTGGCCCTTCCAGCGCGGGAACAGGTCGCCCTCGTAGAAGGTGATGCCGCACACGGCGAGGGAAGGCACCCAGTAGGTCAAGGGCTGCTCCATCCCCTCCTGGCTCGTGATCTGGGTGATGGCGTCGCCGCTGTAATCCATCCCGTAGGTGATGACCGGCCAGCCGTAGTTGCGGCCACGCTCGACGAGGTTCAGCTCGTCGCCGCCGCGGGGGCCATGCTCGGTGCTGTAGAGGCGGCCGGTGCCGGGCTCGAAGGCGAGGCCCTGCGAGTTGCGGTGGCCATAGCTCCAGATGGACGCGAGGGCCTTGGGGTCCTTGGCGAAAGGATTGTCGGCCGGGACGCGCCCGTCGTCGTGCAGGCGGTGAACCTTGCCGATGGGGAGGCCGAGGTCCTGGGCCACGCTCTTCCCGCCTCGCTCACCGATGGTGAGGTAAAGGAACCCGGCGCGGTCAAAGGCGAGGCGACCCCCGAAGTGCACGCCGCCCGCCTTGGTGTAGTGCTCGGTCCGGGCCTGATAGATGGTCTCCTGCTCGACCAGGGTGTTGTCCTTGATCTTCCCGCGCACCACGCGGGTCAGGCTGACGGCCTCGCCCTTGGCGTTGCGCTGCGGATCGCTGAAGGCGAAGTACACCCAGCCGTTGCGGGCGTGGTCCGGATGCGGGACAACGTCGTAAAGGCCCGCCTGGCCGCCGGTGTCGACCGCGGGCAGGCCGAGCAGGGGCCGCGCCGCTAGCTTGCCCTTCTCGATTAAAAAGGCGTGGCCGCGCTTCTCGGTGGCGATCGCGAGGTCGGGCTTCAGGAACGCGAGAGAGTACGGCTCCTTCATCCCGCCGACCCACGTCGACACCTGGTACTCATGCAGCTGGCTGCGGGCCGTGACGAAGTCCGCCGGCTTGGCGAACTTGAGCTGGCCGGCCGCGTGCAACGCTCGCTGCTCGCGGATGTAGATGACCATCGCGCGGATCTCCTTATCGGGGATCGCGCTGCCCCACGCGGGCATTCCCTTCTCGGGAAAGCCCTGCCGGATGCTGCGCTCGATGCTGGCGTCGTCCGCACCCGCCGTCCACACGTCGTCCAGCAGCGACCCGGCCTGCGCGCCCTGCAGCTTGTCGCCGTGGCAGTTGGCGCAGAGCTGCTGGTAACGCTGGGCGACGTTGTTGGGGCGGGGCTGGCCGGCGGGGAGGCTGGCGGCGCCGGCGAGGGCGAGGGCGAGGGCGAAGGGAACGCGGGGAAGGGTGATCACGGCAGCCGAGCAAAGACGCACCTTAACCCCGGGCGCAATCGCCGGTTTCACCGGCGCGGCCGGACGGCTCAGTTCAGGAGCAGGTGGAACACGCGCAGGGCCTCGCCCCCCGGCTCCCCGGCCGGCCGGGCCACTAGGCGCACGCGGCACCGGTGCGGACCGGGCGGAAGTCCGTCCGCCAGCATCAGCGCCCACGGCAGGTGTAAGGAGGCGCTCCAGCGCGTCCAGGAATCCACCGCGGCGAAAGGTCCGCCATCGATGCTCACCTCGAGGCGGCCGGTGTCCGGCCCGGCGGTGATGAAGAGCCCGGCAGCGGTGCCGGTGAACGCGAATTCAAATGCCGCCGCCGCGCCAGTGCCGACCAGCGCCGGCACACCCATAAAACCCGCACGGCCCGGCTTGCCGTCCGCCGGCCGCCACGCCGGATCGAGGCTGAACCCGCGCTCCACCCGCGCCGTTGCCGGATCCACCAGGCGCCCGCGGAAGTAGCTCGCGGGGTCCAGCGGCGCCTCGGGTAAGGGCGGCGGTGCGCTTGGCGACCGCGCCTCTGCCCACGCGGCGTCCAGCAAACGGCTGATCGCAGCGGCGTACACCTCGTGGCCGAAGGGCGACGGGTGCAGGTTGCGGATGTCCTTTTCCCAGGAGAACTGCCCCGCCGCGATCCGCTCGGTGAGCTCGCGCGCGAGGTCGAGCGAGGGATTGCCGTAGGCGGCCGCGACGCGCTCGTGCTGGCGGATCACCTCGGGCACCTGGCCCGCGCGGTAGGCCTCGAGATGCTCCGGCATCGCGAAGTGCAGATGGATGATGCCCATCCGCGGGTTCGCCAACCGCGCCTGCCACACCACGCCCTCCATCCCGCGCAACATCCGCGCGGGCTGGTCGGGGATGTTACTCGCGTCATTGACCGCCGCCTCCACGAACAACAGGTCCACCTCGCCCCGCGCCAGCACATCGCGGCTGAACCGGAAGGCGTGCGGCACGGAGCCGAGGGAGCCTACGCCGGCCGCGATGAAATCGAACTCCGTCCGCGGGAAACGCCGCCGCAGGTCGGCCATCACGCGCTCGCGCCAGCCGCTCATCGCGGTGATCGAGCCACCGAGGAACGCGACCCGCGCGGGACCGCCGGCCGCGAACCGGGCGCGCGCGTGGTCCAGGCCGCCCCGCAAGGTGAAGTAGTCCTTCGCACCCGGGAGCCGCGCCGGATCATACCCCGCGGGGCGGGCGGGTTCCGCGGCGGCGGCCCGGACAGAGGGGGCGAGGAGCGGGGCGGCGAGGCAGGCGGCGAGGAGGCCGGGCAGCCGGAAGCGGCGGGGAAACACGCGGGGCATCCCCCGAGATGGCGCCGCGACCGCCCCCGCGCAAGGCCGCGGCCGCCTCAGACCACCGTCTCGGCCGGGATCGCCGTCAGGTCCGGCGCCCCGGGCACGCCGAAGGGCGCCGCATTAAGGGACCCGATCCGGAGCTCGCCGCCGCGCAGGTCGAGCCGCGGGACGCCATCGTCCATCGGCACATAAAGGTCTGAATGGTGCCGGCGCGCGTGCTCCTGCAGCGCCGCCGGGAATTGCCGCAAGCCCGCGAAATAATGGTGGCCGTTGCGCTCCACGCTCGTGATCCCAAGCGCCGCCTGCGCCGCGAGATCCTGCAGCGGGGAGATCGGCCCCACGCTCCCGAGATCCTCGCCGCTGTGCACCGCCGGCAATCCGGCCGCGCGTCGCCGCGCCAACCGGCCCGCATGCACCACACTTTTAAAGACGCCCTTGCAGTTCTTGTGGCTGGTGCCCGCGTAGCCCAG
>SXGQ01534403.1_pt1 | contig 12150 bp, 6 predicted proteins | sample 3178371 | NCBI WGS metagenome assembly SXGQ01 (sample SAMN11356859, study PRJNA531348) | freshwater metagenome | isolation source: freshwater sample F1-20 | place: China: Fuxian Lake, Yuxi | collected 2017-12-25 | reverse complement strand
GAGAGCCGCTGCCGTTCGCCCCCGGAGAGCGAGCCGCCCCGCTCACCCACCCGCGTGTCGTAGGCCAGTGGCTGGGCGAGGATGAAGTCGTGGGCGCCCGCCGCGCGGGCGGCCTCGACGATCCGCTCGCGGGCCGCGTCGGGCCGGCCGTAAGCGATGTTCTCGGCGATCGTGCCGAAGAACAAAAACGGCTCCTGCAGCACGCAGCCGAGGTTGCGATGGTAGTCGGCGATGGCCAGGTCGCGGAGATCGACACCGTCGATCCTGATCGAGCCGCTGGAGGGGTCATAGAAGCGGCAGACCAGATTGGCCAGCGTCGACTTGCCGGAGCCGCTGGTGCCCACGAGGCCGATCATCTCGCCGGGCTCGATCGTCAGGTTCACGCCGTGGAGCACCTCGCGGGCGCCGTAGCGGAAGTGCACGTCCGCGATCTCGATGCGGCCACGCACGCGGCCCGGCCGCACGGGATCGGCCGCCTCGGCCACCGTCGGCTTGCAGTCGAGGATCTCGAAGATCCGCTGCGCGCTGGCGGCCGCCCGCTGCGTCGCCGGCACCATGCGAATCATCGACTCCACACGGCCGTAGAACCGGGAAATGTAGGCCAGGAAGGCCGTGAGCCCGCCCACGGTCACCGAGCCGCCGAACACCAGCCAGGCGCCCGCCGCCCAGACGACCAGCAGGCCGACCTCGCTGAACAGCGCGAAGAGCGGCCCGCAGAACGACCAGATGACGTTGACCCGATCATTCGCGTCGAGCACGCGGTCGTTGGCGGTGACGAAGCGGTCGATCTCCCGTGACTCCTGCGCGAAGGCTTTCACCACGCGGATTCCGGGGATCGTGTCGGCCAGCACGCTGGTCATGTCGCTCCAGGCGACGCTGGCCCGGGAGAAGCCCTGGCGAAGCCGTTCGCGGACGGCGTAGACGAGCCAGACGACGAACGGGAAGGGGACGAGCGTCAGGGCCGCCAGCGTGGGATTGAGCCACACGAGCACCGCAGCCGTCAGCGCCAGCAGCATCACGTTCGAGGCGAACTCGATGAGGTTCACCGACAGGAAGATATTGATCTTGTCGGTGTCGCTGCCCACGCGGGAGATGAGGTCGCCCGTCCGCTTGCTCTGGAAGAAGTCGAGCGACAGCGACTGGACGTGGGCGTAGGTCCGCGTCCGCAGGCCGGCCGCGATCCGCTCGCTCACCCAAGCGAGCGTCCAGGTCTGTGCCCAGGAGAGCAGCCAGGCCGCGCCGGCGGCGAGCGTGAGCCCGCCGAGGTACCACCAGACCCGCGAGAACGGGATGTCGGCCCCGTTCTGCCGCGGGATCAACACCTGGTCGACCAGCGGCATGGTGAGGTAGGGGGGCACGAGGGCCGCGGAGGTGCTGGCCAGCGAAAGCACGCCGCCGAGGATCGCCATGCCCGCGTGCGGCCTGGCGAACGAGAGCACCCGGGCAAGCGCCCGCCAGGACGCGGTGCCGGCGGGCTGCGGAAAATCGTCGTCGCCCCGTGCGGAAGCGGACTGGGGCCGGCGATCCTCCGCGGGCTGATCGCTGGCGGCTGCTTTCCGCCCGGCGCGGCCGGCACGGCCACCGGGCGCGGCCCGGGCCCGCAGCGTCGCCGCCCGGGCGTCACAGGCGTCCTCGAGTGCATGCACCGCCTTGGCGCGGGCCGGCGTGAACAGCCAGCGGGCGACGACCCGTCCATGCCGAGACAGTTCCAGTCGCCCCACTGCCGCCCGCATCCGCACATCGACGTGCGTGTCGGCGTCGAGTGGCCACGACCACGGGCCGGCACCGTCGGCGCCGTCGGCGGAGGCCGGTTTGTCGGCGATCAACCTCCGGTCGGTGAGCACGATCCAGCCGTCGGTGAACCGCAGGCTGCCGTCCAGGTCGAACCGGCAGGTAGCGAGAACCGTTTCGGCAGCGGCCAGGTCGACTCCGGACCTCCATGGCAGGGCCGGCGGCAGTTCTCCGGCTCGGGCGGCGGGGGTGGAAGTCATCGACTGCCTGAGGGACTGGGCTGGGGCTGGCGGGAAAGCCCGCGTTTTGAGTGATCTGGCCGGTTTCGCGGGGAAATTTGATTCGCCCTCCGAACATACCTAAGGTAGCGTCTTCAAGCCGCCCCAGCCGATTGAGCCGGTATCGGGCGGCATTCCCGCCTTGCAAAAATTGCACTCCCACACCCCTTCCGGTAGCGGTCAGGCAGGCCGTCATCGGCTCCGATCCGCCCCCGGCCGCGTCGGCCGTGAGTCGCAGGGCCGTTTTTCGGCAGCGCCCGTGGATTTTCTTTTTTCGGTGCCGGACCGGCATGCGACGTGCATCCCTCGGGATGCGGTGGAAAAAGTTTCTCGGCAGCCCAACGGCCGCGTAGACTTGGTCCACCGGGCCGTCGGCCTGGCCACGAGCAATCGGGGCCGGACGGCGGCACGGGGCGTCGGTGTCGCGATAAGCGTCCGCCGGCGCAGTCGGAATCTAGGTGCCGCGAGGAACGGTCATCGCAAGCGAACGCGCGTCCGTGTGGCGTGCGGCGATGCCATCCGGCTTCGCGGTGTAGGAACCCATTCGTCCCATGGCCACCCTGGCCGGTCGGTTGTCGGTAGCAGGTTTTCCCTCCCCTTCGTCATCCTTCGGTCCGATCGCCGGCGAGAGCCTCGCGGTCGGCATCTCCCCCGCGGCCCCGGATTGCCAGCCGCCGCCCTGACGCCCTCCCCCCACGTCGGGCTCGTACGGATGCCTGCCCCCGCAGGCAGGACTGCGTCGGCGACGCGCCGCCGCAGCCCCGTTGTAAACCGTGCGACCTCCCTGCCAGCACCCACCGCCGGGTCGTCCCGCGGCTGCAGGAGGCGCACACGACCGGACCAACGCACGCGTCTGCGATCGGTCCCGAAGAGCTAAATCCCCCATGGAGATCATGTCGGTCAAGGTCCTGCGTGGCCCGAACCAGTGGGCCTCGTTTCCCTGCCTGGAAGCCTGGGTCGACCTCGGTCGGCTCGAGGATTTCCCGTCCCACACGATCCCCGGCTTCAACGAGCGGATCATGGGCTGGCTGCCGAGCATGGTCGAGCACCGTTGCTCGATCGGGGAGCGCGGCGGGTTCTTCGAGCGGTTGCGAACCGGGACCTGGATGGGTCACGTGCTCGAGCACGTGACCCTCGAACTCCAGACGCTCGCCGGCACGCCCGTCGGCTACGGCCGGGCCCGGGATGCCAACACCCGGGGCGTCTACAAGGTGGTCGTCGAGTACAAGGAGGAGGCGTTCGCGATCGAGTGCCTCCATGCGGCCCGGCGGCTGATCATGGCGGCCATCGACGACTCCCCCTGCGATGTCGCCGCCGAGGTCAGTCGGCTGCGGAAGGTGCTCCTCGACGTGCAACTTGGTCCGAGCACCCGGTCGATCGTCGAGGCCGCCGCCGCCCGCGGCATCCCGTCCCGGCGGCTCACCGCCGGATCGCTCGTTCGCCTCGGGCAGGGGGCGAAACAGCGGCGGATCCTCGCCGCCGAGACCGACCAGACCGGGGCCGTCGCCGAGACGATCGCCCAGGACAAGGACCTGACTCGCGGTCTCCTCGCGGAGGCGGGCGTGCCGGTGCCCGAGGGACGGCCAGTGTCCGATGCGGCCGACGCCTGGAGCGTGGCCGCGGAGATCGCCGCACCCGTCGTGGTCAAGCCGCGGTATGGCAATCAGGGCCGCGGCGTATCGGTGAACCTCTCCTCCCGCGCCGAGGTGGAACAGGCCTGGGACGTGGCCCACGCGGGTGAGCGGGAGGTCGTCGTGGAGCGGTTCGTCGCCGGAGGCGACTATCGCGTCCTGATCGTCGGCGGCAAGATGGTCGCCGCGGCGCGGCGGCACCCACCCCAGGTGACGGGCGACGGCCAGTCCACCGTCCGGCAACTCGTCGATCGAACGAACGAGGACCCGCGACGGTGTGCGGATCACGCCGGTGCGCTGAGTCCCGTCGTCATCGACGAGGTCGCGAGCGCCGTGCTCACCGAGCAGGGCCTGAATGTCGAGAGCGTGCCGGAGGCCGGGCGGGTGGTGCTGCTGAGGCACAACGCCAACCTCAGCACCGGAGGCACGGCGGAGGACGTCACCGACGCCGTCCATCCGGAGGTCGCCGCCCGGGCCGTCGAGGCCGCGCGAATCATCGGCCTCGACGTGGCCGGCATCGACGTCGTGACCTCCGACATCACCCAGCCGCTCGAGGTGACCCGCGGCGTGGTGATCGAGGTGAACGCGGCTCCGGGCCTGCGCATGCACCTGGAGCCGACCGTTGGCATGGCTCGCGATGTCGGCGCCGCGATCGTGGACACGCTCTTCGCCCCGGGTGACGACGGCCGGATCCCGACCGCCGCCGTGACCGGCACCAATGGCAAGACCACCGTCGTACGGCTGATCTCCCATCTCGCGGGCATCGGTGGCGGCACGGTGGGTATGACCTGCACCGAGGGCGTATGGATCGGCAACCGCCTGATCGACGCCGGCGACTGCAGCGGTCCCAGGAGCGCCCAGCGGGTGCTCGCCAATCCCGGCGTCACGACGGCGGTTCTCGAGACGGCCCGCGGCGGCATCCTCCGGGAGGGCTGCGGCTTCGACAAGTGCGACGTGGCGGTGGTGACCAACATCGCCTCCGGCGACCACCTGGGCATCGGCGAGATCGACACGCCTGAGCAGATCGCCTGGGTCAAGGGGGCGATCGTCGCCGCGGTGCGTGCCAGCGGCGCAGCCGTGCTCAATGCCGCGGATCCGCTCGTCGTCGACATGAAGAAGTGGTGCAAGGGGCAGGTCGTCTACTTCGGACTCGACCCCGCCAATCCCGTCATTGTGGAACACCTCGCCCAAGGCGGCCTCGCGGCCACGCTGCGGGACGGATGGATCGTGCTCTGCGACGGGCCGCGGGAGACGCGACTCGCCCACCTCGACCGTGTGCCGCTGGTGCACCGCGGCCTCGTCTCCTTTCAGGTGGAGAACGTGCTGGCCAGCGCCGCCGCGGCCTGGCGGCTGGGCGTGCCGCTGGAACTGGTGCGGCTGGGGTTGGAGAGCTTCTCCAGCGGCGCGACTGGCTCGCCGGGCCGCTTCAACCTGCTCGAACTCGGCGGTGCGGCCATCGTCGTCGACTACGGCCACAACGTGCCGTCCCTCGAGCAGATCTGCCTGGCGATGCGAAAGCTGCCGCACCCGCGGCGGACCGCCGTCTACTCGGCGGCCGGCGATCGTCGGGATGTCGACCTCGTCGCCCAAGGGCGACTGCTCGGCGAGACTTTCGAGCGGGTGGTGATCTACGAGGATGCCTACATCCGCGGCCGGCAGCCGGGTGAAATCACGCGGCTGATTGCACAGGGCATCCGGGAGGGCATGCCGGCGGATCGGCCCGTGACGATCGAGGAGGGGGGAACGTGGGCCCAGGCCGCGGCCCGGGTGCTGGATGCGGCGGCCGCCGGCGACCTCGTACTCCTGCAGCCCGACACCATCGAGCAGACGATGCCCTGGCTGGCCGAGCGGTATGGCAGCCGGCTGCGGGATCTGACCTTCGACGAGATCGCGGGGCCGGCGGCCCACGGGCTCGGCGAGCGGGCGCCCCGGCCGGGTGAGCCCGTGGCCGTGAAGCGCGGCCGAATCGGCCTGGGCGTGGCTGCCGTGCGGCCGATTGCGACGGGCGAGACGATCATCCGCACCTGGGGCGAGCAGGCGGACAAGCGCTCGGCCCACACCATGCAGGTGGACGTCGACACCCACATCGTCCCCGACGGCGTGACGGTACTCGTGAACCATTCCTGCGACCCGAACTGCGGCGTCGTCATCCGTTCCGGTGTGAAGCAGATCGAACTCCGTGCCCTGCGGCCGATCGCGGCGGGTGAGGAGATCACGGTCGACTACGACACGTTCGAGTACGAGGTGTCGCACCTCGGCGGCCCGTGCCGCTGCGGCGCCCAGAAGTGCCGGGGCCGCGTGGCCGGCTACCGGCATCTCGCGGCGGATGTGAAGGCCCGCTACGGCGACCTGATCGCGGAGTATCTCCGCCTGCTCGACTCCGAGGTGACGCTGCCCGCGGGCGTGTGACGGCTTCACCAGGGCCGGACGGCGGTTGGTTCCACGAGTCATTCAGGAGGGGTTGCCGGTGCCTTCGAGCGGGCTGTGGAGGCAAGCGCAGCCAGGAGGCGCAGCGCAGCCGCAACGCAGTGAGCGGAGGGCTGGAGGCCTGCAGCGAACGTCCGGCGAGAGGGCACTGGCGACCCCGACCCGCGCAGCGCCGGAGGGGTATCGGACCGCGGCCTACTTGAGGCCCGGGCGGCGGTCGAGGGCGCCGCGGACGCCGAGCTGCTCCGGATGCCGTGCGATCTTGTCGGCGAACACGCGGACGTCGTTGACGATCGGCCGTAGCTCCTTGGTCAGGCCGTTGACGTTGGCAGCGGCCTGCGCGAGGTCGTCGTAGACCTGCGGGTCGCGCACGAGCTTGCCGATCGTGCCCTGCGACTCGTTGAGTGCCCGCGTGAAGGCGGCCGCCTGCTGGAGCACCTCGTCGAGCCGGCCGATCGTCTGGTTGACCTGGGCGACCATCCCCTCGCCCCGCTCACCGAGCGGCTTGGTGAGGCCCTCGAGGTTCCGCAGGTTGCGGTCGGCGGAGTCGAGTGTCGTGCCCATGCCCTTCACGGTCGACCGCAGGTCGGCGAGGACGTCCGGCAGGCTGGTGAGGGTCTCCTTGAGCTTGGACCGGGCGTTCGGATCGCCCATCACGTCGTTGATGTTCGCCATCGCCAGGCTGAACGAGTCGAGGGCCGCCTCGGTCTTGCGGACCATCTTTTCGAAGGTGTCATCCTCGCCCAGGAGCAGCTTGTCGAGGTTATCGGACAGCCTGGTGACAGCGGCGCTGGCCTCGGTGAGCGAGTCGAGGGCCACCCCCATCTTTGGCTCGAGAGTGGCGAACACCTCGAACGGGTCCCGCGAGATCGCTCCGGCGAGCGTCTCGTCCTTGCCGATCCGCTGGCGGGGCGGGCGGATCGTGCCGGGAACGAGCTGGATTTCCGCGTCACCGAGAAGCGTGGCGGCGATCCGGGGCTGCTCGTCGCGGTAGATCGGCACGTAGGAGTCGATGTCGGCCACCACGCTGACGCCGCCGCGCTCGTCGAGCTGCACGCTGGCGACCCGGCCCACGAGGATGCCGTTCTTCCGCACCGGCGTCCCGTTGGCGACCCCGCGGGCGTCGGCGAAGCTCATTTTCAACGGATAGGTCGCCTGCACGAGTGACGGCAGGTCACCGAACAGGACGATGAGGATGCCCGCGATGATGGCCGTCGCCAGCACCACCACGCCCACCCGAAACTGCATCACGCGGTCGTTCATGTCCCCTCCTCCTGCTCCGGGCCGGTCAGGCCCTGCTCCTCCTGGAGTTCGGTCAGCCGCCCGCCCGCGCGTCCCTCGACGAACTGGCGGATCCGTGGGTCGCGGCAGGCGACCAGGTCGGCCGGCGAGCCCTCGAAGACGATTTGCGGCTCGCCCGGCCGAAGGCGGGCGAGTGGATAGAGCATGACGATCCGGTCGGCGACCTTGCGGGCGGTCTGCATGTCGTGGGTCACGACCACGCTCGAGACGCGCGGCCGGGCACGGGCCTTGAGGATCAACTCGTTGATCACGTCGCTCATGATCGGATCAAGGCCGGTGGTCGGCTCGTCGTAGAGCACGAGTTGCGGGTCGAGGGCGAGGGCCCGGGCGAGGCCGGCCCGCTTCCGCATGCCCCCCGAGAGCTGCACCGGCTTCTTGGCCAGCGCGGTGCGGGGCAGGCCCACCTCGTCGACCAGCGAGGTGACGATCTCACGGATTTCCGCCTCCGAGACTCGGGTGTGCTCCCGCAGCGGAAAGGCGATGTTGTCGGCGACGGTAAGGCTGTCGAACAGGGCCGCCCCCTGGAAGACGAAGCCATAGTGGGTTCGCAGGTGGGCCAGTTCGCGATCGCTCATCCGCGCGAGCGATCGTCCCTCGAAGACCACCTCGCCGACCGTGGGTCGCACGAGGCCGATCATGGTCTTGAGCAACACGGTCTTGCCGCAGCCGCTCTCGCCGAGGATGACGAGCGTCTCGCCGGCGGCCAGGTCGATCGAGATGTCACGGAGCACCTCGTGCCGGCCGAAGCGGACCCCGACCGCGTCGATCCGCAGCACCGGCGATTCGCCGGCGTCGGCGGCGGAGCAGCGTGTGGTTGCGGTGGCAGGCATGATGGCGTGTCAGAGGAGCCGGCGTGGCCCCTCCGGTCGGAAGAAGTCGTGGACGTTGTTGAGCCAGATGCCCAGGAACAGGTCGAGGACGAGGATCAGCACGAACGAGTGCACGAACGCATTGGTCGCGGCGCGGCCGACCCCCTCGGCTCCATGGTCGCAGTGGAAGCCGTGATGGCAGCTCACGAGCGCGATCGCGGCGCCGAAAAACAGGCTCTTGAAGATGCCCATCAGGAAGTCGAAGGCGTCGACATACTCCCGGGAGTTCTCCCAGTAGTGGTGATAGTCGATGCCCAGGAGCACATGTGAATAGAGATAGCCGCCGAGCACTCCCATGAAGTCGGCCATCACGGTGAGCGACGGGATGAGGATCAGGCAGCCGAGGAACCGCGGCACGACGAGGTAGTAGATCGGGTTGGCCCCCATGCTCTCCAGCGCGTCGATCTGCTCCGTCACTCGCATGGTGCCCAGTTCGGCCGCCATCGCACTGCCCACGCGGCCGGCGAGCATCGTGGCCGCCAGCACGGGGCCCAGTTCGCGGACGAGCGACAGGTTGATCACCGACCCGAGTCGCGTCTCGAGCCCGAGGGCCTTGAATTGGGCGAAACTCTGCACGGCCAGCACCATGCCGATGAACAGGCCGGTCAGTGCCACCACCGGCAGGGACATGACGCCGATCCGGTAGAAACTCGGGATCAGCACATCCCGCCGCTGCCGCCGGGCGAAGATCCAGCCGACCGTGCGGAGCGCGAACAGCGTCACGTCCCCCATGCCGGCGATGCTCGCCATCGCAAAGCCACCGAGGTTCGCGATCTGGTCGGCGAGCCAGCCGGCGGGACCGGACGGACCGGACGGGCCGGGTGAGGGCGTGGAGGCTGAAGCGGCCATGGGATGGAGTCCTGGACGGGTGCCGACGCGCCGGTGGCAGCGCGCGGTGATCCCTGCGGGTTCTATCGGTCGTGCCGGTCGGGCGGCATGAACGGAGCAGGGAGAATCCGCCGGGAAGCGGCAATCTGGGAAGCCTGGGCGGCCGGGCGATGCCTGCACGTGGGTGCGGCTACAGCGCGTCTTCGGTGCGGAGCGTGATCTCGACGAGTCGCTCGAGGGCCTGGGCCGGAGTCTCGTGCGGGAAATTGCTGAGCACGACCTCCTTGGCGTAGAGCTTGCCGATGTAGCGGCGATGCTTCGCGGGCGAACCGCAGCTGGTGAGAAAGTCGCGGTGAGCCGAGTTGATCACGATCTCGTTCTTGCGGGCGTCGTACCGCGACCGCCAGGACCCGCCATGCTCGGCCTCGAGCCGGTAGGAAGGCAGGCCGCGGTGCGCGGGGCCGGTATCGTCGCCGGCGCCTTCGATGAAACGCACCTCCACCCGGTCCACCGCCCGCACCTGACCCTCGGTGGCGGTCACCTCGACGACCACCACCGCGGCCGCGTCGGCCGTGACGCCGCAGGCTGCTTCATCGGGCTCGATGGATCCGCCGCCCTCCGCCAGCCGCCAACTGAAGGACACTCGCTCCGGGAGCGGCGTTCCCTCCGCGTCGTAGGCCCGGGCCAGCAGTCGCACCGTCCGTCCCGGCGAGCGGCGCGGGTGCCGCGGTGCGATCCGCACCGCGTGCAGGGGGCCCGGTTCGGCCGGGAACAAGACGGGCTGGCCGACGGGGCGGTTCGCGGCGGCCGTGTCGACCGCGGGCGGCGGACCTTCTGTCAGGCCGCCGGCCGCAGCCGTCGGCTTCGGGATGTCGAAATAGACGTATTCCTCCGCGGGCAGTTCGGCGAGCGCCGAGACGAAGGCCTTGTGCACCTGCTTGAGGATCTGGCGGCTCGCCCGCTCGGTCTCGGCCGCCTCGCGGCGGTCGAGGGCGGCCGCCAGATCGACCTCGATCGCCGCACCCGCAGCCACGAGTGCCTCCAGTGCGGCATCCGGCACGACGCCACCGCGGGTGCCCGGGGCGAGCATCAGGGGTTCGAAATCGACGAGTCCCTCCAGCCGTCGGTCGGTCCACGGGACGTGTTGGAACGGCAGCAGGTCGGCGAGCTGCTCGAGCACACGGGTTCCGTCCTTGCACAGGGCGATGCCGGGCGCGCCCGCCGCGGTCTCGGATCGCACGTAGATCTCCACGTGCACGTCGCCGAGCGGCGTCGGGTAACGACGAGGCAGGTCGAGCCGCTCGCCGCTGAACTCGCGTGGTGCGACGGTGATCTCACGGCGGGCGACCCGGTCGGCGACAAGGATCTCGGCGCCGGTCGAGCGAATGCGGTCGCGGAGTTCGGCCGACAGGTAGCGGGCGATCTTCTCGCCCGTCACCAGCTTCCGGGTCGAATCGAGCAGCGGTCCGACGACGACCCGCGTGCCCGTGGTGACGATCCGCCCGCGGACGGGGCGGATCGTGTACTCCCGCCGGCCGCGGACGAGGTGCAGTTCCGCCGCCCGGCCGTCCGCGGCGGAGGAGATCATTCGAAGTTCTTCGCCCAGGGCCCAAAACGAGAGCAGGCCGATGCCGAACTCGCCGTGGATGCCCTTGCGACCGCCGGCGTCCAACTGCCGCTTCATCGAGTCGCACAGGTGCGTTGCGATCCGCTCGAAATCGGGGCCGCCGCGCGGGTCGGGCGCCACGCCACGGCCATCGTCCTCGACCTCGAGGAAGAATTCACCCCGCTGCCGGCGGCGAACGATGCGGATCCGTCGCCCCCCGGCGTCGATCGCGTTCTCGGTGAGCTCGCAGAGCGCCTTGAGCGGGTGCGTCTGGGAGTGTGCGATGATCGTGATCGCGTTCCACTGGTCTCCGATGCGGAGCGTGCCGGTGGAAATGGGCGGGGTGAGTGGGTCGGCCATGGCGGGACCACAAGACGCGACGGGATGCGGCTTCAGTCGGCCTCCGGGGCGGGCGGCGCATCCTCCGAGCCGGCAGGCCCGCGCCGCCGGGCCCGCGGCTCGTCGTGGCGGCGGAAGACCGCGACCACGTCCTCGATCGGCACCACGTAGAGAAGGTTGTTCTGCTCGAAGTCGACGGGGATCGAGTTCTTCGGATGGAACAGCACCTTGTCGTACTTCTCGATGGGGAAGTCCGCGTCCCGCTCGACCTGGATGCTGACCTCGACGACCCGGCCGGTGATCGTGGGAATCTCGGCCTGGTCCGGCAGCACGATACCGCCGCGGGTCTTGTGGCGGCTCTCGTCCTTGCGGATCAGGACCCGCATGCCCAGCGGTTCGACATATTCGTCCAAGGAAGCGTCTCCATGCGGCCGAGCCGCAGAATAGGCGGCCCATCCCGACGGCCGCAACCGCCCCGGCCGGGCGGCCACCGGGTCGGTCATTTGGTCCGGGTCCGCGTCAGGCCTTGGGCGCTTCCGCGGCGGGACCGCTGGCGACGGGCTCGGCCGTGACGATTCCCTTGAAGGCGAGCTGCTTCTTGCCGGCGACCTCGATGCAGTCGACCTGGATCAGGTCCTTGCCGGCAAACTCACCCTTGAGCAACTCCTCGCTGACCGGATCCTCGATGTAGTTCTCGAGGGCACGACGGAGCGGACGGGCGCCAAAGTCGGTGTCGGAGCCCTTCTTGATGAGGAACTTCTTGGCCTCCTCGGTGAGCTCGAGCTTCAGGCCCCGCTCGCCGAGCCGCTCGCGGACCTTCGCCAGTTCGATGTCGATGACCTTCTTGAGGTCGTCGATCGTGAGGTGGTGAAACACGATCACGTCGTCGAGCCGGTTGAGGAACTCGGGCCGGAAGACCTTCTCGATCCGCTCGTTGACGCGGCCCTTCATGCTGTCGTAGCTGGCGTCGCCGTCGGGCTTCTGGAAGCCGAAGGCGGCCTCGTTCTTGATCGCCTCGGCGCCGGCGTTGGTCGTCATGATGAGGATCGTGTTGCGGAAGTCGACGGTCCGGCCGAACGAGTCGGTGAGCCGCCCTTCCTCCATGACCTGCAGGAGCATGTTGAACACGTCGGGGTGGG
>SXGQ01488296.1_pt1 | contig 12154 bp, 11 predicted proteins | sample 3178371 | NCBI WGS metagenome assembly SXGQ01 (sample SAMN11356859, study PRJNA531348) | freshwater metagenome | isolation source: freshwater sample F1-20 | place: China: Fuxian Lake, Yuxi | collected 2017-12-25 | reverse complement strand
CGCGGTGTGATGGCGACGGAGGGTATTGATGAACGGCATGTTGCGCACGAGCGCGTTGTCATGCACGTGGCAGCAGTAGTGAAAGAGCTCGTAGAGCAGATACTGGCCAACGATGGTGATCATGAGGATGTAACCCGCGTTGGGGTTCACCACCCAGCCAAGCGCGATTGCAAAGGGCGTACCCAGCCCCATGAAGGTAAAGAGCGCGCGCCACGGAAAAAAGATGATGCGCCACTCGCGGGAGGAATCCACTGTCATTTCATTGTCAGTGAAATATTGATGGTGCTGGCGGGTGTGCCGGTCGTAGATGGCGCGCAGCGCCCAAACGTCAACCAGCCGGTGCATTACATTTTTGTGGATCCACCACTCAAACAGATTGGAGAAAAAGAACACCGGCACGACCAGGAGCCACTCCCAGCTTGCGCCCTGCAATTGGACGATGCAAAAGCCAAGCACGGCGATACCCACCACATAGATCACGCCAATGTGAAGCAGGCCGTTGTAGGCGGGATGGATGTTGGAGCGGTAGTCTTCGCGAAAGCGGACCTGACGCGGAGAAGGGTTGTGACGTTCAATCAGGTGGGCCATGGGTGTTCTCCTGCGGTTTGCAACGTGGCCTGACATATTAGAGGTATGTCTGAGCGCTTGTCGAGCGGCCGCAGGGCGGCCCGGACGACAAATCTCAGAAATCGGTGCTAACGGTGTTGCGGGTAAAGGATTCAATGTTGTCGAGGAGCGAATCGACCGCGGCGCCCGCCAGTGCCTCATCGCCGTCGGCGATTGCCTGGGCGAGATCGGCGTGCAGCCTGGCGGTGACGGGCAGGTCGGCAGCCTGACGAAAATGCAGGAACCAGAAGCGTCGCGAGAGCGAGTTCATGAGGCCCATGGCGGTGGCTGCGAATTCATTGCGCGCTGCGGCGAGACAGAGCTCGTTGAACTCGCGATCGGTGCGAAGAAAACTCACGTCGTCACGCACTCGCGCCGAACGCCGGAACGCCTTCGCCAGATCGGTGAACTGGCTGCGCTCAGTGGCCGAGGAACGCCGCGCGGCGGCGCGCGCCATCAGGCGTTCGATTTCACGCCGCACCTCCAGGAGCCGCAGCTGTGACTTGACGTCGATCTCGGAGACGATCACGCCCCGCCGCGGAAGAATTCGGACCAGCCGCTCGCGCGCGAGCCGCTGCAGCGCCTCGCGGATGGGCGTGCGGCCGATACCCAGCCGTGCCGAGAGCATGGCTTCTGAGACCGCGCTGCCAGGCGTGAGTTCGAGCCGCACGATCATCTCCTCGAGAAGCGTGTAGGCCTGCTCGGTGAGCGTTAGAGCGTTTGCCCCTGCGGGCTCCGAGGCCGGCCGGGACGGCGCATCGGAGCGCGCGGCCGTCCGGGCGAGGGGCCGCGCCGTCGTGCGGGTAGGGCGCGGGCCCTTTACCCGCGTCAGTGCTGGCGGCGCTTTTCGAGAAGGCCCAGGAATTTTTCGTACTCCTTCTGGTCGACACCGTAGCTGTGATCATCGTCGGGGAAGGTGCCTTGTTTGACATCCGCGACATAGGCTTTGAGACCGGCCACCGCTACCTCGGTGAGGTTTGCGTAGCGCTTGGTGAACTTGGGCTTGAAGTCGGTGAATACGCCGAGCAGATCGTAGGAGAGCAGAATCTGCCCGTCGGTGCCGGCACCCGCACCGATGCCGATCGTGGGGATGTCGAGTTGTTCGCTGATCGCGCGCGCAATGGGCGCAGGCACCGCCTCGAACTCGAGCATGAAGCAGCCGGCATCTTGAATGGCAAACGCGTCTTCGAGAATTTTCATCGCGGCGTCGGCGGTCCGGCCCTGGATCTTGAAGCCACCGAACATGGCGATCGTGTGGGGTGTGAGCCCGATGTGCGAGGCGGTGGGGATCCCGGCATCGACCAGCGCCCGCAGGATATGTGCCTGCGATTTTCCGCCTTGGGGCTTGACCGCGTCGCAGGCGGCGTCCTGCATGAAGCGGGTGGCATTCTGGAGTGCTCGGTCGACGGTGTTGTAGCTCTGGTAGGGCATGCAGCCCAGTACAAACGTGTTGGGTGCGCCGCGCCGCACCGCCTGTGCGTGCATCACCATCATGTCCATGGTGGCGGGCACGGTGCTGGAGTGCCCGTGCGCGACCATGGCAAGGCTGTCACCGACCACGGCCACATCGACCCCTGCGGCTTCGGCCCACTTGGCCGAGGTGTAGTCGGGTACCGATGTGTAGACCATTTTCTCGCCGGTTTTTTTTGAGTCGCGGATTTCGGTGATGGTCCGCTTCTTGCGCTCGGCGGGTTTGGCGGCGTCGGCCATGAATGTCTCCTCAAGGGCGGCTGATATATCTCGAGTATATCAACCGCAATCGCACCTGACCGAGGCCGTTGTCGGCGCTATTTCGGGATGATCAGCACCATCGCCGGGAAGATTCGGTCGGGGTGATTGATGAGGTGCTTGTTGGCCTGTGCAATGCCTGGCCAGCGATAGGCGTTGCGATAGAAAAAGAGCGCGATCGAGGATAGCGAATCGCCGTCCTGCACGGTGTAGATACCGCGGGCGCCGGTGAGCCGGGCGACCTTGGCCTGTGCGTCGGCGAGCGCGGCGCTGATGGCGGCGATTTCCGAGCGCTGGGCATCGGTGCTGGTGCGAAGCTTCGATTGTTCGCCGACCGCAGCGGCCAGCCGGTCAGTGAGATCGCTTGCCCGCTTTTGCTCCTGCTCAAGGTTGCCGCTGCTTTGCTGAAGCTCGCGATCGGTGGCGGCCGCCCGGGCTCGCGCCGCGGCCAGTTCGGCTGAGAGCGCATCGCGTTCAGCGGTTGCGCTCTGCTGCGAAGCGCGCGCCTGATCAAGGTTTTGCTGCAGCACGGCCTGTGTCTGGCGCGCAGCGTCGGTGGTCTTGGCGAGCTCGCCCCGAGCGCGACTCACCTCGGCTGCGCGTTCCTCAAGTGTCCGCGCCTGGGCGCGTGATTTCTCATCAAGAAGCTTTGCATCGCGCTCGAGTTCGGTCAGCCGAGCTTCGCGTGCGGCGAGGGTGGATCGTGCTTCCTCGAGCGCGCGGGTGGCGGCGGCCTGTGCCGCTGCCGCCGCTCTGCGCTCGGTTTCGGCCTGGGTTCGCACCTCAGCAGCCGCCTTGCGCTCGGTCTCGGCCTGGGTGCGTGCCTCGGCAGCCGCCTTGCGCTCAGTTTCGGCCTCGGTTCGTGCCCCAGCAGCCGCTTTGCGCTCGGTTTCAGCCGCGGCCTGTGCCTCAACGAGCAAACGGGCCGCTCCGTCGGTCGCCATTCGCGCCTCGGCGAGCACCTTGTTCGCGGTCTCGGTTGAAGCTTTCGCCTCGGCGAGCGCCTTGCGGTCGGTGTCGAGCTCGGAGCGGGTGCTGACGATTTGCTGCTGTAGCGTCTTGCCCTCGGTTTGACGCTGAGCGAGTTGCTCCTTGAGGGTAGCAATCTCGTTGGCGAGCTCGCTCTTGCTCGGACCGCATCCAGCAAGGGTTAAGGTGAGCGCGAGAGCGGCCAGCAGCGGTGGCAGCGCGTTGATAAACGGTTTCATCGACGGACTCCGACGGTTCGCTAGGGGGCAGAGTCTGTCAGACGGAGCGGTCATCGCACAAGGGGTGGGTGCGGGGGAGCGGTGAAAACCGCTGCCGGAGGCGGCTGCGGCCCAGGCTCATCCGGCTGCCCGGACCCGCTATCATCTCCCCCTCTTTGACCGCGCACCCGTCCCATCATGTCCCATCCCCCCGAAGCCCGTTGCGCCGTTGCCCGGCTCGCGCCCTCCAAGATCCGGGAGGTGGCCAATGTGGGGATGGGGCGTGACGATGTGCTCGCCTTCTGGTTCGGTGAGTCCGATGAGGTCACGCCCGAGTTCATTCGGGCTGCGGCCAACGAGGCGCTCGCGGCGGGCGATACCTTCTACACCCAGAATCTTGGCCTGCCGGCCCTGCGCGAGGCGATCGCGCGCTATCAGTCGCGCCTTCACCGAGCGGTACCGGCCGAGTCGGTGGTGGTTACCAACTCCGGCATGTCGGCACTCATGATCGCCACCCAGGCCTTGGTGGGTTCCGGTGATCGCGTCGTGGTGGTGACGCCGGTCTGGCCCAACCTGCTGGAAATCCCCAAGATCCTGGGCGCGAGCGTTCAGAGCGTACCCCTCAGGTCCAGCCCCGAAGGCTGGCAGCTTGACCTCGATGCGTTGATCACGGCGCTCGCGCCGGGCACCCGGATGCTGATCCTGAATTCCCCGGCCAATCCGACTGGCTGGGTGATGAATGGTGAGGCCCAGCGAGTCGTACTCGAGCATTGCCGCCGGCACGGGATCTGGATCCTCTCAGATGACGCCTACGAGCGGCTGGTATTTGGCGAGACCACCGCTGCCCCATCGTTTCTTGATCTTGCTGATCCGGATGATCGTCTGGTTTGTGCCAATACCTTCTCCAAGACCTGGCGAATGACAGGCTGGCGACTGGGCTGGATCACCGCCCCCCGTGCGCTGGTTGGCGCCCTGGGTACCCTGGTTGAATACAACACCAGCTGCGCGCCAGGCTTTGTTCAGCGCGCGGGGCTGGCCGCGATCGCGCAGGGCGAGGCCGACGCCGTGGCGGCCTGTGACCGGCTCAGAGTCTCGCGTGACCGGCTGGTGGCTGGGCTCCAGGCGATCGAAGGTGTCGAGTGCCCGGCGCCCTCTGGTGCGATGTATGCGTTTTTCCGCATTCACGGACTGACAGACAGCCTCGCGCTTTGCAAGCGCCTGGTGGTGGACGCGGGCTTGGGTCTGGCTCCCGGCGCAGCCTTCGGCCCGGAGGCTGAAGGCTACGTGCGCTGGTGTTTTGCCACCAGCGCCGAGCGGATCGACGAGGGACTGGAACGGTTCCGGCGAGGCCTCAAAGCCGGATACCGGTCGCGCGCTCAGAACAGATGAACCGCGGCGGGCGCGAAAAAGCCGATTCCTGAGAATACGATGCCGACTCCGCCCAAGGCGACCGCGACCCAGCCTAGCGCCCCAATGCCCGTGATGATCATGGCCGAGGCCAGTACGATCGCAATCTGCACTAGCGCAGAGGCGAGTTCGTAGTGATGATAGGCGGCCATCGCCAGGTCGCGTTTAGCCTCCTGCTCCTTGGCGCGTGCCATGAGTTCCTTGCGGCCTTCTCGGGTATCGGGCTCGGAGTCGTAGCGGGCGGCGGTGGCCTTCCACTTGGCGACCTGGCCTTTGGCGGCTTCGCCCAGCCCGGGAGTGGCTTCCATCGACTCTGCAGCCGTGCGCAACGTGGTCATTCGTATCGTTTTGGCCTGGAAAAACGACCACAGGTTGGAGGCTTCGATGTTGTGGGTAAGCGCGGCGGTTTGCGCCGATTTGCCCAGTGTTTCGCTGAACGCAAGAACCAGCGCAAGAAGCGCGATCAGAAGTGCGACTCGCTTATTGCTGGGGTCGATATGGGCGCCATGACCTGACATGGAGAATCCTTCGATAGGGGTGAACGACGGGCGCGATCTTAACCGAGACGCCTTAGGCGCTCCGGAATTCCTGCCCCGGAATTCCCAGTAGTGCGCGGGTTTCGTCGGGCGATGCCACTTCGCGGCCGACCAGCCGCGCAAGCCGCACGACCTCCTCGACCAGCCGTGCGTTCGAAGGCTGATTGAGCTCGGGGTAGGGGTAGTCGCCGATACCGATGGCTACATGACCGCCTGCTACGATCGCCGCCATGGCGAGCGGAAACAGATTGCCCGCCTTGCAGCCCACGCTCCAGAGCAACTTGCGGTGGTGCGGCAGATGGTCGGTAAAGGCCCGCAACCCCTCGGTGGTGGCGGGGTGGGCACCCAGCGTGCCGCCCTCGCCGCAGACAAAGAAAAAATACGGCGGGTCATCGATTAAACCCATGTCGATCAGCGCGCAGGCGCTTCTCTCAAAGGGAAGGCTCCAGCAGGCGAGCGCCGGCTTGATGCCGAGTTCACGCAGCCGCGCGCAGAAGTGTTGCAGGGTATCGTGCGAATTGGCGTAAACGCGGTCGCCTGATCGGAAGCGCCGGGATACGGAATCAAAGATATCGATATTGGTGGAGCCCGGGTCGATGCCGCAGAGTTCGGGCCGAAGCGCCGGGTTGCGTGCCAATTGCTCGATCGGTGCCAGGCGGTCATGCGCACTGCCGCCCACCGTGATCTGACCCAGCGTCGGATTGAGGAGCAGTGCCGAGTGCTGGCGGATCGCGGTTACCGCAGCCTCATAGTCACCCTCTCCGTGGGCGGGTGCGCCGTCGGCCTGGCGCGGATGAAAATGGACGATGGAGGCCCCTGCGCTTTGAGTAGCCATGGCATCGCGCCCGAGTTCGTCGGCGGTATAGGGGACGTGCCGATTGCCCTCGCGCGGCGCGTATTCATTGACGCGCACTTCGATGATCAGCTTATCCAACGCATCGTCTCCCGAGGCGCCCGCCCGCGGGCAGCGAAGCGGGCGTCAACCATCAGTCGGCCTGGATCTTGGCGGCTTTCACCACCTCGGCGTAACGCTCGAGGTCGCGCTTGATGGAGGCGTGAAACTGCTCGGGCGTTCCGGCCACGGGGGTGATGCCCATCTTGTCCAGCCTTGCCTTGGCGTCGGCATCATTAAGCACTTCGTTCAGCACCGCATTCAGGCGGTCGACGATGGGACGCGGAGTTCGAGCGGGCGCGAGCAACCCCACCCAGGAGTCGATCACGAAGTCTTTCAGCCCGTTTTCGATGAAGGTGGGAACGTTGGGCAGCGACGAGGCACGCGCGGCGGCCGGAATGGCAATCGGCTTGATCCGGCCCGATTGAATGAGCGGCAGCGCGCCTGCAACCGCCGTCCAGACCAGGGGGATCGACCCTGCCTGCAAATCAATCATGGCCTGGCCGCCGCCTTTGTAGGCGATGTGCACCAGGTTTGAACCGCTGCGAATGTTGAGCATCGAGCCCGCGAGGTGCGGGGTGCTGCCCACCCCCGAGGTGCCATAGCTGAGGCCGTTCGCCTCTTTCTTTGACAGCTCGATCACTTCCTTGAGCGTGTCGGCCTTGAGTGTGTTGGCGGCCACCAGAATGAGTTTGGCGTCACCGATCTTGCCGATCGAGGCAAAGTCTTTAAGCGTGTCGAATGGTACTGACTTGATGACGTTGGGGTTGATCACCATCGTGCCGTCAAAGCCCAGGAGCAGTGTGTAGCCGTCGGGGTCGGCGGCGGCGACGCCGGCTGTACCGATGTTGCCCGAGGCCCCCGGCCGGTTCTCGACGTTGATCGGCTGACCCAGGCGCTTGCCCATCAGGTCGGCGGCCAGCCGTGCGCTGGCGTCGGTCACGCCGCCCACGGTGAAGGGAACGATCAGACGGATGGGTTTTACGGGGTAGCCCGACTGCGCGTGCGCGATGGCGGGTACGAGGCCCGCCGTGGTGGCGGCCGCAAGGCAGGCAATGATTGATCGGCGAATGCGTGTCATGGGAACCTCAACGACGGTCAGTGGATGAGCCGGAGGATGGTAGCCGATCCGCCCCATGACAGCCTGCCGCCTCGCGATCGTGACAGGGAAATCGCATCGCCGATCGAATTGCGGCACACTACGACGCGCCGCGGATAGCCATAGCTACCTGCAGGCGGATTCCCCACCGGTTCGCCTTGCCCACGCCCGCCACCTGAGACCGTCTGAATCGTGAACCGAGCACTGATTGAGCGGGGCCTCGCTCGCCTGGGTCGAATCGAGCCGGGCGAGGGTCGCGCGCTGGGATGGGCGTTTGCCTATTTCTTTTTTCTGCTCTGCGCCTATTACATTCTGCGACCGTTACGCGACGAAATGGGCGTGGCCGCGGGCCTTGCCAATCTGCAGTGGCTATTTACCGCGACCTTCTTCGTGATGCTGGCTGCCATGCCGGCTTTCGGCGCGCTGGTGGCGCGACTGCCCCGACGCCGTTTTATTCCCTGGGTCTACCGGTTTTTCGCGCTCACGCTGCTTGTGTTCTGGGCGCTTCTCACGCTGGATGTGGGCCGGGTGCTGGTGGCGCGTGCGCTCTTCGTCTGGGTGAGCGTGTTCAATCTGTTTGTGGTCACCGTGTTCTGGGGCTTCATGTCGGAGCGGTTCGGCTATGAACGCGGCCGGCGCCTGTTTGGCTTTATCGCGGCTGGGGGCACGGCCGGCGCACTCCTCGGGCCCTCGATCACTGCGCTCCTTGCGGTGCCGCTGGGTCCCGCCAACCTGCTCCTGGTTTCCGTGCTGCTCCTCGAGGTGGCCACGCGCTGCGCGGGTGCGCTTGATCGCGCGCCGATGGCGCCTGCGGCCGGGAGCGAGCCGGCTGCACAGCGCCCCGACGAGGCGATCGGGGGCGGCATGTGGGCGGGACTCACCGAGGTGCTCCGCTCGCGCTATCTGATGCTGATCTGTGCGCATGTGGCCTTGCTATCACTGACCAGTACCTTTCTCTACTTTCAGCAGGCGGCGATCGTGGCCGGTGCGTTTGACAGCCCAGCCGAGCGAACGCGGGTGTTTGCGCTTATCGATCTGTCGGTGGGCGTGACCACGCTCGCGGTTCAGGTGCTCTTTACTGGCCGCCTGATGTTGCGCTTTGGCTCCGGCGTGGCGCTTGCCGTGTTGGCCGCCGTGACCGCTGCGGGCTTTGCCGCGATCGCGCTTGCGCCGGTACTTGCAGTCGTGATTAGTTTTCAGGCAGTCAAGCGTGCGGCCGAGTTTTCGCTGGCCAATCCGGCGCGTGAAACGCTCTTTACGGTGGTGACGCGCGAGCAGATGTATAAATCGAAGAGCTTCATCGACACGGCGGTGTTTCGGGGCGCTGACGCGGCAAGCGGCTGGATCTACACCGCGCTTCGCCAGGCCGCTGCCCTGGAAGCCTCGCTGGTCGCCTGGCTGACGGTGCCGGTTGCGCTCGGTTGGGGAGTGATGTTGCTCAAACTCGGCGCCATGCAACGCGACCGCGCGAGCCGCAGAGGCGATGATGGCCAGGTCAGTTAAGTACGGCTCTCCACCTTTTTCCGATCCCGCACAGGAGAAACGCATGTCCACCGTCATTTCCTCCGTCGCCTCCAACGGCCTTACACGGTCTGATTTTCTTCGCCAGTCGGGCGCGCTTGCCGGCGCCGCGCTGCTCGGGCCAGCGTTACCCGCGTTGGCGGCCACGGGCCCGGTCCTGAAACGAGCCATCCCTTCATCGGGAGAAATGATCCCGGTGATCGGTTCGGGCACCGCCGTGATTTTTGATATCGAGGCTCAGCACGCGAGGATTCCGCAACTCGCCGAGAGCATGCGTACGCTGATTGCCGGCGGTGGCGCGATGATCGATACCGCGCCCACCTACGGGCAGGCCGAAAAGCGGCTGGGCGAAGTGTTGAAAATGCTCGAGCCGCCGATCCGTGAGCGCGCCTTCATCGCAACCAAAATCAGCACCACGGGCGAGCAGGCGGGCATCGATCAGGTGACCCGCTCCTTCGCCGACCTGGGTGTGGCGCGCTTCGATCTGCTCCAGGTACACAACGTGCGCGACACCGACACGCACCTGAAAACCATCCGCAGGTTGCGTGAAGAGGGCAAGGTTCGCTACACCGGTATCACCACCTCGTTTGAACGTACGCATCCCGAGTTCGAGCGCATCATGCGAACCGAGAAAATCGATTTCATCCAGATCGATTACGCGTTAGACAATCGCCTGGCCGAACAGCGCATCCTGCCGCTTGCCCAGGAGCGCGGGCTTGCGGTGATCATCAATCTGCCCTTCGGTCGCAACCGGCTGTTTACCAAGGTAAAGGGTCGCGAACTGCCTGATTTCGCCAAAGAAATCGATTGCAGCAGCTGGGCGCAGTTCTTTCTCAAGTTCCTGCTCGGGCATCCGGCGGTGACCGTCATCATTCCCGGCACCGACCGCCCGGAATACGCGCTCGACAATCTTGCGGCGGCTCGCGGTCGAATTCCCGATGCCGCCATGCGTAAGCGCATGCTCGACTATTGGGAGACCTTAGGCTGAACGGGTACGCGGCCAACCGCCGCCGGCCGCAGCGTGCGTCGCGCTGATCTGCTGCTGGGCGTTGCGGCCACGCTGGTGACCGTGGCCACCTGGACTGCATTCATTGTTGGATCGCGGGCGCTTGCGTCGCGCTCGCTCCTGCCGATGGATGTCATCGCGATCCGGTTCACGGTCTCCGGGGTCGTACTGGCGCCCTGGGGTTGGTGGCTGGTGCGCAGGCGAGGCGGTGGTTGGCTGGGGCTGTCGCCGGTGCCCGCACATCAGACCGTCGTGCTGGGCATGACCGGCGGCGTGATCTTCGGGCTCCTCGCCTATCACGGGTTTTCGCTTGCGCCTGCCTCGCACAGCGCGGTGCTCATGCCGGGGTTGCTGCCGCTCTGGGCTGCGCTGTTTGCGTGGCTCATCAATGGTGAGCGCGCCGACTCGCGTCGTTTGCTTAGCCTCGGGCTCATCATCACGGGCGCCCTGATGGTGGGAGGGTTGGCGCTGACATCGGCGCTGGAGGGCGGTAACGTCTGGATAGGCGATGTGCTGTATCTCTTCACCCCCTTCGTCTGGGCGATCTTCACCACGCTTGGCAGGCGGTGGCGGGTCGGACCGGTTGAGGCGACCATCGCCGTCGCGGTATTTGCCGCGGGGGCTTTCGGTCTCCCCTATCTCGCGCTTGCAGGGGCGGGGCTGGTGCGCTCGGGGCTCGCCCAGGCAGCGTGGTCCGAGATCGGTCTTCAGGCGCTGCTTCAGGGTGTTTTTGCTGCAATCATTTCCGGAATTGCTTACATGAAAATGGTGCAGGTATTTGGTCCGGTCAGGGCCCCGATGCTCACCGCAGTGGTGCCCGCCATCACCGCGGCCTCGGCGGTGTTGTGGCTCGATGAACCCTTTACCTGGATGCTGGGCGCGGGGCTGGTCTGCGTCACGCTTGGCATCGTGGTGGGCGTGGGACAGTCGGCGCAGCCGCCCCGGGCGCAGCCGACTCAGGCAGGCTGAGATGGCGCGCCTCATTTCCGAGGCAGACGTCGAGCGTCTGCTCGACCCCGATGCCCTCATCCAGGGAATTGCCGAAGCGCTGAAAGCGCTCACTGTAGGGCAGGCGATCCAGCCGCTTCGTGGCGTCATGCCCTTCGGCCCGTCGACTGGATTTGATCCCGCGCAGCCGCCGGGCCTCCTCTTCATGAAGCCCGCGCAGATCGGTGATGCGCTGGCCACCAAGCTGATTACGCTGGTGCCCGACAACGCGACACGCGGCCGCCCCACCCTCATGGCCACGGTGCTGCTGATGGCGCCCGACACAGGCGAGGTGCTGGCTGTGATGGAGGCCAACATGCTGACCGCGCTTCGAACCGCGGCGGCAACCGCAGTGGCGGCCGATGCGCTCTCCCGGCCCGACGCCGACGTGGTGGCGCTGCTTGGCAGCGGGGTGCTGGCGCGTAGCCACGCGCGACTGCTGCGACGCGTACGTCGGGTGCGAGAGCTGCGCGTCTGGAGCCGTAACCCCGAGAATGTTGCGCGCTGTGCGCAGGAGATCGGCGGGGTCGCCTGCGATAGCGCCGAGCAGGCGGTTCACGGAGCGGCCATCGTGTGCACCGTGAGCAATGCTGCCGAACCGATTCTGGCGGGCCGTTGGCTGGAACCCGACGCCTTTGTTGCGGCGGTGGGCGCGCCGCGCCCCACCTGGCGTGAACTCGATGATGAGGCGATGCAACACCCGGTGATCGCTGATCAGCGCGAAGCGGCGGAGAAGGAGTCGGGTGATGTAATTCTGTCTGGCGCGCATGTTTACGCGGAGCTGGGCGAAATCCTCCTTGGGCGCAAGGCGCGCCCGCCGGCGGGGCAGCCGGTTATTTTCAAATCGCTGGGGCTTGCGATCGAGGATGCAGTCGCTGCACGCCTGGTTTACGAGGCGGCGCTGCGCGAGGCGCGCTAGAAGGCGCGCCTTCGCGCCGTGCACCTTGTTTGCATGTCTCACGCACCCCCTGGCCTGGCTGAACGGAGAGACTCCATGAGCGAGATTGCGAGCCGCACCGCGGCGCTGTTGAATGAACTGGGGGTACGGATCCTGCCCCCCGCACGGGGCGATGCGGTCATCGCAGTGCGAAGCCCGATTGATGGCGCGCTGGTGGCCGAGCTGCCGCTTGAGGAGGATGGCTGGGTTGATGAAGCTGCCCGGCGTGCCCGCTCGACCTTTGCGCG
>SXGQ01351702.1_pt1 | contig 12155 bp, 6 predicted proteins | sample 3178371 | NCBI WGS metagenome assembly SXGQ01 (sample SAMN11356859, study PRJNA531348) | freshwater metagenome | isolation source: freshwater sample F1-20 | place: China: Fuxian Lake, Yuxi | collected 2017-12-25 | reverse complement strand
CTGGTAGCGCAACTGCGGCTGAAATACGGTCGTCCCGGCGGTGAAATACCGCCCGAAATTCGGGTTGCTGGAAACTCCGTCGGGCAACGTCCGGCTCGCATCGACCCACAATATATTTCCCAAATTCGTGTTATAGTATCCGTAAAAGACGGACTCTTTGTTGAAGGCATATTCGACAAAAAGATTGCGGACAGGCTCCCATTGGACGTTCGCGTTCAGGGCATGTCCGTTGAAAAGGCTCGTTCGCTGCCGGCCGATCACGCTGAACTCGGGCGGCACGAAATCGGGCGGAAGCGAGATCGTGGACAGCCCCGCCACGGTCTGGGTCGCACCGACCGCATAGTTGCGCCAGTTCTGCACGAGCGGAGTCGACGCGTTGTCGTCGTACACGACCGCGAGCGTCGGATTCGGATTGTAGCTCGCGATGCCCGCCGGGTTGGCCGCCGTCGCGCCGGCATTCGAGATCCGGCCGGGCATCCCGGCTGAGAGCCACGGCGTCACCCGGTCGAAACTAACGCTGCCGGCTTGCGCAGCCTTCTGCCAATCGAAGCTCTCGGAACTCCCTTTGATCGTCAGTTGCCGAATCGGCTGGAACTTCACGGCGACGTATTGCCGTTTCTGCCGCTTGAAATCGAATGGCTCCCGCCAACCGACCGCTTCCTCGTTCAGAAACGCGGCCCGGATCGCGAGCTTGTTGCGCAGCAGCACCCGGTTCACATTCAAAACGCTCCGGGCCGTGCCGTAGTTGTCGGTCTGGAGAATCCACCGGCCGGCATTGCGGTAATCGGCGTCCTCCGTGGTGCGGTCCACCCCGCCGACGATCGCGTTGTTGCCGAAGAGAATGGCATTGGGGCCGCGCGAGAACTCGAAGCGCGTGGTATTGTAGGAATCCGAGGGAATGTTGCTGCGAAACTGGTTGCGCGAGATCATCTCGACCTGGATTCCGCGGATGCGGGTCGCGTCGCCGAAAAACAGATTCACCTGGCCGTTGACCTGGTCCTGGGTGTCGTTCCGCTCCATCCCGGGAGCGAATTTGATCACATCGTTGGTGGTGGAAAAGGCCATGTCCTCCAGGAATTGAGGCGTGAAGATCGACATGGTGCCGCCTAGATCGGCGACGGAGGAATTGAGCCGGGTGCCGGAAAGCGTGTTCTGCGCCGCGTAGCCGGTGTCCTTCTCCGTGTTGACGGTAAAGGGGCTGAGAACGATGGCCTCGTCGGCCTTGGCTTGGGCCGCAGGCTGCGCGTCGGCGGAGGCGCCGAAGGCGAGCCAGCCGGCGAAGGCGGCGAGCAAAGTGCGGGGTTGGGATGACATGGTTTTGGGTTTGGGTTGCGGGTCGGAAACAGGTCCGACCTCCCCGGTGCGCGGCGCGGTCTCGGGGGTGCGCTTGCGGCTCACGACGAGGGCGCCGCTGGCGGCGTCCTCGTCGGCCGCGAGGGCCGAGCCGGCAAGCATGCGCTCCAGCGCTTCGCGCGGCGTGAAGTCGCCGCGCACGGCGTTCGTCGTCTCGCCGCGCACCTTGTCGGTGGCGAAGACGAGCGAACGGCCGGCGGCGGCGGCGAATTGCCGCAAGGTCGTCGCGGCGTCGCCCCGGGGAAGGTCGAAGCTCCGCTTCGCCTCGGCCGTCGCGGCGCCGAGGGGCGCAACCGCCACCGCCACGCTGCACGAAGCCAGCACGGCGGGAACGCCGGGAAACGACGGGGTAAAGCGAAGCAGGGCCACTATCCCCGTAACGCTCGCGCGGAGGAATCCGTTTAGCCGCAAGGAGAACAATTTCTAGAAACCGTGAAGTTTCCGCACCGGACGCGCCGCGGCGTCAGGGGGCGTGCAGCAGTACGGTTTCGCCCCGGCGCTCGGCCCGGATAATGCCGTCGCGTTCGAGCAGGCGCACGAAGGCCTCGACGTCGTCGAGCGCGAACATGCCGCCGATGCGCCGGGCCCCCAGCCCGGGATCGGCGACGACCAGCTGGAGCGCGTTGTGGCGGTTGAAGCGGGCGGCGACCTCGGCGAGCGGCGTGTCGGAGAAATCCGCGGCCCGGCGCTGCCAGGCCAGCACCGCGCGCACCTCCGCGGGGGCGAGCGGCTCGACGACGGGGGCGGGCCCGGCGGCCGCGAGCGGGATCGCGAGGCGCTGGTTCGCGGCGACCAACGTCGCACCGGCCGCGGACGAGGCCGACCCCGCCGCCACCTTGCCCTCGGTCACGGTGACTTCGACGGCACCGGCGACAAAGCGCACGTTGAACGCCGTGCCAACGGCGCGCACGGCTACACCGCCCGCGCTCACGACAAACGGGCGCGCGGGGTCGTGGGCGACTTCGAAGTGGGCCTCGCCCGACTCGAGCTCGACGCGCCGTTCCGTGGCAGTGAAGTGCACGCGGGCCGCACTGGCGGTGTTGAGCTCGAGGGTCGAACCGTCGTCGAGGCGCGCCCGTTCGTAGCCGGCGGTCGTGGTCGCGTAGCGCGTCGAGGGCCCGGCGGCGGACGGCAGAGCGCGGTACGCCAAAAAGCCCCCGACCACGAGGGCCGCCGCCAGGCCGATCCACGCCGCGGGCCGCCACGCGGAGGCGACCGGCGCGGCGGCGGTTTCCCGGCCCGCGGGTGGCAACGGGGAAACGCGCTCGAAACGGGCATTCACTTGCTCGCGCCAGTCGGCGAGACCGTCGAGTTGCGCGAGCACCTGCTCCAGCTCCGCGACGGCGACGGCGTGGCGGGCATCGCGGCGGCGCCACGCTTCGAAGGCGGCCGCGCGGCCAGGCGCAAACCCGTCCTCGCGTTCGGCCAGCCAAGCCATCGCCTCGGCCTCGATGGCCGTGCGGTCGCCGGACTCAGGGTTGGGGAACGTTTTCATCGGGCGCCTTTTTTGGCGGCCGCACCCTCGAGGAGCCCGTGGGCGCGGAAAAACCGGGCGCAGTCGAGCACCCCTTTCATGAGATGGACGCGGACGGTCGCAGCCGCGAGGCCGAGGTGGGCGGCGATTTCCGCCGCGGAGAAACCGTCCACGTAGCGGAGTAACATCACCTCGCGGCAACGCTCCGGCAGCGTGTCGAGCGCGGCGAGCATCGCCTCGTGCCGTTGCACTTGGTCGAGCGCATCGGCGGTCCCCGGCGCCGGCTCGAGTAGGGAAAACTCCGCGGTTTCGTCGATGGGATCGACAGGGGAACGGCGTGCGCGGCGCACGTGATCGATGGCGACGTTGCGCGCGGTGGTGAACAGAAAGGCCCGGACGTGGCTGAGCCGCTCGGGATCGGAAACACGCAGCAGGCGGGCGTAGGTTTCCTGCACGAGATCGTCGTGGTCGGGCAGGCTGGAGAACCGGCGCGAGAGGAAGGCCCGCAGCGCGGGTTCGTGCGGACGCACGGTCTCAGCAAACCAGACGGTCTGATCGGCGGGTGGCATGGGGTTTCGCGCGGGCTGGGCGCCCGGCACTCGTCTGCATCTCCGACGGCTCAGTTGCCGTCGAGTGGAAATCGGTTGGTTTGGGCATCGCCAAAAATATTTTCGGATCAGGCTAAACGGAAAATGCGCTTGTGCGTTTCACGCCCACGCGAAATCGCCGGGAGGATGAGGCGACCGCCCTGCCCCGCCGAGACCGCGGCAGATTGTTGAAGGAACAGGTGGAGCAAGTCGCTGATCGCGCTGGCGGAAATGGGCCGCGACAAACACCGTAGCGATCCAGCACGCGATGCGGCCGGCCCATCCTCGCCGAATGCCGATGCGACGGGGGAGTTTCATGTCAGGTCGCAAGTACTCCTTTCGGCGATTGGAACCGGTTCAAGGTGCGCGTGCTCGGCACGCCGCCGGTCTGCACGTATTGGATGAACGACCTGAAGCTCTCCGAGTTCGACGTATCATCCGTCGAGCACCAGGGCGTGACGGGCGGCGATATCGCGAAGGTTCTCGGACGTCAGGGGCACATCGCGCTCGAGTGCCATCCCAACGGGAGGAACAACATGTTCAACGCGCCCGGCTTGGCGGTGCGTTTCCGGAACATCCGGGTCCGCCGGTTGTGAGGCGTCCTGCTTGACGGCAATTTCAGCCGGCTTGGCGGATAGCTTTCTTCGGTCGCTGGGTCACGTTTTGAGTTAGACGATGTGCGCCGAGTCCAACGAGGCGCGGCAGGCCTCCTGGACCCCGCCCCGAGGCCGGCGCGGGTGCATAGCGCTGGGCGCGCTCAGGGCCGGCTCGCGGCGAGGGCATCGGCGCCGTACGGACCAAGGATCGAAGGTCGTGATGAAGATTTACTCCGCGGGTCAATCACGCGGAACGTATGCGGAATTGTGCGGGATCGTATCATGCTCGCAGATGGCCAAAACAGGGCTGTTCGCCGTCATTCGATCCGGGTGCTCTCGAGTGCCACGCGGTCGAAGTAGACGGTATTATCGGAGCCTATGAACATCACGGTGAGCCGCAGATCGGCCAGATCGTCCCCATCGTGGACGTAGTCGAAAGCATACTCGCGGGCCGCTGTTTCTAGCTGAACCGCATTGGAATCCCAATACACCAGGCCGTTGCCCGGCCCTTTATCAAAACGGGCTTTGACGTATACCCCTGCCTTTTCGGCCCGAGCCAGGAATGTCACCCGATAAGTGTTACCCCGGCGCAAGTGCAGGAGGAACTTTTCGTAATTCTTCGAGGCGCTATCCAGCACCGTGCTTGATGCTTGGGGAGTCTCTGCGCGAAGCGGAACAGGAGGCCGCGTCCCCTTTGGGTATTCGTATTTTGATCCCGTGTGGATCGCCACTCCGTGGAGGTCCTTGGGGAGATCGATTTTCAGCGCATTCGGACCGCTCAAACCCGCGTTCGTGGCGACCGAGAGCGGGACGGCTACGAACTGCGGGTTCTTCGCGTCGAGCGGACTGCCGTCGTTGTGTCCCTTGATGACCGCGTCCCCTTGGCTGATGCTGGTGGCGCTCCACCGATGGCTGAAGGCGTTGAACTCGGAATGGACGAGTGGGTTGGTGGGAGGAATCGTGGGCGCCTTGACGCCCGTCAGAATGTCGAGCGCAGCCTGATCCCAGCCGTATTCCGAGTCAAAGATGGACCAGGCCCAGTCATTGGCAAAGAACGCGGTGTAATACATGGAACCGATCCCGCGCTGCTTGAGCTGATCATGAAAGTATCGGGTGTAAGCGATCCAATCCGCTCGATCCATGGTGGAGGTGTAGGCCCCCCACTCCGTAATGACGGCCGGTTTCTTGAGCCGGGCCGACCAAGCTACCACTCGGTCCAGTCCGCCGGAGACATCCCGCTGCCAGTTGGGAAACTGCCGCAGCCGGACATACCGGCCCTTGGGCATCGTCAGCCCGGCGGGTTTGTAATGATGAAAGGCCCCGAAGATGTTTTCATCCTCCACGAAGCCCTTTCCATCCGGCAGTCGGTAGGTCAGGTATTCCGGCGTGAGATACTTGACCCCGCGCTCGATCTCGTTGTGCCCCGGCCCACCCACGAGCAGAATGCGCTTCGGGTTGCTCTGACGAATCACCGGGATCACCGCGTTATACCACTCCGGTAACTCGTCGTCATTTTTGATCTGCGAGCCAAAGGCCGGTTCGTTGAGGAGCTCAAAAACCAGGTGGGAGGGATAATCCTTATAATATTCGGCGATCTCCCTCCACGTTTTGATAAAGGCGTCTTTGCCGCGCATGTCGCCGAAGTTGAGGAAAACGACGACCAAGTCCCGCGCGACCGCGGCCTTGATTGCCTTCTCATAGATCCCGGGGTTGGGCGTGTAACCGCAGAAAATTCGCACGCTCTCGAATCCTGCCGCCACCACCGCATCAAAATAGGCCGGCTCGTAGAGCACCTTGGCATTGGAAGAGCCGGTGAAGCTGAAATCGGTGTTCACGCCGACCTTCAGCTTTTCCAGGACCATGGCGCGGGTCTCCGCGTCGGTCCGATCCTTGCCCGCCGCTGAGCCTGGCGCAACCGGCGCGGCGGCAAACCCACCCGGGACCAGCGACAGGAGAACCGTGGCAAAGGTGATCCGTTTTAGGATCTGAAAGGGCGTTCGCGCGCGGACCGAAAGAGCAAGGGAGGGCGCTGCGCTGGCGCTTCGTCTAGGGAACAAATGCCGGGGTTCGAGCATGTCCCAATCTAGACGAACGCGTGAAGACCGGCCATGACACGATGATGTCACCCGCGCGCAATTTGCGGCGACCTCTCGCGATACAAACAGCGTTCAGCGGATTAACCCGGTCCGACTGGCTCTCCAGAGCGGGGGATCGCAGAGCTCGCAGGGGGAGTTCGGCGTGGTGGACGCCCATCACCGCGATCTCGTCGGGCACCTTCGGGCGCGCCTGGCCGGCAGGCGGCGAGTCTTTTGCCCGCGGCGATCCAAGCGAGCGAGCACGCCGACCGGCCGCCGGGGCGTCGGTGCGTGGCTATTGGAGGCGGTTCTCGCCGCGATTTTCCGCTTGGTGGATAATCACGGGCCAACCGGGAAACTGGTTGGATGCTTTGCCGTCGGTGGCATCGATCAGGAAGCGGAACGACTCGACGGTGTAGGTCTTGCCGACGGTATCGAACGTGATGAACCCGAAGCCGCTGCCCTTCTCGTGGGCGCGGTCGTAGCGGTTGGGCGCTTTGGCCACCTCGGGATTGCCCACCGCGTAGACGTAGACCTTGTTGCCGAACGCATCGATAAACTCGCCGGTGTTGGACTGCCCGTGCTTCGGGCGTTTGGCGTGGAGGATTTTCACCTCGTCCGGGCGCCACCAGCGCTGGTAGCCGGCCGCAATCGCGGGCGTGCAGAAGGACCACATGCTGTCGCGCTGTTGCGCGACGCCATACTGCACGAGGGTCGTCAAATGCTGGTCGCCGTTGATGTGCAGCGCCATCGCGGGCCGCAGGAGGTCGACCGCGCGATTCCGCGGCGTCTGCGGCCACGAACCCGAATCAAGGTCGGCCTTCAAGTAGCCGTCGAAGCTGCCGTGGTGGGTGGCGACGGAGGCGAAGACGGTCTGGCTCAGCACGGCCTTGAGCGTGTGGCCGCGCCAGTCGGCCGCCCATTTTTTCAGGAATTCTTCCTGCCGCTCGCCGAGCAGGACGAGGCCCGGGACGTCGAGCGTGGAGCAATCGAAGTTCGCGTCGACCACGTGATCGCGGCGCGGACCGCCGGTCTTCACCCGCTCGGGTCCGCTCTTCCACTGGCGGTCGGCAAGAATCGCGAAACCGACGCCGCCGTAAACCATGTCGCCGTAGTATACGCTGATATCCTGCTTCGACGGCGTCGGGTCATGCGGGTCGGGGTGGTGCGAGACGTTGGTGCGGTGCACGGCATTCACCATCCGGGCGGGCTGGATGTATCCGCTCGTCGAGGACGCGCCGCGATCTTCGGCGGTAGTGGCCATCTTGGCGCCGCCTTCGCCCCAGATGTTGCCATGGAAAACGTCGTGATCGTCGGGAATGCACAACGTGGGCGCGTGGCGCATCACGTCGCGAAACGCCCAGCCGAACTGGTAGAACTTCCGCAGGTAGTTGAGAATCGCGAGCTCCGCCGGTTCGCGGACGATGCCGAACCCCCCGTGGCTTTCGTAGATCTGATCGCCGGAGAAAAAGACGAGATCGGGCTTCAGTTTCGCGACATTGCGGGCAACGGGCTCGTAGGGGAAACCGTAGTCGTTTTGGCAGGTCATCGCCGCCAGGCGCAGCGGCCGGCCGGCCGGGTTGGCGAGGATCGTGCCGGTCCACTCGTCGGGCGTCACGGTGCCGTCGCGATGTTTCTCGCGATAGACGAGCTTGTAGGGCGTGTCCCGCTTCTCGTTCCACCGCGGGATGCGGAACGTCGCGACCCAGGCGTCGGGATCGAGCTTGGCCTCGCCCAACGACTGCCATCGGCCGTCGCGCTGCACTTGCAACTCCACGACCTGGCTGTCCGCGGTGCCCATCGGGCCGGTCAGCGCGCTCAGCTTCATCACGAAGCCTTCCGCCGTGCGCGAATCGCTGAGCGAATACATCGACCAGAGCAGCGGACCGAAACGGTGGGCGGGGCTGACCGTGAATGCGTCGCCGGACATTTGCCAGGACGCGAATCGATGCCGCGAGCCTCCGCCCCGGTTCGCCGCCGCTTTGGCGGTTTTCTCCGCGGACGCGGGCCCGCCCGCCGCGGCATAGCCGCTCACGAGGGAAACGTTGCCGAGCAACGTGGCCGCGGGAACCGTGTGGCTGAGTTGGCCGAGGCTGGCGCCGGTGTCGCTCGCGCGGGCTTCCAGCGTGAGTGCGACGGCGGCGTCGCTGCCGACCCCGGTGAGCGCCAAGGTGATTTGCTTCGGATCAGCGCCGGCCGCCAGCGGCGCCGTCTTCGATCCCAACACCAATTGCCCGTCCGCCACTCCGGCGTTGAGGCCCTGCGTGACGAAACAATTGCTCCGATACTCGTTGAGCTCGCTGCGCACGCCGAGGCGGAATCCGCCGCCGTTGTCCTTGCCGCGCACCTCGAGCTGCGACATCTGCACCGACATCGAAAAACCCTTCGTCGGGTGCGTGATCTGGTGGGTCAGCGAGTGGACGCTGCGGTTCACGCCGAGGCTCCGGCATTCCGCCCCGCCGGCCGCGACTTTCCAGTCCTCCATCGGATTGGCCCAGAAGTCGCCGCCGAGGAAGACGCGGTCGTGGGTCCGGCTCCACGAATCCGACGCGTGCGCCGGCGTCGTCGCGGCGGTGGCTTTTGGGGTTCGCGTGGCGGCGCCGACGACCGTGGCGGTCGCCAGTAATTTCAGCGCGGTGCGGCGGGGAATTGGGTGAGCCATGGAGGGAAGAGTTTCTCAGCGAGAGTGCCGGTTGGAATTCAAAAAAACCATTCCTGCAGTTCGACCCCGCACGCCAGAATGATTGGGCGAGTCACCAATCGCATCGCCGTGAGGGAGTTCCCGTTGAAGCAGGTGGACCTTGTTTCCGGATGGATCCGCGGAGGTGGCGGAGAAATCGGACAAACGTGCGGGCTCTTCCGTCCGCCACCGAGAAGCCGTGCTCGCCACAACGGGGCTCGTCGCCCAATCGGGCCGTGACCCTTGCCTCTCGTCTGTTCGAGGCGCGGGCCGGAGACGAACTTCAGGCGATTTTCGAGGGACAGTGCACGCCGGGCACCGAGGCGACGGCCGGCCCGCCGGTCGACCTTGGCAAGGACCGTGGCGGAAAAGCACGCGATAGGAACGGCCAGAGTCCGGCGCATACCGGCGCTACGCCTTGGCCCCGTGTCAGGTCGCAAGCACCTCTTTCACCACGTGGCCATGCACGTCGGTCAGGCGGAAGTCCCGGCCCTGGTGCCGGAACGTGAGTTTGGTGTGATCGATGCCGAGGAGGTGCAGGATCGTAGCGTGCAGATCGTGCATATGCACGGCCCCATGCGTGGGCCGGAAGCCGAAATCGTCCGTGCCGCCGTGCGTGTAGCCGCGCCTCACCCCGCCGCCGGCCATCCACATGGTGAAGGCGTCGCGGTGGTGATCGCGGCCCGCGTGCGCCGGGTCGAATTTGCCTTCGGCGAGCGGCGTGCGCCCGAACTCGCCGCCCCAGATCACCAGCGTGTCCTCGAGCAAGCCGCGTTGTTTCAGGTCCTTGATGAGGGCCGCGACGGGTTGATCGGTCTGGCGGCATTTCTTCGGCAGTCCGGTGAAGATCCGCTCGTGATGGTCCCATTCGCTGTCGACCACCTGGACGAAGCGCACGCCACGCTCGACGAGGCGGCGGGCAAGCAGGCAATTGCGCGCGAAGCCGGGCTTGGCGAGTTCGACGCCGTAGAGCTTCAGGATGTGTTCGGGCTCGCCGCGCAGGTCCGTGAGCTCGGGCACGGATGCCTGCATGCGAAACGCCATCTCGTACTGGGCGATGCGGGTGTTGATCTCGGGATCGCCGACGTCGGCATGATGCATCCGGTTCAAGTCGCCCACGGCGGAGATGACATCGCGCCGATCCTCCCGGCGCATGGCGGCGGGGTCGGACAGATAGAGCACGGGATCCGCGGCGGGCCGGAATTTCACGCCCTGGTGCCGCGTGGGCAGGAAGCCGCTGCTCCAGATGTGTTCGCCGGCGGTGGGCATGCCGGTGTTGAGCACGACATAGGCGGGCAAATCGGCATTCTCCGATCCGAGGCCGTAGCTCAGCCACGCGCCGAGCGTCGGCCGGCCCATCAGGCGGAAACCCGTGTGATAGAACAGTTCGGCGGTGCCGTGGTTGAACTCGTCGGTCTGCATCCCGCGCAGAAACGTGAGGTCGTCGGCCACGGTCGCGAGATGCGGGAGCAACTCCGAGAGCTCCGCCCCGCATTGTCCGTGCTTGGCAAACGAATACGGCGACCCCATCGACTTTGCGGTCGGCGGAATGAAGGCAAACGTCCCGCCCTGCAGCACCGAATCCGGCAGCGGCGTGCCATGGTGCTTGTTCAGGAGCGGCTTCGGGTCGAACAGGTCGATCTGCGACGGGCCGCCGGCCATGTGGAAGAGGATCACGCGTTTCACTTTCGGCGCGTGCGTGAGGAAATGCGGCGGAGCGGCCGGGCCGGCTCCGAGCAGATCGCGCTGGAGCAGATCGGCGAGCGCGAGCGAGGCCAGGCCGCCGAGCGACTTCTTCAGCATCGCGCGACGCGTCAGCGCGGGACCGGGGCGGGAGCAGGCGTGGGAAAGACTCATGGGAATCAGGGCTTGGTGATGCACTCGTCCAGATTCAGGAGCGTGTGGGTGACGTAGAACGTCGCGGCCAGTTCGCCGGGCGCCGGGTGGTCCGCGGCAGCCGGCAGGACGGCGACCAGTTCCCGCGCGGCCTCGGGTTGCTGCGCGAAAAACGCGCGCTTGTCCGCAAGCAGGCGCTGCAGACGCGCGGTTTCCGCCGGATGGGGAGCACGGGCCAGCGCACGATTAAAGGCGTAGCGGATGCGGGCCTCGTCGCCCGTCGCGTCGGGCGCCCGCAGCACATCGGCCGCAAAGGCGACGGCCGCCTGGAGGTAGACGGGGTCGTTGAGCAACACGAGGGCCTGGAGCGGTGTGTTGCTGCGCCCGCGCCGCGTCGCGCAAACCGAGCGGGTCGGCGCATCGAAGGCCAGAAAGCCCGGCGGCCCGCTGGAGCGCCGCCAGAAGACGTAGAGGCTGCGGCGATACTGCTCGTCCGTCGTCGTGGTCGGAGAGTCCTTCTCGTCGATCTTCACCTCCCGCCAGAGTCCCGGGGGTTGCGGCGGAAACACGGGCTGACCGCCGAGCGTCGGCTTCAACAATCCGCTCACGGCGAGCGCGTTGTCCCGGATGGCTTCCGCGGTGAGCCGGAACCGCGGCCCGCGGGCGAGCAGGATGTTGTAGGGATCGCGCTCGAGCAAGGCCGGCGTGACCACCGCCGACTGCCGGTAGGTTTCCGACAGTACGATGAGCCGGTGCAGCCGCTTCATCGACCAGCCGCCCTCCATGAACTCGACCGCGAGCCAGTCGAGCAGCTCGGGGTGGGACGGCAGCTCGCCCTGGTGACCGAAGTCCTCGGTGGTCGTGACCAGCCCCCGGCCGAAGATCTCGTTCCACCAGCGGTTCACGGTCACGCGCGCGGTGAGCGGGTTCTCGCGGCTCACCAGCCAGCGCGCCAGCCGCAGCCGTGCGGGTTCGTCCGAGGGCGGCATCGGCGGCAGCGCCTCGGGCGTGGCGGGCATGACACGCGCCCCCGGCGTGCGGCGGTCGCCGCGCAGGTGCACAAAGGTCTCCCGCTGGACCGGCGCCTCCTCCATCACGGGCACGAGCAGCGCGGCCCGGTCGTCGAAAATTTTGCGGACCTCCTCGAGCCGCTGCAGCAGATCCTCGAAACGCGCGGCATAATCCACCGTGCTGCCGGCCGGCGCCTCGCGCTGGCCGAGCATGATCTCCTCCGCCTCGAGCATCGGGGCGGACATCTCGACGATCCGCTTTTGGATCGCGGCCACCGAGAACCCGTCGTTCGGGTAGTCCGGTTTCGGCATGAGGCCGCCGAAGAGCCGCTTCTTCCTGCCTTGTGAACCGGTAACGAGCACCTCGTCCGCCGCGGAATCGAAGAAGGCGAGGAAACTGTAGTAGTCCTTGATCGTGATCGGATCGTATTTGTGCGTGTGGCACTGCGCGCACTCCATCGTCGAGCCGAGCCACACGGTGCTCGTGGTATGCACGCGATCGTGGGCGATGTTGACGCGGGTATCTTCGGCCTTGGTGTCGCCG
>SXGQ01875080.1_pt1 | contig 12159 bp, 9 predicted proteins | sample 3178371 | NCBI WGS metagenome assembly SXGQ01 (sample SAMN11356859, study PRJNA531348) | freshwater metagenome | isolation source: freshwater sample F1-20 | place: China: Fuxian Lake, Yuxi | collected 2017-12-25 | reverse complement strand
TACTTTGCAAAGCGCGAAGGAATTAAAGTGGTAACCGGCTTTATAGCTTCAACCGCCAAAGGGGAAACGACCACTTTGGGTCGCTCTGGTTCCGATTACACTGCCGCGATCTTGGCAAGTGCCTTGAATGCCGAAGTTTTGGAGATTTGGACCGATGTGTCAGGGGTGCTGACCTGTGATCCCAAAATGGTGTATGCGGCATTTACCATTCCCCAACTGAGCTATGCGGAAGCGATGGAGCTTTCCCACTTTGGTGCTCGAGTTATTTTTCCGGCGACCATGCAGCCGGCGATGAAGAAAAACATTCCGATTCAAATTAAAAACACCTTTGATCCTAGCCACCCTGGTACCTTGATCAACGGAGAGGTGCGAGAAGGTGGCTGGATCAAGGGAATTAGCTCACGGTCCAACCTTAGCCTAGTGACTCTTCAAAGTGCGGGCTGGATGGCTGCAGGGGGAAGTTTAGGCCGAATCTTCACCGTATTGTCTGAGGCAAGACTTTCGAGTTTGCTTATTTCTCAGGCCTCCTCGCAGCATAGCATTTGTTTGGCGTTGGCCACTGAAGAAGCGATTCTAGCGAAGGACCTTATTGAAAAAGAATTTTACCACGAAATCAAGTCCGGTGAAATGGATCCCGTCTCTTTGCTTCCTGGCCTAGCTTTAGTCGCTGTGGTAGGGGAAAATATGAAACATGATCCTGGTACTTCAGGTAGAATGTTTCGGGCCTTGGGCCAAAATAACATCAATGTGGCGGCCATTTCCCAGGGAAGTTCTGAATTGAATATTTCCGCAATCATTTCCCAGGCAGATTTACAAAAAGCTTTGAATGCCCTGCATGAGGTATTTTTCCTCTCGGAGCACAAGGTAGTTCACCTATTTTTGGTAGGTACAGGTCTTATCGGTACGGCACTGCTACGCATGATTGCGCAGCAAAAGGAAAAATTGCTCCGTGAAAATCAATTAGACATCCAAGTTCACGGCATTGCCAACAGCCGATACATGGCCTTCGATGAGGATGGCTTCGAGTTGACTAGCTTTCCAGAATTAGGTCTTTCGCAGTGCAAAATGGACTTGAATGTCTTTGTGCAGACAATTGAGGAAATGAACTTCTCCAATTCAGTGCTTGTAGACTGTACGGCGAGCCAGGAAGTGGCCCAAATTTACCCTCGAATTTTGGGGTCTAAAATCGCAATTGTAACACCCAATAAAAAAGCCAACTCGGGTTCTCTGGAAAGCTATTTAACTTTAAAACAGCTTGCCAAAAGCAGGGGAGTACACTTTCTCTACGAGACCAATGTGGCAGCGGGACTTCCTGTGATCAATACCATCCACGATTTGATGCTTTCTGGGGACCGCTTTCACCGCATTGAAGCAGTGTTAAGTGGCTCCCTAAATTTTATTTTTTCCGAGCTGGAAAAGGGAGCGCCTTTTTCGGAAGTAGTGGCACAGGCCAAAAACAAAGGATATACTGAACCTGATCCAAGAGATGATTTGAGTGGAATGGATGTCGCAAGGAAAGTGGTGATCTTGGGAAGGGAAGCTGAACAGTCCCTTGAAGTGGAAGATGTAGTGGTTTCATCCCTTGTGCCTGAAAAAGCGAGGCAGGGTGTTTCTGTGGAAAAATTCATGGAGCTTCTGAAGGAGGAGGATGCATCCTATGCTCAGCTATTACAGCAGGTAAGTGAAAAAGGAGAAAAACTCCGGTTTATGGCGACTTTGGAAGATGGGAAAGCCGAAATAGGGCTTCGTTCAATCCCAGCTTCTCATCCTTTTTATAGTTTGGAAGGTTCGGACAATATGATCTTGCTAACTACTGACCGATATTACGATCGACCCATAATCATCCGTGGTCCTGGAGCAGGAGCTGAGGTGACGGCTGCTGGGGTGTTTGCTGATGTGATCCGTGTGGGTAACTATACCCGAGATTAGTAAGTTCAAAATGCCAAGGGTCAACCGTCCCCGACGATAGCCTACTGTTTGTGTGAATAGGTTTAGAATCCATACTCCGTAATTAGTACCTGTTACCTAATACTGTGGTCTGTCGACCGTTTGCTTTGCACATACCATGGTCGACAGCTCACTTAATTGAACTCCAAACTTTATCATCTTTGGTTGGCTGTGAAAAAGAGGATAATCAGATTAAAAATTGAAAAATATTAGTCCAAAAAATTAAACTTAAATTAGGCTCTTGTGTATTTCAAACAAATAAATTGCATCGGTCTTGCTCCAAAGAAAGACAGTCCTTACTTTTGCAAACCAATTCGAGAAAAGATACGAGTTGGAATCCCACACGGTGATTGTAGCTCAGTTGGTTAGAGCGCTGGTTTGTGGATCCAGAGGTCGCCGGTTCGAGCCCGGTCTTTCACCCAAAAACCCCTCTTTTGAGGGGTTTTTTTATAGATCCGTTTTCTTTTGGCATGGCATTTGTAAAATTTTCAAAAACTAAACCAACAGTTATGTTTACTCTTTTTAAATCATCTCCGAAATTTCCGGTTGTGAAACCAGTAAATATCCTGCAGATTAAAAACTACCTCAGCAAGTTTGAAGAGTCAATCAAGACCTATGAGGAACTGCAAAAGGAAGCGGTTCATTCTTGAAATAAAAGAATAATAAAGGTTATGGAGACATAACCTTTATTTTTTAAACTTTAATTTTTCTTATCCCTGCAATAGCTTATTTTTAGTTTCACTCAATTTTTACCGATGAGTAGCTACATCCATTTTGATAAATCCCAATTAGTTAACTTAAATTATTCCCTGGAGCGGGAAATCATTCGAACCAACCGATCTGGGGTCTACACCAGCACCACTATTATTGGATGCAATACAAGGAAATACCATGGATTACTGGTGGTGCCCCAGCCGCAAATTGATTCCCAAAATCACGTGATGCTTTCTACCGTTCACGAGACAGTCATACAACATGGTGCAAGCTTTAATCTGGGAATTGCCAAATTTCCTGGAAATTACTCTCCAAGAGGACACAAGTACCTTGAAGACTTTGATTCGGAGCCGATTCCCAAATTGACCTATCGGGTGGGGGGAGTGCTCTTGCAAAAAGAATTGATTCTTGATTCCAATAGGGACCGGGTAATGATCCGCTACACCCTTGTTGAGGCACATTCGCCTACTACGATTCGAATTCAGCCCTTTTTAGCCTTTCGTGGCTACCACCAACTTCAAAAAGCAAACGATCGTCTCAACAGAGATTATACCCTAATGCCCAACGGCGTGCGGTTTCAACTCTACCCCAACTACGATCCACTTTACCTTCAACTTTCGAAAGAGGCTACCTTTATTTCGAAACCCGACTGGTATTACAACCTAGAATACATCCAAGAGCGAGAGCGGGGGTATGACTATCAGGAGGATTTATTCGTTCCCGGCTGTCTTGAATTTGAAATCTGCAAAGGGGAGTCAGTCATTTTTTCTGCAGGCCTAGCCGATGCAGATCCAAAAACCAGAGCCAATGCTTTTGCTAAGGAAATCGCACGTCGAATCCCAAGAAATAACTTTGAAAATTGCTTAAAAAATTCAGCCGGGCAATTTATTCGGAAAAGGGATGGCGAAGTTCGAATAATTGCAGGCTATCCTTGGTTTGGGTGGTGGGGAAGGGACACCTTCATCGCAGCCCCGGGATTAACCTTGACTACCGGTGATAAAGCAACCTTTCTAGAGATCATGGACACCATGTCCAAAGATTTGAAAGGAGCCCTTTTTCCAAACATTGGAAGTGGAGATTACATGAATATGACCTCTATGGATGCTCCACTCTGGTTTTTTTGGTCCCTCCAGCAATACATCCGGTATACTGGAGACAAAAAAACAATTCAAGACCGGTACTTGGCCAAGCTCAGGGGAATCCTAGAAGGATTCAAGGAAGGCACAGACTTTAACATCCACATGCTCCCTTCCGGCCTGATTTGGGGTGGCCAGGAGGGCCTAGCCCTAACCTGGATGGATGCCATCACTCCAGATGGACCCGTCACTGCGAGAATTGGCTGCCCAGTAGAAATTCAAGCACTATGGTACAATGCGTTGTGCTTCTATCATGAGCTCAGTGGGGAAGAGGGGTATTTGACCCTAGCCGCAAAAGTAAAAGAATCTTTTGATCGGGAATTCTGGTCTTGGGAAGATGGTTACCTAGCAGATGTGGTCGATGAAGAAGAAAAAGATTGGTCCATTCGACCCAACATGGTTTTTGCCACTTCCCTACCTTATCGAATTTTGGAAGAAGAAAAATGCGATAAAGTATTGGAAATTGTCAAATCCAAGCTCCTGACCCCAAGAGGGCTCCGTTCACTGTCCCCTGATGATCCGGGATACAAAGGCTACTACTTTGGGAATCAAATCAGTCGAGACCACGCCTACCACAATGGAACAGTCTGGGCTTGGCTTTTGGGACATTTTGCAGAGGGATACCTCAAGCTACACGGTAAAGCCGCAAAAATTTTCGTTGAGAAAATCATCAAAGGTTTTGATGGCGTCATGACGCAGTATGGGGTGGGCACAGTGGCTGAGATCTACGATGGGGATGCGCCACACCGCCCCAAAGGTTCGGTATCTCAGGCTTGGAGCATTGCAGAGCTGCTCCGCATGATGGACTTAGTCAAACAGGTTTAATGGATCCCCTATGAAAGTACTCATGTTTGGGTGGGAATTCCCACCCCATATCTCTGGAGGGCTTGGCACGGCTTGCTATGGGTTGATTCAAGGAATGAATGTCCACAAGCAAGAGGTGATTTTTGTGGTTCCAAAACTCTATGGAGACGAAGAGCCTGTGGCAGACTTTGTCAATGCCAGTGGAGTGACTATTGATTACCGGGAAAAGCGCTTTAAAAAGCTATGGAAAAACCTGACTTACCTCGAAGTCAATAGTTTTTTGGTGCCCTATCTAGGACCCAAAGCATTCAAAAAATTTACGGATTATGCCATCCATGACCGTACTGATGTAGATGAGAGCATCTTTTCGACCAAATACCAGTTTAGTGGCAAATATGGTAAAAACCTCATGGAAGAAGTGTCTCGCTATGCCCTCGTTGGCGCACAGATTGCACGCGACCGAGGCGACTTTGACATCATCCATGCACACGACTGGTTGGCATATCCTGCAGGCATCGCAGCCAAAGAGATTAGCGGCAAGCCCCTAGTCGTCCATGTACATGCCACCGAGTACGATCGATCTGGAGAATCGGTCAATTTTCCTGTCTTTGAGATTGAACGTGCCGGGATGCATGCTGCAGACCATGTGGTAGCGGTAAGTCAGTTGACGAAAAACATTTGTGTACGAAAATACGGCATCCCTCCCGAGAAAGTAACCGTCCTCCATAACGCTGTGCTTGATGCAAGCATCATCACCTCCTCCTATCAGAAAAAAGTGCCGGAAAAGATCGTGACGTTCTTGGGACGGATTACCTACCAAAAAGGACCAGAATACTTTGTAGAGGCTGCCAAAAAAGTGATTGAGCGTGACCCCAATGTGCGCTTTGTCATGGCAGGATCGGGAGATTTACTCAACAAAATGGTGGATCGTGTTGCAGAACTTCGAATGGGTACCAAATTTCACTTTACTGGATTCTTGAAAGGAGATGATGTAGACCACATGTATGCCATCAGCGATGTATACGTGATGCCTTCTGTGTCTGAACCCTTTGGAATCGCTCCCCTTGAAGCAGTAAGACACAATACACCTGTCATCATCTCGAAGCAATCTGGAGTAGCTGAAGTACTAAACAATGCCATCAAAATTGATTTTTGGGATATAGATGCCATGGCAGACGCCATTTTTGGACTTTTACACTACCAAAGTATCGCTCGAATGTTTACTGAATTGGGTGCAGACGAATTGAAAAAATTGAAGTGGGAGCATGTTGCTGCCAAACTAGTGACTGTTTACGAAAAAATTTTAGCTCCACGCGCATGAGAACTGTTTGCTTTTATTTTCAAGTCCACCAACCTTACAGGCTGAAGCCCTATCGATTTTTTGATATTGGGGAAGATCACTACTATTGGAATGACTACCTCAACCGGAATGTCATCCAAAAAGTTGCACAAAAATGCTACCTCCCGATGAACTCCCTATTGCTGGAGCTTATTCAGCGCTATGATGGCAGATTCAAGGTCGCTTTTTCAATTTCTGGAACCTTTTTGGATCAAATGGAAGCCTATGCCCCAGATGTTTTGGAAAGCTTCCAGCGACTCGTGGCAACTGGCCATGTGGAATTACTAAATGAAACTTACTCCCACTCTTTAGCAGCACTTAAAAGTAAGGATGAGTTTTTTTCCTTGGTCCACACCCATCAAAAAAGAATCAAGGAGCTTTTCAATGGCTACAGCCCAAAAGTGTTCCGAAATACAGAGCTGATCTATTCAGATGAAATAGGAGCCATGGTCGCCGAGCTTGGATACCAAGGAATGCTTACCGAAGGAGCAAAACATATTTTAGGATGGAAAAGCCCCAATTACGTCTATTCCAATGCGCTGAACCCAAACCTTAAAGTGCTGTTGAAAAATTTTCGACTTTCGGATGACATTGCTTTCCGCTTTGGAGACAAAACCTGGGGAGATTTCCCCCTCACCACGGACAAGTTTGTGAATTGGCTAAATGCATTGCCTAAAGAAGAACCCGTGGTCAACTTATTTATGGACTACGAAACTTTTGGGGAACACCAGTGGGCAGAAACTGGTATTTTTGACTTCATAAGACATTTGCCGGAGGCCATATTTTCGCAGTCTAACTTTTCCTTCTCCACCCCTTCAGAGGTACTAGCAGCCCTTTCTCCAGTCAGCCACATTCATGTGCCTACCCCGATTTCTTGGGCCGATGAAGAACGGGACCTTACCGCTTGGCTAGGCAATGACATGCAAGACGAAGCCTTCGATTGCTTGTATGAATTGGAAAAGAAAATTAGAAAAATCAAGGACCCAGAATTACTTAGAGACTGGGGCTACCTGCAAACCTCCGATCATTTCTATTACATCTGCACCAAGTTCTTCTCAGATGGGTCAGTACACGAGTATTTCAGTCCATACGATACCCCTTACGATGCATTCATCAACTACATGAATGTCTTGAGTGATTTTATTTTACGCGTAGAAGCTGTTTCTAAGAAGTGAACTAGCAGAGGTTTTTGGTAAAGGAAAAGGTAGCAAACACCAAGAAATCACTATTAAACTCAGTAACTCTCGGAAGGATTTGGGAAATCCTTCGTTTTTACATCCGCAATGTACTGCTGGAAAGCTTGGGTCATGATTTGATTGAGATCTGCATAAGCACGTAAAAATCGTGGCTTAAACTCTTGGGTAATTCCGAGCATGTCGTGCATTACCAATACCTGACCATCTACATCGCTTCCAGCACCGATACCGATTACGGGAATAGAGAGCGCTTTTGCTACTCGCTTTCCTAAAGTTGCAGGAATTTTTTCCAAAACTAGTGCAAAGCATCCGCAAGCTTCCAAAAGCATGGCATCTTCCAAAAGTTTTTCGGCTTCCTCCTCCTCTTTGGCCCGTACGACATAGGTACCAAACTTGTAAATAGACTGAGGAGTCAAGCCCAGGTGGCCCATGACGGGTACTCCAGCACTTAAAATTCGTGAAACTGATTCCTTGATTTCAGCTCCCCCCTCCACTTTGACAGCATGAGCTCCAGATTCCTTCATGATCCGAATGGCCGAACGGAGAGCCTCAGAACTATTTCCTTGGTAGTTGCCAAACGGGATGTCCACTACTACAAAAGACCTTTTCACGGCACGCACCACTGCCGAAGCATGGTAAATCATCTGATCTAAGGTAATGGGAAGGGTGGTCTCATGACCTGCCATGACATTGGAAGCCGAATCCCCCACAAGAATGATGTCCATTCCTGCCGCATCCACAATCTTGGCCATTGAAAAATCATAGGCAGTAAGCATGGAAATTTTTTCACCGCGCTGCTTCATTTCTTGAAGCGTATGGGTAGTGATGCGCTTCACAGAAGCAGAGGAATGAATCGACATAAAACTAGAGAAGGTGAACAGAATAGTTGTTGTCTACAAAATCAACTCGGATGTGCTCATTAAAAGTAGTAGCCAACTCAAAACCTGTGTAATCAGGCTTGACTGGAAATAAACCATGGCTTCTATTGACGAGTACTGCTATTTCTATTTTTTCAACCCCATGCTCCAAAAATGGTTTCAAGGCATAAACCAATGTTTTTCCTGTGTTGAGCACGTCATCGACAAGAATTATCGTTTTCCCTTTCATGGCCATGGGGCTAGAAAGCTTTACCTCAGTAGCTGTTACTGCCTGTTTATCTAAGATCACCTCCACTTCCTCCACTTGAATAGGAGAGATTTTTCGCAGCTCCGTAGCCAGTAGATTACCTAAAATAGTCCCCATACCAGTAATCCCGGCAACTACCATTCCGCCAGAAGCGTGAAGATTCCGCTCATAGATTTCAAAAGCCATGCGGGTAATCTTTTGCCCTACTTGCTTATGGTTCAATACTTCGGTCATGGGATGAATTTTAGAAAGTGAAAATTAGACCAATTTGCCCTAGATTCAAAACACTTTATCGATGACTATCCTCTTCATTCAAGATATTCAAGTAACTCTGGTACCGATACGGGTGGATATACCCTTCGTTTAATTTTTGGAGTACCATGCATCCAGGCTCATTCACATGGCTGCAATTGTTGTATTTGCACTGACCAAGGTACTGGCGCATCTCTGGAAAAAAATGCGAAAGCTCCTCCTCAGCCACATCCAAAATCCCAAACTCTTTGATGCCTGGCGTATCAATAATGTCTCCTGCTCCTGGTAGGAAAAATAGCTCTGCAAAGGTGGTTGTATGTACTCCTTTTGCACTGTAATCAGATATAGCTTTGGTTTCCTGCCTTGCATCAGGCAAAAGAGCATTGAGTAAGGTGCTTTTGCCGACTCCCGAATGTCCAGAGATCAGGTTGGATTTTCCTCGAATTCTGGGCAATAGCTTCCTATCGAGATCCGTATCCTTCAGCGCAGACACTTCTACTACCGCATAGCCTAGGGGTACATAGATCTCATGAATATCTTGAAGCCAGTCACTTTCATCATCCCCATCCAACTGGTCCATCTTGTTGACTACAAGTAGGGTAGGAATGCCATAACTCTCCGTAGCTACCAAAAACCGATCAATAAAGCCTAGCGAAGTTCGTGGCTTCTTTATAGTAATTACCAAGATCGCCTGATCAATATTGCTAGCAATCATGTGCGAAAAGTGCTGCTTCCGTGTAGACTTACGGATCACATAATTGTCTCTGGGCAAAATCTCGTGGATAATCGCCGAATCCTGCCCTTCCTCTACAACCAATTCTACCCAATCGCCTACTGCAATGGGATTGGTGAGTTTGAGCTCATCTTGCTTAAACTTTCCTTTCAATCTAGCCGAAAGAATCCCTTGCTCTGTGTGGACTAGGTACCAGCTCCCAGTAGACTTGATCACTCTTCCTTTCATTTGGTAGCCTTTGAGGTACTTAGGTGTTCAGTTATTCGGGTAGCGGCTCCAAGATTTGCCTTTACCCAGTGTTCGGCTGCCGCTACAGCCCTAGAATAAAATTCAGGTTGCTCCAGCTTGACAACCACCGCTTGAAGTTCTTTGGTATTTGTGACCGAATAGCCACATCCCTCGGCTTGACTTTGAGTGGCCTCGGGAAACTTGGATACTTGTCTAGGTTTTCCAAAAATCACTGGAACTCCAAAACCTAGCGGCTCTAAAATATTGTGCAGCCCCTTGCCAAATCCCCCACCAACATAGGCAAAATACGCAAATTGGTACAGCGAAGAGAGCATGCCAATATTATCAATAAATAAGATTCGCGAATCTTGGGTAGTATTCCATTGCGAGTATTTTTGACTGGAAGCCCCTAGTGTCGATGCCCAACGGTCCATCGCCACTGTATCCATGGCATGAGGGGCAATGATCCATAAAAATTCCGGTTTGGATTGAATCAAGGGAATGAGTAGGGTCATGTCTTCTTCCCAAGCAGATCCTATCACGATAGTAAGTCTTCCCTTGATCCAGTTGCTTATCATTGGAAAGTCCATCGGCTGCGATGCCGTACCCGCTACCCGATCAAATCTAGTATCGCCATTAACGCTTGCATTCACAATATTCAGGTTTGCCAAAAGTCGACAGCTAGATTCGTTTTGGGTAAAGATCCAATCCATTTGCAAAAGCATCCTACGAAAAAAGCTCCCATACCACGAGAAATAAGATTGATCTGGGCGAAAGGAAGCAGCAATAAGATAGGTAGGGACATGTCTCCGCTTCAGTGCCTGTAAGTGATGGTGCCAGAGGTCGTACTTGACAAAGATACTTCGAGTAGGTTGCAAAACCGCTACAAAACGCTCCGCCCAAGACTTGCGGTCAAGCGGAAGGTAGGTAATCAAATCCACCCCCACCTGTAACTTCCTAGAGGTAGGCTCATAGCCAGAGGGGCTGAAAAAACTAACTGCAATCCAAGTTTCAGGTTCCTTGACTTTAAGTGCAGCAATGACCGGTTTTGCCTGTTCGTACTCTCCGAGGGAGGCTACATGAAACCAGGTCAAAGGTCCTGGGTGAGTAGCTCTAAAGTCAGTGAGCACTGAAAATATATTTTTCCGTTCTACTAAAAAATGCCTGATTTTTGGCACAAAAACACCAAGGATTGGTAAAATCCGGGTGCTTAACTCCATAAAAAAGGTATACACGACGTTCATCTTTCAAAAGTAGGTAATCCCTTAGATTTCTATATTTTTTTTAACTTTTGCTTAGATAAAATAGTAGGGTACCTTTCTTTTACAAATTAATGCCTCGCAAGAAGCTCAGCACCAATCCAATAGATTTGAAAATGGGCTTAACTTTAGTGTAAAAACCTTCCCTTACCTAAGAAATGATTAAAGTTTTGTTTGTGTGTTTAGGCAATATTTGTCGGTCTCCCATGGCTGAGGGCATTTTTAATGCCAAAATCAAGAGATGGGAATTAGAAAAGAGCATTCAATCGGATAGTGCGGGAACTTCAGACTACCATATTGGGGAGCTGCCAGATGAGCGAACGCTTCGTTGTGCAAAAAAAAATGGAATAGTAATTCAGCACCGGGGTCGGCAGGTACACCTCACGGATTTTAGGGATTTCGGCTACATCATCGCAATGGATTCGAGTAACCTTCAGAATTTAGAACTGCTTAAACTACAGTCTCGATTTCCAAACAAGGAGATTTATTTGATGCGAAACTTTGCAGAAGGTGAAAGGGGTCTAGCTGTTCCTGATCCCTACTACGGTGGGGAAGAAGATTTTGAGGATGTGTACCGCATTTTAGATGCTGCTTTAGATGGATTCATCAGCCACCTAAAAGTCACCCACCCCCAAGTTTTCAAAGCATAGAAAAGAAGGTTGGAATACGGCAACGCCACCAACTTTCACTAAAGCTTGAGGCTAATCTAAACTAAAGACTAATTTTTTGGCCTGTTTTCAGAGCTTGATAAATTGCATCCACGATACGCATGTCCTTCAATCCTTCTTCTCCATCTACCGGGATTAACGGTTGCTTGCCATCCAAGATAATTGCTGCCATTTCGTCCATTTGGGTGGTTTGATGGGTAACATGGGTATGCTCGAGTGGGCCGGAATTAGTCCTAGCCTTAATGGGGCCATATCCCGTGGAGGGTTGCATTTCGGCAAAGCCTTTGGTGCCGGATAGAAAAAATTTATCCAAATAGTTGAGTGAGTAGGTAGACAAACAAGAGGCAGTTGCGCCTGATGGGAAGCCCATCTGAAAGGTGATGGTTTCATCCACACCTTCTTTAAATTTGATTGGATCAGTTTTAGTTTCTTGTGCTGTAACCCAAATAGGATCCTCTCCCAGCATGTAGCGAGCTCCATTGATGGAGTAAATTCCAATATCCATCATGGCTCCACCCCCTGCCAGGGCCTTGTTTAACCGCCACTGGGAAGGGTCGCCAATGATAAACCCACTCAACCCTTGAAAAAAGAGAGTTTTGCCAAATTCCCCTGCCCGCTGCTTTTTGACAATATCCAGGGTATTGGCCTCAAAGTGCATGCGGTAACCGATTAGGAGCTGAACCCCCGCTGCTTTACATGCTGCGATCATCTCCTGTCCTTCATCGGCGTTGATAGCCATGGGTTTTTCGCAGATCACG
>SXGQ01800863.1_pt1 | contig 12159 bp, 21 predicted proteins | sample 3178371 | NCBI WGS metagenome assembly SXGQ01 (sample SAMN11356859, study PRJNA531348) | freshwater metagenome | isolation source: freshwater sample F1-20 | place: China: Fuxian Lake, Yuxi | collected 2017-12-25 | reverse complement strand
GCAACAGACACGAAGGCGAATCGTGTAAGAAATTGATCGGTCGGAATTCTTACAACGCCCGTGTGGACTCCCCACGCATGGCGTCCGTCGATGGCCCGCTTGATGACCGTGAGGGGAGTCTCGGGAACGCCGATGCTGAAATCCATGGTGTCTGTGCCAAAACGGCCACAGTGAGCGAACGCCCAAATGTAGGTACTGCCGGGAACTGTCTCGATGTCCTGATAGAGCGTGGCGATGGAAAAGGCGTTCATCTCAGAGAATGTCCCGCCCTCGTAGGATCGAAGACCCTCAAAGCCAGACCCCCACAGCTCAAACGTCTTGTCGGGTGCGGTCGTCTTCCAACCGGCCATGCGGGACTCGTTCGGGTAACAGACGCTGTTTCGTCCGCAGCCTGGGATTTCGAACCCGCCGTTTGCCAGAGCGATCGCTGGAACAGACCCGCACTCAAACAGGTTGTCGATTCCGTCCCCGTCCATGTCGTCATCAACAACGTCATTTAGGCCGTCATTGTCTGAATCGGCAACGAGGGGCGGAAGGCCTGCGGTCAACTCATCCGCATCCGACAGCCCATCGAGATCCGTATCGACCGCAAAGGCGATGACTGGAACGAGCAGAATGGACAGGAAAAGAAATCGCATGGGTCACCCTCCAGACTTGGGAAGGTATCACCCATGCGACATTCAGCCCACGTGGGGCCCTCAGAGCTGCTTCTTCACTTCCCAAAGCACCACAAGTTCGATGGCGATTGTGGCGGCCAACGTATAGCGAAGGAGACGTTTTCGCTCCCCTGCGATCAGCAGCGCAGTTCCGATGATGGCAGCCCTTTGGGCCATGCTTTTCGCAATAGCCTGATAGGCGTCTGGTTCCTTCTTCCAGAACTTTTCAGCTGCGACGACCGACGGTAACGTGGGCATGGCTACCTCTGCTTCCAACCGGGGATGATGGATCTATTCCGCTTCGGCATCAGCATGGCCGAAAGGCCGTTCAGAGTCTTCCCCGTGACGTTCGACATCGGAGTCCAACTCTGGGTATCCATGTCGTAATACATCTCAGCCGCCGAAATCGGGATGGAGACGGTCGACAGAAACTCTGTCCGCACAGTCCTTTGCTGGATCAGCTCTCCGATCGCCTCAGAGGTCATCTTGTGGGCAGGCCCCTTACGTGCGTTCTTGGCTTTGTAGAAATACATGAGGTCAACTGCCCGCTGAGAAAAGTTACCCTGATGCCCAACAATGGTTTTCACGTATTCCTTCGTGAACCACTGGGATTCTTCAGGTGTCAGCGTGGCCCGTTCCGCAAGGTCGAGCAGGCCTGTTTTGAGCTTGTCTGGCTTGATTTCTGGGTTCAGCTTCTCAAACTCTGCATACACGGCCATCATGTCTGAGAATCGGAATCGGCAGACCCCCAACGCGAAAAGCACTGACTGCCGAAAGGCAAGTGTCGGACGCCCCATCCGGTATTCATATCCAGGCGTCAGAAATACGTATTTTCCGTCCCCTGCCAGTTCATCCAGTTCCCCGACCTCACCGATGGCGTCTGGATTCACAGCCCAGTTTTTCTCAGGCGACCTTCTGCCCTCGTCCTTTGACACGAGGACTGACCCCTTCTTCACGAGTTCTGGAATGAAGCTGGAATCAGGAAGTGTGTTCAAAGTGTGGAAAATGAACGGATCTTCCGCGTCATACGGAATCCCGTACAACGGCTGCCGATCAAACACACCTCGAAATGGAATCGCCCACTTCATCGCACACTCCGCAGGGATCCAACTGGAACCCATGGGCTCGTTCGGGTCAGACGAAACTGCTCAGCATCCTGAAGGCCGATTGCGCCCTCAAGCAGCAGTTCCGGCCTGTTCTTTCCGCCCCGATAGGCCGAAAAAGGCTCGTTCAGAAAAGCATCCCACTGCTTGCTGACCCGATCTGCAAGCCTTGTGCGGGCACATTCAGTCATCTTCTTCTGGACGATGGCGTGTACGGCGGGACTGTAGGACCCGCTGTTTCCGATGCGGACACGGATAAACTCAGGCAAAACGACCTTCGTCTCCTCTGGTGACAGCGTTCCGCATTTGGCGATGTTGAATAGGTCGTCAAATAGCTCATTCTCAGAGTACAGCCCCACGAACTCTGGGATGAAGTGACCCACCGCCGACTGAGCATTCAGGTAGGAATCTTGAAGGTCGGACACCCGAAGCTGGACGTTGTACCCAGTGGCATACAGGGCCGACAGCCGGAAGGCGAACGTGGCGAACTCAGAGTTGAAGACGTAACCCGGTGTGAAGAAGACGAAAGACGTATCGCCCGCCCGCTCGTCAATCGGCATTACCTGACCACGTCCCCGAACTCCCGAACGCCTCCACGCCCTGACGTAGTTCAGAACCTTCTCGTCCTCTTCAAGCTCTGTCTCGTCTGCCTCAAAGAGACTGACGAGCCCTGCCCCGTTTGAAAGAAGGGCGCGGACGACCGTCTCGTCCACCGGCCGCGTGATCGAGTGGAAGATGTACGGATCACGCTCGTCGTAAGGGATGTTCGGAGGAATCCCGAACCGATCCGGAGGCATGACCGCTTCGATGGACGACAGGTTCACAGATTACCCCTTGATGGGTCCGCCGACGATCCAGGCAGAGCAGGTACGCGCAGAAGCGCACTTGAACCGGAAGGCGTGGCAGTAGCCCAGCTTGCCAGCCTGAATGACATGCTGTTGATCGTCCGGCCCGATAGCCTGTTGGATGCAGTTCAGCATCTCCGGGCGGATATCGAAGGCGGCGCAGTTCCCACAGCGCATGGTCTTCGCCTCAGACGGAGAAATCCCCCACACCTGAGCGATCTTGCGCCAGTAGTCCTCGTTCGGAAGCATCGGGTTTGCCGGGCCGTACATGGCGACCCCAATTGCCGTCTGACGGTTCTTCAGGTTCAGAGCGACATCCTGCGTGGCAGGCGGGCAGACTTTGAGCGGACGCATGTTGTACTCCTATCGGAAACACTTCATCGCAAGCTCATCTCGCGATGCCATTCGGTCTTCGTTCTGGAACGAGAACTTACCCTTGAACTCGGTATCGGCAGACGGGAGGAACGCCTCCACATGTCCTGCCATAACGGCGGCCTTTCCAGCGTTCGACAGCGCCGTTCGGCAGTCCTGTTGAGCCAAAGAGAACCGGGTCTGACGAATGAGATCCGCCATCTCGTCCAGATGCTTCTGGGCAACAGCCTTTCGCTGGCCCTTTCGGATCGCCCCTGCCACAAGGACGCTCGCCGCAACAAAGAGGCCAGATATTGCCAGACGGCTCGCCATCGAAACGTCTGCCTGAAGCGGATATTTCTTGGCAATCGGGTAGTCGAGGACAGCCCCGACGACACCTGCGGTGATTGCAAGAGGAAGGATGTTCATGCTCTACCTCGACATTCCGCGAAGAGTGACGATCGGCATGGCAACGAGCCGCTCCTCACCAATAATTCCGAGTTTGCAAGCACCGCCGGGTTCGATGTTTCCCTCAACGATGGAGCAGGAATTTCCGCCCTGCCAAAATACACAGTTGGCGCACATTGCACCCTTCTCTTTTGCCCCATTCAGGGCAGCAGAGATGTAGTACGCACCGTTGGGGGTCTTGTCCTTGGGCCACTTGCCCATGACGTTGGCGATCCCGACCATGCTGTTCATCAGCATTTTCTGGCGATTTGAAAAAGCCATGTCATTTCTCCGGGTATCGAACGCAAGAATATCCGATCTTCTCAGCCATCTGGGTCATTTTTTCTTCGATGGCGCGGGTGCCCATGTGGGGATGCTTTCCGGCTGACCGGACGTGGCAGAGTTCACGGCCCAGCATCTTGTTGCCCTTCATGAGCATCCAGTACGCCCCCATGCAGTCATTCCGCTTCACAGCTGCCTCGACAGCCGCTGCAATGTCGTCGAGTCCCATGTAGCCCTCAGCAGCAAGCACAGCATGTTCTTCGGGCGGAAGCCCCAAACGGATCTTTCGGCGTCGACGGATTTTTTGCTTCGGCATGATTTACCTCCGGTAGACAGCGCGGCCAATGAAGAAGCCAGCGGTCAGGGCGACAACGCCCGTGATGAGCGTTCCAATGACGGAACCAGCAGACAAGGCACCAAGGCCCATCATCTTCCGCTCCTCTTGAGAGAGGTGCTCTGTTCCGAACCCCTGAAGGAACGGACTGCGGCGAACCTTTCGACGTCGGCGCTTATACTTTGCCATGGCGAATCCCCAAGTATTTGTACAGGCCCTTGTTGGCCGGTTTCGTTGTGACCGTACCCTTTGGATAGTTCTCGACTTCCTTCATGGCCCGGCGGGCAAGACGTTGGGACTCCCTCTTCGGGTAGCCGTCTGAGTCCAAAGGGTTCGGATAGACGAGGAACAGTCCCTTCTTGTTCCAGTCGCACAGCTCAAACGGAGGCCCCACTTTGCGGCCGACAGCTCTGGAGACACGGGCAATCGCTTCTTTGTCGTGATCGCAGTAGGGGAGCTTCGCAAACACGTAGTACATGCGTCTTGCAGGCTTGTGTTTGACCGGAAAGGCAGGTGTCCCATCTGGGTCAAACGGCACGTCAGGAGCCTGACCCAAAAGCTGCTGATGAAGAAGCGGATCGTCTGCTTTCTTGTGCCGACCGTTCAGCTTGATGTTGGCCCGAATGGCGAAGAACAGGGCTACGATCGAGGCGGTGCCCGCGATCAGCCCATACCAGTGAGCAAACTCCTGCTGACGCGGAGAAATCATTTGGAGGCCTTCTTTCCCATCCGATACCCGATGGCAAGGCCAAGGATTCCTCCGACAAGGGCGATGCCAATCACTGCCGTGACCGCATAGATTTTCATGTCCCGGATATTCTTGTCGATGTCTTCAGATTTTGCGCGGCCCCCAGGTGCGATGACGCGTGTCCCAGCAAAGCTCGTGTTGAGGGTGAGCGTCGGTTGAACGATCTGAAGCACCCCTGACGGAGCAGTCCGGTTCTCTTCAGTCACCATCCGATACAGATCGGTCCCACTGAAAGACACAGGCTTGCTGAAGGCCGTCCTAAACTGAACTTCTGGGATCAAAGCCTGAGTCAGAACGGATCCAGCCCGGTTGATCTGGGCAGGAGTGATTCGACCCGTGACGAGGTTCGCGGGGCCGCCCAGTTCTCCGATTGCTGGGATGATTGCGTCTGTGAGGAATTTATTTACGTCCATCGGTCTTCTCCACAGGGGCAGGCGGGGCAGTTTCAGCCTTCGTCTTTGCCAAGATCGGGTTCAGTTTCCGTTTGTCCGCAGTCTTGGCTTCCACCACGACCTTGTCAGGCGGGATGATGTTGAACCGGCAGAGCCCTTCCTGATCGATCTTCGCACGGACGATGGTGCAGGCGTACGGAGCGCGGAAGAAGACGCAGTTACGGCACATCTGCCCTTTTGACTTGTTCACATTTTCTGCTGGCCCAACGTACGACGCACCCTCCACGGTGTTGTCGGGCGGGATCTGCCCAAGCTTCGCCGTGACGGCCTGAAGGGAACGAGCGATGTAGTCAAACTTGGCGCTCAGCATGGGATTGAATCTACCCCAGAAACGCCAAAAGGCCCACCGCGTGAGCAGCAGGCCTCTTGGAGTCATTCCTTTCGGAATGAACTAGTTGCCGACCGACTGACCGATCTTGAGCACCAGAGCGCCGGTGGCGGCAGCCGTGGTCACAGTCGCCGTGGGGACGCCGGGGGCGGCGGTGATCAGGCGGAACGCCGAAGCGCTGTTGGAGCTCACGACGAGACCCACCGCAGCAATGGCGTTGTCCAGAGCGGCCTGAGTGGCATACGACTGCGACAGGAAGCTGTACAGACGGCTGGTGGTGGGCACGCCCACGAGCAGCTGAGCGTTGGCAACGGTGTCACCAGCGCCGGGGGCGCCGTTAGCGAAGGTCCAACCGGCTGAGTTGTCGCCGTTGGAGTTGCTGGTCGAAGCAACGCCGAGGACCAGCGAGACGTTCGCAGCGGGGAAAGAAGCAGCGGTGAGCGTAAGAGCGTTGGCCATGGGAGGCCTCCATCGGATTCATGCCGGTTGATCCGGGCATGGCCCATGTGCAGGGCGGCATGTGAAAGGTAAATGTCCCGACAGAAAAAGTCAATCTGGTCGGATGAGCAGATGCATGTGTTCTGACATGTCGTACAGAGAACTATTTGTAATCAGGGACCATCCATTTCTGACCGATTCCATGCGTACACGCTCTTTTTTCCACCAGTCGACACCCTGACTGGGGCCTGTCCAAATCGTGAACAAAACTGCACGTTTTGAAGCCCGCATGACCTTTTCCATGAGCGCAATCTGCTCAGGAAGTTTGTGAATGGCGAGCGTTCCGCACATAACAGAGACGTCCACTGAAGGCGGAGTTTGTTTCAAGGAATCGAGAAGCCGGATGTCAGCGGTTGGATGACGAACTTTTGATTCCGTTACGAACTCTCGAAGACAGTCGGATCCAATGTATGTCTTTGGAGGCGCAGATTTCCAGTGGGTCAGGAGGTCTGAAAATCCGCAGCCAACATCGTGAATACTCAGTTCCGGTATGAATCCAACGTGTTGTTGGATCATTTTCGTCAGTGCATGAAAACGCATCCACTGGTCGATTGGGGAATTCCATCCCAGTCTTTGAATTCCAGTGAGATCCTGATTTAGCCTTGAATATTCGTCAATGTAGGTTGCCATTAGTCAGCCGCAGAGTAGGAGCATGCAACCCGAACGGCCCAGGGCACGTTGTTATCAGCAGGGACGACGAGAATGGAAAATCCGCCGCTGTCGATAGACCAGTAGGGCTGACCGACACCCTTGGGGCCAAACGGGCAAGCGATGGCACCCTTGGAAGCGCCAGCGTCAATGAGGCTGTCGATGTCCTTGTAGGGCGCGGTGAGAAGTTCCTTCAGTCGACCGTTGGGCAGTTGCGTCCACGTCCCAGAATCGAACTTTCCATTCCCTTTGCCGACCAGCGTGACGCTGTTGGGGCCTGAGTGCTTGATCATAGTTTCATTCTCCGTACGACCTCTTCGAAGGTCTCGTTGAGCAAGGTGGGGAACCGGCCCTTTCGGATCAGGGCCACCGCCTGATCCCCAGTGAGTTCTGGATAGCGCATCCGAAGGGCAAGTCCAAGCGTCATCGCAGATCGGTTGATCCCCATGGCGCAGGTGACGAGGACGTTCTTCCCTTCTGCAAGGTCATCGCTGATCTTCTTGGCCGTCTGGATGAGGGGACCAAAAGGAATGGCCTCCACGTCCTCGATGTCATCCATCGGTATCCGGTAGACCTTCAGATCGTTGAAGCGGGTAGGGGCCTGAAGCTCCTCTGCGCACAGGACGAGCGTGTCGAACCCCATCGCCTTGAGGCCACCCATTTCGTACTTCTTCGGGTACGAACCCAGATACAGATTCGGAGCAATCCGATCCGCATCAAGCTTCAAATTCTTGCTTTCTGGTTCCATCTTTGACTCCAACGTAGAAGTTCAGGCAGGAAGGGCAGTGCAGAACCCGAAAGGCGTTTTCGCCTTTTGAGACGATCGGCATTGCCAAAAGGGCATCAATCCCTGTCGGGTAGATGTGGCTGTCGGGATGTGTGGTGCAGTCAGTCATCCGGCCAGAATGGCGGACCAAGACAGAGATTTCAAGTGTCAGGACTGCCGTTCGTCACATAGAGCCAAGCGATGATGCTGGCGCACGCGGGCGAGCAGAACAGAAGTCCCAGCTTTGAATCCTTAAGCCGCTTTCGCCTCTCTTTTCCAGAGCAGATCCGACGCTGACCACACACCGCGCAGTGGTAGGAGTTCGGATCTGCGGGCTTGTCAGTGATGGGCATTACCGATTTCGCCGCAGTGAGTTTGAGAAGCATGTCCGATTGCAGAATAGTCTTTTTGAGATTGAAGACTTTTGGCTGTCTTTGACTTTGGATCCAGCCCGTTTGAACATCTTTGAACAGAAGAAGCAGGTGTATTCCTTGAGGGTTCCATGACTTTTCTTGAACTTGCCTTCAGCCACCCTTTTCCGCTTCCACAGTCTGATTCTCTTGTTTTGATGCAGAGAGCACGGATCGCATCGGCAACCCAGCTTGTAGGCCTTGTCTGTTCCATGGCCCTCAATCGGAAGCTCGATCCTCAGCGTCGTGTCCAGCATGAACCGTTTGGCTGCGATGCAGTCAACGCTGCATATGGCCAGAGTCGTCAGGTCTCTGCGCAGACGATTTCGCCAAGCCTCACTATTCAGCTGAAACGGCTTCTGACAGACCTCGCATTTCTGGGGCGGAAAGATCACTTGGCCTCCCGCTTTGCCTTCTCACGGGCCATCGCTGAGCATCGGAGGCTGCAATAGAACTTTCCGGTCTTTGAGTATTTGAACGACCCTCTGGCCACTGACAGCGCCCGCTTGAATTCCTTGCCGCAGTGGTTGCAGTTGTAGGTTCCGTCGAGTTCGTACTTACCAGCTTCGATTTTGGCGCGTATGTTTTCGCGATACTTTTTGATTTCGACTTTGTTCTTCTCAGAGCAGTCACCGCATCGGCAACCCTGTCTGTAGGCGTAGTTGGTGCCGTGTTTCACATCGAGGACGGGCCGGTTCTTGTCACTGCCGTCTGTCATGAATCGGCTGATGTCACGGCAATCACGACTACAAACCTGATGGGTTCTCTGGTGCCTTGCCCTTCTTGCCCAGGCTTTTTCGTAAGGTACATCAAACACTTTCTGGCAGATCTTGCATATCTGTCGAACTGACTCAGGCATGCGTTTTCCCCTCCCATTCCCGTTTGATGACACAGCATGGTTGGTGGAGCCTGTCGGGATCGAACCGACAACCGTGTCCTTGCAAAGGACCTGTTCTGGCCAATTGGAACTAAGGCCCCAACCGATGCGCAATATGTACGATGCGTGGACTAAAGTCAAGTCCGCTTTGTTTGGCGGTACTTGTTGACTCTGTTGCGATGGGCTTCTTTGCACGGCTCACACCGGCAGCTCATCTCGTACGTCCAGGGGATGCCGTGACGGTAGCCCGCAAGGGGTTCCTCTGGCGGCAGCCGCTGCGACATCCCGGAACAGACACGGGAGCAGAACAGGTTCCCAGACTTGGATCGTTTGAGCTGCTTGCGCACGTTGCGCGGCAGAATCTCAAACGTCCGTTTGCACTGGGGGCATGTCCGGGTTTCAGGCAGCATGGGTTGTGTTGAGAAGGGAATGCGGGGGTCGAAGGGAGCCGCCGGTAATCAGCCGGATGATCGGTATTCGACCTCTCTTGCGTGGACCCTGCCTCGCAAGACACTGCCCGCGCAGTGCAGACCTACCGCCTGAGTGGTTTGTTCTGCGTCCCATCAAGGGACTCAGCCGTAAGCCAGTTCTACTCTGGCGTAGCCGATGATGAGTCGGCGTAGGATTTTACTTGCTTGAAAGGCACTAAGCTCTGGGAGACGGACTCGAACCGCCGACTTGATGGTTACGTACTACTTCGGCTTTCGCCGCCCCTTTCGGGTTCGTAGTCTGGACTATCCCATCAACCGCCCCGAGGGGTGAGGTTGGACCGATTATAGTCTCTGCACCTTCCCAGTTCCCTGGGCTTGGCTCAGGATTGCCGTGGTTTCCCGACGGGTTCCCTGAATTTACGGCCTTTTACATTGGGCATCTCTACCCAACGCTGCCTAAATGACAGCCATCCACTCTACCTGCTGAGTTATCCCAGAGCTTAACGCCCTTCGTCAGCCAGCCGTTCATGGCCTGACGAAGGGATGTTGGCGGAACGCTCAGCGAAAGTCAAGCCCTATCGACGAGTTTTACGGATTCGCCAGTAGACGACCCCAGCTACTGCACTGCCAGCGACCAAGTAGGCCCACCATGGGATTGTGAATGGCTCTTTGAATTTTATCCGCTGTGGATAGAAAATGGACAGCTTTTCAGTTGTTTTTGCTTGGGCTTCATCCACCGCAGGCGGAGCTACTGGAGGGGCATTCGGGTTGGCCTGTTTGGCAATGACCTGACTCTGAAGGGCGACGATCGCAGCCTTCAAGTTGTTTGCCCGCTTGATGTCATTGCCGATGTCGTAAAATTCGTTTTTCCCCCGGCGAGAAGATTCCCGCTTGAGTAAGTCAATTTCCTTCTTCAGGTTGTCGTAAGCGCTTTGAAACTCACCTTGGACAGCGGGACTTGTTCCAGCCAAAGCGGTTGTCAGCTGACTGAATGCATCGTCTGCGGCAGTAATTGCAGCCTTTGACTCATCCAGTCCGCCCGCGCCAGCAGTCACGCTGGTTGCGGCATTTTTTACCCAGGAAGTTGCGTCAGTGAACCAGTTACCAAGCATCGGATTGTTATTCTGGTACATTTTGGCCTCCTCCTATTTCCGCGATGAGCGACGGCGCTTAGGGGCAGCCGAAAGGGGGTTCATTCCTGGAACTGAGAGGGTTCGGCCACCAGATGCGTATGCAGCTCCAGCCTTGGCAGCCACCGTGCCCACCTTCTTTACTCCAGCTTTCACAGTGTCACGACCTGTTTCAAGTGCGCCCGCTGTATAGTCCAGGGCACCGTCCGCCCCTGACTTTCGATAGGCGGCGACAGCGCGGATGATCGGAGGAAGAACGAACATAGAAAACAGTGATACTCCGATGAAAACGTACAGGCCTCCGAGGGCCTTGGGAACAAACAGGGCGGCATTTAGCACCTGATTCGCCACCGACTTTACACCTGAGATGAGCTGTGTTCCAAGACCATACCGCCCATATTCCTCCACGGCCTTGGCATAATCTTCAAAAGCTTCAGCCATGCCAGTCAGTACCATTCGGGTATTTCTTGGCGTGAGTGCCACACCGCCAGTGAACCGACCTGTGTCCGACACGACTTCTGCTGCCGCGACAATTCGGTTGGCCCGATTTTCTGCCAGCTTGTAGTTCGTCTCGACCGATTGATCGGATCCAATTGTTAGGCTGGGAATGGTGTTATTTATGATTGATAGATTGCTACGATACGTGGCAATATACGACTTGAGCGCCGACTGAAACTCAGCGACTTCTTGGCGGGTGAGTGGTCGAAAATCTGCGCTGGCCATGGGGTGGACCTCCAGAATGAAAGAGCCTACCAGAGGTTCCCAAAGCTGCCCAATCAGGGGCTAGGGCTCCCGGTTCTTCAGGATGGCCCCTGCAATCAGCACGGACACGAAAGCCATGCCTGCCGCGACTGTCATGCGGGTCGAGGTGTTGCTCTTCGGCACCGTCGCGTAGAACTGGCTGATCGGGTACTCGATCGCAGCCACGACGAAGGCGGCCGTCAGGGCCAAGGGGAACAGACTTTCGGGATTCTTCGGTACCTGTCCGAGATGACGCATGACTAACTCCTGTTCTTTCGGGTATATTTTCGATGCCGACTGACGCCAGATAGCTTTGCTTTCCTTGCCAACGCAGACCTTGCGCTTTCAAGTTCTCCAGCGGCTGCTTCAGCTGCTCCGCTGGCTCCACGAGCACGATAGGCTACAAATGCTTTGAAAAGCAGCGGCCCAACAATGACTGCGCCGAGAACCCAAGGGAGCCAGCCAAGGGCTTGACCCGCCCGCTTGATGGTCTCAGCACCACCTTCGACCAGAGCCCCGACGCCTTCGGCCAGCTTGTTCGCGAGCGCGAATGCCTTCGCGGTCTGTTCAGCGATGGCGGTCTTGAACACCTCCGTCGCCGCAGCACTCGCGTACACGTCAGCTGCTTCTGCGTACAATCGGATCTCAGATCCGAAGACTCGCAACATCGCATCGACCTGTTCCTCGGTCGCTGGCTTGCCACTGATGGTGCCCTTTGTCGTGAACTCTAAGGCGGTCGGGAACAGTGACCGGCGGAATCGCTCCTTCACGTCCTGCATCACGGCAAACGCCCTCTTTTGAGCATCGTTTTCCAAAAATGATCGAGAAAATGCTCCATCAACCCCTACAAATACCTGTCCAAGGTCGATGCTGCGGTCAGACACGATCTTCTGCGCCTTTTGAAGCGCCTCTCCAGTCAATGCAGCCATGGAAACCTCCTCAGGCCTTTCGGTAGAAGCGCTTAGGTGGCTTTCCGGCAGGCGGATGGGTCGAGCAGCCAACCTTGGGCATCGGGCATTTCTTGATGCGCCGACCCCAATTGAGAAGAGACGCTTGTTCCCGGTCGGTGCAGCCGTGGATCTTCAGAGCGCCTTCATGCCGCGTGTTGAAGT
>SXGQ01402059.1_pt1 | contig 12160 bp, 10 predicted proteins | sample 3178371 | NCBI WGS metagenome assembly SXGQ01 (sample SAMN11356859, study PRJNA531348) | freshwater metagenome | isolation source: freshwater sample F1-20 | place: China: Fuxian Lake, Yuxi | collected 2017-12-25 | reverse complement strand
TCAAAACCAAAAAATTCCGGGGTTGTTATGCCCTTCCGATCCCGCTCCATTACCAGCTTCCAACACCACCCAGCATACTAACTACATGTTTTGCCTGGGCGATTCAATCGACCAGATTCAATTTGCCCGTGAGCGTGGAATGTTTACTTCCAATCAGACCCCTGCCTTATCTGGGGTGCGTACCGGCCTTAAATTTAAAGATATCAAGGATGGAACCAGTAATACGCTTGCAATGTCGGAACGAAGAAGGGCAACAAGCGCGAGCGCCCGTGATATGACCATGACTTACGCTCCTCAAGGAAATTGGTTCACCACTCCGAATCAATGCAGGGCTTCCTTTGATTTTGCAAACCGATCTTTTCCGGCATCGATTCCACAAGGTGATCTTAAAACTTGGTCTGGTGTGCGCTGGCATGATGGTGGATCAGGCTTCACAGGTATTTCAACAAATGCCGCACCAAACAGCAGTCCCGCCTGTTGTTATGTCGCATGGGATGCAGGTTCAGGTATGTACCCGCCCAGTAGCACCCACACTGGTGGAGTTGTTGCTGTTTTTGGCGATGCATCAGTAAGGTTCATCACCAATAATATTGATTCTGGCAACCAGAATGCGACAGGTACCGGCCTTACCGGCCCAAGTCCGTTTGGTGTTTTTGGTGCCATGGGTACCCGTGCGGGCGAAGAACCCATCTCTCAATAATCTTAGTTTTTAGAAAGAATGATCATGAAACTACTTATTCCTTTTGGATTTATTTCCCTCGTGTTTGCCATATCAGGCTGTGGTTCTGATGCGCCCAAGGGACCGGAAAAACTTTCCACCACACCCGTGGATGGCATTGTCACCCTCAATGGGAAACCGGCAGCGGAAGTTTCCATTTCCCTGCATCACTCCGAGGGCAAGGTTGCTCCCCGAGGCATGTCCGACAAGGATGGGAAGTTTTCCATTTCCACCTATGGCAAGGATGATGGGGCCCCCATAGGCAAATACAAAGTCACTGCTGCAAAAAATATGACCAAGGAGATTTCCCCCGGTGTTCTCGCCCCACCACCCCCAGGAGGCTTTAAATCTGATATCCCTGCCAAATACGAATCGGTTAATTCCACGGATATCTCGGTTGAAATCAAGGCTGGCGAAAAGAACTCACTTAAGATTGATCTTAAATAAACATCTTTGCAAGTATTGGCCATGATAAAAACAAGCGAGGCAGGTTCACTGAAATGAACCTACCTCGTTTACTTGTCGTATTTGGTTTTTTAATACTTTAGCGCAAGGTCGATTTCTTTGCTTGCTCTCTTGAAGTATGAAACCAGGAGTTGATTTTCAAAACTGGGATTTCTGGTTGCATACATGATCTCGATTGAATTCTCAATTGCTTGCTTTGCCTGCCTTAATTTTCTGTCTGACACGCTTGAGCCCTTGCCTTGGGATTGAGAGCTGGAGCTGGATTCCTTTACCGCCATGGTCTTGATATTTTTTGTTTGGGGCGCGTATATGTTGATCATTTTCAGGGCCTTGTTGAGCTCCTCGATGGCTTTGCCTTTGTGGCCGCCATAAAATGTGCCAGCCGCCGCCAGGTTGGTGTTGGCCATGCTTATATTATTGACCAGATTTGTAATAGCGGGCGATAGAGCCTGGGAATTGTTCCCGTTTGAACCAGAAAATGTTTTGGTGATTCCGACCGTACAGGTGGACCTTGAAGGGCCGATGCCTCAGGCCCCACGGGTGTCATTGATGTAGGCTAGTGGGATAATCATCGCGGTCAGGGTTAAAAAGCGTATCATGAAATCGCCCTCTTGATTTAACGGGTTTTAGCCCTTGTATTATAACATGCCGTAACAACAAATATGCACAAAGCGATCTCAAAAAGTATTTATTTTTAAAATAAATTGTCCAACACTTTGTCGCCTCACTTTTATATGCGATGGGAATGAACCAAAGGGGCCAAAAATCGTGCGATAATCACAAATTTTGGCCCATCTAGTTATCTGTCTTTTGTATTGAATTGCCTGCTATTTCCCTGAAACTTTGCTTACGCCAACCACCAAGGCTTTTCCTTGGCGTAACGCGACTGCGAATGCAACCGTCGATTCCTTATTCCCTATTTTCACTTCCATCAGAACCGCCCGATCACCATTTTTTAAAACCTCGTTGATTTTTTCCTTATCTTCTGTCACTTGGTCCTTGATATTTTCATATGCATGGATCTCATTGAATGAATAAGCGAGGTCATTCACCTTGCCCGCGTTTTTTTTGAATTCCTCGGAGATGTATTTTCCCAAATCGGCCTTGTCCTTGATGAGATCCTGGTTTTTCAAATAGAAAGGAGTCCCTGTGATTTTTATCGCGGATTCCGGGTTGTTCGATTTGAAAGCCTCAAGGAAATCAACCACTGCTTTTTTGGCAAGCTCATCGACATCCTCTGCTTTGACCATCGTGGTGAAAAGCAATAATGCCATCGCGCCAAAAATTAATTTTTTCATGACAAGAGCCTTTCAAATAAAGGAATGGGGTTATTGTTTCATTAGGACTTTTTTTAGGAACTTGTAAAGTTCCTGGGTCGGTTTGTCATCGGGTTTCCCGAGGTCTGCGTTTATGGTTCCATGCGTTTTTCCCTCGGATGGGTACGCGCTCGCGTAAATCCCCGCTGCCTGCAATTCCTTGACCAATCGTTGTGATTGGCCACCGGTTTCAGGGTGGCCCGCAACATGCAGTATCAAAAACGGCGGGATGTTTTTACCCTTAGCGACATGGGTTACAGGTGATAATTCTTTCTGTTGCTTTTCATCCCCGAATTTTTTCCGGTAGCTGATGGCGCTTCGTTCTATCACCACGGAGATTTGCATTGGCACATCGTAGGTGTCGCCATCCACCGGCACGCATCCCTTGATGATTGTCAGAGGTAATTTCTCCGCCTTCAGGTAGGAATCATCAGTGGAGAGCAGTGCGGCAAGCTGCGCCCCAGCGGAATGTCCCATTACAAGAAAGGTGGCTGGGTCACCACCATAATCTTTTGCGTGGTCATAAACCCAGCGGATTGATTTCGCGATATCCCCCGCCATCTCCTTGATGGATGCAGCGGGAATCAATCGGTAATTGGTGGATACGAAAAGAAACCCTTTTTCGGTGAATGCCTTGGGCTTGATTTGCACATCTTCCTTGTTGCCTGCCTGCCAACCACCCCCATGAATCCAGAATATAATGGGAAGGTTTTTGGCATCAGGAGGCGCGAACAGATCAAGCGATTGTTTTTCGTTTTTAGCCTCAGTGTAGGGAATATTCAGATAGGCCTTTGGTTCCGCAGCCAATAATTTTGGGGAAAGTAGGAGTATGGCAATCAAGGTTGTTAAAATTACCCGCATGGATGATTCCTGAACAGTTTTAAGGGAATGAATGAAACCATGGGACAGAATACTCTTGTCGGTTTTATTTTCAAAGATTAATAATCGCTTCATTCCCCCTATATTGTCAGGGAGATTTGATAAAATCATGACATTTCTGCTATTTTCCGTCAGTTTTCCTTCCTTTAAACCGATATTGATAAATAAGTTCATTTGCAATTAGACTACCTTGTTACTTTCCCAAGATAAGCGCTTGTTTAGGCTGTGTGGTAAATGACAAAAAAATCCGGGCACTATCTCTCTCTTTCCCCATTCAGAAAAATCGTCTTGGATTTGATGCATTTTAGCGCAAAGATTCCCACTGCCACGGTTGAACGAAGGATGAATTTATCCGCAGTGAAAATTGCCAGGCAGATGAGCCCTGATAAACCAAGTTGGACAAGTATATTTGCCAAGGGCTATGGCTTGGTTGCCTTGGATTTTCCTGAATTACGCAGAAGTTTCATGAGTTTCCCGTGGCCGAAGTTTTATGAGCACCCCCATAGCGTCGCCTCGATAAATGTAGAGAGGATTGTGAATGATGAGAATATCGTGATCTACGGGTATGTGCGCGGGCCTGAAAATCGCTCCCTATCTGAAATCGACCAGATCATAAAACACCACAAGGATGATCCAATTGAGGAAGTTCGGTCATATACCCGCACTCGTGCCCTTAGTTATGTGCCTTCAATCATCCGCAAGTTTGTATGGTGGTACACCCTTAATGTGGAAGGCCCAAGGCGCTGCCATAATTTCGGTACCTTTGCAATTTCCTCGGTTGGTTCCATGGGCGCAGGTCTGCTGAACCTCATGCCCATAGTCACAACACAAATCCATTACGGCATGCTTGACAAGGAAGGCAATGTGGATGTTCGCCTCACCTTTGATCACCGCGTGATGGATGGTGCGACCGCTGCCAGGGCGATTGTTGCCCTTGAGGATGTAATGAAGTCCGCCCTTGTCCGTGAGATGAGTCCTGAAAAACGCATGGCTGCCTGACCGGTTTTTCATCAATATCAGCATTCAATTCAAATTCCACTTGCATGTGATTTTTGAAACCCGCATTATAATTGGTAATCAATTATCACCTTGGAGATATTACCATGCGATTCGCAGCTTTGATTGCCCTGCTAGTTTCTGTTTCCGCAACAGTTGCCTTTTGGGATGCCCCCAAACTTGAGCAATTACCCACTTCTGAAAAAGCAAAAAAGATCGTGCTCATCGCAGGCAAACCTGAATCCAAGCCAACGGGGGAACATGAATATTTCGCCGGCATAGTCCTTCTTGCAAACATGATTCAACAGACCACGGGGGTGCACCCCATATTGGTGCGTGATGGCTGGCCTAAAAACGAGAAGGTCTTTGAAGGTGCCTCATCGATCGTCTTTTTTCTTTCAGGCGATGGCAAGCAAGCTTACCTGGAGCCATCAAAGCTCAAGGTGATTGAAAATGCGGTTTCCAAGGGCGCGGGCCTTGTGCATCTTCATAATTGCATAGAGTATCCTGCTGATCGCAAAAGCCTTGCATTGGAATGGGCGGGCGGGGTCTGGGAAAAGGGGCTTTCCTGCAGGGGACATTGGGTTTCAACAGTTGATCAATTCGCCAAGCACCCTATCACACGGGGTGTGACCCCTTTCGAAGTCGATGAAGGCTGGTTGTTTCACATGAACTTTGCCTCCAAGGGTGTCACTCCATTGGTGATGATCAACCCGCCCGAAAAAATGCGGACCACTGCATCGTCCAAGAAAAACGCGCCAAACCCCGAGACTGTTGGTTGGGCCTTTGAATCCTCGAAGGGTGCCCGGGCTTTCTCGTACACGGGCGGGCACATGCAATCCAATTGGGGGAAAGATGGATTGCGGCAGTTGGTCGTGAATGGAATTCTCTGGAGTGCCGGGCTTGAGATTCCGGAAACAGGCGCTCCAAATAAACTTGATCCCGCCGACCTTGCCAAGCACCTTGAGAACAAGGTCGCTCCCAAGAAGAAGTAGATCCAACCTTCCTGTTTTAACTTGTTGTTTGCGTGGTGGAAGCCTTTGTGACCCATGGCATCATTCTGCCATTGAGCAGCAATCCAATCCATGTCGAGCGAACCAGTAGATGATAGCTGGTAAGAAGCAGGATCATTGTCGTGATATTGATCAGAAGGAATTTCAAGAATGCATTGGTGGGCCAATCTCTCACGAGGAATTGCAACTCTATTACCAGGGGCAGATGTATAATGTAAAGCCAGTAAGAGGAATCTGATAAATAACGAATGTAAGGGTTTTCATTTTTGATGAATGCGTGAAACATCCCCATCATTCCAAATGCCATGTTCCATGTGTAAAGGGTTTGCATTAAAAGTCTCAGCGGCGGGTTTTCCTTGAAAATAACCTCCCCAGGGATAATCACCATCAAAGCAATGGGAAGCATGATGCGCCAATGGCGTGTGAGCTTGCATTTGTGATCATCAATGTCGAAGTAGATCAAGCCAAAACTGAAAAAGATCAAGTAATAAAGCAACAGGTGCGGGGGAGGTAGAATCCCGGTATAAGTGTCGGGTCCAAGAATATCACCCATCAGGGAAAGCGGCAACAAAGGGGCCGGGATTAAAATACAAAGCATGGTTTTTTTGAGAAATTGAAGGGCGTTGGTGCTTAAGTTGCGTGATAAAAGGGTACCCAGGTTGAAAAAAACCAGTAATAACACAAGCATCCAGCAAATGTACCAAAGGAACCAAAGGTGGTGGAAAATATTGGTTTTAAACAAATGTACTTGATAGTTGCCGATATTTACCAGGAAAGAATTTGAATTAAGCCAGTTATGGTATTGAATGTAAAATTCATTTTGCTTTTTTGGTTTATTGGTTTCAGTTCCCTGGGCCTGGTTATTTGAAGCGGGTACTGAGAATTGGTAGGGCAATAATCTGTTGCGAACACTGATTCTTCCGGTTGTCAACTCTGATTCATCGGGTGGTTGGATGCCCAAAATTGCCAGGATGGAAGCTGTTGTTTTTTGATCCGCGTATGTGCTTTCGAAGGCATTGAAACCAGCGTTGCTTCGTATGCTGGCATTAATGTCATTGAATAAAAGAAGCTTTACAATTTCATCCCTGCCTAAAAAAGCCGCGCCATGCAATGCGGTGGTTCCGTCCTTGTTGGTTGAGTTTACATCCACACCCCGCTTGATTAATTGGGAAACCGTTTCAAGATCTCCATTCATGGCGGCCCATGAGAGGGGTTTGACGCCTAGTTTATCATCTGGTTTTTCAAGTTCTTCAGGGTTTGTAAGGAATATATTGATGGTTTTTCTATCACCTGTGCGAATTACTCCCGCAAGGGATTTGTCATCCAGTCTCACACTTATCGAGCCGGCTTTTATGGCTTCCCTTGAAATATGATCAATCAATGGGATTATGGTGACGCATCCAATCACGCAGGGAAGAAAAATGCGCAGGGTTCTTTGCAATATCAATGATTTGATGTTTTTTTTGCGAAAAATCATCATGGTGAAATAACCACTCAGGATGAAAAACAAGGGCATTCGAAAACCATGGATGATTAATAGCAAGAAAATAAAAATTTTGGGTTGTGTGATATCCTGGACCGGCCAGGGGACGGCGATAAAACTCAGGGACGCATGCAATCCAATTCCAAGGAACATGGCAAAAGCACGCAACGCATCAAGATAATGCTGGCGGTCTGTATTTTTTGCCCCGGTTGTTTTAATCGTGATATTTTCGCTCAATGTTCATTCCTGTTGAGTAATTTATTTTTACGCACGGCATTTATCAAGGATTTCCAGGATGGGTAATTCGACACCCGGCGGCCCACCCCCCGGCATCACAACCCTGAATGGGATTTGGCTTTTCTCCATGTGCTTTGTCCGTGGCGCGTTTCAAGGTTTCAAACCGAGCCCTTGTATCCTTGTCAGTTTTTATCAATTCCGTCAATTTGGTTCTTTGTTGAGAATTAGGACGGATGAAATTTTTTCTCAGCGCAAGGGTGTTTGCGCATAATATATTTTTTACTTTCATGCGATTATTTGACTTCACTTTTTCTTTCATGTCAAACGGGTTTAACGATAAGGCTTTAATTCACTTGGGTCGGTATAGTTTGCTTGATTCATCAATTTCTGATTAATGTCGATATTCCCTTTTAATTGTTTGTGGACCTTTGAAGGCATGGATTAAAATCATCATAGGTCTTTGATTTTTTAAGGGAGTAGATGTTGACATGAATAAATTTATTTTTTGCGTTTTGAATATGTTTGTCGCGGTTGTTTTCTGTGCGGACTTGCATGCCAAGCCAGTAAGGGTGTTTATCCTTGCGGGGCAATCAAACATGGAGGGTGCCGGTGTAATTAAATCTGAACCGCAGCGCAATGGCGGCAAAGGATCTTTGGAATATGTGGTGAAGGATGCTGCAACCTCGAAACAGTACTCCAAGCTTGTGGATGCTTCCGGGAACTGGCGTATCCGTGATGATGTCTGGATCACATACCTCGATCGCAAGGGACCTCTAACGGTTGGGTTTGGGGCTAAAAAAGAAACCATTGGGCCCGAACTTGGCTTTGGCTGGGTGGTGGGGGATGCGATGGAGGACCCGATTTTGTTGATCAAATGTGCATGGGGTGGCAAGAGCCTGGCGGTTGATTTTCGATCTCCCAGCGCGGGCAAAGTACCTTATTCCCTTGGTGAAAAAACCGATGAGGCAATCGCCAAGGATCCAGCAATTGTAGGCAAGTATTATCGCGATATCCTTGCCCTGACCAAAACCGCCCTTGCAAACATCAAGGATATCGTGCCGGGCAGCGATGGAAAATATGTGATTGCGGGATTTGGATGGCACCAGGGTTGGAATGACCGCATCAATGATAAATTTAACGCTGAATACCAGCGCAACATGACACACTTTATCAATGATATCCGTAAGGAACTTGGTGTCCCCAGGCTCCCTTTTGTGATCGCTGAAACCGGCATGACCGGTCCGGAGGAGAATCATCCACGGGCACTTTCATTGATGAAGGCCCAGGCTGCTGTTGCTGAGCAGGAGGAATTCAAGGGGAATGTGGCTTTTGTTGGCACCAGGAATTTCTGGAGGCCAAAAGAGCAATCTCCCAGCAACCAAGGATACCATTGGAATTCAAACGCGGAGACTTATTATCTGATTGGCGATTCCATGGGCAAGGCGATGTTAAAACTCCTGCCTTCTGAAAAGTAATCCCAGCAGTTATCGTCACCGCTGGGCTTTATTAACGGTTTTAATTCGCATACGATGTGACTACATAATCACCGCTCGTGTACCGATTGTTTTTAACTTGAAACCTGCGGTAATCCAACCTGTTGCCCACTCTGTATGATATTAGTAGATGTGCGGTGGCCATTGATTGTTGAAAACATGTGGTAACCAGCTTGTTTCTACGGAGTTGTCCTTTGGTATTTATATCTCGTAGCCTGGGTGTTTTTGCAGTGCTACTTTGCATTTCAATAAGCTTTTTGGGTTGCAATCAAAAAAGGTTGGCCCCCGGCGCTCCACCCGCACCCGTGGTCAGCGTGGCTAAACCAATACCTTTCAAGGTTCAAAGTTATAACGAGTATAATGGGAATCTCGATGCCATCGAGACCGTGCATGTTCAAGCCCGGGTGAAAGGTTTCCTGAATGAGATCGCATTCAAGGAGGGGGATGAAGTCAAAAAGGGTGACCTTTTATTCAAGATTGATCCCCGCGAGCATTCTGCCGCCGTCAAGAAAGCCGATGCTGACCTAAAAAAAGCCTCCACTGAATATGAGCGATTCCGCTCCGAGGCGGACCGGGGCAGCAGGTTGATCGGCACACGGGCCGTTGGCACGGAGGATTTTGAACAGCGCGTCGCGGTTCGCGACACGGCGGCGGCCACCATGATGCAAGCCCAGGCCGCATTGGAGGGCGCCAAGCTTCAACTCAGTTTCACTGAAATTCATTCACCGATCAGCGGACAGATAAGCCGGGCCCTTGTAACTCGGGGAAACCTGGTTGGCCAGAACGAACCGACTTTGCTTACCACCATTGTCAGCATGGATCCATTGTTTGTGTTTTTCGACATACCCGAGCGAGACCTGGTTGATTTCCAGCGATCCCGCCTTGCGGGCAAAACACCTGATGTGCTTAGTGGCTCTCTTCCCTTGGAAGTTGGTGTCACCTCCGAAGAGGGTTTTCCCCACAAGGGCAATATTGATTTCAGGGAAAACAGGGTGGACATCGGCACCGGAACTGTAAGGGTCCGGGGTCGAATTCCCAATCCCAGAATACCACCAGGTAATGCTCATTTTTTATACCCGGGGCTTTATGCGAGGGTTCGTGTTCCTTCAGGCGATCCCAGGTCGTTGCCTGCGATTCCTGAGGATGCGTTGATGACGGGGCAGGAAGGGCGGTTTGTTTATGTCATCAGTGAGGGTGATATCGTCCAAAAGCGAACCGTGCAGGTTGGTCCGCAAATTTACAAGGGGATTCGTTCGACTGCCGCCCAGCCCCAAGGTTGGACGCTGCATTCAACCACCGCCGGCCCCGATGGCAAAGATCAGGTGATTCAATTGCCCGCGGTTGTCTCGATAGAAAGTGGATTAAGTATTGATGATCGTGTGGTGGTGAATGGGTTGACAAAAGCCCGCCCTGGTTCGCCCGTTGCCCCCCAGGCATGGGAGTTGAAGGCGCCAGTGACCCAAGCAACGAAATAATTCACCTCCACATTGAAGGAATCCTGAGTGCCTCATGCTTTCCAAGTTCTTCATCGACCGCCCTGTTTTTGCAAATGTGATCGCCATCGTCACCATACTTCTTGGCGTTGTTGCGCTGTATCGATTACCTGTTGAGCGTTATCCCGCGATTGTTCCGCCCACGGTTGTAGTCAGTGCGGTTTATCCCGGTGCCAACGCAAAGGTTGTCGCAGACACCGTCGCAGCCCCCATCGAGCAGCAGGTCAATGGTGTCGAGAACATGATGTACATGTCCTCCACTAGTTCCGCGGATGGAACCTACGCCTTGACGATAACTTTTGAGATTGGAACCAACCTTGATGATGCGCAGGTGCTGGTGCAGACTCGCGTTGCGATCGCCCAGCCCAGCCTGCCCGAGGAGGTTCGCAGGCAGGGCTTATCCGTGAAGAAGCAATCGTCGAACATCATCATGGCTGTGACTTTGACATCACCCAGCAAGAAATTTGACGGGTTGTTCCTTTCAAATTACGCGACCCTGCGTTTACGCGATGAATTGAGTAGGGTGGATGGTGTTGGCGAAGTGATGGTGCGGGGAGTGGGCGCCTACGCCATGCGTATCTGGCTGGACCCGGACAAGCTTGCCTCCAGGCAGCTTACCACCCAGGATGTGATCGCGGCATTGGGCAGGCAGAATGTTCAAGTGGCGGCAGGGCAGGTTGGCCAGCCCCCCAGCCCGGACGGGCAAAGATTCCAAATGACCGTCACCACCCTGGGCAGGCTTTCCGACCCCGAACAGTTTGAAGGAATTGTCGTCAAGGCCTCTTCCTCAGGCCAGACCGTTTATCTGCGCGATGTTGCGAGGGTTGAGCTGGGCGCGCAGAACTATGATTCCTACGCATCCCGTAATGGCATGGATTCCGCCAACATGCTGATCTACCAACTCCCGGGTTCCAATGCGATTGATGTGGCACATGCGGTGCATGTCGCCATGGAGAAAATAAAACCAACCCTTCCCGAGGGATTGGAGTACAGCATTCCATTTGATACCACAAAGTTTGTTGAGGCCGCCATCCGGGGTGTTTACACAACACTTCTTGAAGCCGGGCTTTTGGTGTTGATCGTAATTCTCGTTTTTTTGCAAAGCTGGCGGGCATTGTTGATCCCCGCAACCACCGTTCCTGTCACCATCATTGGCGCTTTTGCCTTCATGCCATCGCTGGGGTTCTCCGTCAATATGCTGACCTTGTTTGGCTTGGTTCTTGCCATCGGTATTGTTGTTGATGATGCCATTGTTATTGTTGAAAATGCCACCCATCATATTGAACGGGGCGTTCCTCCGCGCGAGGCAACCATAAAAGCCATGAATGAGGTGACCGGCCCCGTGATCGCAATCACCCTGGTGTTGATGGCGGTCTTTTTGCCAACGGCTTTTCTGGGTGGTATCACTGGCCAGCTTTACCGCCAGTTTGCTCTCACCATTGCAGCAACCGCTTTCATCAGCGCTGTCAACGCGCTGACCTTGAAGCCCGCCCAATGCGCCACTTACCTCAGACCGTACACTGGCAAGAATGTTTTCACCCGGATGTTCGATTTCTTCTACAAGCCCATGGAATGGTTTTATTCGTTTTGTATCAGGCAATTGTTGCGAGTGTGGTGGCTGGTGCTGGTTGTATTCGCTGGCCTTGCGATCTTCACAGGCTGGTGGTACCAGAAAACGCCCACGGGATTCCTGCCAACCGAGGACCAGGGATATGTGATCATAGCGGTTCAGTTGCCTGATGCCGCCTCGCTGGACCGAACCCGTGAGGTCACTGAGCGCATGAGCAAAATATTTGCCAGCACCCCCGGTGTTGAACATTGGTTCGTGCTGGGTGGGTTTTCCCTCTTGGATGGCACCAATTCCTCGAACGGTGCAACCGCATTTGCCGCATGGTCGGATTGGGCCAAGCGAACCACTCCGGATCTTTCGCAGGAATCTCTGGTCGCCAGGCTGCAGAAGGAATTTTCCCAGATGCAGGAACCCTTTATTTTGGTGCTGGTTCCGCCTTCCATCCAGGGACTTGGGGTCGCAGGTGGATTCCAGATGCAAATCGAGGATCGGGAGGG
>SXGQ01272460.1_pt1 | contig 12160 bp, 10 predicted proteins | sample 3178371 | NCBI WGS metagenome assembly SXGQ01 (sample SAMN11356859, study PRJNA531348) | freshwater metagenome | isolation source: freshwater sample F1-20 | place: China: Fuxian Lake, Yuxi | collected 2017-12-25 | reverse complement strand
CGACTAGCAGCTTCCCTCACCTTTTGCACCGCGGGCAGGAGCAAACCAATCAATATCGCTATGATTGCGATAACGACAAGAAGTTCAATCAGGGTGAATGCAGGCTTTACAATTTTTGATTTTGACATTGATAGAACCCTTCAACTCAAGAATATGCAGCCTGATATTACGGCCATATGGACAAAATGTAAAGCTTTATCACTTCACATTGGAATCGGGGAATCCCCGGTTTTAATTGCAATGGAACAAGTTTAGAGTCATATTAACGGGATTAGGTTACAAACAGTTTGAAACCCGGCCAACCCGAAACTGATCCAGGATGACTTAAAATGAAAAATCTTTTCTTATCCCTGGTGGCACTTTTTATTGCTTCAACTCTGGCTTCTGCGCAAACCGGGGTTTTTAAAGCTGGTGCGTTCGCCCAGGATATCTCACCAGAGGATCTTCCCATTTCCATCAACGGAAACATGAAGGATGGAAAAGCCACCATGGTGCATGACCGCATTCATGCCCGATGCATTGTCCTGGATGATGGCATTACAAAGCTTGCATTGGTGGTGTGTGATTCCTGCATGATCCCGCGCGAGGTTTTTGATGCCGCTAAAAAAACTGTTGCTGAAAAAATCGGGATCCCCGCGACAAATATTCTCTGTTCCGCGACCCACACTCACTCGGCACCAACCTCGACCGGGGTTTTTCAGAGTGAACCTGAGAAGGATTACCCTGCATTCCTCTCGAAAAAAATCTCTCTCGGTATAATTGAAGCCCACAATAGAATGGTGCCCGCGCAAATCGGCTGGGGGGTCGGCTCCGATCCCACCCAGGTTTTCAACCGCAGATGGTTCATAAAGCCGGGCATGATGAATACGAACCCATTTGGTGAAACAAGTGACAAGGTGATCATGAACCCCGGCTACCAGAATGCGCGGGTTGAAAAATCCGCAGGACCTACTGATCCAGAGGTTTCAATTCTTTCCCTGAAAACCAAGGAAGGCAAGCACATAGCCTTGCTTGCAAATTACAGCCTTCATTATGTGGGTGGATACCCCGCCATCAGCGCTGATTACTTTGGGGCATTCGCCGAACAGATTGGTATTCTTCTTGATGCGGATCGCTCATTTGTGGGAATCATGAGCAATGGAACCAGCGGCGATGTCAACAATGTAAATTTCGCGGGCATGCCACCGGGCAGGCGGGAGCCTGGCGAGCAAATCCGCGTGGTTGCCAGCAGTGTCGCAAAAGCCGCACATAAGGCCCTTGGTAACATCAAGTATAAAAATCATGTTTCCCTGGCATCCGAACAAAAGGAAATTCCGCTTGGCGTGAGGCTTCCCTCCAAGGCTGACCTGGAGCGGGCGACGGATATACTGACCAAGGCCAACAAGACTGTCTTGGACACCATGCCCGAAATCTACGCCCGGGAAACAGTGCTGTTATCCAAGTTTCCTCCCCAGGTTCCAGCGATCATCCAGGTGATGCGCATAGGAGAACTGGGAATCTGCGCCATCCCATGCGAAGTCTTCACCGACATAGGATTGGAAATCAAAAGAAAAAGCCCTCTCAAGCCCACATTCACCATCAGCCTCGCAAATGGATACAACGGCTATTTACCAACCCCGGAACATCATAAACTTGGCGGCTATGAGACCTGGAGAGCCAGGTCAAGCTATCTGGAGACAGAAGCCTCAGTGAAGATCACCAGCACCCTCATGGGCCTGCTTGAAAAAGTCAAAAAATAAGCACTCAGTGCGAAATATTCAGGCATTACAAAAGTATTTGAACATGATGATGATCATGGAATGCTGGTTCTTTGATTTAAAAGGGCCGACGAGGAACTTTAATCAAAGTCCAAAATATAGAAGTTTTTTTGATCCAACAGTCACTTTATTTGATCCAACATGAAATCAAGGCAAATCCATCAACACCAATCTTTCTGGCAAATTGATCTTCACCATACTCTTCGCAACCATCCCCCGGGCGTTATGGGGATTTCAACCGATTGACATTGCAGGGTGCGTATTGGTTGTTCCGAAGTTATCTCTTGTAAGCATCGCTACTTCCACCCTCGGGTATTAGGAAAATCCCCTGGGAAGACAGGGTTGATGATGCTTCAAAAGAGACAACCCATGATTAAAATCCGATCATTGTTTTTCGCATCTGTTTTGACATCCTCACTGGTTGGTGGGGCGGGATTGAATGCTGAAACAATGCCGATTGCATCAACCCAGGCACCCGCGCCTTTTGCAGCGCAACCCGCCAACCGTTATTGGAATCTCAGGCAAACTCCCATCACCGATGTGGTTCGAAAAGTCCGGGGCGCTGTGGTCAACATCCAAAGCGAAAAGCCCGCAGGCAATGATGACTTTTCCATGATTGGCTCCACCAAGAGCAACATCAGCGGCATGGGCACCGGGATCATCATTGATGCACGCGGATACATCATCACCAACAACCATGTGATCGAGGATGTTTCCATCTTGAAAGTGCGGCTTTCGGACAACACACAGTTCCCCGCGCAGGTTGTTGCACGCGATCCCGAACATGACCTGGCGCTTTTGAAGATTGATTCAAAAAAACCACTTCCTGTCATCACGGTAGGGACCGCGTCCGACCTGATGGTGGGGGAAACCGTGGTCGCCATCGGCAATGCATACGGCTACGAACACACGGTCACAGTGGGGGTCGTAAGCGCGACCCGCAGGGATGTGAACCTCAACAAGGAAATCTCATACAAGGGCCTGATTCAAACCGATGCGAGCATAAATCCCGGTAACAGTGGCGGCCCGCTGGTAAACATCCATGGCGAGCTAATCGGTGTGAATGTCGCCATCCGTGCCGGGGCCCAGGGCATCGGATTTGCCATTCCCGTTGACACGATGCTGCGGGTATCCGCTGAATTAATCAGCAGCAAGCGCGGGGCCGTAAAGCATGGCGTTGGCCTTCGCAACGAAGTGAAGCTAGAGATGAACGATGGTATCCGCAGGGTGGCAATGGTCGACGCGGTCGAAGGTGGCAGCCCGGGCAGCCGCGCAGGAATAAACAAAGGTGATGAAATCCTTGCGATTGAGGATTTCCAAGTGAAATCCAGCCTGGATGTTGAGCGCGCATTGCTTGATAAATCCCCTGGAGACAAGGTTGTTTTTCATTTCCGCAGGGATGGCTCGGAACAAAAAGTGGAAGTCACACTCGAACCGGGAAAGCCTGTGATTCCAGTCACCGAGCTGGTCTGGCGCAGGATAGGCCTCAAGGTGCAACCGATTGGCTCCGATGCGGTCGCCAAGGCGAACAACCAGCTTCATGGCGGTTTATTGATAACTGAAATAAGGCCTGAAAGTGTGGCTGCAAGGGCGGGTTTTCAAAAAGGCGATATCCTTGTGGGGCTGCATCAATGGGAAATGATCAGCATTGATAATATTTCATTTGTCCTAAATCATCCCGAGCTGCCCACCCTGCAACCCGTGCGATTTTTCATCGTGCGCGGCGGGCAGGTTCATCGGGGATTCCTGCCTCATATCGATTGATCTTTAAGTCTGGTTTTTAGATCAGGGCCTTGTGTGCGATTGAAAAAACTTCACCATCAGCCCTGGTGCTATATCCGGGAATTGATGGGTTCCGGGATGGATGCATTCCACCAAAGGTGTGTTTTTTGAAGATGAAAAAAGGGTGCAATACTTCGCCCATTCCTTGCCATTGGAATCACACCCATTGATTTTCTTGACTCGATCCATTGTTTTTTGCTGCCATTCCAATTTCACAAGCGGATCTTTTTCCCCCGCGAAATGAATGCATGGCTTGGGCATCGCATCAAAATTCAAAGCAAAGCTCGCACAAGGGGCCAAGGCGGCAAAAATGTCTCCCCGGTTTTGCCATAGGGTGTAGGTGAACCCACCTCCATTGGAATGCCCGGTACAGTAAATTCTATTCTCATCAACCTTATATTCCTTTTTCAGATGGTTAAGCAATCCATCAAAAAATTTAAGGTCCCTGTCCCCCTGCTCTCCAGTTTTATGCTGCCATCCTGTTTTTTTCCCTTCGGGGTCCGTCAATTTTCCCGGAGTGTTCAAGCCTTGCATGTACACCACGATGGCAGCAGGCCAATGCTTTTGAATTGCAAAAGTTTTAGAGGCATTCTTCGCGGTGCCCCCGTGGCCATGAAAAACAAAAACCACCGGCGCTTTGGACTTTGATTCATTTGGCAGAAAAACCAGTGCCTCCCGGTCAACCTTATCCACCTGAATCCGAATCGCTTTGGCCTCTGTGACCTCACTGGCGAAAAGAGGGAAGGCTAAAATCATCAATGATAAAAATGCGGGTAAATATTTGCTCATGAAAAACCCCATTACCATCATTCAAAAAAACCCTTTCCAGATATTACCGGAGAACAAATGCACATGCGCATTGAAATGTGTATCCAAAAGATCAGTGAAAAGGAAAAGCCCCTTAAAAATGTATATTAATGTATATTATTAATTCATAAACAATTTTAATAATGTCTAATTAAACACCAATTTTAAACATTTTTACATGAGAACAGATTCGATTCGCTTGAACAATTAGTGTACTAAATTACACTATACCTATATGAGGTGTTTAACAGCTTTAAAAATTCAAAAGTGCAAGTTGGAGGATAGAACAATGGAACCTTGGCGCTTGATTTTCCGAAAAGGCTTTGCCCCACTGCTTTCAAACGATTCCTTGGTCGCCCTGCAGAATGGTTTGAAGCAGGATGATCCAGCCTTGGTGCAGGGCTGCGTGGTTTTTCCAAGGCCCATGCCGGGATTCTGGGACCTGCCTGCTGCCGCTGTCGGATTACTTGGATATATGGGCCGCGAAGGAGAGGGACTTTTCTCAGTATTTGAAGTCTCGGAATTCCACGAAAGGCTGATGCAAGCCGCGGCCCAGAAACTTGGACAGATGGATGCCGCAATCCTTTTCCTTAGTTGGTTTGACAAAACCCCACGGGATCTGATGCGCAAGAATCTGCTCCAGGAAACCCACCTGGAGTTACGAAAAAGAAAAACAGCATCCCGAATCCGTGAAAAACAATCCGCTCAACAGCGAATACCTTCAAGTAGCAACTAAATCATTTAACCCCTTAATAGGAGACCTTGATCATGTTATGTCGAAGCTGCAACAAAGTTCGTTCCAACCGTCCCCGTGGCCTTTGCTATTCCTGTTACTACAAACCCGAGGTCAGGGCGTTGTTTCCATCCACCAGCAAATTCGCCCGCAAAGGCTCTGGGATTGATGTCCTCATTCCGCCACTCTCCAGCGAGCCAACCTCCGCCATGCCGGGAACCGAGGATAAGATTCGTGTTCTGATGGAAAGGGCAAGGAACGGCCAATGCCTTTGGCACCCCCTGGATGCGGTAAAAGCCATGCCTGCCTTGGATGCACCTTTGGTATCCGCATTGGCGGGAGTTGCATAACCAGCAACTAGGAAACGGGAGCGTAGGTGGAAATAATGCTCATCGCACTTCGAAGCCCATCAAGTGCGGCACTGACAATACCACCGGCGTAGCCCGCGCCCTCGCCAACCGGAAAAAGTCCGATTGCTGAGGGGCTTTGCCTGGATGCCGGGTCACGAACCACACGAACCGGGGCACTACCCCGAGATTCCGGGCCCACAAGGCTGGCTTCCTTCAAAAATCTTCCCTGCCATTTCCTGTCCATGATGGGCAGGCCATGGTGCAGGGCCTCGATAACCTGTGAGGGCAAAATGGCTTCCAGATTTGTCGAGATCGTGCCTCTTGGATAACTCGAGGGAGGTGCCGCGGGTGAAACCCTTCCTCCCAGAAAATCCCTCGCTCCTTGAATGGGGCATCGATATTCCCTTTTACCAACCTCATAAGCCAGCTTTTCGTACTTTTCCTGGAAATGAATTCCAGCAAGGGGATGGGAACTACCAAACTCCGCGGGATTGATGGTGATGACCAAGCCGCTGTTGGCGTAGGGGGAATCATGCTTGGAAAGGCTCATACCGTTGGTGCAAAAAGCCCCCGGTTCTGAAACGCTGGGCATGATGTAACCACCAGCACACATGCAAAAGGTAAACAAATCATATTTCCCGTTTGCAACCAGGCTGTAATCCGCGGCACCGATCACATTCTCCAACCCCGACTGCCCATACTTCACACGGTTGACAATTTCCTGGGGTTGCTCGATGCGCACACCCATCTGAAAAGGTTTTTGCTCCATCAAAACACCCCGCGCATGCAGGGCGTTATAGGTATCCCGGGCACTATGACCAATCGCAAGTATCACCACATTGGCGGGAATATGACCGCCTGAAGTATGAACCCCCCGGATCTGCCCATCCTGAATATCAAGGTCTTCAGCCTTGCATGAAAACCGAACCTCACCACCCATGGCTTCAATTTTCCTTCGGATGGATTTAACCACCGCGGGCAATCTGTTGCTACCAAGATGCGGCCTGAAATCATACAAGACAGAGGGTTTGCCCTTATTTTCCGCAAACATCTGGAGAATCCGGGTGACATCTGGCCCGGATCCCCGATAAGTCAATTTCCCATCACTGAATGTGCCAGCCCCGCCCTCTCCAAAAAGATAATTACTCTCAGGATTGAACTCGCCCCCATCGTCAAAATCTTTAACATCACGGATGCGATCCCGCACCGGCCTACCCCTTTCCAGAAGGATCGGCCGATAGCCATGCTCAGCAAGAAAATAAGCCGCGGCTAGCCCACCCGGGCCAGAACCGATAACCACGGGCCTGCATAGGATGGGGATGTCCCCGGAGGGGGGCATCACAAAGGGAATTTCAGAATATGCCTCGACGCTGATGGATTGAAACCTGGGCTTGTTTTGCAGGATTTTAAGTTCATCCTGCAGCTGGACTTCAGCACTGTAAACAAACTGGATTTGCCTGTCACGGGCATCCAGACTTTTACGCAGGATTCGCCAGCGCTGGATATCGGAGGGTTGAATGCCAAGGGAACGGGCAAGCCTCTCTGGAAGTGTGATTTCCGGATCTTCAACCGCAAGCCTGATATTTGAAACGCGCAATGCCATAATTATGGCTTTATGATGTTGGGGCCCAAAAGAAAAGAGGGGCCGTCCTGTTAAAGGCAGCCCCACTTCAAAGATGAAACATAAAACCTGAAAAAACGGCAAATAAGAGCCGTTGTTTGGGCCCTTATCGGCCTCTACGAGCCCCGGCAAGTTCACCAAGGGAAACCTTTTCAAGGCTTTTTCGAAGAGCCTCGGAAGCGGTTTTGCAAATGGTTTCGAGCTTGTTATTCAAGGGGCCACCCACATCTTCCGCGAACGGTGCAACACCACGGATGGGGCCGTCAACCGCTTCAATGATGTGCAACAAGGAAACTTTGAAAGGATCCTTCATAAGCTTGTAGCCACCATTGGGGCCTTTGATGGAATTAAGAACCCTGGTGGAAACCAAAGGTTTCAGCACTTTGAGCAAGAAACGCTCTGGAATTCCCCGGTCCTGGGCGATGAGATGCGAGGGAACCGGCTTGTCAGATTTCTGAGTAGCCATGTAAGCAAGGGCGTGAAGGGCGTAACTGGATGCACGAGTCAACTTCATGAAAAATTAAGACCTCTTAAGGGCCTACCTCCACATTAAAAAAACAATAGTCCGCTTGACAATCAAGCAGATCAAACACCTCTCAGGGCCCACTGATTACAATAAAAACCAGCGTTTTAAGGTCTTATGCTGAAAAAAGACTAAGTAATAAAATTTATTACCAGCCAAAATGATCGAGCGAAAATCATTCAGCATAATATATATTACTATTATTGGTTGATAAAAATAGCAATACTTAAATCAAATAATTAGTAAATTTTAGTATAACGATATCAATAAGGATAATATTTATATGAATAACATACTTAATAGAAGCTGGATGAAGGTACACCCGATTATCCTGCCGCTGGTATTTGCTTTATATCCGAGGCATTAAATTCAACACCAACCACGGCAGAAGCGGGAATTTCCTTGGCCCCGACAGGAACCAAGCCCCTGCGCACCTGCACCCTCCAAAGCATGGGTCCTTGATGGTTAAAAATTGCCTGTGTCTTGGGGTCATCCCCATCGGTGCATAAAAAGGCCGTCATTTCATCGCCAGGCTCGAGGATTTTATCAAGATTCTCGCCCTCCACGGTTTCGCGGGTCGCCCTGGAATTCTTGGATCCTGCGAGTGCCAAAGGCAACCAGTTTGCAGGGCCTCCAAAAAAAGATTTCTCAGGCCTTTCGGTGCCAAACTGCACCAATGTGAACGGGGGAGGATAATTATTGCGGGATTGCTCCTTCCATTTGCGATTAAAATAATAATCCAATGGGGAAAAAGTCTGGTCTTGGGAGACATTTTTCAATTTCAACCTGAGAACCAAAGATTCTTCCTTGCATGGCTCAGGCTTGGAAAATCCAGAGACTAAAACTGAAACTGTGGTTTTTTCAACAGCCAGCGGGGTGACTTCAAGTTCACCAATCCGCATGGCCACACCTATTTTTGTGCGCAAATGGGGCGGCACAATTTCCTGGGTGCGCTCCTTGTCATTATTGAACCTGATCTTGGTTCGCTTGGCACCGGGATTATCACCATCCACATCTGGAATATATTCCAATGGGTGCATGGGGCCGGCGTTTTTGATGCGAACCAACACAAGTATCAGTATGGCGGTCGCAAGCACGCTGTAAGATAACAATGAGAAAAATACGATTGGCATCGCCATCGATTTGGATCCGACAGGCCGTTTGCGGGCTTCTTCCCCTGTGATGGAAGGGGCGTTATCCCATGGCGCCGGTGCCGAACCAACTTCCTGCTGGACGGTTGATCCGTTATCCATGCTTCCAGTTTCCGAAGAAGCACCTTGGGATTCAAAAAATGATGGGGCGACATGCGGCGAATCTTCCACAGGAGTCTCAGAAGCATTTATCACACCTGCGGAAGATCCGAATTCGATCCCGGAATTTGGCGAATCGGAAGCGGATGTTTCAGATGCGTGGTAATCAAATTTCTTCTCAATGGTATCGGGTTCTTTTTCCATGCCGGGGGCGGGTTGGGACTCAGGGGCGGGGGTTTCCGCGGGGTTTGCTGAAGTATTGAGTAGCGGCACCATTTGAATGGTCTGGCAATGGGGGCAGCGCATCTGTTTGCCCAGAAAATCCTCGGTAATACCCATAAGTTTGGTGCAAGACACACATTTGAAATGATAAATGCTCATGATTACCCTTTTGCTTCCTCGTAATTGTTCAAGCAGATTTTTGCGGAAGTAACTGCTGGACTTTTACCTAATGATAATTCCAGCCAATCAACCTTTCCAACAACTTCTTTTCCAGCCTTATCTCCAACTTTTTCAAAAGGCAACACCGCCAGCAGAGGGGTTGCTGACCTTATTGCGAATTCAACCGGGTTGTGGACCGCAGCCACATCAACCACGGGCTCTGTTTCCGACATGATCACCCCGGCCACCACCAACCCATACTGCCTTGCAACCTCAAGTGTAAGCAGCAAATGGTTCAATGTACCGAGACTTCTGCGGGCAACAATCAAAATAGGATAATCCAATCGCACTGCAAGGTCCGCGATTGTTTCCGTGTCTGTGAGGGGGCACAGTAAACCCCCAGCACCCTCGATTATTCCAAATGCCCCATCACATCTTTTTTTAACATGCGAAGCAAGTGATTGAAGAGAAAGGAAAGATCCCTCCAACTTCGAAGCCAATGCGGGGCTTGCAGGGGCGGAAAAACACCAGGGAGTAATCGCACGCAAATCCTTGTCGCCCGATGCGAGGCTTAATTTCAAAGTGTCATCACTCAGGAGATCACCATTATCACCGGGATGGCCACCGGTGGCGACAGGTTTGCAAACCTTGACATTGATACCATTGGAAACCAGGGTATGAGCCAGAATTGAGGCGAACCGGGTTTTGCCAACCCCTGTGTCAGTCCCAGTTATGAAAAAACCAGCCATCGGCATTCAGCCCTCTTGGCCGGATATTTTAGTAGAAAAATCCATCATGCAATTATAGAGCACTTCCCCGATGCGATCCACTATTTCTTCAGGGATTGCAGGAGGGGGCATCACCACCACTACATCTCCCAAAGGCCTGATCATGAGGCCGTATCCGCCTGCCATCATGCAAATCGCATGGGCGGGGTTGACCCCGGCAGGAAATGGCTGGCGCGTTTCACGATTGGCCACCAGTTCAATGCCAATCATCAGGCCCGATCTTCGAATATCCCCCACGAATGGAAATCCCCTTAATCGATCAAGATGCTTCTGCATTCTTTCACCCTTCGCGCGGACCTGTGCCAGGACACCATTTTCACGAATCAAAAGATCGAGGCTGGCGATCGCAACCGCAGCCCCCAAAGGGTTCGCAGTGTAGGTATGCCCATGCTGGAAAGTTTTATCCTCACCGCCAGGCTCATTCAAAAACGCATTGAAAATCTCGTCGTTGGTCATGGTGGCTGCAAGGGGCATGTATCCACCCGTGATCCCTTTGGCCAGGCATAGAAAATCAGGCACCACTTGTTCCTGTTCACAGGCGAATAGGGTTCCGGTTCTGCCAAACCCCACCGCCACTTCATCGGCTATCAGGAGCACATCATGTTTTTTGGTGACTTCACGGACGCGCTTTAAAAAACCCCTTGGGGCGGTGACCATGCCTGCAGCACCCTGCACCAAGGGTTCGATAACCACCGCCACCAACTCATGCGCGTGAAGTTCCACCAGTTTTTCAAGTTCCAAGGCACAAGCCATGCCACAGCTCTCCGGCTTTAATCGCAGTGGGCAGCGATAACAATATGGGGCGGGAGACTTGATTGTTGGAAAAAGCAAGGGCTTGAAAATATCATGGAAACGCCCCAGGTCGCCAATACTGACATCCCCCATCGTGTCGCCATGATAGGCCATTCCAAGGGCAAGGAACTTGGTTTTACTTTTTTTCGGGTTGGGACATTGATGCCAGTATTGAAACGCCATTTTCAAAGCGACTTCAACAGCGGTAGCACCACTGTCAGAATAAAAAACGCGGTTTAACCCGGCGGGTGCAAGTTCGACAAGTTTTTTTGCAAGTATGGTTGCGGGTTCGTTGGAAAGTCCCAGGAAGGTACTGTGCGCCACTTTCCTCAACTGTTCATTAAGTGCGTTGTCCAATTCGGGCACCTGATGACCATGAATATTGCACCATAGTGAGGAAAACCCATCGATGTATTCCTTGCCATGCTGGTCCACGAGAAAAAAGCCCCTGGCCTTGGAGATGATGATGGGCGTGCCGTCCAGATAGGCCGCCATGGGTGTAAAAGGATGCCAGTTGTAAGATTTGTCCCAGGTTTCAAGCTGGCTGATGGAATAATTCATACCAAGGAGGGTTCCAATACGCGCAAGGCTACAATCATAAAAATCAGAACACTCTCATTATTTTACTGATTTTAGGGGAAGCCAAAGTACGATTGTGCCAGCTTTACGGATTACAACCCATCATAATTGTCAAATTCATGCCAGCTATCGCAATAAAACAGCTTTTCACTCACCTATTTAGTCGAATCTTAATATGCGATAATAGATTCACACCTTTGAAATTTAGCGACTAAGGAGTCAACCATGGGGAAAGGATTCCCAATTTGGTTTGGCATTGCAGCAGGCATAGTGGGCTTCGCCCTTGCAGAAGAAATCATACAAACACCTGAAAATAAAAACTCCTCCACCCCCAAGGCTGAAGTTCCAGTTCCGGGAACATTACCCAAACAGGTTTTCCTAACACCAGAACCTTTGGATTCCATCACCGATCCCATCCCCAAATGTGTGCTGATTGATCAAATGGGAGGTTTCTGGGTGGGTGTGGATTACTTGAACTGGCGAATAAAAAACGGCCCTCTGCCCAACCCAATGATCACCTCAGGCTCGCTTGCTGATGCCGTGCCAGGCGCGCTTGGACAACCCGGCACCAGGGTGTTGGCGGGTGGCAACAGCAGCAACGGCATGGATTATGGTCCTTTTTCAGGCATCAGGATGAATGCGGGCTTTTTCCTCGATGACGAGCGCATGTTCAGTTTTGAGGGTTCCGCCTTCCTACTTGAGCAGAGATCGTTCAATTACGCCGCTTCCACCAGCGATTTGCAACCAGTTGTCACAGCCCCATTTTTCAACACCAATGGAATTGCAAGTTCAATTTT
>SXGQ01050758.1_pt1 | contig 12161 bp, 10 predicted proteins | sample 3178371 | NCBI WGS metagenome assembly SXGQ01 (sample SAMN11356859, study PRJNA531348) | freshwater metagenome | isolation source: freshwater sample F1-20 | place: China: Fuxian Lake, Yuxi | collected 2017-12-25 | reverse complement strand
CGCCGAAACCTCAAAACGAGAACTAATTTCGGAGGCGTTAAAATGCCTGTTTCGCTTCTCGCGCAAATGCAGAGGTCTGCAAAAGATTAATCCCGCACCAAGCGGTTCTTGATAAGGGGAAAATGGCGGAGAGGGAGGGATTCGAACCCCCGGTTCCCTTTCGGAAACACGCGCTTTCCAAGCGCGCGCATTCGACCACTCTGCCACCTCTCCGGTGTTCGTTTGAACCGTCAAAAACAGTTCCTCCGATGGGCGAAACGCCAAAAGAAAGGCTCCGCTCACAACCCCGTCAACGAGGAACTTGGCTGGGGCGATCCGGGGCCAGTCTCTTTCTCCACGCATCGGGGCTCGCCCGCTCAGCCGTCCGAAAAGCGCGATAGAAGCTCGAAACATCCTCAAAGCCACACTCGTAACAAATCGAGGTCACCGATCGCCCCGTCTCCCGCAACAATCTCCGCGCGTGCGCCAACCGATGCGCCCGCACCGTATTGAACCAGGTATCCCCCGCAATCTCGCGAAACAACGTCGTGAATCGCCGTCGGCTCAACCCCAACCTCGCGGCTGCCCCGTCAATCTGACGCTCCTCAAAAAACGTCCTCTCCAGTTCCCGCACATAGGCGGCCACTCGCGTCCGCGCCAAACCGGCGACCGCCGGTGCCTCAGCCTTCCGCCCGCTTGCGCCGCGCAGAACCAAACCCAACAACTGCCACGCGAGTCCCAAAAGCAGCGCCTCCCCGCCCGCCCGCCGCAGGGTCTGCTCATGCAACATCTGCCGAAATATCCCTCGGACGTCCGCCGCCCATGTCACATGGGAATACACCCGCGCGCCACCCGGTTCGCGCAGACTGGCGGGCAACACTGCCAGCACCTGTGCCTGCACGCAGACGGCATATAAAGAAAGCGGTCGCGCGTCTTCGATGCGATGCCGGCATCCCGCCGGTACCCAAGCCACCACCCCGGGCTCCAGCGCTTCCCTCCGCCCTCCCCGCACCAAGGCGCCTTCGCCCGCCAAGACCAACAGCACCTTCAAGAAATCATGCGCCGTGTCCTCCATCCGAAACGATCCATCATGCCGACTTTCCAAGACAAACACCCCCGCCGCACCAAACCTCACTGCAATGGGTTTACGGGCGAGCGGTTCAAACATGATAACACTTTTTGCGCTTGATTGCCCGATCTGCCAAGCGCGATTGCCCACGCCGCCACGACTTTCCCCGCCCCGGCCGCTATCTTCGGACCTCGGCCTATGCTTTACGACGAAGACCACGTCCTCCGCTCGCTCCGCTCTACTTGGCAGCCCGTGGCCAACGCCGCCAGCCTCGCTCCGGGTGCCGTTACCGGCGTCACACTCCTCGAGACCGAGCTCGTTCTCACCCGCTTCGCCGACGGTCGCCTGCTCGCCGCCGATGTCGCTTGTCCCCATAAAGGAGCCCGTCTCTCGGCCGGCTGCGTCCGCGACGGTGAACTCATGTGCCCCTACCACGGCTGGCGCTTCGACCGCAATGGCGCATGCCAGTCCATTCCGTCCCTCGTCGAGCCCAACGCCGCCAAGCAGGCGCTCGCCCACCTCCGCACCTACGCCGTGCAGGAGCGCTACGGCTTCATTTGGGTGCAGCTCGATCCGGCTCCCGCCGCCACCGGCATCGTCCCCTCGTTGCCCGAAGTGCCAGAGTTTGAGGACTCGCGCTGGACCTACGTTGTGGGCCCCTCCATGGCTTTCGAAACCGGTTGGCGCCGCGAGGTCGAAAACTACCTCGACATGACCCACTTTGCCTTCGCCCACGCTACCACGCTGGGCAAAGCCGCCGACCACCGCCTCCCGCCCATGGACATCAAAGAAATGCCCGACGGCGGCTTTCAGATGGACGCCCCTTTTCCCGCCCTCACGTCTCCCGCCGAGCCCCCCGGCAAACTTCAAAGCGCCCACCACCGTAGCCAGCGCGGCTACCTCCCCAACTTTACGACCATCCGCCAAACCTTCACGGATGGCGACGAGCGCGTTCTCCTCCACGTCCCCTCACCCCGCACGCGCACGAGTTGCAACGTCTTCTGGTCGCTCGCGATTTCTCCCGGCTTCGACGGTCCGCCACCGGCCACCCAAATCGAATTCGCCGGCCGCGTCCTCGATGAAGACCGCCTCATGTGCGAAAATCAAATTCCCGCCGAGGTTCCCATCAACCCCGGCCGCGGCGGTTGGGGCGTGCTGGTGATGCCCGGCGACCGGCTCGCCAACACCTTTCAGAAACAACTCCGCCGCTGGCTCACCGCGCACCCCGCGTCCGCCGCTTCCGCCGCCAACCCGGCTGAAATATCAGCATAATCCCGCTCGCCACACCCCGCGTCTGCGCAAACTACTCATCGTTCTCGTTTCCAACTCCCAACCACTTCAACCCCTCCACTTCTTATGGCCAAACCACGCATCCTCACCACCACCGTCGGCTCCTATCCTGTTCCTGACTGGCTCGCCGCACTCCCCTCCGAGCAAGCCGTCATCGACGCCACCCGCGTCGTTTTCGACATTCAGGCCCAAGCCGGCATCGACCTCCCCACCGACGGCGAACTTTACCGTTTCGACGTCAACCACCCCGACACGAACGGCATGATCGAATATTTCATCCGTCCCATGTCCGGCATCGACGGCCAAGTCGGCCGCTCCATCACCGAGGAATTCTCCCGCCATCACCCGATGGGCTTCCGCCGCAAGCCCGCCGGTGTCGTCACCGGCCCCCTCGGCGAAGGCTCGCTCAATCTCCTCGCCGATTGCCAACGCGCCGCGTCCGTCGCCGGCGGTGATTTCAAGTTCACCGTCACGAGCCCCTACATGCTCGCGCGCACGCTCCTCGACCATCACTACGGCAGCTTCGACAAGCTCACCATGGCCCTCGGCGAAGTCCTCGCCGCCCAGATGCCCGGCCTCCCTGCCAGCTGCGTGCAGGTCGACGAAGCCAACATCCCCGGCAACCCGAAGGACGGCCCCCTCGCCGCCGCCTCGATGAATCTGGTCCTCGACCGCATCGACAAAAAGACCGAGCGCGCCGTCCATTTCTGCTTCGGTAACTACGGCGGCCAGACCATCCAAAAGGGCAACTGGAAGGCCCTGCTCGACTTCCTCAACGCCCTCCACACCGACCACCTCGTCCTCGAACTCGCCCACCGCCCCGCCAGCGACCTCGATGCGCTCAAGCACATCGACAAGAAAATCGCCCTCGGCGTCGGCGTGATCGACATCAAGGTCAACCACATCGAGACCGCCGACGAAGTCGCCGCGCGCATCGAAGCCGTGGAGAAAAAAGTTGGCCCCGGTCGCGTGAAGTGGGTCCATCCCGATTGCGGTTTCTGGATGCTCAAGCGCTCCATCGCCGACCGCAAAATGGAAGCCCTCGTCCGCGGCCGCGACAAATACCTCGGCCTCTAAACGCCTCCGGAGATCCCGTCAAAAAAGCCGCACCTCACCGTGCGGCTTTTCATTTCCGTCACTCCGCTACGAGGCATCCACTACGGAGTTTTTCGGAGCCGGAACCAACCCCGCTCACAACTTCGCCCGCACTTTCAAGCCGGGCACCATTTTAAAGTGTAGATCCGTGGTTATCACGGTCGCTCCCGCGCCCCGCGCACCCACCGCTATGGCGATGTCCGTAAGCGGCAAAACCTCACCGCGCCTATCCAGCTCCCAAGCCAATTCGGCCACTTCGCTCCAAAACGCCGGCCCCATCGAAATCTCGATCATCGCCGCAAACAACTGCTCCATCCGCTCGCGAGCTTCCACTGAGACCACCCCGCGCAGCACCTCCGCCCGCACCACCCCGCAGGTGATCAGTTCACCCCGCTCAAGATGATCGCCCAGCTCGGCAAACAAATCGACCCGATCTCGCAGCCAGCGGATGTAAACGCACGAATCGACGAAAATCATGGTCGGTGTGGCTTTTCACGCTGCCGAAGGGCCAACACGTCGTAATCGGGATCAACGACCTGCCCTTCACCGAGACCATCGAAAAACGGGCGACTTAGCAGCGACTTCACCCTCGCCGTTCGTTCCGCCTGCGTCAGCGCAAAGTCGATGGCTTCCTTCCTCGTAGTTAACCCGGTGAGCTTCATCACTCGCTCCAATTTCGCTTCATCGAGATCGATCGTCGTTTTCATACGACCACCGATATGGGTCCCTCACCCGTATCACAAGCCGTATCACTAAACTTCCATCGCGCTCAGCCCACCCGATTCCCAGCCGCCACCACCAGATCTACCGGGTTGCCGCCGATCTCGTGCGCCAGCAAGCGCTCATCGCGATGCCGCAGCAAAATCAGATCGGCGCGTTGCCCGACCTCGATCGTACCGCGGTCGTTGAACCCCAGTGCCGCCGCCGCGTTCACCGTGGTCGCCGCGATCGCCTCCGCCACCGTCAACCCGCTGTATCTGACCGCCAGCGCGATCACGAACGGCATCGCATGAGTCGGCGCCGTCGCCACGCCGTAGTCGCTGGCGAGGGCCACCAATCCGCCGCTGTCGGCAAACGCGCCCGCCCGCGCGTAACGTCCACGCCCGTGAAAACTCGCCGCCGGCGTAAACACCCCAAACGTATCGCTCGACGCCAGCGCCACCAAGTCCGCCTTCGACGCGTTTTCCAAGTGATCCACGCTGCGCAGGTGCAGCCGCAGCGCCTCGGTGATCATGCCCGTCGGCGCCGCCGACTCCGCACTCACCCGCAGCGGCAGCCCGTGTTTGCCCGCCCGCTCAAGCAGCCGCACGCACGCCTCCACCGGCCACGTATCCGCCGCGCACACCGCCTCGACCGCGATGCCCGGAAACTCATGCCACACCGCCGGCAACAGCTCCCGCACCACCATCCGCGTAAACGCCGCCACCTCCCCGTCCACCGTCTGCCCGAGCAGCGCCGTCGGCACCACCGTCCCGGGAAATTCCTGCGCCGCCCGTGCGATCGCGTGCAACATCTTCGTCTCGCCGTCGATGGTCAGTCCATAGCCGCTCTTCACCTCCATCGTCGTGGTGCCGCCGCGGAGCATCGCATCCAATCTCGTCCGCAACCCGGCGGCGAGTTGCTTCCGCGTCGCCTCCTTCACCGCACGCACGGTCGCCTGAATTCCACCGCCTTTTTTTAAAATTTCCGCCGGCGGCACTCCGCCGAGTTCCTGTTCCCACTCCACGAGCCGATCACCCGCCCAGCACGCATGCGTGTGGCAATCGACGAAGCCCGGCATCAGCACCCGCCCGTCCGCCTCGATCACTTCCGCTCCCTCTGGCACCGCCAACTCGGCGCCCACCGCCGCGATTTTCCCATCCGCCACGATCACATCGCCGCGCGCGATCACGCCGAGCTCCTTCAACGCCGCTCCGCGCCGCGCTTTTCGGCCGCCGATCAACGTCGTCGCCCCACCCGGCTCGGGCAGCGCAAGGGACAAAACACGGGCGTGACGGATCATGAGGCTCATGCGGTGACGCTTCACCGTCTTCACGACCCGCGCAAGCCACACGCCGCAGTTGCCAATTCCGCCCATTCATCACCTATTCCCCCTCCCTCCCGCATGTCCGCCGATCTCTCCGAACTCTACCAACAGGTCATCCTCGACCACAACCGCCGCCCCCGCAACCGCGGCAAGCTGCCCACCGCCAACCGCGTCGCCCACGGCAACAACCCGTCCTGCGGCGACGAATGCAGCGTCTATCTCCAGCTCGACGGCGACCGCATCACCAACCTTTCCTTCGACGGCTCCGGCTGTGCCATTTCCCAAGCCAGCGCCTCGCTCATGACCACCCAGCTCAAAGGCAAAACCGCCGCCGAAACCCAAAAACTCTACGACGAGTTTCACCACATCGTCACCACCGGCGAGGCCCCCGAAGACATCAGCGACCTCGCCGCTTTCGCCGGCGTGCACACGTTCCCCGCCCGCATCAAATGCGCCACCCTCGGCTGGCACGCCGCACTCAACGCCCTAAAAGGCGACCCGCTCCCCGCCACCACCGAGACGCACAAAGACTGATCCGCGTCTTTTCATCCGGTCTCTCACCTCTCAGCCCTCAACCGCGCGCCTCACGCTCTGCAAATGTCCGACCTCGCCCGCACCCGCGCCGATTTCCCCATCCTGCACCAGCAGGTTAACGGCAAGCCCCTCGTCTACCTCGACAACGGCGCCACATCGCAAAAACCCCGCGCCGTCATCGACGCCCTCGTCCGCTACTACGAGCGCGACAACAGCAACGTCCACCGCGGCCTCCACGCCCTCTCCATGCGCGCCACCGACGCTTATGAAGGCGCCCGCACCCGCATCGCCAACTTCATCCACGCCGCCGACCCCGCCGAAATCATTTTCACCCGCGGCACCACCGAGAGCATCAACATCGTCGCCCGCAGCTGGGCCCACGCGCACCTGAAGCCCGGCGACGTCATTCTCACCACCGAGATGGAGCACCATTCCAATCTCGTCCCTTGGCAACAAGCCGCCAAAGCCGCCGGCGCCACCTTAAAATACATCCCCGTGCTCGGCGCCGATGCCGAGGGCGGACTCGACTACGCCGCGCTCGATACGCTGCTCACCCCGGCCGTGAAGCTCTTGGCCTTCACCCATATTTCCAACACCCTCGGCACGATCAACGACGCCGCCGAACTCTGCCGCCGCGCCCGCGCCGTCGGTGCCGTCACCTTGATCGACGCCGCCCAGTCCATCGGCCACGCCCCGATCGACGTGCAAACCCTCGGCTGCGATTTCCTCGTCTTCTCCGGCCACAAAATGTGCGGTCCCACCGGCATCGGCGTCCTCTACGGCCGCCGCGCGCTGCTCGACAAACTCGCGCCCGACGAAACCGGCGGCGGCATGGTCGTCACCGTCACCTACGAAGGCGCGAATTGGAAACCGTCACCCGAGCGCCATGAAGCCGGCACGCCCAACGTCGCCGACGCCATCGCCCTCGGCGCCGCCTGCGACTACATCGACGCCATCGGCCGCGAAGCCATCGCGGCGCACGACCACCATCTCGGCGCCGTCGCGATGGAGCAGCTCTCCGCTATCCCCGGCATCCGCATCATCGGCCCGCGCCTCGGCCAACCGCGCGCAGGTCTGGTGAGCTTCGCGTTTCCCGATGTGCATGCCCACGACATCGTCACCTTCGCCGACGAAGACGGCCTCGCATTGCGCGGCGGCCACCACTGCAACCAGCCGTTGATGCGCAAGCTCGGCCTCACAAGCACGACGCGCGCGAGTTTCTATTTCTACAACACCGAGCAGGAAATCGACGTCCTCGTCGCGAGCCTCCGCCGCATCCAAAAATTCTTCGCCGGCTAAACTGCCCAATTACCGCCTCGATGAACCGAGGCGCCCAAGCCGCCAAAATCCCATTCCGCGGAGCCCCACCGTTGGCCGATCGTCTCTCTCGCGGTCAGATAGCAGGGTCATAGCTTTAGGGTTTGAGGGAGCGAAAAAAGAATCAGGGGCAAGTGGACATTGCTCTGGCAGGCCTCGAGTCGCCTGAGAGCGCTATCACCGATTCTTCTCTGGTCGCGTTTTGAGCCGGCTGGCGTTGCTCAATCCGTATTCAGCTTACGTCGCATCTCGATCAAGCAACGAAGTTCCTTCGCCGTGAGCTTGTCCTTGTCGCGACCCACGGCCTCTTTCGCGGCGATCAAGTCGTCGATCGAGATCACCTTCACCGTCTGCCCAAAAAGCATTACGCTTTCAGCCTGCTCACGCAGCCGATGAAAATCCCCTACCCCAAGCACCGAAGACAAAATGTCGATCACGCCGTGGTCAGTTTCGAGGTATAGATTTTGGACCGCCTCCCCGACCGCGGGATGCTCCAAAAACGACAAACGCCGATGCGTCTGCCGATGCACCGGTTTCAAATCGACCAATGCCGCTCTGATTCGCTCCACGTTTTCGGGGGACAGCACCGTGCAGACATCGACATCGTTGGTGACGTAGGCCGAGCCATGGATGACCGCTGCGTAGCCGCCGATCACCACAAACTCTACCTTGGCCTCAACGAGGCGCTGGAGAATCAAGTGGAGCTTGTGCATACAAAACGCGACCCGCTGCCCTCATCTCCTGAACCAGTTCAAGCGCGCCGTCATGCCGAAGCAACCGCTCCTCAGGACTGAGATTCAAGTTGGACTCCAACAGGCTCAGATCAAAGCCAGCCCGCTCGGCTGCTTCGATAACGTCGGTGGTCAATTTCATAGGAGAAGATCAGTTCACGTCGCTCCTGCGCGCAAACCACTTTTTGACGTGTCCTCCAGTTTCCCCGCCAGCCGCCTCTCCACACTCTCGTTACGACTTCCCCACTCCCTTCCTGCTCGCCTCCCCTCGCCCCACCCGCTTTGGCTTTCCCCCTATGAAACTCCGTCCCCTCCTCTTTATTCTCGCCGCTTGTATCGCCGGCAGCGCCCTGCGCGCCGACGAAGGCATGTGGCTTTTCTCTGCGCCGCCCCGTGCGCAGATCAAAGCCAAATATAACTTCGATCTCACCGATGCTTGGCTCGATCACGTCCGTCTTTCCTCCGTCCGCTTCAACAGCGGCGGCTCCGCTTCCTTCGTCTCCGCCGACGGCCTCGTGATCACCAACCACCACGTCGCCGCCGACTCCCTCCAAAAGATGGGCTCAAAGGAGAAAAACATCCTCCGCGACGGCTTCTACGCCAAGACCCAGGCCGATGAGATCAAAGCCAACGACCTCGAGGTAAACGTCCTCCAATCCATCGAGGATGTCACCGCCCGCATCAACGCCGCCGTCCCGGCCAATCTCTCCGGTGCCGACGCCGCCCTCGCCCGCCGCAAGATCATCGCCGAGGTCGAAAAAGAGTCGAAAGACAAAACCGGTCTCCGCAGCGATGTCATTACCCTCTACCAAGGCGGCGCCTATCACCTCTACCGCTTCAAGCGCTACACCGACATCCGTCTCGTCTTCGCCCCCGACCAGCAAATCGCCTTTTACGGCGGCGATCCCGATAATTTCGAATATCCCCGCTACTGTCTCGATGTGACGTTTTTCCGCGTCTACGAAAACGGCCAGCCCATCAAGTCCGCGAACTTCCTGAAATGGTCGGCCAACGGTGCGGCCGAGGGCGAACTCACCTTCGTTTCCGGCCACCCCGGCTCCACCCGGCGTCTGCTCACCATCGCCGAGCTCGAATACCTTCGCGACAACCAGGTCCCCTACCAACTTGGCCAGTTGAAACGCGAAGAGGTGCTCCTCAATTCTTGGAGCGGCCGCAGCGGCGAAAACGCCCGCCGCGCCAAAGATGAACTCTTCGGCATCCAGAACTCGCGCAAAGTTTCCGACGGTCGGATCGCCGCCCTGCAAGACCCCGTCTTCTTCGGCGCCAAAGTCGCCGCCGAAAAAGCCCTGAAGCAAAAACTCGCCGACATGCCCGGCGGCACCGAGGCCCTCGCCGCCTATGACCGCATCGCCGCGGCCCAAAAAGTCATCTCCGGCCTCGCCCACCGCTCCCGTGCGATCAACAGCCTGAACTCCGATTCGTTCAGCATCGCCAACCGCCTCCTCCGCGCGGGCGACGAACGCCCCAAGCCTAATGGCGAACGCCTCAGCGAATACGCCGACGCGCGTCGCGAGTCCTTCGAGCAGCAGCTGTTCACCGACAAGCCCATCTACACCGACTTGGAAATTCTCACCCTGGCGGACTCGCTCACGATGTTCGTCGCCGACTTGGGCGCCAATGACCCGGTCGTCCTCGCGGTCCTCGCGGGCAAATCACCCCGCGTCCGCGCGGCCGAATTAATCAACGCGACAAAAGTCCGCGACGTCGCCTTCCGCAAAAAACTTTATGAGGGCGGAGCCGCCGCCGTCGCCGCGGCCAAGGATCCGATGATCGAGGTCGCCCGCGTCCTCGACCCCGAATCCCGCGCCCTGCGCAAGAGCTTCGAGACGCAGAACGAGATCAAACAGCAGGCCCAAGCCGTCATCGGCAAAGCCCGTTTCGCCGTCGACGGCACCAACAACTACCCCGACGCCACCTTCACCCTCCGCCTCAGCTATGGCCCGGTGAAAGGCTACGTCGAGAACGGCCAAAAAATCCCCGCCACCACAAACTTCGCCGGCCTTTACACCCGCGCCGCCGATCAGGACAACAAGCCACCGTTCGATCTTCCTCCCCAATGGATCGCGAAGAAATCGGCCCTCGATCTCACCGTGCCCTGCAACTTCGTGAGCACGGCCGACCTCATCGGCGGCAACTCCGGCAGCCCGGTGATCAACCGTGCCGGCGAATTCGTCGGCATTATCTTTGACGGCAACCTCCAGTCGCTCGCCGGCGACTACGGTTACGACGACATCGAAGCCCGCGCCCTGAGTGTCCACAGCGCCGGCATTCTCGAGGCGTTGAAGAAGGTTTACGAAGTCCCCGCCCTCGTCGCCGAACTCATAGCGGGCAAACGCTGATCCCAACGATCACCGGATTTCTGGGGGCGGGTCTCCAACCCGCCCTTTTTTGCGCCCGGAGAACGTCTTCCTCTTCTCAACCGCTAAGCCCTCGCAGTCCCCACCCCGCCAGCGCCGCCCCGAGCACGATCCATCCCAGCCCGATGCGTCCCCAGTGCAGCGCGGCAAACGCGACCACGCCGATCGTCGCAACCAATCCGTCCATTCCAGCCGCCCAACCGTTCGGCCACACCGCGTGCCAGCCAAACCAGAGCGCGAGATTCAAGATGACGCCCACCACCGCCGCCGTCACCGCCGCCAGCGCCGCGCTCAACCGCACGTTGTCACGCAGCCGCTCCACGTAGGGCGCCCCCACGAGGATAAATAGAAACGTCGGGACGAACGTCACCCACGTCGTCATCGCCGCGCCGAGCGTAGCCGCCCCCAGCGACGTCAACCCGCCGGGATTCGCCCAGCCCGCGAGAAACCCCACGTATTGAAGCACCAAAATCAGCGGCCCCGGCGTCGTCTCCGCGAACGCCAAACCGTGCAACATTTGCGGCGCCGTTACCCAGCCGTGATTCTCCACGGCCTGCTGCCCCACGTAGGGCAAAACCGCGTACGCCCCGCCAAACGTCACCACCGCCACCTTGCTGAAAAAAAACCCCAACTGAGCGTAGAGCCCGCTCCAGCCGTGAAAAACTCCCGCCGCCACCACCGGCGCCGCCCAAAGCGCCAGCCCCGCCACCGCGAGCCGAAGAGTGGACCGCGTTGTCCCTAACGCGGTCTGCGCCCCGCTCGCGTTCGACGGTGCCATCACCTTCAGCCCAAACGCCTCCGGCCAAACCTTTCCACCGATAAACCCGGCGGCCAGCGCGCCCAAGACCACCGCCGGAAACGGCACCCGCCCCACCGCCAGCGCGATCAATGCCGCCGCCGCGATTCCCCACGCCACCGGAGTCTTGAGGGCCTTGCGACCCACCCGCAGCACCGCCGCCACCACGATCGCGAGCACCACCGCCTTTAGCCCATAAAGAATCCCCGCCACCGCCGGCACCGTTCCGTAGCTCACATAAATCCAACTCAGTCCCCACAGCGTCAGCGCGCCCGGTAGCACGAACAAAATTCCTGCCGCCAAACCGCCGCGCACCCCGTGCAGCAGCCAGCCGCAATAGGTCGCGAGCTGGGTCGCTTCCGGCCCGGGCAGCAGCATGCAAAAATTCAGCGCGTGCAGAAACCGCTCCTCCCCGATCCAGCGTTTCCGTTCCACGAGCTCCCGATGCATGATCGCGATCTGCCCCGCCGGTCCGCCGAAACTGATCCAACCCAGCTTCAGCCAGAACCGCAGCGCCTCCCGAAAACTCGGCTTCCCCTCCATCACGCGAGCACACGCACTTCACCGCGCCGCGCAAACGGCAAAACTCCAGATGTAAAAAATCCTCCGAATGACTTGCACCCGCCGCTCAGCGCCTGTTTCTGATTCCGTTTTTTCTCCGCCGTCCATTTTTCCCCGTCCGTCTTCGCCTCATGAAACCTTCCCGCGCCACCGAGTCTTTGCTCGAAAAAACCATCTTCGCCAGCCGCTGGCTGCAAGCCCCGCTCTACGTCGGCCTGATCATCGCCCAGTGCGTCTATGTCTACCAGTTCTTCGTCGAGCTCTGGCACCTCGGCCACATCGCCTTCAGCTCGGCGGGCACCTTCAAAGATCCCGGCACCCTCATCATGCTCAACGTCCTCGGACTCATCGACGTCGTCATGATCGCGAATCTCCTCATCATGGT
>SXGQ01583835.1_pt1 | contig 12162 bp, 16 predicted proteins | sample 3178371 | NCBI WGS metagenome assembly SXGQ01 (sample SAMN11356859, study PRJNA531348) | freshwater metagenome | isolation source: freshwater sample F1-20 | place: China: Fuxian Lake, Yuxi | collected 2017-12-25 | reverse complement strand
TGCTGGACGAGGCCGACACCTGCACCAGCCCGACCATCTTCGAGTTTGTCCGGCGCTGCCCAGCGCAGTTTGTCATTGGTGCGACGGCCACCGACCGAATGGAGGACAAGGCGAACATTTACTTGGATGCCCTGTTTGGGGCTGCTGTCCGCCGGGTGGTGTCCAAGCAGACGGACACGGAAAGCTCCTATGCCCTGCGTGGCGTGGACATGATACCCACCGCGTTCACTTTCGACTACGACCCCGCCAACTTGGACTGGCATGAACTATCGGAGGCCCTTTCAGCGGACGAGGAGCGCAACCAGTTGATTGCCCGCCACGCCTACCGGCAGTGGAAGGCCGGGCGCAGCCTGCTCGTTGTCACCAAGCGAGTAGCCCACGCTCACTTGCTGAAGGATGTCCTGCTAGAAGCAGGCATTGAGGATGCCAACCTGCTGACCGGGGAAACCAACAGCGACCGCCGCTATACCGAGCTGCTGGTCAAAGGCGTTGTCAGCCGCCGAATCCGCTGCGTAGTAGCGACCGCTCAGGCCATCAAACGCGGGGCCAATCTCAACAGCCTGGACCGCCTGCACCTGGCGATGCCACTTGCGAGCCAGCGTGACCTGGAACAGTTGATTGGCCGCATTCGTCGGCGAGGCACCGGGAAGGTAGATTGCCGCCTGACCTACTACCTGGACACCCAGGTCCGCTACCTGCACCGCCTCTACAAGAACCAGGCCATGTCCGTGTTCAGGAAGCTCAAGGTTCCCGGATTCCAAAATCTCTTTATGGCTTGACTCCTACATTCTAGTAGATACCTTCAATTTTATGAAAAGGCCCGCCAGGTATCGCGCAAAAACTAGAACTTACAACGCCTGGACCGCTCTAAAAGGCAGGTGCTTCAATCCCCGAAATAAGGCATTCAAGCATTACGGAGGTAGAGGTATCAAAGTCTGCGTTCGCTGGATGTCCTACTTTAATTTTTATGACGACATGGGGCCAGTGCCTAGAGGGTTCAGCATTGAGCGGGTGGACGTTAATGGCGACTACTGCCCCGAAAACTGCAAATGGATTCCACGTCGGGAACAGCCGTTAAACCTAAGAACAACCAGAAAATTCACTTTTCAAGGTGAAAGTCTTCCGCTCTCTGTTTGGTCAAAGCGGCTAGGAGTTCCTAAAAGTGCGTTGAAGGCCCGCTTCCAGAAAGGCATCCCGGCTCGCAGAGCTTTGGACCCTAATTTCAAACGGCTTCCTTCTCCAATCGCCGCCAGAAGACGGAAAAACAGATGGTGTCTCAGAGGGCACCTTTACGACATGGCGGTTTTTCATCCAGACGGACGTTTGAAGTTTCGTTATTGTCTGGCGTGCAAAAAGGCTGACGACCGCGCCTACTATCTCCGAAACAAGGGCCTGTTTGCCGCCTAGCCCACGGACGCAGATTTCCCTTGCCCGGACTGTTTCCTACATATATTCTGCTTCCGCTGTTAAAACTATATCTGACATGAAATCATACAAAGGCAAGAAACCCGAAGACATGGCCGACGAACTCGGCGCTGCTTACACCAAGGCCAAGGCCGACGAGAAGGCGGCCAAGGCCAAGGCAGACGAAGCCGTCGTCACCATCAAGGACATGGCGAAGGCGGTCGGCACCACCATTGAGAAGGAAACCACCGTCACCGGAACTCGGTTCACTGTCGGTTACTCCCAGCCCGATGCCTCACCATCCATTGACGAGGCCAAGCTGGAGCGAATGGTCACTCCCGCTGTCTGGAAGCGCCTGCTGGTGCTCACTGTGGACCCGAAGAAGTTCGTAGCGTTGACCGAGGCAGGCGTCATCCCCAAGAAAACCGCCGAGGCCGTGCTGATTCCCGGAACGCCGCCCACTCCCCGTGTGGTAGTCAAGGCCATCTGATTGGAAGATTTACCGCTAAACTCACCGTGAAAATATCCAAACCAGTCTCTCGGGCCTTGCAGCTTTACCGCTGCCTGCCTCCGCCACCTTCAGGCAAGAAGGGCGTGGTGCCGCCTGCCCTGACACAGATGCTCGGCAACCCCAGCGCCAGGGTGCTGCTGATTTCGCCGCCTGCTGGAGAAGTCGGCTACGAGGAGAACCTGCCCTTGGTAGGCAGGGCAGAACGGGCCTTTGTTGAAATCTTGGAGGCCCATCGCCTCGCGTTGGAGGAGAACTTTCTGTGCGTGTCCTGCTCCCGTTGGGGCGTGAAGCCGAGCAAGGCGTCCTGCGAGCCGGTGCGTGAGTTTGTGGAAGCGTGCGGGAAAGAGAAGCTGTTCCCGCTCTACGTCTGCCTCGGGGGCGTAGCGTTCAGCCACATCTTCGGTGGTGGCAAGAAGCCCAGCATGAGGACGTTGGCAGGCTCTACCCTACACCTGCGCGAACTGCCTGGCGCGCGTTTGTTCGTGTTCAACGACCCGGACCCGCTGGCCCCGGAGTATTCCAATCGCCCGCAGGACCGCCGGGAGGACGCCTTCCGCGCCCGCTGTCAGGAGGATGCCCAGGTTCAATTCGACCGCCACTGTCTGATTTTGAAAGGACTACTGTGACTCTCAAACCCGGAGAAACGATTGGCCGCCTGCCTGCCCGCAAGAAGGTGGTTGTCGGCGGCGAGCTGGTGCAGCTTTACAGCATTGGCTGGATGGCCGTGATGACCGGGCGCTCGGTGCAGAGCATCCGGTTGTGGGAGCGCAAAGGCTGGCTGCCCAAGCCGATTGTCTCCCTGCCCAACCATCCCGACCGCTGGTATCTCGGCGTGGAGATTGAAACCTACACCCGCATTTTCCAGCAAGTGAAGCCGTCCCGGCAGACGAGCTTTCAGAAGACCGGCTTCCGGGAGCTGGCGCACAAGGCCCAGATTGACCTCCGCGCCCAGCTTGCGAAAAAGAACCCGGCCATGTTCGCCCCGCTGTCCCAGCAGGAAAAGCTGGAGCAGGCCGCCCTCCGCGCTCAAATGGAGCGCAAGACTGTCCGCCAGATTCGAGTGCTGACCGCCGCCCAGCGGCAGGCCAAGCGCGACCTTTTGAAGTTGGCATTGAACAAGTAACCACCATGAAAATGAAACCCAAAGCAAAGCCCGCAGCTAAATCAGCCAAGGTCAGCGTCAGTCCGCCCGTCTGCGAAGTGACCCGCTCCAACGGCGTGGCCGTGCTGACCGTTCACCAGGCGGTCAAGCAGTCCCGCAACTACCAGTCCGCCGAGTGCGGCTACAGTGTCCAGGTTACGGTCCTCGACTCTGACGCAGCCATCCGCAAGGGCTTTCTCCGGGCCGAGTTCCTGATTGAGACAGCTCTCACGGACAAAGTGGCCGAGCAGACGAAGCGCCTGGAAGGAGTCTCGGAATGAAAGGCTACCGCAATCCGGTGGAGAAGTTTGCCTGCCGCGTGCGCGAGGAGGGCCTGTCTGAAATGACGGTCGTTGCCCTGTTGGACCTCATCAGCCTGGCGGAGGACGAGCGCAACCTCAAAACACTGGTCGAAAAACGGGAGTGGCTGCGTCCTGCGGCCCTGGAGGAACTATCACGGCTTGAGGAGTGCCGTTTCATCGAAGGCAAGCCCTCAGAAGTCAGCATCAACTGGAAAGAGCTAAGACTCGACCTCCTAGAACGCGATTTAAGCCCTCGGAAGCCCCTGTCCGCTACTCTGACCCTCCAGACAGCCTTCCGACGCCGCCAGCAGCCTCCTAGCGCCGGAAAACCCCTATCCCAAGGCTCCGACCTAGCCACTTTTCGCCACGCGAGCCGGTTTTTGACCAAAAACGGAGCAGAAAGCCGCTCGGAAGCCCTGGTTGGCGAGTATTTTCAGTGGGTCAGCCGCCTAACCGCCGGAATAGCCACTCCGACCGGCTTCCTTTCTTGGTTGCAGCGCAAGTTCACCCCTAAATCAAAATGACGCCCACCGTGTTTGCAGAACAGACGGCTGTGGCTGGAAAAGGCCAGCCAGAGTATTCGCAGTTGCCCTGTCATCAGGTAGTCGGCGACCCGCAAGGGCGTGTCGTCTTCTGCTGGACGCTTTCCTGGAAGGAGCGCCTTCGCGTTCTGCTGTCAGGAAAGCTGTGGCACCAGGTCCTCACCTTCCGCCAGCCGCTCCAGCCGCAGATGCTCGGCGTCGAGAAGCCCACCATGCTGCATCCGGCGATTCGCTGGAACGAAGGCAATCTAGTCGTCCAGGACCATCGAGACGGAACCATTTACGAGGAGGCCACCGAGTTTGAACGCTCCGTGCGCGGCCTGCCCCGCTTCAGCCGCAAACAGCCATGAGCCTTTTCGCCCCGCCGGAGCTTCCGCCAGAGGCCCACACCTTCGACGCCACCACGTTCGGCAACTACACGCCCCGAGGCTATGACCCGTGCCGCATCGCCAGCCGCATCCGAGGAATTGAAATCAAATACCTGACCGCCGAGCCGTCTGAATGGCGGGTAGTGCAAGGCAATCAAGCGGTCATGTTCGCCTTCAACAATAAACACGGCCAGGTCATAGGCTACAGCTACCTTCCTTCAGAGGCAGTCGCCCGCGAGCTTCCGCCGGAACAGAGACGGCTCACCTTCCGTCCAGCTACCCAGGTGCCTCGCGCGTGCGCGTAGTCTTACTAATAAGTATTCAAACATCTATATGTAGGATATGTATTGTATGTATCTATACTTAATACTCAACACTCTCTCACTACGTTCGAGAGTGTTTCGTAGCGGTTACTGCCACGGCCCGCGATTTACCGCTAAACTCTCAAACCGCCCTCCCGGAGAGGACAAACTTGCCGTTTGACCCGGCCAAATTTCCTACATACTATTTGTCCCGTTATGAAAACCCTGCAACTAACCCAGGAAGCTCTGGAGGACGCGCGCCTCCCGAAAGCCTTCTGGCCGCTCGGCAGCGACACTTACTTTGGCAACCGGCTCGCTTTGAAGCAGTCGGAGCACTACATTCGCAAGCACGCCGAGGCTCTCGCCAGTGGAACCGGCCTGCTGCTGATTGGGCCACCTTCCTCACTCAAGACGTTCCTGTTGACCTACATCCTTCGCTGCTTGCTGGCGAAAGGCCACTCTGTCCGTTACACCACGCTTGATGAGCTGGTGGACCTTTATTTCCAGCGTGAAGGAGCCTCGATTGGTTCCGAGCTTTGCACTGACCGTTTTGTGGCCGTGGACAATCTCTCCGAGGTAATCAACAAGGCCGCGCCCAATGCCTTGAAGGCCCTGTTCCGTCGCCGACGTGACAACGGCCTCTGCACGCTGTTTGCCACGGACCTTGAGGACGCCGAGTTCACCCGCCAATACGGTCCCGTCGCCGAGTCCGTTGAGGAGTCCAGTTTGAAAATTCACTGCTCATCGAAATCTTTCCAGCTTGCCGAGCGTAGGGACCGTCGGTTGTCACAGCTCAGTCTGCACGAGGAGGGCGTTCATGCTAACTGACCAGACCTTCTACCCGGTTCCTTTCTTTCTCATCGGAGAGTCCGTGTTCTTTGATGCTGAGGGACGCTTGGAGTTCCCGCTAGTGATGGGATTCAACAACGCGATTCGCTTGATGGAATTTCGGATTGCCTTTGTCGCATCGGTTCCTCCCGGAGAGCGCATCTGCTCCCGGCTGCCTGATTTGCGCCCGCACCGAATGCCTGCCCTGTTCTGGCGGGACTTCAATCCAACCGAGCCGCAGGACTTGTTCTTCCTTCGGCAGACCGTCCACGCGGCTGATTTTGTGCTGTGCCCGGAGATGCCTGTCGCGATAACCGTTCCTCGCACCAAGCTGGTTGACAAGCCCTGGAACTTTATGGAGGCGCTGCAACGTCTCGCCCACAGTCCGGTCCCCTATTCTGCCGAAGCCCTGCGCGCCCTTTATGAGTGATTTGAAGCATGACTTGGAATCGCGGTTCATCGCCGCCCTACTGTCCGCCAAGCCTGGCGAGCAGGCCACCTTCCACGCCCAGCAGATTCCGCCGGGAGTGTTCAGGCTGCGTCCGACGGAGATGCACTGGATAAACGCCTACCGGGACAAGCATGGCGTCTATCCGTCCGTTCGCCTTTACGAGTCCAAGTTTGACGAGCTGGAACTTCACAGTGACCCGCTCTCCGCGTGTCTCCAGCCCATCATGGACCTGGCGATGTTTCAGCAGATGGTGAAGGTCCAGGAGAAGACCAGGAGTATGCTGGACGACGGCCAATCCGTTCAGCAGGCGATGACCGTCTTCAAGACGGAGGCGTCTCAACTCAGCACCTACTCCGCCGACTACGTGGACGTGGACTTCAATCGTAGCCGCTCCGCGTTGGTGCGCTACCAGGAATGGTTCAAGGTCCGCAAGCAGCGCCAGTCCATGACGACGCCGTGGCCCACGCTGACCAAGCTCATCAAGTTCCTCCGGCCCGGAGAGCTGGTCACGATTTGCGGACGCACGAGCTTGGGCAAGACGTGGTTGGTCATTAACTGGTGCCACCATATCGCCAAGGGAGGAACCAAGTGCGTGTTCTTCACCAAGGAGATGCCCACAGAGCAAATTCACGACCGTTTCGAGGCGCTCCACTACCGACTGCCCTATGATGCGATGCGGGCCTCTGATTTGCCGCCCAAGGTGCTGCGCCGCTGGAGGCAGGAGCGCCAGATTGACTCCAAGATGCCCCTTGTCATTTCAGGAGAGGAAACGCTCGACGGCGGAGGACTCGCGCCCGTCATCGCGCTGATTCAACGCTATCAGCCCGAAGTGGCCTTCATTGACGGGGCCTATCTCATCCGCCCGGAGCACGCTCCGAAAAACGCGCAGTCCACAGAAGTCCTCCGGCTCCTGAGCAATCGGCTCAAGACTGTTGCCAAGGTCACGAAGACCGTCATCGTCCCGGTCATCCAGATGAACCGCCAGGCAGAGTCGAAGGACGGCAGTGCCAAGGGCAGCATTACTTCTGTCTATGGCTCGGACGCCTGGGCGCAGGACTCTGACTACGTGATTGACATTGGCGGCAAGCGCGGGACCAGCGCGCGGCTCATCACCCTGCTGAAAGGCCGGGAGTCCAACATTGGCGATTTCATGGTGAATTTTCAACTCGACCCGCAACCCGACTTTTCCGAGTCCGCGCTCGCCCTGCCGGGCGGGGCGTCCGGCGGAAAAGTCTCCTTCAAAGGAGTCTCGTGAAATCTGACCGTCAACCAGACACAGGCCCGTCCTCAGAGTTCGTGGAGCGCGTGCTGCTCTACGAGCGCAGGATTCATCGCGCCTCCCGGAGGCTGCAACGCCTACGCAGTTCCGTGCTGCGCGCCAGGCTGATTTGGGACTTGGCCTGGACCGAGCTTCGGGACATCGAAGACTTGCGCCCAGCGGGAGGGTTCAAGCCGTGAATCCTGACCAGCTTTGGGAAGTGCTTGAAAAGATTGGCGTGCGGAAGCTCCGCCGAGGACATGGGAACTATCACGGCTGCTGTCCTTCGCCCGGCCACCCGGAGAACCGCCCTAGCTGGGGAATCTCCACGACCGAGCCACACTTCCACGGCTGCTTCGGCTGCGGGTTCAAAGGGACGCTGTTCGACTTGCTGGTCACGGTCGGACACTACACCCACCAGGAAGCCCGTCGGCTTGCCAATCTCAAGGATGCCTCGGACCTTCAGCTTCCAGGCATCCGCGCCAAGGTGGAGTCCAGGGTGCTGCCCAGCGTTATCCGGCTCTACCCTTTCCAGCTTACGACCAAGGCCCTGGCTTATCTGCGCTCGCGCGGAGTTCCTCCAGCCATAGCCCGCGCCGCCGGGTGTCTGCATCATCATCACGACCAGCGCGTGCTGTTTCCCTGGTATTGGAACGGAACGCTTGTCGGCGTCACTGGACGCACTTTGCGCGATGACAAGGCCAAAGTGCTCCCCTACTTCGGGACGATGAAGGGCCGTTGGCTATATTCGCCGACCGGCGGAGCGAAGCCCGGACGCCGCCTCGTTCTGGTGGAAGGTGAAGTTGACGCGCTCAAGGTCTATGCCGCCGGGGAGCCGAATGTCTGCGCCCTGTCGTTTTCCGCGTTCACCGAGGCGCAGGAGAATTTAGTCGTAAATTCCCGGCCCTCGGAGGTTGTGCTGTTCTTTGACCGGGACGATGCCGGGGAGCGTATCGCCCGCTCAGTCATCAAGCGGCTGTCAGGCCGGACTCGCGTAAGCCAGGTCAAGTATGGCGCGTTCGTTTCCCGTTACGGCGGCAAGATTGACCCTGGAGAAATGACCCGCTCAGATATTGCCCGCGCTCTGGCTTCGGAAGTGCGTAAGGATTGCGACTTTCCGGCCTTAAAATAGTGCTTGCTAGGCAAATGATTCCTACATAACCTTTACGCATGAAATCGAAGGCGTCCAAGCTGTCTGGAAAAATTGTCACCCAAGGCATAGTTGCCAAGGAGCGTCGCTCACTGGAGACTGCCCGCAGGGTCGGGCGGCCTGTCACCGTCGGCGATGAGCGGGTCAACCTTTTCATCAGCGGCGAGGACCGCAAGCAGGTGGACGCCACCATTGCCCGTGCTGCCGAGCTTCGGCACAAGGTCAAGCTGTCGGTCAGTTACATTTTCCGTGAGGGTGCGCGCCGTTTTTGCGCGCATCTTAACTCGCAGTTGGATAAGGCCACCAAGGGCGCGTTGCACGCGAAACGTCGGAAACACCAAATGGCCTGAAACCGCAGACAATGAAGACTCCGCAAGGAGTAAAACAACACCATGAGAATCAAGTCAAAAAGTAATAGCAGCCCCAGCAAGCGGGCCGAAATGGAACAGGACGAATCGCCCTCGCGGTCGCCCAAACCGTCGGGGTGGATGATGACCAGCGCCGAGGAGCAGCAGGAGGCACTCTCCCGCCAGCGGCTCCTGAGCGATGCGAAGCGTCCGCCGGAAATGTGGGTCAACGAAGGAGAGGACAAGCTCGTCCGCTTTTGTGGCGAAGGCCCGATTGCGTGCATCTACGTCTATACCTTCCGGTGCAACGGCAAGTGGAAGACTGTCACTTGCCCGGAGGACGGGGACATTGACCTGTTCAAGACCGAACTCGGCCTGCGCCCGCAGTTCAAGGCCGTTTATGAGGTCGTGGACATCAACGGCTACACGGACAAGAAGGAAGGCAAGAAGCACAAGAACGTGCGCCGCTTCTACGTTGGCAACTCCCGCGTCTTCGAGGCGCTGAAGAAGCTGTCGCAGAAGAAGGGACCGCTGAACCGCTACAACGTGGAAATCAGCCGCACTGGAACTGGGACCGCCACCAGCTACACGTTCCTGCCTGATTCGCCGTCGCCTCTGACGGCGGACATGAAAGCTGGGGAGCCGCTGGCTCCGAAGTTCGCGCAGTATTACGCCCCGCCCAGCGCCGCCGAGCAGCGGATTCTGGTCCGTGCCTTCTCCGCCACTCCCCAAGAGGACTGAGCGGATTTACCCGTAAATCCCAAATGTGCTCCCGGCAGGAACCGCCTCCGGGAGCCTCCCTCTTTCCATCGTGATTGTAAAAGACATCGCCCACGGTCGTCGCGTCATTGCGCGTCTCGCCGCCCACCCCTGGCTAGCGTTTGACACGGAGACAGAATCTTTTCCGCCTTACGGCAAGGACGACGCGCTCATCATCGGGCGAGCGCAAATTGTCATCTGGTCTGCCTGTCATCGAGGCGAGTCCTACAGCTTTCCGACCAGCAGCTTTGACCCGAAATACCCGACCATGCAGCAGTGGGCAGTGTTGCTGGCCCCGGTTTTCTTCAAACGGGCGCTGACGAAAGCGATGCACAATGCCAACTATGACCTCAATGTGCTGAGGACTTCAGCCCGCCTGGGAGCCTGGCGGAGCATCTACGACACCATGATTGGCGGCTGGCTCGCCAACAACTCCATCGGCAAGGGCCTCAAGGAGCGCGCCCCGCTGTATGGGCGTCATTTGCAGTCCACGTCCACGGTGAGTTTCAAGGACCTGGACGACCTCGCCAACTACGCCGAGCAGGATGTGGTGCAGACTGATGAAATGTATCAGATGCAGATGTTCGGCAAGATTGTCCGTCGCAGCCTGGTCAGGCATCTAGGCCCGCACGGAGAGGTCGAGTTGCCCACCGTTCTGCCCAAGGGAACGGTCCAGGTTCCCCGCGAGTCCCTGGCCTCGTTCGAGCGCACTTTCTACTTCACGCAGGAACTTCCCGTGCTGCGAGCCACGCTGCGCGCCGAGCGGCGAGGCTTTCCGGTCAACCTTACCTTGTTGCGGGACATTCGTGGCCGTCTGTCCACCGACCGGCACGCCCTGATGAAGAAGATTTTTCAGTGGGCGGGTTCAGAGTTCAACCTCAACTCTGGAGCACAGTTTGTGAAGGTGTTGCACAGTCTGGGAGTGAAGACGCCGTATCTCACGGAAAAAGGCAAGCCCAGCGTCAGCGCCAGCGCCCTGTTCAAGATGTCGGACTGCCACCAGATTGTTAAGGACAAGCTAGCCTACAACAAATTGGAGAAGCTCCAGACGGTGTATGTCGGCGACCCGAACGTGAAGGGCGACCTGGGCCTGGAATACTTTGTCGGCCCCGATGGTAGGATTCACTGCACCTTGAACACCGTCGGCGCGGTCACTGGTCGCTTCTCCGCGTCCAATCCGAACTTACAGCAGTTGCCCGCTCGCCAGGACTTGTATGGCATCCGCGAGTGTTTCCATGCGCCCAAGGGCTACAAGCTGATATGCCTCGACTACGGCCAGTTGGAAATTCGAGTCATGTGCCTGTTTGCCCGCGACCAGGCGATGACCAAGATTCTCATGGACCCGGAGGGCGACATTCATCAGAACACCGCCGAGGAGTTCGCGGTGGACCGCTCGCCTACGGCGAAGCAGTTGAACTTCCTGATGCTCTACGCAGGAGGCTCCTACGTCCTCAGTGAAAAGCTGACAATGGAAGGGGTGCCCACCACCCCGGAGCAGGCCCAGGCTTACGTTGACCGCTACAATGTCGTCTATCCAGGCGTTCGGGAGTTTCGTCTGCGCCTGCTTGAACAGCACCAGCGGGAGGGCTTCATCCAGTATTGGACTGGACGCCGCCGCACGATTGACGACATCAACTGGAGCAACCGAGGCAGTGTCCACAAGGCCGAAACGACCTTGAGTAACAATGTGGTGCAAGGCAGCGGCCAGGACTTCTTGAAGGCCAGCATGGTGCGCTGCGACCCCTGCTGCATCAACCCGGACAAGGAGCTGCCCAACCGTATGAAGATTGCCTCGCTGACCCACCGGGCGCGGCTGTCAGATTACGCTGCCAAGGTGGAGAAGCTGCGCCGCACGTTCCGCCAGGCCGAGGCGCAGCTCATCCTTCAGGTGCATGACGAATTGATTTTCTTTGTGCAGGAGAAGGCTGCTGAGGAGGTCGCCAACGCGATTGCTGACGTGATGACCTGGCAGCACTATTTTCCGGCCCGCCTGCCCTACAGTGTGCCCATCACGGTTGAGGGCGGAGTCGGCAATACCTGGGCGCACGCCAAAAGCAAGAAACCCGACCTGTCTGTGGAGGCAGGTTTTCATTCCAACTGAACTATGCCTGAAGACTCCAAAACTGAATTCTGCTCACCAGGAACCCCGGTCAGCCACGCCCTGACGCGCTATGTAATCCAGGTCGGTGCCTGCGCCCTGGCCCTGGCTCTAGCCCTTACTGTCCTGTTTCCGCTAGCTCTGTATGCGTGCTGGCTGTGGAAGTGCCTGCTCTGGCTGTATCCTCAACTCTGAAATTGCTATGGCTGAAAAATCCAAACCCACTCGTCTCGACCTGTCCGGCCAGTCGCTCGACGCGATTGTAGCGCAGGTGAATCAGAAATACGGTGTCAACACTCTCGTTCGCGCAGATAAGGCCAATGCCACGCGCCAGCGTTGGGTGTCCACCGGCGTTTATGCCCTCGATTTTGCGATGGGCGGAGGTATTCCGCTCAACCGTATTACTGAGTTTCGCGGTCCTGAGTCTTCGCTGAAGTCCACCGTCACTCACTTTACGGAAGGCAACTTCCTGAGTGACTTCCCGAAGGACGGCCTGGTCATTCATGCTGACGTGGAGAAGTCCTATGACCAATCCTACGCCAACCGCATCATCGGAGCCAACACGTCCCGGCTGGCGGTGATGAACCCGGACAGCGGGGAACAGTGCGTGGACGTGCTGGCTGACCTCCTCTCCCTTGACCGCGATGTGCTGTTCGCTGTGGACTCGATTGCCGCCATCACGCCGAGTTCAGAAATGGAGG
>SXGQ01641067.1_pt1 | contig 12163 bp, 9 predicted proteins | sample 3178371 | NCBI WGS metagenome assembly SXGQ01 (sample SAMN11356859, study PRJNA531348) | freshwater metagenome | isolation source: freshwater sample F1-20 | place: China: Fuxian Lake, Yuxi | collected 2017-12-25 | reverse complement strand
GAAGAAGAAAAAGTACACAGATCTTTTAATAACTAATTGAAGATTTAATACAAATAAATTGGCGTGCTTAAATCTGTATATACCTGTGAGTAGAAATAAGAATAACCAGCTAAAGACAATAAGGAGTAAAATACCTCTGTAATCAAATTGTGCTATTGCGGGCTTAGGATCTGTATCTGGGCTATTTTGCGGAAATCTAAATTGGAACGCGGTAATTGCTGAAAGGCAGATACAAATAAAATCTGAAAGAATTAATACCGCTACAACAGAAAGCTTATTGTTCTCTTTCAATTGTTTAGATAAATTAGCCCACAAAATTTGCATATACTCCTCTAGTGAGTAAATATTATCGCTAAGTTTGGTCCATAGACTGCAAAATCAAGTTAGGTGTTAGCGAGTATTTAGATTCTTAGGGGTTATCAGAGAAGCGTTGATAGCGGGTAGGGCTTATGGGCTTTATCTTGAGTTAAGAAGCTCTTGAACCCACTTTAGATATTTTGCCCGCCCAATTTCTGGATCAAGGTGTTTTACGGCAAATTCACTACCTAGCTTTGCTAATTGATCAAGCCTGCTCTGATTTTTACTTAACTCTTCAATTTTAGTCGCTAGTTTTTTTGGATCTCCTGCATCGACTAATTCAGCCACACCTTCTAAAAACTTCCATGTAGCACCACCTCGTGGGACCGCGGCAAGGACTGGGCGCTCGCTATACAAATAAGAAGTCAACTTACTTGGCAAGCTCATCTCCATTTGAGTACTTCTTTCATTAACTAATAACAGATCAGCGGCTGAAAGTCGCTCTGAGTAATCCTCATCAGATACTGCAGCCATAACTGAAATGTTTTTCCTGCCAGCACACAATTGTTTTAATGTATTTTCTTGATTTCCATGTCCAATTAGATAGATCTTGATTACTGAATTACGTCCTAACGCTTCAGCTGCTTTAACTACATTTTCTAGATCCTGCTTAGCTCCCATATTGCCGGTATGGATAACAACAAACTCCCTTTCTGCCCAGCCAAATTTCTTACGGGCAGTTACTTTGTCGACCGAAACTATAGTTCTGGCAGAGTAGTTAAGAATTTGACTCATTCTTTTTGGTTCGACCCCAAGCCCAATTACAACATCTCGCATTGCAGGGGATACAACCACCAAACTATCGGCGCCATCCAAGGCGCTGCTTTCAACTACATGAGCAATCTTTGAAATCAGGGCGCCACCGCGTAATCCAGATTGCTTAGCTCCTGCTCCTGATAAATCTTGCACAATCAATCCAAATGGCACACGCAGCCGCTTAGATATTCTTTTTCCTACAATTCCTGCCGCTACCGTAGGCATACAAGCAATTACAACATCAAACTCTTTGCCCATTAATCCCTTAGATACTCTTCTTAAATTCCACCATAGCGAAATTTCAAATTTAATCCGAAGGAGTGCATTCATCTTTGGCGGAATTAAATGTTTGGCCCGAATTACCTCAACTCCATCATGGGAGGTAATTCCCTCGCTAAGATGGGCAAACTCTTTAGGAACTTCCCACCATGGGTAATGAGGCAGGCTAGTTAAAACAGTAACTTGATAGTTTTTAGTTTTTAAAGACTCTGCTAGATCTGTTGTATAAACGGCGATCCCAGTTGGCTCGGGCCAGTAATTAGTTGTTATGAGTAAAACTCTGTGTCGCATTTAAGTCACTTACCTGAAAGTTTGGTCAGAATATCAATCTGTAGTAATTTACCATTCTTAGTTTCGGTTCCACGGTATAAATCTATAACTTCATGCCCAGCTGCAGCCAATAGATTAACAATTTGAATCCAACCTAACTCACCTTTATACAGCGGAAATAACGAAACTTCTAGAAAGCAAAAAGGTATTTTCGATAGGCTATTACTCGCACCTTGCAATACTTCAAACTCGTAACCCTGCACATCTAATTTCAATAAAATAAATTGTGGATCTAGTCCTAGATTTATAATTTGCTTATCCAAAGTAGATATTTGCACAATTTCGTGCTTTATAGTTCTGCTTGTAGGAAAATATTTTAAATGATCTGTTTCCATTTCTAGCAACGAGCTACTTAGCCCCGAATTACCACTTATGTTAATTACTTGCTCAGCCTCAACTGATCCTAAGGCCAGTTGTAAAATTTTCCACGGAGCATTTTTTCTTGCAGTTTCATGGAGTAATTCAAAGGATTCTTGTCCAGGCTCATATGAAATGATTTGGCCATTAAATCCAGCCCGCCTCATATCGATACCAAACTGCCCAACATTTGCACCAACATCAATTATCGTCGTGACATTGCTTCTTTGAAGCAATTTATATATTGATTGTTGTGGTGACTGATTGATTTTGGTCAATACGTTTAGTATTGATTTAATCTTACGAAGGTGTCGATTTATGCGAAATGATTTTAGAAAATACTTTTTCAACAAGAACTCCCACCATGGTTTCCTCAAGAATCTTCAGGACACTATCTTACGGTGCAACAATGTATTCCTCAAAACTTTATTCAGCCTTTTGTCTTAAATGAACTTACATTTGCAGGTGGTAATATGGCACTTCCAATGGATACTCACCCCCTTTCTCGGAATTTGCGCGTGTTGCATATTCTGACATTAAGCAGTAGGAATGGGGATTACGGTGGCCCTGTTCGCGTAGCACGTGAGCTTTGTCGAGAACTTAGTACTCGTGGAATTCACACAGAGATATTCTCTGGCGCTCTAAAAGGAAACGAGCCAGTACCTTTTGAAGGATTAAATGAGTCTTATGTATATGTTAATTCAATAACGAGATTTTATCCTCTAAGCACATTATGGAGCTGGAAATTGATTTTTTCATTGAATCAACGTATCAAGCATTCAGATCTTGTTCACATACATTTTGCTCGTGACCTTATTTCGTTTACAGCTGCATTACTTTGCCTTCTATATCGAAAAAAGTATGTAACTCAATCTCATGGAATGATAGTTCCAGATAATCGCCTGGCTACAAGGATTATTGACTCAGTCTTTACAATTCCATTTTGGAAAGCATCGAGTGCAATATTTGTTTTACATTCTCAAGAGTCTTCAGAAATAACGAAGATATATAGAAATAGCAAGTTAAGGGTTCTGCCAAATGGTATTGCCCTTAATCATAATTTTGAGTTTGAAAAACACCAACCCAACCTAAGAGTTGCGTTCTGCGCTCGCTTGCATGTAGATAAAGGGATAGATGAATTTCTTTTTCTTGCGAAAAGTCAACGTGAGAGACCAATAAAATTTGAAATTTATGGCCCAGATGGCGGTGAATTGAGCCGTTCGCTTAGCTTCATTCGAGAGCATAATTTATCCGAAACCGTTACATATAAAGGTGCTTTAGCCACAGAAACGGTGAATAGTAGATTATCTGAGGTAGATTTGTTAGTTCTACCCAGTAGGTATGACAATTTCCCAATGGTCATACTTGAAGCATTGAGTGTAGGAACGCCGGTATTGGTTATGCCATCTTGTGGAATTTCAACAATACTCGCGTCTTATAATCGCTATTTTGTTGCCCAAGATGCCTCAATTAATGGTCTAATTAAATCTTTCGAAGAGTTAACTCAATTGCTTCCTAATATTTCAAGGAAAAGTCTTGTTCAGTTTTGTGCTAAAAACTTTTCAATATCAAAAGTATGTGATGATTTGACAGCTGAGTATGAAAACATTTTGGAATCCCATGGTTAACCAAAAACCTAATGTATTGTTCTTAACAAATTTACCTGCTCCTTACAGGTTTCCCATATGGAATCGCATGGCGGATAAGACTAATCTTGAAGTTGTATTCACTCTAAGTGAAAAAAACTGGAGGAATTGGCCATCACCTTATGGAGTCAATTGGCAATTCAAATTTCTCCGTTTACGCTGTTTTAGATTGGGAGAATATGAGTTTATACCCAAATTCTATAGCGCTAGACGTCTGCTGAAAAATACCCACGTGGCTATTGTATCTTCTTGGGAAGTGCCTATATACGTTAATGTAATTCTGACGGCATGGCGAAGGAAAATACCACTAGCAGTGATTTACGAATCACATGCTAATTCACAGAGATATAAAAATGCATTAATCGCAAAAATTCGAAGTTGGATCTATAACAAAGCAGATCTAGTGATAACTTTTGGAGAGTACTCAACATCATCTGTTAAAACCATGGGAGTTGCAGATCATAAAATTCTATCTTTATTTAACCCAGTTGATGTAAGCTGGTATCATGAGTATTCAAATTCTCACAGAAAATCAGAAGTTAAAGGACATAGGTACCTTTACGTCGGTCAATTAATAGAGCGAAAAAATGTAAAATCTCTTATCCAGGCATTTTCTCTCATACGCAATGAGTTTGATACCCTAACAGTTGTTGGCGATGGTGAAGAGTTGAATCACTTAAAGAGTTTGGTTGATCAAAAGAAAATATCAGATTTTGTTAGGTTTCTTGGACAAAGAGATAATGTGGAAATTGCCCAAATCTATTCTCAACACCATACTTTAATTTTGCCTAGTGTTAACGAAGTATGGGGACTTGTTGTTAATGAAGCTCTTGCCTCGGGAATGCACGTAGTGGTTTCGAATAAATGCGGAGTGACTGATCTAGTTAAGGATATGCAAGGATATTTTTCTTGTGGAACTGATGAATCCTCAATAGCCAATGCAATGCAAAATAGCTGTAGCAATTGGCAAGGATATATAAAAATGCCAGAAATTTTGGAATTTACACCAGAAAAATGGGCTGACTCAGTAGTTGGAAGAGTTTTGGAAGAGTTATACTAAAAACTTTTATTTTTTAATCTATTTGTGATGTAGAAAACAATCACGAATGAGAAAATCACTCGGCCTGTTGCTTGCAACAAACTGCCCCTTAGAACTATAAAAAGTACTCCAACAAGTACTGAGCCAAGTAGCCAGCTTCTAAGGTTGTGCAGAGAACCTAAATCGAACTTGGATATATAAAAACCGAGTAATATTGACGTTACAACTAAACCCACTAGTTTCGCATTTGAGTATGCCTCAAGAATCCAAGGTGCGCTAAGATTTTGGAAACTTAACCCCAATTGATTCGCTATTTCTACTCCAGTATCTCGTGGCTTTGAATTCCAAACCGACCTAGGAACAAAGAATAGAACCGGTCCTAGAATTTGTTGAAAATAAGGAAAGATATCATTATCAACCAGTCTTATGCCATTTGCAAATTGGGCAAATGAATCAAAATCACCTTGCCGAGACAAAATATTAAACTTGATTGGATTTAATTGGCCCGTAAATCTGTCCACCAAATTAGCGCTATAGATTAGCAGTAAAGGAATTCCTAGAAAGAAGCAATTTGTGGCTATTCTTTTGTCTTTCAGAAAGTAAAAAACTATTGGAATCAATAAAAACAATGTAACTTGCCTGGCATTTGCAAGAGGATTTGATAAAAAAATAATCCAAACTAATAAAAAAAACATGGTCTTACGAAGTTTTTCAAAGTTTTTACCCAAATAGAAAAGTGTTAGTAAGCAGATTAAGGGAGGGACATATAAAACTGACTCAAAAATAGCTTGTGATGCAATAGTTAGGTTTGAAATGTCCGAACCATATCTAGTGCGCCGAAGTAGAAATGCAACTCCTCCAAGTGAGTTAATAACTATAGGCAGCAACAGTATATACAATAACAAGATATACAGTATTTTTCTTTTAACCTTTTGGTAATCTGACCAGCTTAGCTGTTGTTCATTGGCGCCACTACTCTTTTTTTTAGCTATGAAGTACAGTTGTGCACCTGCAACAAATATTTGCCCAAATAGAGTATACAGTGAAGCTTTTTGTAAATCAGAAAAACTTGCAATTTGAGTCAGGTAGTAGGGATCTGGATCGAGAATATTAAGCAGTCCTGTTAATCCAAAAAAAATTAATTGAAATATCCAAAACAACGCCATAGTTTTTTTCTGGTCTCTAAACGCTAGTGATAATGACAAGAAGAAAACCGATAAAACTATATTTGCAATCTGAATTGGAAAATTAAGTAGATTAATTTGACTACCAAAAAAAGTTATTGACTCATATACTATAAAAGCAGAAATGTATCCAAAAAATAAGTTAAGAATGATCAAATGGGAATAAAGAATTTCCGATTTTTCCTCGAATATCTTGACATTCATACTCTTACTATACTGGAATTATAGTATTCAAATTATAGGTATCGGTGATTTATTCTTATTTTGGAATGAAATCAAATCAAATAATGATACCTATATTATGCTATGCCGTTTCTAAGAATGAACAAATTCTCCTCTGTAAAATACGATAGTGAACGCAACTAAAACTTGGCCTGATCCATATATGAAGATATTAAATGTTAGAAGAATTACAAGCAAATGTTCCCAATTTCTAAAGTTAGTCATTATTAAAACTCAGGAAATAGAGATCTACCGTAAATTCGAAGAATGTGATTGTTAAGTTTTTTGAAAACTGCATCACTGATATCTGAATTTCAGAATTCCAAAAATCTGATGTATATTTATCAGATTGAGAGATCTCATTGGCAGCGCAGAGGCTGCTAACTTTAGAACAGTGGCAGGATAACAAATGAAGTTTAGCGATTCTATGTTTGTTTTAATTGGTCAAGTGGTTGCTGGATTAATGAGTTTATCTGCCGTAATTATTACAGCGAGATATGTAGGTCCAGAAATTTTTGGTTTCTGCTCAGTATTGATTATTTCGCTTACTTTTTGTATGGGAATTACAGATTTTGGTGCATGCCCATGGGCAGCAAGAGAACTGGCTGCACAGAAAATATCAATCTTAACTTTTAAAAATATCATGTACACAAAAACCCGTATGAATTTAATTTGGTTGATTTCGATACCTTTTTTCGTCCTTTTGGTGCACTCGCAGTTCACGTGGGCATGTTTGTTATTCGTTTATCCATTTCTTTGGAATAGATTTAATTATATTCAACAGTTTTTAGTAGCAACTAACCAAATAAAGAAATCCGTAAAATATGTAATTTTTGAAAGAATGAGCTGGTTAGCAATAATTCCTTTAGATGCACTAAACGTGGAAAAAAATTTGGCGTTTGGCGCACCTATTCTTCTAGGTTTAGCACTACACAATTTTTTAGGGACTAAAGAGATATCAATTAATAAAGATAGCAAAATATATATTAAGAAATATACCGCTGTTGAGTTGTTCAGAGAATCAAAGCAATTCGGAGTAATCAGCATTTCTGGTGCAATGACTAATTTAGATGGATTTATTGTCGCGAGCGTAGGTTCTTTAACTGATTCTGCGAATTATGTTTTAGCTCAAAGATTTAGAAACCCTTTAACACTTATTTTCACTGCCTTTGCTACCAGAGTGAAACCGATTGCAGCAAAAAAAGATTTCGAATTACTTAAAGTTGCTGTGAAGGGTGATGTAAAATTCTTAGCATTTGGTTTGATAGCAAATATGATTATCTCGGTACTCGCTTATTATTTTTCAGAAATGATTCTTGGTGCCTCATTTGAAGGGATTAATTTGCTGATGTTTTTCGGTACATTAACGTCAATACCAGTTGGGATACTTCTGATACTTACTAATATTTTAAGTTACTTTGGAGCAGAAAAATTCGTTGCGCGAAGTACCATGGTTTATGTTGTAATATTGCTAGTAATGATTGGATTTTTCACTCATTTTTATGGAAGTCTTGGTGCGGTGATTTCTGTTTTTATGATCTCTCTCGCTTATACTTTTTGTTGTGCAATGATGTTAATTAAACAAATCAAGAAAGCTGAGTATTCGCGAAATTAGCAATTCTCTTGGCAATTTAACCAGGGGAACCAAATTTGAATTTTTAAGAGTGCTTTACCAAGAATGTGGTAATTCATTTAGAAGCTTCGACAAAGAATGTCATTTCATCTCTATATTCTAACTTTTCAATTCCGAATATTAGGGAATTTTGGTAACTACATCTTCTTATATTCTTGAATCCAACTTGTTCAAGTAAATGTTCCATAACAGCATAATTAGGATGCCAGCGGTGAACGTGTAAATCTCCCGTAACGAACTGCCAGATTCTTTGCTTCACACTCGGCTTATCGTTTGGCCCCGAGAGAAGTGCTTTCTCGAAATTTCGATTAGCTAAAAGTGGATTAGTTTGATGATTTCTTGCAAACTCAGCAATAAATGCATCGTAATCCGGTAGCGCAAATCTAATTCGTCCACCAATTTGAAGAGCCTCATAAAGATTGTGGATGAGTTTTACACTTTGATCAAAATATAGGTGTTCCAATAGATGGCTAGAATAAACGTATTCGATTGAGTTTTTTTCTAGTTTTAGATTTAGTATATTCTTGAATTTTACTCTTTTATCCCACAAATTTTTTTCGTGAAATATTTTTTTGTAAAAAAAATTTAAAATTGGTACTTTTGCCAGAAGTAATTTTCTAGAAGCGTCAATATAAACATATGAATCTTCAAGGACCGGCCCAGGCCCACACCCCAGATTTAAACGCATGATTTACAGTACCACTCAACTTCATTGATTCTCAATCTATGTTAAGTTCATGTATGTAGCATGAGGAAAACAAAAAATCAGTGGTTAGATACTGCAATACATATTCCTCTCGGGTTAAACATAAACTTTTTGAGCTTGAACGCCATTTCATTTTGAAAACTGATCTGCCAATTCCTTTGATATCCAACAATTTTATGTCGTGTTCTATTCTAAAGCTCTATGAACTATCTGCTGGCAAAAATTTTATTTCCGCGGGGTTTGAAAATTACCATATTCTGAAAAATCTAGGATGAATTTGTGCGGACATTTTTTGTGCGACTTTTATCTCTGCATCATTGATGAAGTCAAAAGATCAGTAGAAAGCTGGCTAAAATCCAAACGCTCCCGTTTGCAATAGCAGAACTTGAGGCGATACCAATGACCTTCATTTATATGCTGTCTACCTCAGAAAACATTTACTTTTAAATTGCTTTCAACATTCACTTTCAATTACAGTAAATTTTAAACCTTGTGTAAGGCATACTTGGTCTTAGCTGGAATTGTCAGAATGAAGTTAAATCAGTAATTACCTTTTAAATTCTATCCCTTATCGATTTAAAAATATCCAGGAATATTTTGGAGTTAAAGCTTTTTACTATCCCTAGTTTGTAGGTGAGTTTGATCCATTCTCTACTGTTCATTACTGGCCAATCTTTAGATTTTCCTGAAATATACTCATCAGCAATTCTCCGGATGCCAAATCTTTTTTCGGCTGGAAGATGCCACAATGTCAAGTTAAGATCGGAGTCATTACGATTAGAATAATGGAAAACCTGAGTCCAGATGCGCTTTACATATTTGTCCCCATTCCCGAAAGGAAATTTCAAAGATGCGTAAATAATTGAAAGAAAATGGGCTTCCTCCATAAATTTAACTTTTCCAGTCGAAGCATAAGAAATGTATTTCTCCCACAAAGTCTCACTCGATTTATAAACTAGTTTTAGTTTATCGCCTCTAAGGGCAATAAATTCGCCCCCAGCATATTGCTGTGGTGAATGCAAAATTCCGAAAAGTTTTGATGCCTCTTCAAGATCTGACATCGTTGATCCATTAATCAACTCATTCTGATCCGATATTGGAAGCATATTGAGTGATCCAAAATGTGTGAGGTCTTTCCAAAGCTCTTCAGTTTTTGTTGATCCACTCCAAATTATGTCGGAATCTAGAATTAAGCAAAGGTCATGTTCTTTCAAATTAGTAGAGAAATACTTCAATACATCAATTACGAAGAATTGGTTCCGCCATATTTTTTGCTCAGGCGGTGGAGAAAATGTATAGGGTAATATAATTATTGAGACGCTCAATTTCTCAAGCAAGATGAGAATTTTTTTATCAAAATCACGTTGGCTAAGATGTAAGTCGATATTTGAGAACAAAAGCAATTCAGCATGTTCGTTTGTTGCTCGGGCGCTTGTAAAAAAAGTTACGAGACACCGTTTGTAGGTGTCGTGAAAATTCGATGTAGAAGATCTTCCAGGAACTTGTGGGTATATTCCATCTTCGCCAACTCCCTCTAAGTAGAGCCAAGTAGCGATAATCTCTTTATGCGTCAAAGTCATAAGTGAATTCTAACGTATCCTTAGTTAGATACTAATTTCTTGATTTGGAAACTAATTATTCAACTAAGTGGGTTGTGAGGTGCTAGAACACCAATTGGGGTTATGTACTCTCACGGTCTAAATGTTGATGAAACCGAACTTAAACTACCTGTTATTGTAGGCATGTGATCTGGCATTAAATAGATTTTGAACAGATTCAGTCGAAACTTAAAATTTTTTGGAGGTTGCAAAACATGCCTACGTGCACTCTGCAGGGATTTGATTGTACGGTCTACATGCACCGTCACGATTGAGGGGCTACCTGACTTTGAAATGGATTGAGGAGGGTGGTTCCGACCGCGTGTTTGCGGTGTCTCCATAATTAAGCTGGATTGTGGTGAAAGTAAAAGAGTATAATCTTGTGATATGCATAAATATAATAACTATGACGTTAACCCTGATCCACCACATCAACCGATGTATCTTGATCACATCAGGAAAATTCTCAGTGATAATAAAGTTACTTCAATACTAGATGTTGGTTGTGGAGATGGGAATTTTTCTGAGTCACTCAGTGAATATGGATTTACAGTTTATGGTTTTGATCTAGAGCCATCGGGTATTATGAAGGCACAATCTAGAGGGAAAGGGCAGTTTGTTTTAGGTGATATTTATAGTGATTACAAAAATTTGTTTAAGAGAGATGTTAATTTCGATGCTGTAATTTCAGTAGAAGTTATAGAACATTTATACGATCCTAAGAAGTTTTTGTATAATTGTAATAAGATTTTACCACTGGAAGGCTTATTGCTCATCACTACACCATACTGGGGTTATTTAAAGAATATTTGCCTTTCGATATTCAATAGAATGGACAGATTGCTCACCGTTCATTGGGATGGTGGACACATTAAACATTTTTCCCATAAATCTCTGAGTATCATGGTAGAGAGTTATGGTTTTGAAGAGATTTACTTCAAAGGAGCAGGCAGAAAATTTCCTTTTTTGTGGAGTGGGATGTTAGTTGTATTCAGAAAAAAAATCGAGCTCAAGACTTTTGTGAGTCAGTATGAACATTAATTCTGAGTTGTGGTCTGCTGGTGCATTAACTAAAGAAATTTAACATTCAGTTTTTATCTGTGGGTTGTGAGGGACTCGAACGCCAATAAGGGTTATGCACTCCAAAGGTCCACAAATGGATGTAATCGATCTTAAACTATTTCCCATTGCTGGGATGTAGTCTGACATTTAATGGATTTTCAACATATCGAAATCCGAGATCATTGGAATTTTTCCCTTGGAGCTCAAAAATAGCCAAATGTTTTTTAAGTTATTTGAACCAAAATAATGTTGTTTCAGATGCCTGGAACGGATTTCTAAGCAGTCCATTGAATCTAACGGTTTTGACTGGCTTAACTCTGCTTTCGATATTTCGGAACGTGTTTCGATCTGAATTATCCAGAACTATCACCGCACTCTTGTACATAATTGATAGTTTAACTGGGCATTTCTTTCGAACTTCATCACTTGCGCCATCAATTAGAATCAAATCATATGCGGTGCCATCTTTTATTAATTGATTAAGCCAATCTTCTGTATCTGTTAGGACAAGTTGAAAATCACAGTTCCTGTTTTGTATTTGTTTTTTTATCACCTCTCCCCACGTCGGATCTTCTTATATGGTAACTAATTTTGAACAACGATTCGAGAAGAATTTGCTTGAAGATCCTCCACCAATCTCCAAAACATTTTTATTTGCGCCTTCATGAAGAATTTTATTTAGTGCACAAATTGCTTTCTTAGGTAGCCATGGCCCGCTCCGATGAACTTGGAAAAATCGCAGTCCCAACTCTACTGGTATTAGAAGAATTTCTTTGAAAGGAATTAATTCTCCTCTCAAAGTATGAAATCTAGAAATTCTGTCGACGTCTCCAGCGCGTAAAAGTTTGTTTATAAATTGCATGCTTACATCACAGGATAGGGCAGTGAAGAGTTGTAATTATTCGATAATTACTTCAGTGGGATTTTATGCAAGTTCGTGCTGAATAAAGTTTGACGTGGGTTGTGAGGGACTCGAACCCCCGACCCGGTGATT
>SXGQ01740607.1_pt1 | contig 12164 bp, 7 predicted proteins | sample 3178371 | NCBI WGS metagenome assembly SXGQ01 (sample SAMN11356859, study PRJNA531348) | freshwater metagenome | isolation source: freshwater sample F1-20 | place: China: Fuxian Lake, Yuxi | collected 2017-12-25 | reverse complement strand
AGCCTTTCGCGAGCAGTATCCCATCGTGCTCACGCGGAGCATGCGGGCGGCCCGGCGGTGGATCCGCCAGCAGCGGCGGGGCACGGAGCGGGCGGGGCTGGTGGCTTCCTCGTCGGCCCAGCGGCTCAAGCCCCACGCGATCGACATTCGAGTGAACATCGACCCGGTGCACTGGTTTCTGAGCCCCGCGAAAGACACGCGGTCGTCGCTGTATCTCGAAGACGCGGCGACGGAGTTTCAGGTGCAGGGGCTGGAGCTCGACTGGACGATCGTCACGTGGGACGCCGACTTACGCTGGTCGGGCGACGACTGGAGCTACCACAGTTTTCGCGGGGCGAAGTGGACGGACGTGAAGAAGCCCGAGCGGCGGCAGTATCTGAAGAACGCCTACCGCGTGTTGCTCACGCGGGCCCGCCAGGGGATGGTGATCTTCGTCCCGCCGGGGGCGAAACGCGACAAGACGCGGAGCCCGGGGTTCTATGAGGGGGTGAGCCAGTACCTCGCCAACCTCGGCGTGCCGCAGATTTAGGCCCGCTTGCCGAGTTCAACTGACTCCCGCTGATCTGTTTCTTCCCTCTCAACTCCCACTCGCTGGGCATGCGCTTCGCAGGCGTGCCGCAGGTAACCCTCGCTGACACCGTATTGTTCGAGGAGCTGCTACCGCGCGGCACACACTTTTGCCGCGATCGGTTCCGGCTGTTCGATCGCACTCGGTTTAATAGACGACGCGTTAGTCGATCAGGTTTGTCGTGGTCCGATTCAGAAAACCGCGCATGCCCGTCTCATATGCCACACGCCAGACATGCAGTGCTGCCGCTAGGCAGGCGCACTCGCTCATGCCCTTACGTCAGCCATGCACGCAAGCGATCCCAGGCAGATCCCGCCAGGCATTCGGACCGCTTATCAATCATTCCAACATCCCAGTTCGCCTCGAAGTCGCCTAACGATTCCAGTTGAGGAGAATAAGAAGACAGAGCAACCAACTCTCCGGTGGACTGAGTGAAGCGCATGCCGCTGTTCGCCGCTGCTTCCAGGACCGCATTCGCATCCGCGGGAGTACGCGCGCCCAGCGCCTTGTACAACGTTTTTTTCTCTAACGGCGAGCGATTGGATAACGATGAGTTCGCCTGCTTAGAAACAAGCACAAGATTTCCAAGCTGATCCCTAATCTCTCCGTTTGCATAGATAGCGGCGGACCAGTCTGGCGTTTGCTCCTGTGGGGCAACGTGCTCTAGCGTCAGCCCAGCATCGTTAAACATCGAACTAGTGAAGCTACTGTAAACACCGCTTCGACCCGGCTTAACAAGACCAGTCTTTCCGTCGGCAACGGTATCGTGGTAAGCGGCCAGCAGTATCGCCCTCGCGACGCTGGGAAACTTGTACAACGGCACAGCCTTCACGTTGTTGATAAACGCATCTCGGGTCGCCGTCGCGGGATCATGTTGCAGCCTTTTTATTAACTCTGCTTTCAACCTTTTCACATCTACCTCCGGCGAAGCCACGCCCGGACGGGGTTCCGCTGGTAGGCAACGCGCAAGAGGTCCAAGGCCAGATCGGTTATTGCCTGTCAGCAACTCGCGGTACTGCTGGTCAATACTTCCAGTGCCGCGTCTGGACGCCCGCCACAGCAGTGAAAACGCTGTAAAAGCGCGTATGGCCGACCGGAGATCGTCGACGCGTGCCGGAATGTCCGCTGGCTTTGCTGCAACCGCCGTTGCATAGAACCTGATCATTGGCGCGAGCGTGACCGTATGCTTTAGCTTAGCTAAGATACTCAGGCAGAGCACATCCTCGCTTGTGACAGCGCCCGCAGGAAGTCCGTAGAAAGAGGGCGGCTGGCCAACGCCGACAGGCGTCCATGTGTGCCCCATATACCTCGCGGTGTCTCGCAGGTGAAGCACAAACGCCTTACGCGCAGCCTCGTCTGCTTCGTAACGCTCAAACTCCCGCTTTAAAAAGATGCGCTGGTCTGCCAATCGCGAGGATAGCTTCTCGCCCGTCTCGGCAGCGGCAAATGTGATGAGAAGATCACGCGTAACTGTTTGCAGCGGTTCACCAACCCCGTGCCCTGCCAAGAACGCAGACACGTCCTTCATAGCCTCATGCGCCTCTGAGGCGTCGTATTTCTCCAAACCCTCAGCGAGTACAACTTTGGGGCGGAACGTTTCGAACGCGGTCAGTGGCTCTCCGGTCGTATTCAACGATTCAAACACGCTAAACGCGAAGTCCTCGTTCTTGCACCGCACCAGCGTCATGGCCACTCGATTCAATACGTACGTGCTCACCAACAGAAGATCGAAAAGCGATGCTTGCAACGCCGATGCGTCGTCGCTGGATAGCACTCGGATTGCATCATCGGGCAAACGGTGATTTAGAAGTACAGTTTGGACATGCTCGTTACGCGCCAGGTCCTTACGATCGGGCAGACCTTCGATCTGTAGAGCACCCTTCTTAGTTGGAAAGCGCAAGTTCCGAAGCACCGCCACAATTTCATTGAATCGCGACACCAAGTCCTTTTCACCCTCTATATTTCCTTCACGCGCTATCGGCTTAAATATCTTTGCCGGTGAGGTATCGATCGATGCAGCGTACTCAAGTATGAGTCTAGCTATAGGCGACGTATATCTCGCATTCGTAGAGCTATGCGCCCACTGGTCCTGGAACGATCGGATCATGCGCGGATAGAGTTTTGCATCACCGATCCGATGCAACTCCACGAACGTATCTCGTAGCTCTTCGGAAAGCATTACGCATCGATCGTTAAGCCAGTTGTGCAGGACGGCATCAGCCTCGCTGCCATCCCTTCTCTCGGCCATCATTTTTGCGTGGGCGGTGCGAATCAATGTGTGTAGCGCGATGCATACCAGGAGTATTGTTGAGAGCCGCTGCTGCCCATCAATAACGTTGAGGACCTTCGCTGGCACATCCGACCTGACGACCGGATGAATCGACTTATTGTGAATGTCATGAATGGTGATGACGGTCCCGAGAAACGTAAAACTTTCGTTGCCGGCAGCGAGGTTCACGTACCCGTGGAAGATATCTTCGAGTAACTGCGTCACTTTGTGCTTGTCCCAGCCATATGGCCGCTGGTAGGGCGGTATATAGAGCCCGAGCCCTCTTTCGATCAGGATCTGTCGCAGACTTTGCGAAGACGCTTCGAAAATCTGCCCCGCCTCAAGTGCCATGAGTTACTCCATTTCAAAGATTAGGATTCGGTGGGAATGTGCGCGTCACAGGTGGCAAATCGCGCACCCATCAGAGTCATCTGCAATTGGCAACGGCTCGCGCTTGGGCAAGGCCGCGATTTCATCTAGGGTCCGAGTAGAATCCCACGTGTAGCGTTTGTCGCCATCTACTTTTTCGTATCGCTTGGCCGCATCAAACAGCTCGGGGTGCTCTTCCTTCAACCTCTGCCATTCGCCAATCTGCTGGTAGAAGCAGAAATAGCAACCAGACCGGGAACGCCAACGATAGTAGTCCGGGGCCCCGATGCCTGATTCCTCTAGGAGCGCGCGGATATCGGCAATACCTAGGCCATCATCCTTAAAGGGATAGACGGGAATGATATTCGGTTGGTCGGAAATCTTTGGTGGCTTTTTCGCAACATATCCGTCGCGATTCTCGTCAGCGCGGATGCCGATGTAGCTGAAGGCTTGGTCCGTACCAATGTATTTTTCGAACGGTGCAATCTTGAGCACGCGAGTGCACCATCGCGTGCGAGGGCTAGGAAGAAAGCCTCCGTACACCTCGTTTAGCCAGATATCAAACGGATTACGGCCGGGCTTCTTCTCGATTCCGAGAAGGTCGAGTGCGCTAAGGTGAACGACGCGGGCACCGAGCAATGCCTCAAGGCGCTCCAGATACTCGTACGTTTCCGGCAACTCGCAGCCTGTGTCGCAGAAGACGTATTCGGCACGTATGCCCGGGTAGTGTCGCTTGATGTAGATGGCTAACGCAGCGGAGTCTTTTCCGCCCGATATGCTGACGATGTGGCGAACACTCGGATCGTCGCCGCGAGCTGCGGCTTCCTGGATGGTCACGGACATTCTATTTGCGTCCCTTCTTTTGTACTGGCCGCAACGAATCAAAGAGTTCGTTTGTTTTTTCTGGCCCGAGTAGATCGGTGAGTCTGCCCGCTAACTCTGTCATGCGCCCTTGAACTAGGGCAACGAGCCCTTGTCTCGCTTCGTCCCCTAGCCGCATTGGTTTTCCAGAATCCAGAGCCGAGTCCTCGATGCGATGGATCGTACTGGTCAACTCGCGTTCGAAAGCGGGCAGGGTGCTATCGTCCCATCGCGTGAGCGGTTTGCCGACCAGCAGGCTTGCCAGTGAATCGAGGAGCAGATCATCTGAGGGATAATCCATCTGCATGCGGGCAAGTAGCCCTTTGCAGACGCCATCCGTAAGATCTTCTGTGAAAGCTGCCGAGAAGCATCTCGCCCATCGCGAGGCTATCTCTCGGACGGTTGCGGCCTCCTGCGTTAAACCTACGGCTCGGCGTACGCAAGTCGCCGCATGTTCGGCGTAGACGCCTGCAACCTCGGTTAGCTCCCGCATAGCCAAGCGGAGTGGAGCTATAGCTATCTCGAGATCGTAAGCCAAAACGCCAACTGCTTCGGGTATTGCAGTGAAAAGCAGCGGAATCGGGTCTGTTTGTTTGGTAATCGCGAGGCGAAGCCGTAGGGCGTTGGCCGACAATCGCCGCGTGGTCAACGCAGCCGGAGGCAACTGCGACTTCCAGCTCTGGATAGCATCAAAACACATGCGTATCAGATCCGTTTCGTGAACCTGATAATTCCTTACCACACTGAATTCCTGGTACACGTCGCGAAGATACGCAAGCTTGCGATCGTCGACGTCCAACACAACAACACGGTAGTCGGCTGGGTTGCGGCAAAGCCCTTCGACCTGCGAAGGCAAAATGTCCTGGACATATTCCCCATGATGCGTGAGCGATATAGCGCTTGGAAAGGCCTTTAAGGCCGCTGCCATCAATATTGGGAGTAGGCCGGCTCGGAGTCCGTATGGCGGACGCGCGAGTTCATCGAACAAGACGCGAATGTCCTTAGGCCGGTCAGCCGGTGTCGTGAGAAACTCCCGAAGCTTTTCCCAGATGTCCCGAAGGCCATCGTCGCTAACTGCTTGGGGCGGCGCAAAGGACCATCGCCCGTGGCGGTCTTTGCGATAAAGTCCAGTGCCGAGCAAAACGGACCGAAACATCGACCGGTCTGGGAAGTTTCCAGAAATGCCGAGCTCTTCTTGACCAGCTCGTTCCAGGATGGCCATTAGCAGTTTTTTTCGAGCGTTGACCACTACCGCAGACGGCTTCTTGCGGACAATCATCTCGTTGTTGAGTCTGGGTGTTTTTCCGTAGACCGAGCGAGTGATCCGAGACAGCTCGTGCCGAAGACCCTTGGCACTTTCGACCGCCAATTCCTTGCCCTTGTAGAACCATCGCGGCCCACGTGCGGCTGGAGATATCAACTGATCTACTAGGCGCTGCAAGTGATCTCGGGCGTCATCCAACATCTGTCGCACCTCTGCTGCGGCGAGCGGGTCTTCCGCAAGCAGCTGAGCGTCGTGCTGCATTTGTGTCAGGCACGCGACCTCTATGGCGGCGTCGCATAGCCGCAACGGTGCACTCGGTATCGCAACCAGAAGCCGCTCGTGCGACAGTTTATCGCGAGCAATACCTTCCGCTTCCAGCAGTTCCTCGGTCGACTCAGCGATCAGATAAACAAGTTTGCCATCGCAGTCATTGGGCAGACTGTGGATCACTTGGTCCCACTGCAAGAACGAGTCAAGTCGACGCACTGACTGATACTCGCCGGCAAAATACCGGCGGATACAGTAGTCGTCGTTGTACTCAACCGGCTTCCATACGGGTGCGCGGCTTTCCTTGGCCAGAAAGGCGAGTAGATCGAAGCCCTCAGCGGACCCGCGTTTTTGCTCATCCAAGCGCGTCCGCAGATCGAGGTCAGTACCGTGCCACACAGACACTTCATCATTGTGGCGTCGGTGAAGCAAAAGCTTGCGGTCAATGAGGCTCCCGATACACGCCTGCGCCTCAAGGGCGGTGAGCCTGGTGCCCTTAACGGCACTAGCAAGCAAGGGCAACGGCGTTCGAGCGCGTTCGCCACTTGTGCCTAACCCGAGTAAGCAGGCTGCCTTCAGCGCCGCAACCTCGTCGATTGATTGCGATTTCGAGAGAGCGCTTTCAGTCTCTAGCCATTGGCGATGGGTGCCGCCAACAGTGGTGTCAGCCCGCATTGCGGGCGAGAAATAGTCGTACAGCGCCACTGGGGAGACGGTCTCGCTGAGGTCTGAAGAGTGGAGAAAGCTGAAAAGCGTCCGCTCATTTTGTGCGACGCGGCTTGCGATACGAGGCAGCAAAAACAGGGTAATGGGCTCTAGGGGATGGCTCGCCTTCAGTAGGTCCTTCAGCTCGGCGGCAGTGAAATCTTTGAACAGTCCGTGAGCGTGTAGGTCCTTAACAACCTCAGTCTTGGCGATGGAGGGCGAATCGCTGCGGGGAGTGTTGCTCTGCACTACCGTTGCAATTAGTCGATATAGCTCCTTGCTGTCATCGACGTACTGAATCTGATGGAAGCGACCCTCGATCTTCTTCCACTCATTGCGCACGGTCTGGGGGACATTCCCGCCGTAATGCAACAGGCCCTGATGCATCAGCAAGGCCATTGTGACGCTTGGGTTCGCAGCGCGAGATGCAAACTCGGCAAGTTGCTGAACCTCTGCTAGCTGAGATGCACGACCGGAAGCCACAAGGGCTTCGACGTGCCTGCCGAATTCATCCCAAGCAATAAGAATCCGGTCGAGCCCAATCTCATTGCATAGCTCGGTCAGCTCTTTGAGAAAATAGAGGGCGTCGTCGAGGGTATGCACCTCGATGCTTTGCAGCCGGCGTGCCTGTCGCCCAAGCCGTAGGCGGCTCATTGCCTCTAAAGCCGCAGCCTTGATCGCACCGGGAACGTGCTCGTGGGCTCCCTGTAGTGCGATGGCGATGCCATGGCGTCGCCTGTTCTTGCGTCTCGAAGACGCTAAGCCTGCCAGTTCTGGACTGACTTCGGCGAGCCTCTTCTCTATATCCGACAGCGCCTGTCGAGACTCATCACGATTCTCAATCAGGTGTAGCAGATATGCCGTGGTGAGCGACTTCCCAGTACCATAAGGGGCGGTGACGAGAAACGCCTTATCGCCGCCGTCATCGAGCAGAGCTCGAAGTAGCGTGACGCACTTGGAGGTCGGCCGGAAATGTGCGATTCGTTCCGGAGACTCTGCGTCGTAGCAGATATTGATCGATCGGAGGAATGGCTCCGTGGACAGCGCGGGTTGTTCTTTAGGCGACATTTCGCCCTCGCTTGCGTGTGAGAGAATAGTGCTGCTCGAGCCACTCAATAGATGACTTCTTGGGAACACGCAAAGCTCGCTGCCCAGCAAGCCCAGTGATCTCAATGACCCGCTCGGTCGACTCGGCTTCGATCCGCATTGCAAGGCCGAACAGCGCTTCGCCCGTTAACACGAAGACCTTTCCGGGGCCGCCAGGCTGCCGCGTCGCGTCATGCAGTGCGATATCCGTGCTGCCCTTGCCTGTCGCTGCGTCAGAAAAGGCCATCGAGATTGCGTATCCCAGCAGCTCACTCGGGACGCTCTTTGGGCCTCGATGCAGCTGGTAGTAGCCAGAGGAACGGAAATAACTGAGTAATCCCAACTCCCGGAATGGGCAGTCTTGAGCGTCTTCCGGATCGGAGTCCTCTTCCGGAATTGGTCTCGAATAGCTGGCCAACAAACAGCTGATGTCGCGGGCGAGCGTGCGGTTGTTCGGTAAACGCTGCTTCGAAAGCTGCAAATGTCGAGCAAGGCTTTCAAGACACACTGGCCGATCGAACCTGTCACTTGAAAAGCTGTTGAAAAACCAGGTCCAAGACGCCGCGTGGTCCGGGTTGTTGACGAGATTGATATGAAGCGCCCACCACGTACCTTGGTCGACGAAATACCGATCGCGCTTCCAAACAAGCCGACCCAAGGTTGTGGGTTCCAGGTCTGCCTTCTTACCGCCGCGCCCTTTTTGCCTGGCTTGCGCAAGCCCGGTGCCAACTAACCAGTGCCGGATCGACTTTGCCATGTTTTGGCCAACCCCAAGATGGTCGGGCGCATTGTCGTCGCCCAGCAGCCCCGGATCTTCAATGAGGAGCTTAAGGCCCTTGTGAAGCCACCCTTCACGTATCGGAAATGTCTCGTGGCCTCCAAATCTCATGCGTTGATCTCCGGTCCTGTGGCCATCAATTTGAGCCGCTCATGCATGCTCTGCAGCTGCACGACTTCCGAACATACGATGTGCGCTGCGGCGTCTGCATCGCCGGCTGAGTTGAGTTCGCCAAAACTAAAGCGCACACTCGAATAAGCGTCGGCCTCACTCAAGCCCATCGCGCGGAGCACGTAGGAAGGCTCCGGCCGGCGACTCGTGCAGGCTGTCGTCTGCGAACAATACAGGCCTCTCTGCTCCAATCGCGCAACTAAAGCCTGGCCGTCGACACCGTGAAAGCAGACGTTGCTGGTATTCGGCAATCGCTCGCCTACGCCCGCATTTATCGAGGCATCCCCAAGTTCCGCAAGCACGGTCGCCTCAAAACGATCACGATTCGCGGTCATCGCACCAACCACCTCGGCAAGCCGTGAGCTTCGCTCGGCCGCCGCTACTCCGAAACCAATGATTCCCAGGAGATTCTGCGTGCCGCCTCGATATCCATTTTCTTGTTGTCCGCCGTGCATGAGGACCGGCGTACGAGACGGGATCCGTGCGTAAAGCGCTCCCGAGCCTGACGGTCCATGGATCTTGTGGGCCGTGAACGTCAGTAAATCAACGCCGAGATCGAGAACATCCACAGCCATCTTGCCAATGGCCTGCGATGCATCGGTGTGAAACAAGACGCCCCTGTATTGGCAGAGTGCCGCAATTTCCTTCACGGGATGGATACGGCCGGTTTCACTATTCGCCATCTGAATCGTGACGAGTTGCGGCCGCGTTGCGATCACGTCCGCCAGCGTCGTAAGCGGCAAGCCGCCTGCGTGATCTACCGGAATTAAGGTCACTTGGGCGCCGTGTTGAGCTGCAGCCTCGAGCGGCCCGAGAATTGACGAATGCTCAGTGACGCATGCAACCAAGTGCGGCGTGCCCGCAGAGGCTCGTTGCGCCATGACCCCCTGAATCACAGCGTTGTTGGCTTCCGTTGCCCCGCTGGTGAACACAATCTGTGAGGGTTCTGCGTGGACCAACAACGCAACCTGCTCGCGGCTCTGCTCGATCGCCCGCCTAGCCTTGTCTCCCGCGAAATGCGGACTGGAAGGATTTCCCAGGTTGGCGGCCATTGCTCGGACGATCGCGTCTTGAACCGCCGGCAGCAGGTGTGTGGTCGCGTTGTTATCGAGGTAGATTTCAGTCATCGCGATGTGGGCCGGAACGGTATGCTCAGCAAAGTCTTCGGGAACTGCGGACTACTGATTCACGGAAAGAGTGGCTACAGGCTCGACTTTGTTCGCATAGTGCCGAATGCTTTCCGCCTCAGCGGTAGTGAACAAAATCTGGCCGTCACGGAAGCGACGACCTACAGGGATCTTGCGCAATCGTCGCCAGCGCCAAAGCGTTTGCCGCGAAACGTGCAATTCGCGGATTAGCTCTGCGGCCGACCAGTACTCGCTCGAATCAATTTCTTTGGGCATGCCGCGAGAGAGTGTACGGAAGTATAGCTTTCGTGTCCAGATGCCCCCTATCATCGGGTGGTTCGTTGCAAAGCGCCAACCCCTGTTGCACGGCGTAACACCCCGCCCCACGAAAGGCCGCGATTCATGCCATTCCTTGGCCTACCGTCGGGCGCTTCGTTAGATCCGGGCGCAACCGGTACCGCTCAAGCAATGCGTCGAACTCCGCTTTCGATGGCGCGCTTTGATCGTTGGGCCCTAATCCGGCTTGGCGGATCCCCAGCATCTCCAGGCGGCGACTTATCTGCTCCATCCGCGGTCTCCCCGGAAAGCTGGCATCGACAAACCGCTCTTTAAAGAACAGAACCTGTCGGGGGCCAGCATCCTGGTACTCGAAAATATTCACGGCCAACCGAGGAAGGTCGATCTTGATACGCGTTTGAAGCTCTGGAAAAGGCGATCGAAGGAAGTTGTCGTACACAAGAAACGTCAATTTTCTGGAGCGTAGGTGAATCTTAATGACGTCAGCCTCGGTTGCCACACCATATAGCCGCGCACCGCACTCGATAAACACTCTTAGAACAGCCGGCAACTTGCCCACCAGTGAACTGTGGATGCTGAAGTGGCCCTCTGTGTCGTCTCTCCATCCAAACGGCACTGCTGCCGCGGCGGCATCGAGGGTCGATGGCTCCCCGAGCGACATCAGCAATCGAGTTCCTTCCTCTTGCGCTTGCCGATACCCGCCAAAATGACTGACTAGATCGGCCTGGAGGGCGTCATCAAGGTTCTTCAGCGGAATCCGTTTCCGAAATCCTGCCGCCGCCAGATAGACGAGAAGGTCATCCTTTCGTTGCTTACGCGCCGCCTCGAACGTGTCGGGGCCATAATGGTCCAGAAAGAGGCGGTGAACTTTCTTAGGTCCACCGACTCGCTCTTTCAGTTCGGCCTCGCGAGCGAACTCGCCGGCGACCGGAATTCGCCCTAAATTGAGCGCGAATGTCCAACATTCATCGAGCAAATCCTTGTTCGTCTCGTAAAGATCAACTACACCTGCTCGCTTTTTTGGGCGCAAGAAACCGAGCCGACTGCTGAGTTGCTCCCAATCAATGTGGCGGCGCGTGCGCGCCGCCAGAAAGGCTTGCCCGGCTTTCAGATCCTTAAATACGGCGTAGATCCCGATCCCAAGTGGATAAGCGTCGGAATCAAGTGCCGACTCGATGAGCCCCTGTATCTCCGCGGGCTCAAAGTACTTCTGAAATGTGTTGCGGCTCGTCAACACGCCATCGCCATGCTCACGGACGTAATCGTACGACTGCTTGCCGCTGATCATCGTCGAGATGATGAGGGCTTCCCGAGCGTGGGCCCAAGCGTCAACGAGTACGGCAATACGCTCGGCTGGCTTCTCGATCACGTTTAGGACGTAGCCGAGATTGACGACATCCGCGACTTTTTTGGGCGCGGCAGGGAAATATGCGGGGTCCCACGCTGCCACGTCGTAGCCTAGAGTGCGCAGACCGTCGGCATCCGTTCCTAGTCCGCATCCATAGTCGAAAACCGTTTTGCCTTCACAGAGAATCCCGCACTCCATAGCCTGCCGGATTGGCTTTGACAGGTCCGTGCGAGTCATCGCTGTGCGATGCCGATGAACGCGCACAGGCTCAGCGGCAGCAAACGGCTCCGAGCGTTGCTCGCCGTTTCGCACAAGTGCATGCCCTTCGTACCCAAGCCCTTTCTCTTGCAGCAGGCTTTCCCAATTAGCCTTGAAGCCGATGGTCCGGGGATCGTCGAACAAGCCGGCGTCTTCTTCCTGTTGCGTCAGTTGCGCAAACCGAGGCCGATCAGGATGGTCGAGAGGCAGCAGCGTCTCCTTGCGGTGTAAGATCGGAGGATTAACGCGAATGTCGTACTGCAGCTCCTTCACCTTCCCCGCAGCTAGATTCACCCGAATGGCCTTGGCAAGCGCAGGATGAGGGTCCGTGAAGAAATCTCGGTATTCGAGAAAGGACACCGCGAAGTCGGTCGAGAATTTTACGACGTTGAAAGCTTCAGTCAGTTGCAGCCGCTGTCGAAGAGGGACGACCAACGACCGAAGTGGCTCAGGCAAATCACCCCCGATTGAGTAGACGTACACCGCGTCGGGGAGTTTTTTTCCAAAGGGCAGTTTCGCAACTGCCGCGGAATACTCGTCGGCTTTCATGGCCACTAGCGTAACGCGGTGATTGTGTTGGCCAGACTACACGCGCAACCTCAACGCACTGCGTCTCCCCGACGCCGTTAGGCTTGAGAGTGAGAACGCAGCCGATTCCTCAAACCCGCATTCGCAGACAAAAAAGTTCCAGGAGTCCCCGTTGCGAACCGCTCTCAAGTAAACAGGCACAATTTGTATGGAAGATGGCAATGAGTTCCGCAATGCCAAGTATGGGTAAACAAGCTTGTGTTTGGCT
>SXGQ01862817.1_pt1 | contig 12169 bp, 5 predicted proteins | sample 3178371 | NCBI WGS metagenome assembly SXGQ01 (sample SAMN11356859, study PRJNA531348) | freshwater metagenome | isolation source: freshwater sample F1-20 | place: China: Fuxian Lake, Yuxi | collected 2017-12-25 | reverse complement strand
GGTAGTCAGTTTGCGGAGCGTCCGCTGCTGAATTCGCTCTCTCCCACGCTGATTCGCGCAGTCTCGTTTGTGGGTGCCGGCGTGTATGAAGAGGTGATGTTCCGGCTGCTGCTGGTCCCGCTGGCTTTCCTGTTTTTCAGGTTATTTGAGTTTCCTCGCAGTCTCGCGGCGGTGATGGCGGCTGTGTCGACCAGCTTTCTGTTTGCTCTTGCACACCACGTCGGGCCTCAGGCGGATGCCTTCCATCTGTTCAGTTTTTCCTTCAGGGCCGCTGCCGGACTGTTTTTTGCCTGTGTTTTCCTGCTGCGGGGTTTTGGAATCACGGTAGGCTGTCACGCTGCCTATGACCTGCTTGTCGGTATACTTCTGACTGTTCCCGACGATCCGTCCGTCACCTGACCGGCAGATCCTGCGGGATTGATGTTTCGCCGAGTCAAACAATTGATTAATCTTAGGACAACGCGAGTCAGCAGCGGAGACCGCGACAGCAGTCAGGACGGAGTGATTGATCCATGCCATCATCATGGGATGAAGATTCAGCAATCGGACCGGCGACGACGCGGGGGCGGGACTGGCCGTGTCTCAGACAATTCGTGATCTTTCTTGAAAACCGCGTCGGCTCACTGCATGACCTGCTGCGCCGTGTCGAACGCGATGACCTGCGGATCATGGCGCTGTCCATTCTGGACTCTTCTGACTGCGCTGTGGCGCGCGTCATTGTGGATCATTACGAACGCGCCCAGGAACTGCTCAAATTCGCCGGCATGCACTTTTTCGAAACAGACGTGATTGGAGTCCTGCTGCCTCGAGTTGACCAACCCCACACCGCGGTGCTCAGCAGCCTGATGTCTGCTGAGTTGAACGTCGAATATGTTTATCCGATGCTCTATCGGCGCGGCGGACGTGGCTCGATTGCTCTGTATGCATCCGAGACCGAAGAAGTTCTGCGGGTCATTCGCGAACGGGGACTGGAAATCGTGACGGAAGATGACCTGATTCACCATGGTGATTTTGGCTGAATGATCACATTTCTGCTGAGTGCGTTGATCGTCAGTTGTGGGCTGCCCGGACCACCGCCGGCACTCGATGAGGTTCAGGAGCCTGCAGGCAACCTGGCAGACATCATGCTCAGGGCCCGCGGGGACGAGCAGGAGCTGATGCTGTTGCGACAGTCTGCCCCCGGCGAACTGTCGCTCCAGCGACTGCAGGATCTGTTTTCCCGAACAGCCGACGTGCCGGTTGCCATCGAAAGTGAATGGACGGGACTGCGAGCCGCGACAATCCGGTGGCTGAAGACTGCGGGCCCGGAAACTCAGCGTTTGTGGAATCGCTATGCCGCAGTGACGGCAGCCGCAAAACTGAGCTCCGCCGTGGCCGCTGCGGATGAACGACAACTCACGGATCTCAGCCGCTGTTTTCCGCTCACCGAAACCGCCTTACAGACGCAGTCCATCCTCATCGTGCTGGCCTGCCTGCGTGGCGATCCCGACACGGCCGAATTGCGGCTGGCTCAACTGGAGCTGCATCTGTCAGGAACCTTTCTGGAGCCGTTGGCTGCAGCTCGACGGCCGGCATTTCGAGCCCTCATTGAATCTGCGGTTCAGCGGAGTCACCAGAACAACCGGGCAACGCAGATTCCGGCCACTCCGCAGGCCTCCATTGACCCGCTGCCCTGGCCGCAGCCATTGTGGACGTGGAAGGAGAAGGTGTACGATCTGCCGGGACTGCCGGCGTCCGACCTGTCCCGGCTGCTGCTGATGTCCGCTCCAAATCCGCCGATCCGCTTGCGTCAATACCATCGCTGGCCCGCCACACGCTGGCACGACTGGGTGCTTGTCAGAACACCAGCCAGACTCGTCGCTTTGAATTCCGCGGATGGAACGGAGGCGTGGTCACTGCCCGCCCTGCTGCCGGACTCCGGTCTGCATTCGCACTTCGGTGTCCTCGGACCACCACTCACACCTGAAATGCTGCGCCCGACGTGGGGCAGGATCGTAACCAGCCAGTCTTCATGTTTCGTGATCGATGGCTTTGCTCCTGTTCAGCAGGAAGGGGCCGGAAACCTGCTGAACGGGTTTCCTCCGGGGAATCGCGTCACGAAACACAAACACGGTTCACGACTGATTTCACTTCATTTAGTCCCGGGACAGTCGCTTCCGCAGATCCGCTGGGCAGCAGGCACCGACCTCGGTGAAGTACTTCAAATCACCCAGACCTTTCCCTCCGAAGCAAACGCTGAAACTGAGTCGGGACCGAACACGACTGAATCCGAACAGTCACTCGACGGACACCTCTTCGTTTCACTCCCGGAAAAAGTTGGACTGCGACTGTATGTCATCACGCATTCCCCGGACTTCATTGTCCTGAACTGCCTCGACGCCCGCAGCGGAACTGTTCTCTGGCAGCAGCCGGTTGGATATCTTCCGGTCGATGGTTTTCCTGAGCGATACCGGGGACCAACAGAATGCTCAGTCAGTGGACGCAGCATCATCTGCACACTGCAGACCGGACTGCTGGTGAGCGTCAGCCAGTTGGACGGCTCAATTGAATGGGCTCGGCAACTGGCTGTGGATACCTCAGCCCTCGAGGGCTCTCATCTGCTGCGACTGCAAACTGAGCCGGCGGGACAGACTCCCGACGACCACCAGCCTGCAATCATGACTTCCGTACAAAACAAACGCATTATCTGTGCGGAACCCGGGCAACGCGCCATCTCCTGCGTCGATGCTGATTCAGGGCGGACGCTGTGGTCTGTTCCACACGCAGTTTCCGGTGAAATATCCCGTTCCGGACAGGACCTGCAGGTGCTGTTCCATGACGAATACAGGCTGATCCTGACAGGCACCAGTCACTGCCGCAGTCTGGATCCCGCGACCGGCAGACAGCTGTGGCAAATATTCCCAGGGTACCTTTGTGGCACCGGCATTGTCAGCGGCAACTACTGTCTGCTGCCTCTGAGGGGTACCGGGGTGGCTGCTGTTGACATTCGCACAGGGCAGGAACTGCCCGGCTACCGTCTCACGCTGCCCGTTCGTATGCAGTTGCCTGCAGGGGCCTGCAGCGTCGATCGCCTGAATGTTTTTTCAGCGACTTCCGGTTCCGTTACAGCGTGGCCGACTGCCGGGCACATGCTGCGAAGCCCACCCGGATCGATACCTGCCGATCAGATGGACGACGAGGTTGCGCTGCAATCCGCGCTGGCTGAATCGCTGCTGTCCCGGACCGCGCCGCTGGTGGCTCGCAGCTCTTCCCTGCGAGCAGCCCGCAGGGAAGACGCAGCCTCAGCTGTTGACATGCTGCAGGTTGATCTGCTGCTTGAGTCCCTGGTTGACGAACTGCAGAGTCCGAGTCCGGACGCAGGGAAGGCGGAGGCCGTTATTGAGCAAATCAATTCACTGAAGCCCGATCCTCAGCGCCTTCAGCGCACTTTCATGCTCGCAAGGCTGCTGGGGCTGTCCGCGGCAGATGTCGGTTACCCAAATCAGGCCCGCTCGTTCCGTCCGACACTGCTGCCCGTTGCCAGAAACTGGCTCGTCAGCCCGTCAGCGTGGCCGGTAACGGCTGCAGCGTTCGATCAGCAGCAAGTTCCTCAGCCAAAGTACTCTGCCGAACTGGTGGAAGCGGCGATCCTGCACCCCCAAATGCTGCAGGATTCAGCAGGTCGTCTGGACCTTCTGCAGTACCTGCAGGCAGCCGGCATGGCCGACGCATGCGATGTGTGGGGCTGCGCATGGCTGCGATTCACCATAAACACCAACCCAGATGAAACACGGTTCGCGCAGAACGCCCTGCGGACAGCACGCGAGCAACTGCGGCAGACAGCCTCCCTGCGTTCAGCACCACCGAATCAGAAACAGCGGACGGTTTCAGGTTGGCGCTTCGTTCCTGAAATCCACCCACTTCCTCTGCCGCAACCGGAAGCACAAAATTCTGCCCCGGAACCCGTGGAAAACCTGCCACCCTGGCTAAAGCTGCGAGTCAGTATTTCTGGCGGCACCGATGATGCCCCCGCTGTCATTCAGACCACAGACGAAACAGGGGACGTACTGTCGGCTCTGCCGCTGGAATCGATTGGGCAAAAACTCCAGCTGCAACTGCCGCGGGCCCCTGACGACTCAGCACCCGGCCTCATGACTCTGGCGTTCCGGAATCGCCTGACCGCGATCCATCTGGCGCCCACCGGGCAACTCAACAGGCTCTGGACCGCTCCGACTCGCAGGTCTCCTGATTCCGACGAACCTATTCTGCCAGGCCCGATCATCGCCGGTCGTGTGTACTGGCTGCAGGGTGACAGCCTGCACTGCAGTCACGCCCTCACGGGCCGCGACATCTGGCGACGCACCGGGCTGGCTGTTCGTGAGGATCTGTCGTTCGCCTTCAATTCTGCCGATCATCTGCCGCTGTTCGGTGATGACTCTGCCATCATTCTGTTTGATCCGTTTGCCGGCACACGAACGGCCTGGGATGCGAATACCGGAAAACTTGTTTCCGAAGGACAGTTGCACATCGGACTTGGCAACAGACCCGTATCGTGCGGGCGATTCCTCATCGCCTCAAGCGAGACCGGCAGGTTACTGATCATCGATGGTGTCACCGGAATCGACCTGCTGGCGGACCAGCCTGAGGTTTCAGTTCCTCCCCTCCTGATTCACAGATTCTGCTGCCTGCTTTCCGGCAACCGACTGCTGGCTGCTGCCGGCAGTCAGGGACTGATCGCCGTTGACCTGAACACGGGGCGGGTGCAGTTCCGAACAGACGATCCACGTCTCGAATTTCCGGCGTCTGATCTGCATGCCTTCGAATCCGATGGTGGCCTGTATGTGCTGCTGCGCGACTCGGATCGTCTCCCCGAACATGCCGGCATCATGACCAGTCCCGCAATGAGCCGCCTGCTGCGCATCGACCCTGTCACCGGAACTGTACTGTGGTCGACTGACACGGTGTCGTTCACTGAAATGCACCGCCCCAGCGGTGGGAATTCCGGCGTCTTTGTCCTGCTGAAGTCTGTGGATGAGTCCAAACGGATGCGGCAGGCATCCATCGTCCCGGTTGATGTCAGTATTCGTGTCCTGAGCGACGTCGATGGAACTGAAGTGGCCGCGACCAGCGATATTCCACTGACTTTTCCGGTGACCGTCGTTCGAACTGCCGATGATGGCTGCATCAGAATCCGGGCCGCCGGTGGTGGCGTAAAAATCACCCCGGAACCAACGCCGGAATGATTTCATCCGCCGATCGTTTGTACGTCCAGTCGTACGTCCACGGTTCCGGCATCCGCTTTCGCGGGAATCCGGATGTCCGTGGCTGTGATGAGCGGCGGTGCCTGTACCGTGCCAGCAGTCGCTTCGGCATTGACCGTGTCCGTCCGCAGTGGCACCTCCAGCGGAATGCGGACAGAGAAAATACTGCCCCGGCCAAACTCGCTCTTCAGACCGACTTCGCCCCCCAGCAGCCTCGACAACTCGCGGACAATCGACAGACCAAGCCCCGTACCCTCGTACTCCCGCTTTGTGTGATCACGCCCTTCGGGCAATGTCGAGCCCTGACGGAATTTCTCGAAGATATGTTCCTGTTCCTGCAGCGGAATCCCGATCCCCGTATCCTCCACACTAAAGCTCAGAAAACCCCGTTCGACAGCCCGCCAGGAGACTCGAATCCGGCCGCCTTCCGGAGTGAATTTGATCGCATTCGACAGCAGATTGTTCACGATCTGACTGATCTTGCCACGGTCCTGAAACAGTGGCGACACCGGCACCGGCGGAGGGTCTGTTCGCAGATCAATGTTTCGACGGTCCGCCAGCGGCATCATCTGCTGCACCTGCAGTTCCAGCACATCACTCAACGCGAATGACGTGGGGTGAATTTCCATCTTGCCTGATTCTATCTTGGCCAGGTCCAGCAGATCGTTGATCTGCACCATCAGCGACTGCCCGGAGGTCTGGATATTGGTCACATACCGACGCTGACGATCATCCAGGTTGGGCGCAGACTGCAGAATGTCACTGAATCCGAGAATGCTGTTGAGCGGTGTCCGCAGTTCGTGGCTGATCGTTGCCAGAAAATCATCTTTCAGTCGGTTATTGTTGAACAACTCCATGTTTGCACGTGCCAGCTGATCAATCTTTCCGTCCAGACGTTCGTTGACGCCGCGCAGCTCATCACTCTTGGTATTCATGTCCCGCAACATCCGATTGAACGCCTGACTCAGCTCTTCGAATTCATCCCCGGTACTGATTTCCGCCCGCAGATTGAGAGTCCCGCGAGCGATTGCGTCACTGACATCCTTCAGGTGCTGGACCGGCTTGACAATCACGTACCGCACAATCACGTAGGCTGCCAGCATGGCGAGGAATGCCGTCACAATCCCCGAGGCGACCAGCATGGCCCAGTTCCGGGCCAGCTGCTGATCCACCTCGCCCAGCGGCATGTCAATCGCCGCGATCGCGAACAGCGGCAATTCGCTGTTACCCGGTGCAGGTAACTGTGACACAAGTTCCGCATCGGCCGGAGCCTGCTCGCTCGCCGTCGACAGATCCGCAGGCACAGCGGCTGTCCGTGTCGCCGCATTGAACGTCGCTATTGCCTCAGAAACGTCCGCGGAAACAGCCAGCGAATCCTTACCGTGACACACCAGACAGCCGCGTGTCAGCCGAATCGGGCTGAAAAACTGCAGCCGCCGCTGCCCATCCACAACCACGTAATGAGACCACTCGGTCAGTGTGTCATCCACATCAAACTGTTTCTTCGCTTCAATGGTCGACACATGCGACCCAAGCTCAGTTGCGGAAATGAGCTGCCAGATCGGAAGATTCACATCCGCCGCAGGCTCGTTGCCCCCGCCGAAAGTCTGTCGAAATGCTGCAGCATCCTCGCTGCCTGCCAGAACCGCCGGAATTGCCGGGTCAAGAATCTTCTGATAGTGATGCAGACGCAGAATCTGAGGCACGAGGCGACGAGCTGCGTTTTCCTGCTGATTGTTCACCAGATCCCGGGTTCGCGACGCATGCCACCACAGGCTGGCAGTGATCAGCAGACCCAGCGCAGCACCAAACAGAAAACGGCATTTGCGTTCCAGGCTGGTTTCACCAATCAGCTTCTTCAATGCACGGTACGACACGACAGACATCCCTCAACTGCCCCGGAACAGCCCTCCATAGTGTCCCAGGATTCTGCGTTTCCTGCAACTGCCGCTGATCACAGTCAGCAGCCACACAGGGAAAATTCAGCACCCCGCAGTTTTCGCCGAAATTCTCCAGCCGTCTCGCTGTTCTGCATCGACACCGAACCGCAAATCCCGACCTGACCTTGCGAACCGCACTGGCCCAGTCCAGAATTCCAAATCGCTCAAAGCTTGTTGTCTCAGGATACCGCACATGACTGTTATGAGGTTCACACCGAACCCCAAACCCACCATCGGAGTTGAAATCGAGCTGCAGCTTATCGATTCCCGTGAACTTTCCCTCAAAAGCTGTATCGATCAGGTGCTGACGGTCCTGCCCGAGTCCCTGATGGATTCGGTCAAGCCCGAACTGATGCAGTGCTACGTCGAAATCAACACAAAAGTCTGCGGCACCGTTCAGGAAGCCGGTGATGATCTCCGCAGCAAACTGGCCCAAATCGAACAGGTGCTGCACCCACTGGGTATTCGTCTCCTGTGGGCAGGTACTCACCCGTTCTCCTCGTGGAGACACCAGAAAATCACGTTCCACGAACGGTATCATCGCCTTGTCACACTGATGGAAGATGTCGTCCGACGACTGGTCACCTTCGGACTGCATGTGCACATCGGAGTCGATTCCGGTGATAAGGCCGTCATGATCTGCGATCGCATGCTGCATCACCTGCCGCTGCTGCTGGCACTTTCTGCCAACTCACCGTTCTGGGAAGGTCGCAGCACCGGACTGCATTCAAATCGCTCGAAAATTATGGCAGGTCTGCCCACCGCGGGACTGCCATATCAGATGCGCAACTGGAGCGAATACGTCTGGCTGGTCAAACATCTGATGGACACCGGCTTTATCAATTCAATCCGGGAGATCTGGTGGGATATTCGGCCCCATCACCATTTCGGGACGATTGAAGTTCGAGTCTGCGACATCCCTCCCAGCCTCAGCCACGTGCTCTCACTCACTGCACTGATCCAGTGCCTCGTCCACACCATCTCCAGCGAAATCGACGAAGGCACCTTCCAGTCTGAATACCACCCAATGATGGTGGAGCAGAATAAGTGGCGAGCCACCCGTTACGGGGCCGATGCCTCACTGGTCAGCTATCGCGACTTCCAGCAGCGTTCAGTTCCGCAACTGGTTGATGACCTGATCACCAGACTGGGACCAGCCGCAGCCGAACTGCAGTGCAGCGCCGAACTGGAAGGACTTGCACAAATTCCGGCAGCCAGCGGGGCCCGACGACAACTGGAAATCTACGAACAAACCGGCAGCCGCCGCAAAGTCGTCGAAAAGCTGCTGGAAACGCCGGCCTGGTAGTCCAAACCTCTGCCGTCTGCGGCCGCACCGGAACTCCCGGTACAGTTACCTGCCAGGTGCACCACCCGCAGACTCGATCAGATACACAACCTGACCCAGCCTGATCAGCACCGGCTGCTCGCCAAATGCTGCCAGACACTGCCCCGCGTCTGCTTCCTGTTCTGACAATGCAAAATACTGGTCCGAAAACAACTCGACACGCTGTGCCGAATTTCGATCCGCAGGCTGCAGATCCACTTCCATCCAGCAGCCCTCCTTCCAGAAAAATGCCCGATTCCCGACAACTCGCGGACCACGAACTGCCGGCGTCACCTGCCCGACAGCGTCAGTATTGGCGACAGCAGATGCCCGACCGGGTACCGGGAACAGCCCACCAGCACCGCTCCGCATGCCTGCACCGCCCAATGCAGGGCGAGCAACAGCGTTATCTCCGAATAGTGCATTGAGATCGGCATTGTCAGCTTCTGATTTTTCCGCTGGCAATGCACCAGCCGATGCAGCCAGCCTCTGCAGCGAGCTGCGACTGTGAACAGCCGCTGCACCTGACACCCGCTTCGCCTGTTCACGCACCGCGCCCCGCAGCGCCGGCAACGCTGTCACCGCATCCAGCGACTGCCGCTCATCCGCCAGAAAGGACGTCCAGGGCGTCAAAATGCCGTGCTTCTTCGAAAGCTCCAGAAGTTCCGTCAATAACTCCTCACTCTCCCCATTCTGATCCATCTGGGCAGTCAGTTCCGCAATGCGGCGCCCCGCCCACAATCGCTCGACAAAGGACAATGCCGAGTCACTGCTCTGTGCTGTCAGTTGACCATTACCTGTCAATGTTACCGGCACACCGTCGCGATTGCCGGTCAACTGAACCTGCACGTCACCAGCATCGCGATACCGTCCCGTGTAAACAAAAACCTCGCCGCGATAAAGATCGGTGGGTTTCTTCGGCCACATCTGAGTAATTCCGTCAGGCTCCTTTCCGCCGGCATCAATCAGACGCAACTGCAGATCCGTCAGCAGCGGGCTGGCAATTCCCGCTTCAATCGCCGCCACAGCCGCATCAATCTGCTCGCCAGGCGGCACGTACGCAGTTCGTCCGCGATGCGCTGCACTCAAACGGTCCAGCAAACGCGAATTCACGTCATAGCCCACACCCAGCGAAAAAATGCGAGCCTGACCGACGTTCTCACGCGAAGCCAGTGCCGCAATCTGCTTCTCATCGGTCACTCCCGCAGTCGGCAGCCCATCCGTCAGAAACAACACCCACGCCGGACGTTCGCCCTTCGATGTCAGCCTCAGAGCTGCCGCCAAACCCTCAGAGATGTTCGTCCCTCCCTGCGGCTTCAAAGCGTCAGCCCACTGCAAAGCCAACTGAATGTTCTCCGGAGTCGCCATCTGCAACTCGTTGCGAAACAACTCCACATCACTGTCATAAACCACCAGATCAAAATGATCGTCTGCGTTCAACGATTCCAGCAGACGTCGAATTCCCTGCTGAGCCTGCAGAAACTTTTCACCTCGCATCGACCCCGAACGGTCAACCCCCAGCACTATGCTGCGCCCGCCCGGTACAGGACGAACCTGCTGATCCGCCGGAGCAGCCAGTACCATGAAATAACCCGGCTCTGCAGCATTCCGACGGTAACTCAGCACTGCCGGTACACCGTCCTGAACACCGCTGCTGAACATCAGCACAAAGTCGCCAGGCACACCCGGAGAACTCTGTTTCAGGGATACAGTCTTTTGCTCAGCGCCGCCGCTGATTGTCACGTCAGCATGCGAGGGACTGTAGAGCGTCGACAGTGGCTGTTCACTGTGAATCGTAACATTCACCTCCAGCTGCTGCACATTCAATGGTGCCGCTGCCGTCACACCCAAAGACTGCGCTGCCCGCACGGATCGCAGCGGCAACCTCAGCTCACGCAGACTGCCTCGAGGCACCGGCAGCACGACATATTCAAACTCCACTGTCCGCTCGGCCCCCGCCGGAATCGGAAATACGCTGCTCCGCAACAACCGACGCCCAACATATTCCAGCAACGCGGGATCTCGCTGACGACGAACCGTGGCTTCGTAAATGCGCCGCGCTTCTTTTGCCTCCAGCACCGCCCCCGTAAGCTCTTTCCCCTCCACCAGCAGCGTCAGCGAACCCACCACGGCATCATCAGGCAGCGGGAACAGAAAAGACGCCTCGATCGCCTGCAATCCCGGGTTCTTCAGGACGCTGCTGACCCGCACCTTCGCCGACTGCTGACGCACAACAGCACTTACCTCGAGGCGACTGATCTCGTAGCCCGCAACCGGCACCGGAAAGGGCCGCGGCACCGAAATGCCGACGTCCTGAGCAGCAGCAGCGGTGCACAGCAGGCAACTGCCGGAAATGAACCCCGCCAGCACCAGCAGATACCGCGATAACCGCAGCAGCGCTGACAGCGGAACATCGCACTGCACACCACACCCCGAAACCGGCTGCAGACCGCTCATGCCACGCCCCCCCGCTGACTGTCATCAGTTTCCCGTCAGACACACACCTCCACACAACACCTGACGCCTGCAGGTTGCCTCAGGTTCCGGAAAGCCAGGGACATTTCGAAGAAATTCAGTTTTCAATCGCTCGCCGCAGCAAATTGTGAGTCATGATCTGCACCCGTTCATCAGGGCCATGCGGACGACTGTAATGCGACCACGGCAGAGTATGCCCGGGCGGATCACCGAGGGCCTGAGCCCACCAGATCGTCGCCGCATTGAAGACAAAGTTCCCCTTCGGACCCGGATAAATTGTCGCCGTCCACTGCTGCGGGTTGACGCCACCCTGCCACGCTGTTCCCCCGGCCACAACCTCCAGACCAGCTATCTCCGCCGGCTGGCCGTGATACTCCCAGCCAATCAATCCGGGAATGGAATCGCCGTTCCTTACCCCCGTACCCCGAAACATCCAGTGGTCTGATTTCGTCACAGTCCAGTCACCACCTCCGTTCACCGGCTCCACGTTGCGAGCCCCCATCAGCAACCCCTCGTCCGGCCAGCGATGCGGAAACGGCCCATGCTCACGCTCACGCTGCACCGCATACTCATTCTCTCCGCCATAAGGCCCCCCACGAAAAAATATTCGGTTCGGCCGCCCGTCAGCCCCCGCACGCAGCGGACTGACCCAGCACACACTGTTGCCACTCAAAAACAGCAGATCAACGCCCTCATCACGCATCTTTGACACGCTGTCAAATTGCCGCTGGTCCCAGTATTCGTCATGGCCAATACTGACGAAACAACGACACTTCAGACCACGGTCCGGAGTCAGCATGTCCGAATTGGAGACGTAGCTCACATCATAACCCTGCTGCTCCAGCCAGTACGTCATCGGAAACTCGTAGGGCAGAAACTCACCCGCGCCCACCGTCAACGGATCATTCACCACCGAAGTAAACTGAGACTCACGACCATACGGCCGGTCAAAACTGACGTCCGCCCACGGCCCCTGACCACCCTTCGGATGAGTATACACGGAGAAATTCGAAGGCCAGACGTTATAGGCCTGCCACGTATTGTCCGAACACTGAAACAACACGTCCGCCGGGCGGTCGTCCTTCACGATGAAGATCACATAGCTCTGCCAGTACGGCTCATGCCCCTCAGGAATTGTTGTCAGTCGCCCCAGATACACGCCGCTCAGCCAGTCTTCCGGAATCGTCAGT
>SXGQ01846987.1_pt1 | contig 12169 bp, 8 predicted proteins | sample 3178371 | NCBI WGS metagenome assembly SXGQ01 (sample SAMN11356859, study PRJNA531348) | freshwater metagenome | isolation source: freshwater sample F1-20 | place: China: Fuxian Lake, Yuxi | collected 2017-12-25 | reverse complement strand
CCCTTGCTCGATTGACGAACAATTACCGTTTGGCCGGCACGGGGTTTCTTCACGTCTTCTATCTCGGTGCCGCCGCAAAAGGGGCACTTGGATCCATTCTTCTCGAATTCGTCTTTGATGAGCGGCAGATTGTCGTGTTCGCACCAGAGCTCGGAACACAGAAGAAATCGGTAGGCTCCTGCGACGGTCTTGCTCTCGTAGCCATACACGGTCCACAGCGGTTTATACGTTATCGGGTCGACAATGAAGTTTTCTCTTTTTGTGAGTTTCAGGGAGTATATGCCTTCCTTATTTGCGGACCATGCCGAATCAGGATAGTCTGGAAGATCGCCGGGCTTTCTCGGCGGTAAATCGACAAAGCGTACTTTGTCGCCGTAGCATTTCTTGACTCGGGCGTACTCTTCGAGTGTCATGATATTCGGCTGGCGATCCTGTTGGCGCTGACAGGATTTGCTGTATACCTTGTTGCGGCTCGTGGCGCCACCGCCGTATCCGAACATGGCGGGATCTTTCTTATTCAGCTTGTCCATATAGTACTCTTTTTCGATATGAAGAATTGTACCGGGTTCTAGCGGTTCACGACTGCATTCGTCGTCGGCTTGAAGAGCGGCAAGGGCGTTGGCAGGACCAGGAGCCTCTTCGGCAACAGGTCCCTTAAGCCCCTCTTCAACCTTGACTGGACCCTCTGGAACCTCTGGACTCTCTGGAACCTCAACACCCTCAACACCCTCAGGAGCCAGACCCAAATCCTCCTCGCCTCCTCCGAATCCGAGACCGGCCAACAGATCATCCATGTCAAAGACTTCTTCGACCGGAGGAGCAACCGCCTCTTCCTGCTTGGCATCCGCCTCTTCAACTGTCGCAATAACGGCCTGCACGGCGGGAACAGGCGGCTTCAATGCCAAATCTGTCGTCATCAACACACCGACAATACTCAGAATCCGCCGAAGTTCTGTCGAGCCCTCGACACCCTGGATTTCCACCCGATAATCGGAATACAGGGATATAAGCGCCCCCGATGAGTGCCGGGCGACTGCAACACCGCCACCCTGGACAGGAGCAACGGCCTCCGCCTTGCGTTCCAGCCAACGTTCCAACACGGTCGTTGCCGCCGCCTCTGTGATTCCGAATCGTTTCTGGAGAGCATCTACAATGGCCGCCGTAGATCCCTTGTTTATTCCTCGGAGAACCAACTGAGTAATAAATCCGTGTTGAGCCGACTCGCTCTCATAATTCGACGTGGCTCTCCATTGGAAGGTGGCGAGAGCCGGGTCGCCGGCGAGTTGCGTCGTCTGCTCCAGAAAGGGCGTCAGCGTCGCCGCCCTCGTCTGCAGACGGGAGGCGGTCAGCGGCTTGCCGGGCCGACCCCACTTGTATGTTGCATGAATATCCCGCAGAGAGGCGGTAGATCCCGGCGCAAATCCCATATCCGTCATGAGACGCTTCAACAGACGTTCCGCCTCTTCTGCGATCGAGGCCACAAAGGTGGCGCCGCGCTGGGGAACATCGAGACTCACATCGCAGGTTCCATCTTCAAACAGATGGATCGTGAATGCCGTGACGGACTCGGAGCTAAGAGGACTCCGAGCCACGACGACGGCGGAATGCGTATTCGGCGCCGGCTGGTTCAGATAATGGGCGAGAATCTTCGGATCGGCGATGACGGGAGCGCCATCGGCATTCACGGCCACCTTCAGAAGAGGACCGGTACCCTGGGCAGCCTTGGCCGGAAAGTAGCGAATAAATGGAATATTGGGCGTGGCCCGGAGCGCATAAAACGTGGCCTCGAGAGAGTCCGGTTTTTGAGTAGGCGGAGGCAGCACCCAGCGCAGACGGACAAAGGTGTCGAGATCAAAGGAGGCCGGTTTCAGCGCTTTTTCGACGATGCCGATTCGGGCCTCCCGATCTTCCGTATACGGAACGGCGGCGGCGTAGACTTCGGGGCCCGGTACTGCGTCGAGCTGGGTGAGCCAGGGAAAATAGAGTTGGTAAAAGCCGCCAAAGAGAGCATCGGATATCTCGACACCCTCCTCTACGAGAGAGTCGAGACTGATGGCGGTTAGTGTCGGTATTGATCCGGTCTGAGCAATCTCCGGTGAGAGAGCCGTCTCGAGAATGAGGCCGCCGATCATGGTGGGATTCACCGGTTTGCGGACACCGGCTTCGTCGACGAGGGCCGGATTCGGCTCTCTGTGTGTTGCGGGATCGGGCAAATCCAGATCAGTGACGGAAGTGGGCCACACGAATTCAATTGGCCGGATGCCGGCCTCGCTGCGCACACCGATAAAGGTGCGCTCGGGCGCCCACCGGGGATCGCCGCCGTAGTGAATCCACAGAATTCGCTTGAGATCCGTCACGCTGAGAAAGGGATAAATGTTTGACAGTGTTATCTCGTCGCCGTCGGCTCTGATTCGGATAGATTCCCACCCCTCCTTCAGGCTCGTCAGTAATGGGATTGATGTAACGTTCATTGTGTGTCCTCTACTGTCTGTTAGGGTTTTAGAAAGGAGACGTTGACCTCGGTTGCAGGGGGCAGGCCATGTAAAGAATCTCTAAACGAATATAAATCATAATGAGCGAGGAAGTCAACAAGATCTCCCTGTTAGATGGTCTCGGTTTCGTAGAGCTACTGGATACGTTTGGAGATGATCTCACTGTCGTGAATGCTGCACGTGTAAGTTTCGCCAAGGAATCAGTGGAACTGGATCAAAAGGATGAGAAACTCATCCAGTACTTGGCGAAACACCACCATATTACACCCTTCTTCCATCCGCAAGTCCGTTTCAGATTAAAAATGCCGATTTTCGTGGCACGTGAGTGGTTCCGCCACACGATCGGATTTGCGCGCAATGAAGTGTCGAGACGCTACGTGGATACTCGGCCCGAGTGCTACATGCCTCCTGAGGGATCCTTGCGGGAGCGAGACACCAATAAAAAGCAGGGATCCAAACCGACACCCATTGAAAACGAGGCTCTGGTGCGTGACAATATCCAGGCATTCCAGGGCACGGCAATTGCATTCTACGAGCATCTCTTGGGCCAGGGCGTGGCTCCCGAGATTGCCCGAGCGTTTCTTCCGCAGTCTATGTACACGGAGTTCATAGAGACGGGAAGTTTATCGGCCTATGCGAGACTCTGTGGATTACGTCTGGATCCTCATGCACAAGTGGAAATTCAGGTCTATGCCGAGGCGGTTTCCAAGCTTCTGAAAGATAAATTCCCGGTAAGCTGGGAGGCACTTGGCCTAATCTAAAGATATCCATATCCTGCCAACATAATGTCAGATCAGACAGAGGAGGCTCCCTCCCTCATCGTTAAGGAAATCAACGAAGTTCCTCTCGTATCCTGTCTGTGCGTGACGCAGAACAAGTTCGAACTCCTCGAACAGTCGATCGAGTGCTTTCTATTCCAGAGTCATCCCAACAAGGAGCTGGTCGTCATTTTCGAATCCAACAACACCGTCACGATTGAGCAGATAAAGGCGAGATTCGCCGATGAGAAATCCATCGTATACGTGGAGGTTCCTATTCGACCGAAGAAGACTCTCGGCGAGCTCCGTAACATTAGTGTAGAGAATGCCCGAGGCGAGTATTTCATGCAGTGGGACGATGATGACATGTATCATCCTGACAGAATCAGATTGCAGCTTGCGATGGCGGCACGGGGAGTCAAGGATCCTGCGAGTCCCGTGGTAGGTAATGTAGTGAACTGTGTGGTAATATATGACCAGAAACTTAAGCGATCCTTTCTGTTTAACAATTACAAGTTCGACGGTTCTATCCTGGTACACAAGGCATCCTTTCTGGATAAGAAGCTCACGTATCCCTCCCAGAATCGCAGCGAGGATTCCGTGATTCGCAATGCTCTGTTGGCCGATGGCTCGCTGCAGCCTCTTCTGATTCCCTTCATGTATCTGTATCGATTCCATTCGAGCAACACGTGGGATGAAGCGCATTTCCACGGTCTGTATTCGAGATCGGTACCCATGGATCCGGCGGCATCGAGGCTCGTGGCGGCGGCGAATTTCTTGGCAGATCCCGCCTTTCTGAAGACAGTGCTGCAAGCGGTCGCCATGGGAAAGACGCCCGTCTTTTCTAAAACGGTGCCGAAAATCATTCATCAGACGTGGAAGAGCCGTAGTCTGCCACCGCATTCGGCCGAGCTCACGGCCAAGTGGAAGGCGCTGCATCCCGGATGGACATATAAGCTGTGGACGGATCGGGAATGCCTCGATTTCGTGAGTGCCGTTTTTCCCGAATTTGAACGGGTCTATCGCAATTTTCCACACGATATCCAGCGCTTCGATGCGATCCGTTATCTTCTGCTTCACGTATACGGCGGTGTCTATTTGGATCTCGACATGTTTCCACTCAAGTCTCTGAGCTTTCTGGAGACCCGCACGGACTTTGTCATATCGAAGGAGCCGGCCGAGGCGGCCGTCATTCACGGCCGTGAATACATCGTGTCGAATGCCTTCATGGCGAGTCCGCCGCAGCACCGTTTTCTGCCGCATCTGGTCCAGGATATGGCGACCCATCGGTCAACGTACAAGGACCGGAATAATCTGATCCTGGATACCACGGGGCCGTTTTTCATGTCTCGGGTCTACAAGCGGCGGCCCGATGGCGTCACACTTCTGGGCCCCTCGTATTTCATGCCCCACGTCTACAAGTCCATTGATGGCTGCGTGACACTCCAGGATTCTGCCACGTTTTACAGAGGAGCGCATGATGCCTATGGTGTCCACATGTTCGAGGGAAGCTGGTGGCGTACTCAGCCGAATAGAGCACCGTATCTGTCGCTTCTGAAGCCGGTGACTACTCCGTCGCCGATTCCGAAGATTCTGCATCTGACGTGGAAGTCGAAGACTCTGCCGCCGGCATTCCAGTTTCTCGTACAAAAGATGGCGGCACTCCATCCGGATTGGCAGATCCGACTGTGGACGGATGGGGAGATGATGGCCTTTGTCAAGGAGAATGGGGAGCCTCATCAGTTCCAGAAGTATTCGGACTACATCAAGACGATCCAGTGTTGCGACTACTTCCGTGTATTTGTGCTCTACAAGATGGGCGGCGTCTATCTGGACCTCGACATAGACTTGGAGCGGTCGTTCGATGAACTTCCGGGCTATGTCAACGCCTTTTTTCCGTGCGAGAAGGTGATGTCGCCGGCTGCCTTGGCTACCAATAAGAACCGCGATGCTATTCGAATTGGGAATTACGCCATGGGTTCTGTGCCGGCCCATCCCTTCTTCAAGGTTCTGCTGGATCGGCTCCAGTCGGCCAAGTCGAGTGAGGAAGGACCGGCATGGGTTCTGGAAACCACGGGGCCCGGTCTATTGACGACCGTGTACCATGATTATGTAAAGGCAGCGAATAACGTAGGGGAGAAGGCGGTGACGATCCTGTGGCCCGAACTATCCGTGACTTCTAGGAGTTGCATGTGTGAATCGGCAGATGGAGTGACTGCGTGCCGTGTTGGAGCATTCGGGGCCCATCTACATGCGGGAACATGGCGGAGTTAACGTATCTTGCCCCCTGAATTCTTAATATTAGCACTTCTAGCTATATACATAAGTTAAGATCCCTAAAGGGGTTCTTAACTTAGGCACTAGCCGGTAGTTCAGTATTTCATATTAAAATAAACAAGTTACTTAAGATAATGTTTCTAAAAACAAATAGTTTTCACATTGAAGGTTTTAAATATTTATTTTATGATATTTTTATTAAAAATAATTATATTTATTTGATTTGTGCATTATATGATCAGGAAATAGATATATCAAAATTAACCCTATGTATAGATAACATACAATTACCGGTATATAAGATAATAAAACGCATTGATTATGAACCAGCAGAAATAATTATGTATCACAACCCTTCTAATACTAAGAATGTAACTATTAATGTAACATATAATGGGATCGAGAGAACATTTATTTTAGAAAATAACAAAATAAATAAGAACTATTCTCTAACAATAACTACATTATTAAAAGATGATTATTCTCTTTTCCCAATATTCTACAAGTATTATAAAAATCAAGGTGTAGAACATTTTTACATGTATTATAATGGTGCTGTAACTACCGAAATTGAAGCAATGTTTAATTTGTATGATGTAACCTTAATAGAATGGAATTTTAAGTACTGGAATATATTACATTTTCGTAGTATACAAGATTTAAAAAATATGTTTGGGATTGAGTATACACAATTTCTTGAAAATGATTTTTATTACTGGAGAGATAAATACCCTACAGTAGATAGATTTCATCAACTTGCGCAGATGGGGCAATTACACCATTCTTTATATAAATACGGAAAAGATAATAGCGAATATATGATTTTTTGTGATTTAGATGAATATTTACATGTGCCTTTAGTATCTATTTTAGATACTATTAAAAAGGATAACACTATTGATATATTTGGCTTTAAAAATTATTGGTCAGCAACACTAGATGGAACTGTTCCAGAAGAGATGCCCTCTATATTTTTATACGACAAGACAACATTACAGTATCCAATACGAAGTAAAAGTATTTACAAAACAAGTACAGTAGATATTATATCTCCACATCACGGGCACCTATTTTCTAAAACACCTAAAATTATTACTGAATTTATGATGTTTCATTTCGCAGGATGGAGCGGTAAAAAACGTGAATGCTATAATATTAATACCCAATACCGGCTAGTGCCGAATACCATTTAGGGGTCTTAATCGAGATACTATGCGTGCTAAAGTTATGAAACGCATTAGAGATTCTTAACTTTGGCATTTCGTATTACATAGTTAATAGTCTAATGTTTCAAGTGTACAATTAATATTATCCTCGTAAGATATATACTGTAATATTAACTCATAGTTTTTAATTACAGTATCTAGGTGCCTCTTATACCATGACTCATCAAGAGATCTAATTTTATCTAATAGTTCATCTACAGATTCATTCTCAAGTATAATCCACCCAGTTGTATCAAAATACTCAGATATGTTTGGGGCCCCATAATATACAGGGATAGTCTTAGTATACAGGCAATCGCATAACTTTTCTGTAAAACAATTATTCTGTCGTGTATTTTCTATGACCAGTGAAAATTGAAATTCACGAAATAAATGTATCTTATCAGATTTGTTAGGTGTCATAGGATGCACTCCTGTTCTATAAAAAACGGAAGGGATCGGAAACCCTTGTCTATTCAGAATATCTAAGCGAAATCTATGGCCATCTGTAGACGCCTTTGATCCAGTAAGAGAGGATATCTGAAATTTTTTAGAGTCTATATTTATCGCATTCGCATCTTCTACAGATATCCATGTAGAACTAGGTATGAATTTACGTGCATTTGGAAGATGTAATAGAGTGTCGTCATATGTTAGGATATATTTAAACTTCTGCCAATTTGCAAGTATAAATGGACGTAGATTATTAATAATAAATGGTTCTTGATACAAATAAATATGTTCACCGGGGCCTGACGCCGGTAGTTGTTCTGTATCTACATATAGTGTCGTGGGAACTCGTGGTTGTTTAAGTTTAGATAAAGGGAATGTTCCACCCCAATATGCTGCACCGCATAATGTTAACATATACTATTAAATAGGATGATTAATTTACAGATGTATCGAACATCACTCTTTGTTACCAGTGTATGCGATGGTAAGAACAACCCATTTGTCGCAACATACGACGAATTAGGATATTCCACATCAGATAGATACATTGGGGTTCTATGTACTTCCGGGTAGGCGGGCCGTGTCTGTATATTGTGCGTTTTAAGAAATGCTGCTAATTGATCCCTTCTATCAGTATAAATATCTACAAACCAGGGAAGATAGTTTTCAGATGGCGGGATCATCCATTCTGACAGTTCACTGTAATACTGAAGATACAGATCTTGCATGAACAGTACACGCTCTGGTAATTTCTTCATCTGCTGTATACCGATCACAGCCTGAATATCTGTGAACTTCATGTTGAGCCCATATGTTTCGAATACGTCCACCCCACCACACTTGCGTCCGAAGTTTTTAATCATGGACATTTTCCCAGCCAAAGAGTCATCGTTTGTCACAACGAAACCTCCTTGTCCCGTACTAATAATTTTGGGTGGACTTAATGAGAAACATCCAACGGAACCAAATGTGCCAAAGTGTTTACCGTTGATCTTTGCTCCCAATGACTGAGCAGCATCTTCAATTAACACCAATCCGTTAGAATCGCAGTACTCCTTTATCGCAGGTAAGTCTACATGACGGTTATTCAATGATACAAACATAACACAGGTTGTCTTGGGTGTCCTGCACTTCTTAATCGCATCTTCTGTAAGAGTAAATGTCTGCCTATCTACATCGACAATAATAGGATTTGCGCCAACCATTTTTACTGCATTAACCGTTGCTATCATAGTATAATCTGGTACAATTACATCATCGCCGGGGCCTATGCCACAACCTAATAAAGCCAAGGCAAGAGCCATGCTCCCACTTGTTGTCATAAGAACATGCTTAACGCCGATAAATTCCCCTATCATTTTTTCCAACGTAGCTGTCTGGTGATATTCGGTAACAAAATTAACTCCATCCTTCATATAGTCAAAACAGGCAGTCGCCTCTTGTATATCAAAATTAGGACGAGTCTGTATTAACATTTCTTTCTGAAAGTGCCAATCCATAATAGTTTCTATCGGGTCCGTTTGTAGAGCCGTTTGATAATATCCGCCTATTAACATTTTAGTAGGGGCCCTTATCTTTTCAGGATCGCGTGGGTTAGTTATAGTGATTGAACCACTATTAAGATATGTCATATAATCATTCAGATGAATTACACGGAAATCCAGAGAGATACGTATTGTGGGTTCTATGTTCGTTTCATTATAATGTGTACATTTGTTCCCATTAAATACAAGGAGGTCTCCATAGTCCATATCTACACCTCGAAAATCCCCCTTTCCGGGTTCGGACTCTAGAAATAAGCGCTGTGTCCTATGCATTGATGTTATAGGCAATAAGAAATTACGTTCACCAATCGGATGACGACCGATATCGTCTGAATCGTAATGGGGTGGTATACACTTATTGTTTATAAACTGAAACCGTACACTTGGAAATGATTGGAATATCATAGTATCCTCATCCGGATAGAAATGGGAATAAATATCCTTTACAAATGCGCAATATAGTCGCTTGAAAGTGGGGTTTGACTTTATATCAGCATAAAACTGTTTATGCAAGTCGGACTCTATATCCTGTAAATTGGCCGATAAGTCAACTGTAGACCGGAGATGTAGATTTTCTAAATCGGATGTATTATATAATGACTCAAAATAAGGCCGGAAAGGATGTCTAGAAATATCGAATGTAACGATACTATGATCGCCAAATTGGCTTTTAGTATAATACATTTATAGATGTAGACAAATTTTACGAGTCAGGGTGAACTCAGGACGGGCATAAACAGGATCTCATATAGATGTAAAAATATAACGATAGGGAGGAGACTCCATTTTATTATATAGGGTTATGTTATTAGGTGTATTATTTAAATATGCACCCCAAAAACTAAAGGTCGATCGTGATAATATGTTGTGCTTGCATAAGGCCTGGCACCAGAGATCTAGATAATCTTCTGTATTTTTAACCACCATATATGGTCTCCCACCTAAAAATGAAAGATCGATCTTTTCTATGTCATCCGAAAAAATGATAAATACAGGATTGATAATGTCTTTGAAGTATTCAACTGCTCTCTTATAGTAATCATAATCCCATGGCGCACCAATAGAAGGGTGCGTTAAGTACTCATTGCCTCTGAAATGAATGGAAATAGTTGTCTTTTCTCTGTCGAATAATACTGGATGTAACGTTTGTATCGTGTTAAATGAAATAGGATCAATTGAAAATAAGTCTAGGATATCTGGCCTATATGCGTGAAAATATTGCAGACACTCCAAATAACCAACGACATTGATATTAGAATTATTTGTCATCAATTGTGTTACAAGTTTTTTATCATACTCCCAATGATGTGATTCATGTATACTTGTGAACGACACCTGTAATATATCTGTACAGTTTCTGAAAATAGTATTTTTGTGATTGTAATTATACAGGGTTTTGAGTTTATCAGAAAATTCGACTACATTATTCCATACTGGTTTTCTTCCAGTTATCTTTGCAAGACCATAGCACGAAGCAATTTGGAATAAGACGTTACCTAATCCTGTATTTTTTGCAGATAAAAACCCAGAATCTTTAGCAGTGATCACAGATGTTATCAACATTAGTGGTATAGCATGTATTAAATTAGATAATCTAACGCATGTTATAACTAGGATATGTTGACTATGTCTGAAAATATTTTTATTGAAGATTTGATAGTAGTTGACACATTTGATTGCCTCTTCTCTCAAGCCCGCATGCCTCGTAAAATAGTATATTATTATCGGCGCATACTAACGTTATCTTATAACAGTGCCGGGCCCGCTCTATAAGATGTTTGACTAATAACTTACCTAGACCTTGTCTTCTATGGGATGCTTTAACACATATGTCTTCAATGTGAGCGTAAATACATATATTAGATAAGAATTTGTGTTCATATATAATAGTTCCTGTAGCTAATAATTCTTCATCTTTCTCGTATACCCAGATCTCAGAATTTTTAGAGATAAGATATAATGTATTAATAAACATTTCTTCTGTAAAATTAGTTTTTCTAAATTCATTAATTAAAATAAAATATTTTATATAATCAGAATCCGTTAGAAGACGAAATGACATATACTGTTTTATATATGTATCTCTTTAGGATCTAAAGGATATCCAAAATACCTACATATATGATTTCGAATACGGGGTTCTGGACTATCACAGGCGCAAAATTCGAACAAGAACATGCGTATGACCCTCCTCTTTCGAATGCCATTATTGCCTTGGCAAAGTCACTAGGTATAACAAAGACATATGACTTCGGTTGCGGGCCTGGGAAGTACACTGCGGCATTTCGTGAGGCAGGTATTGAGGCAACGGGACTGGATGGGAACCCTCTGACATCATCTATTCCGAATTGCCAAGTCCAGGACCTTACGGCTGATTTTGATCTCGAGCCGGTGAATTTCCTACTTTCTCTGGAGGTATGTGAGCATGTCCCCAAGGAGTTCGAGGCAAAGCTGGTTTCCAATATTAATAAGCATCTGAGCCCCGGCGGGACTCTTGTGCTATCGTGGGCCGTAGTTGGTCAGGGTGGATTCGGTCATGTCAACTGCCAGAACAATGACTATGTGATCCGCCTGTTTGAGGGCCTGGGATACACATATGATCAGGAGAATTCAGCAAATCTCCGCAAGGCTTCCAGTCTCCCGTGGTTTCCCAATACGGTCATGGTGTTTAAGAAAAATATTTAAGAGTATTATATGAAGTATATTATCTTAGAGTCTCGTCCAGATAGACTAGGCTCTAATATAACGATGTACATTTCTCAAATGCTTTATGCGCAACACTATGGGTATTATATTGAATATGATAAAACTAAATTAAATTATACTAAAAGCCCATTTGTAGATTATTTACTAAAATGTATAGATATATACAACAGCAAACTAAATGGGCAACCAACCGAGATTACCTACTTTTTACAGGGTGATTGGTCACAACAGATTGGAGGGGTTACAAAACTAATTGAATCGGATTATGTTAGCAAATTTAAAGATTTATACGCTGAATCCATTAATGATATATCAACCGTGTATACCTTACCTTATGACCCTACTAAATCTATACTAATACATCTGCGTCTAGATGATGTATCTCATTTACCAGAATCAAATGGTTCTATATCCGCTAATTATTACAGGGAAGTACTAAATAATGATGGGCCAATTGTACACAGAACTTCGTCAGAGTTTCCAAATTACCAATCGCCCTTGTCAATAAATACCATTCAGAAACGTATACAAATATTACAAGAAAAATATCCCGGTAGGGAAGTTATACTTGTTACAAATCCAGATGCAGGGCTAGATCTTCCATATAGAACATTGTGTTCTAGAGATGAAAGCTATGATTTATTTTTATTATGCAGTGCAGAAGTTCTATTATTATCTCGCAGTAATTTTGCGTTATCTTCTCTTTTTTTTGGTACACATACAGAGGTTCATGT
>SXGQ01180685.1_pt1 | contig 12170 bp, 10 predicted proteins | sample 3178371 | NCBI WGS metagenome assembly SXGQ01 (sample SAMN11356859, study PRJNA531348) | freshwater metagenome | isolation source: freshwater sample F1-20 | place: China: Fuxian Lake, Yuxi | collected 2017-12-25 | reverse complement strand
TGTCTCTCCTACGTCCTCCACCAAGACGTCAACGACCCCAATACGCTCGTTTTCGTTGAGCGCTGGGCATCTCAGGATGCGCTCAACGCCCACATGCAGCAGCCGCACATGCTGAAGCTGGCTGAGTTAGCAGGGACGATGCTCGCCGAACCGCCGCAGATCACGTTCTGTGAGTCGCTTGAGATCGGCAGCTCGCCGAAGGGCAGCTTCGGCAGCTAGCCGCGGCAGACTCGGCGCGTTGCTTGCATCATCAGTGGCTACCGTCAAGGCGATGCTCCGCGGCGCCGCTGACAGCCTGCTCGACCTGACGATCGCGCCGGGCTTCTCACGGATCGGCTGGGGCGCGCGCAAGGCGCTCGGCCTACTCGGGCCAATCAAGGCTGATCTGAGCGGGAAGCTCTGCGTCGTAACAGGCGCCAACAGCGGCCTCGGGCTCGAGGCCTCGTGCCAGCTCGCCGCGCTCGGCGCCGACGTTGTAATGGTCGGCCGCAACCCCGAGCGGCTTGAGCGAGCGCTGGCCTCGGTTGAAGAATCGGCGCGCGCCGGTGCTTCGATCACGACCGAAGTGATCGACCTCTCCTCGCTGGAGTCGGTCCGCGCCGGCGCGGCGCGGCTGCTGGCAAGCCATTCGCAGATCGATGTGCTCGTTAACAACGCCGGCGTGCTGCTCGATTCGCGCCAAGTCTCGGCCGACGGAATTGAGCTGACTCTGGCGACAAATGTGCTCGGGCCCTTTCTGCTGACGGAGCTGCTGCTGCCCGCGCTCGCGGCCGCAGCGGTTGAGCGCCCGCCGGCGCGGATCATCAACGTCTCCTCCGGCGGCATGTACTCGGAGGCCGTGAAGCTCGACGACCTTCAGTCGGCGCGCGAGAAGTGGTCCGGCAGCGCCGTCTACGCGCGCACGAAACGGATGCAGGTGATGCTGACCGAGCACTGGGCCCAGCAGCTCGCCGATCAAGCAATCGTCGTCAGCGCAATGCACCCGGGCTGGGCCGACACGCCCGGCGTTGAGAGCTCGCTGCCAACATTCCACAAAATCGTTGGCAAAGCGCTGCGTACCCCCGCCGAAGGGGCCGACACGATCACTTGGCTGGCGGCGGCCGAGCAGCCGGCGCAGGTCAGCGGACGCTTCTGGCAGGACCGAGCCGAGCGGCCGCTCAATCGTAGGCCAGGCACGGCCGCGAAGGCAGGCGACCAGCGACTCTTGGCTGAAGAGCTGAGTGCGCTTGCCGTTTAGGCCGCTTGGGAGCACAGCCCCAGCCTGTTACGGAACTGCCACATCGTCGTTCACTTCCCTGTAATGTTGTCGCTCTGCTGCATTCAGCAGGGGAAGTAAACGACCGAGGAGATTTCCGTGACCCGACGTATCCCGTTTGTCCTTGTCCTTGTATCCGCAGCGATGGCCATCCCCGCTTCGACAGCCTCGGCTGCCGGCGGCGATGTCACCGTGATGAGCCGCAACATCTACCTTGGCGCCGACATCATCAGCCTCGCCGCCGCTCGCAATCTAGACGCCTTCAAGGTCAACGCGGAAGCGATGTACGGCACTGTTAAAGCGACCAATTTCCCTGCCCGCGCAGTTGGGCTGGCCGCTGAGATCAAGGCCAGCAGGCCTGAGCTGATTGGCCTTCAAGAGGCCGCCACTTGGCGCACCGGGCCGGCCGGCGACCCTGCTGCGGCAACCAAAGTTGACTACGACTTCACGAAGCTGCTGCTGGCGGCGCTGAAGAAGCAGGGTCTGAAGTACAGCGTTCTCGTCGATCAGACGGAATTTGATTTTGAGGCACCGACAACGACGCAGGATGTCCGCCTGACGATGCACGACGTGATCCTCGTCTGTGGCGATTCGAAGATCAAGATTGGCAAGACTTCCAAGTCGCGCTACAAGGCGCTTGTCGAGATCCCAACCCCGGCCGGTTTGGCGAAGGTCTACCGCGGCTGGACTGCGGTTGATGCTTCGGTCGGCGGGCGCACATTCAAGTTCGTCAACACGCACCTTGAGGCCTATGGCGACGCCGTCCGTGCGTCGCAGGCGAAGGAGCTGTTCGCGGCAGGTGGGCCGCTTTCAAGCAAGACGAAGCCGGCGATTCTGCTCGGCGACCTCAACAGCGACCCGACCGCCGGCGATGCATCAGCCGACGCCTACAAGGTCTTTACCGGCGCCGGGATGAAGAATGTCTTTGGCACCAAGCGCGTTCAAACCTTCGGCATGGACGAGAAGCTGATCAATCCGAAGCCAACCAGCAACGTCTGGATCGACCATATTCTCTACAGCCCGAGCAAGAACTTCACTGTTCGCAGCAAGGGCATCGTCGGATCGAAGCCGTTCCGCAAGGTCGCGCCGCTTTGGGCATCGGACCACATGGGCGTCGTCGCGAAGCTGCGCGTCAAGTAAGCAAGCCGCTTTCCAGCGGCCCGCGCTACTGGGCTTCGGCCGGGCGCGGGTCGCTACGGAAATCCCAGTAGCTGAGTGCCACTAGCGCTACTGCGAGCGTCCCGACGCCGACGCGCCAGTCGCTTGGCGTTGCAAGCCAAGCGAGCAGGCCGATCACGATCGCGACCGCGGCGATCAGGCCAAGCCGAGCGGCGCCGGCGCGCGCACCGACTGCGCCCGCAGTAATTCGCATCAGCGCGATCAGGCCTATCGCCACACCGATCCCCCCCGAAGCGACCATCGCGATCCAGTCTTCGACTGGGTGGGCGTCGTTCGGCGCTATGTACCAGACGAGCCCAACGCTGCAGATCAGCAGCGTGATCGCGAACAGGTAATGCCAGAGCATCGAGGCGCGCAGGCGTGCGGCGCTTTCAGGCATTGGCCGGGACATCACCGCACGGTCGTAGATCGTCCACAGCGTCCAGCTGATCGCCGCGACGAACGCAAGCTGCAGCAGGTGCGCTTCCGGCACTCCGTCCTCGTGGACGGTCACCACGGTCTTCACGAAGACGTCGCCGATCAGAATCAGCACGAAGAGGCCGAGCCGCTCGGAGAGGTGTTCGCGCTGGAGCGGGAAGCGCTCCAAGATCTTCGGCATCGCGGGGCCAAAGTCGATCACGAAGATCGCGACGATTGCGAGGATCCAGAGCGCCGGCGCCAATGGCTGCGGGCTGAGCGCCGAGGCGATGAACAGAACAAAGCCAACGAGGCTCGCGTTGCGCCGGGCGCGCGCTACTTCCACTAGCTGCGGCTGCCATCTCCCGCCAAGCTCGTAGATCAGAGCGCAGGAGAGCGCCAGCGCGGCGGCGGCGTAACCGAGCTCACCGCCGAGCGCGGCGAGCTGCAGCTCTGAAGTTTCGAGCAGCGATACGGCGACCACGGCGACCAGCTGCAGCAGGAAGGCGGTGCGCAGCGCGACCGGCAAGATTTTGCCGCTGAAGTTGGTGGCGAACGGATTGCCGAAACGGTTGAAAAAAAGCGCCGTCTGCTCCCACGCCCACATGATCAAAGTGAGCTTCAGCGCCAGCAGCAGCGCTGATTCCAAGCTTGGATCCTTGCCAAAGTCAACACCGAAGCTGAGGAAGGCCCCGATCAGAACAAGGTCGTAGAAGAGCTCCGCTCGTGACGGTTGTGATGAGGCAGGCAGTGACACGCCAAGCAGTCTCGCAGCTAGCGGCCGGTTTAGTTTGTCGCAGCGGCGGTCGTGACCGACGCGGCCAGATCATCGAGCTCGCTTGGGCCGAGCACGGTGATGATCTGCTCTTCGACGCCGCCGGTTTCGCTGAGCAGAGAAAGGGCCGAATCCTCTACGCGGTCGAAGCGGGCGTCGTCCCATCTGCGGCCGTCGCCGACGATTGCGCCTTCGATCTCAAAGTGGGCGACCGGCGTGACTCCGGTGGGGTCGGCGGCGGGCTGCTGCCCCTCAGCGAAGCGGCGCACGCGCAGCACATGGGCGCCGCCGTCAGGCAGATCGCCGGCATGGAGCGGGCGCGCAGCAAAGACAATCGTTGAGGCCATTCCGGCGTCCTTGTGAACGTGGAGCTCAAGGAAGTCTTCGCGGCGCTGCATCTCAAAGAACTTTGCCCGGCTCGGGTAACGGACGATCGCTACGCGGTCATAGCTGGGCGCCCCAAGCGGCTGATCGATTACGTCGGCGGCGAAGGCCGGCATTGCGCCGATCTCGGCGAGCGGGCCGAGCGGGGCGTAAACATCATCGGCCTCGCGCCCTGTAAGCGTTGTTTCGCAGCCGTCGGCGTAGTCGGCCAGCTCGCGGTAATCCATCAGGTTGACGGCCCAGAACGGCCCGTCCTGCTCGGCTGGCAGCTCAAGCCACTTACCGATCATCTCCCAGTTTGGCGTTCCGTAGCGAGGTGCTGACGTTCCTGACATTTGAGCCTTCGTTCGGTCGAGTTGATCGATTCTTTCAGCTTCACCGCTCTAGCGGTAGGCGTCGGCAATGAAGCGTCCGTCAAACGGAGAGCGGCGCCCAGTTGGGCGCCGCTCAGGGGGTCTTCTTGGCAGCCGCTCGCGCAGCTTCGTGGCCTAGCGGCCTCTACCGCCGCGGCCTCGACCGCCTCGGCGGTCGTCACCTTGCTCGTCGTTGTTCTCCTGGGTGCGCGGGCCGTCTTCTTGCTCAGGGCGATCGTCGCCGCGCGGGCCACGGCCGCGGCCGCGGCCACGGCCTTCTTCGCCAGCGAATACGCCGGCGCTGAGGCAGATTGCCAGCGTCGTGCCTTCGGCGCCGCTAACCGTCTTGGCCTTGATCGTGTTGCCAACCTTGAGGTCGGCGAGCGTGCCGGTTGGGGTGCCGTCGGCTGCCGGGATGCGCAGCTTCGTCGACGCGTTGACGGTGACCGTCTTCGTCGTCGCGTCGGCCAGCGTGATCGTCACCGAGCCGGCACCGACTGCGGCAACCGTTCCGGCGACCTTCGTGCCCTTGGCTTCAACCATGACGCTCAGCGCCAGGGTTGGGTCGGTAGCTGACATGTAGGCCTCAACCTTGTCGGCGACGAGGATGTCGGCGAGCGTGATCTTGCCGCTGCCGTCACGGTCTGGAGCGCGCAGCTTTGTCTCTGCATTGACATTCACCGTTGCGCTCGTTCCGTCTTCCTTGGTGACGGTCAGCGACGTTGTGCCGACTGCGCTGACAGCGCCTTCGACCTCTTCACCTTCCTCGTACTCAACCTTGACGCTCAGCGCCAGGGTTGGGTCGGTCGGTGAGGTGCGGGCACCAACCTTGTCGCCAGCCTTTAGGTCGGCGAGCGTCACTGTGCCGCTGCCGTCGGTGTCGGGGATGCGCAGCTTCGTGTCAGCGTTCACGGTCAAGGTGACGGTTGTGGCATCTTGCTTCGTGATCGTCACCGAGTCGCTGCCAACAGAGGCAACTGCGCCGCGAACCTGATTGGCGCGCGCGGGGCAAGGGTCGGTGCCGTCGGCCACTTCGCGGCCGTCGTTAACACCGTCGCTGTCGCTGTCCTTGCGCAACGGGTTGGTGCCGAGGCGAACCTCAACTCCGTCCTTGAGCTTGTCGCGGTCGGTATCGGCGCGGCGAGCGTTGGTGCCGAGCCGCTTTTCAACCTTGTTTGAGAGGCCGTCGCGGTCCGGGTCGGTCTTCGTTGCTTTGGCAGCGATTGCGCCAGCTGGCAGCGAGGCGATTAGCCCTACTGCGGCGATTGCTGCTGTGAAGTGTTTGATCGACATGGGGGAGTGTGCTCCTTGCGTGGGGGATGTTTTCGGGGTGCTGTGGGTAAGAACCGACGCGGCACTCAAACGTGACGCAATCTTTGTTTCAGTCCGTCAGCTCAGCGGGTTGAAGAGCAGCGTGCCAAGGAACAAGCCGAAGCCGAAGGCGATGTGGTTGACGAGACTGAAGAACGTCATCTTTGACTTCGTTCCAAACCAACCCATTCCCCACGCCGGGAGCATCAGCAGCCAGGCGAAGACGGTAGTGCAGGCTCCATAGATCACTGCCGCGGGCAGCGTCGCGCTGAGCCCGGTTAGGTCGAGCAGGAAGAAGTAGGTCAGTGCAAGGTTCCAACCGATCAGGTAGTGGACGACCCAGCCGGCGGCGCCTTCCGCCCGCCGCGGTGGCGACTGCGTGATGTCGGCGTGTCGGAACTGACCCTTGAACATGTAACAGACCCAGCGACCGAGCAGGTAGGGGCCATTGCGGCGCTTACCGTCGCCGGCGGGGACCGGTACTCCGAAGACGATGATCCGCTCAAGGTCCATTACGGCGGTCGCGATGATGCCGACTGGGATAGCGAATAGGACCTCCTTCACTGGGTGGAGCCAACTGCCCCGTGAAGTGGGCAGATGCTCAGAGGCGACGATCCGGTTACGGCGCTTGGCGTCCGCCTCGCCGCCGCATGAACTCGTACGCGGGGCACTGGGTAATTCGCCGGGTAGGGAAGGTCGCCATCGGCCGCAGCGTTAAAAGCATCCTTCCAGTACATCAGTTGCGAACCGCAGTACTGAGCGGTCGGCGTGTTGTAGATGCCGGCCTTCTTGGGCCAACGAACCGCGATCGGGAAGTCGCCGGACTGAGCGTTCGGGAGCCCGCCGGCGGTCGCCAGCCATGTCAGCGTTCGCTGCCCGTTGGCGGAGCGCTTCACGGTTGATTTCCAACCGGCAACTGCCGACGGTTTCGCCGCTTGCCAGGCGCTGCTGAGCTTGAGGACGATCTTCGTTGTTGGCGTGGCGTCGGGCAGACAGCCGTGGGGGATTGTCAGCGTCAGCGTTCCGTTCTTGCCGGCCACTGCCGTCTTTCCGTAGAGGTTAAGGGTGCCGTGTGCGCCCGCGCCGGGAACGATTGCAAGGCAGGCGATTGCGGCTGCGGTCATCGCAGCTGAGATCCCTGCGTGGCGGCCGGCAATTTGTCTGCATCGATCCATTGGCCGAGACTACCAGCGGCGGCGAATACGTGGCCGTTTTGGTGATCGCCGCTCTCGGCGGATCCGCGTACGCTGTCGGCGCAGCGGGCGCTCCCGACGGGGCTGACGCCACGGCTGAGAAGAGCCTCTCGTACCAGCAAGCCAAGGCGTCCTCTGAGAAAAGCGCTTACGAAGCGGCCAGGAAGAGCGGTCATCAATCGGGCAGGAAGCTGGGGGCGAAGCAGGGAGCACAGCGCGGTTCCAAGGCAGGGCAGAAGGATGGGGCTAGTGAACGTGAAGCCCAAGCACAAGCTCAAGCCCAAGAGGAACAGCAGTCAGCTGCGGAGCGCAACTTGGAGAACGTTCTCAAGTACGGGTGCGACCCGGAGTTCATCTTCCCCGACGGCACGAACGGCTGCACCCACGACTATGGCCCTCGTGACTAGGCTGACCCAGTTCTGATCTTCACGTTCCTGGCGCCTGCTTTGTGCCCAAGGTTTCGGGGCGTTTCGGGGGGCGCGCCGTTTGCTCCGTCGCCGAGAGCCCGAGAATCCCAATGGGCGCGGCAGGGTTCGAACCTGCGACCTCCCGCGTGTGAAGCGAGCGCTCTCCCGCTGAGCTACGCGCCCGGGAATCCGGGAGAAAGTTTAGAACACTCGCGGTCGCCAGCTATGCGCGCGGCAGCGCCGTGACGGGGCCGGTTAGGCGCACCTGAAGACGATCGCCTGGGTGCCAAGCGGGGAAGCCTAGGCTGCGGCTACGAACGCGGATGCCGTCCTTCAGCTCTAGCGTCACGAGCTGATCGTGGCCGTAGTAGACGCGCTCAACGACGACTGCGTCGGCGCCACCGTCGTGGCCGGTTCCGACTGAGATTGATTCAGGCCTGATCAGGATGTCAACTTCGCCGCTCAGCTCCGGCGAAACTCGCACCGCGCCAAGCGAGCATTCGGCTACGCCGCCGCTGGCTTGGCCCGGGAGCGTGTCGATTTCACCGAGGAAGGAAGCGACCCAATGGTTGGCGCGACTACCTCTTCACCGAGGACATTGTGGCCCGGGCGGACCCTGAGTGCATCAAGCTTGGGCAGGTGCGGGTCGGCTCCGCAGAGGACGGCAAGGCAATCACCTACTCCTGGAAGGCGGGCCAGAACACGGCCGTCGGAACGCTCCAAGAGTGGGACGACTGATCCGGCTGCCGGTCGCGGCGGCGATCGACACGGCTGATTCGAACCACTCCGCTGACAGGCGATTATGGGTCTTTTTGAGCCGGCTCGCCGGCCCGGAGATTGATGTAAAGTCGCGATCATGACAAAAATTTCTGCAGCCGTACTCACCGCCCTCTCAACCTTCGCCGCCGCTTCGCCGGCGCTCGCCTCTGACGCGAGCGCCGCTAAGCCCAGCCCGCGAGCGATCGTCATGGTTTCGGGAGGGGCGGCAATCAGTCCCTTCACGACGCCGAAATCAGCCTGCAAGGCCGGTTTTGCTGCCGGAATCACCGACACCCGGATACGGGCATTCTTCTTGAAGAAGGGCTACCAAGTCTTCACCGCCCCGGCCATGGGCGGGCGCGGCAAGGTCGCCGAAGACACAAGTGTCAACGGCTTCAGCAAGTGCCCCAAGGCCCTTCCGGCCTACATGACGGTCAACTCCAACGGCCCGATCGAGCTCGCTGGAGTAGGTGTCTCCAATTTCGTCGGGTATCTGAACAGGAAGTACGGGATCAAGCAGGTGGACTTCATCTCCCACTCGATGGGCGGTCTCTACACCCGCTCGGCGATCCACTACATGCAGGCAACCGGCTCGCCGGTGAAGGTTCGCTCGCTGAACACCCTGGGGACCCCGTGGGGCGGAACCATCTTTGCCGACAGCCCCGATCCCACCAACCCGCAGGCGGCGTGCGACGGCTTTCCAGTCTGCCTTGCGCTGCTGGATGTCTTTTCGGCTGACGCGCCCGACATAATGACCGAGGCCAAGGTGGCGTATATCTCCAAACTGAACAAGGACAATGCGGGCGCTCTGAAGCGGATCCCGGCGACCCTGATTGCCGGCGACTACTTCCAGAAGCCAGGCGGAACATCGCGAGTCTGGCCGAACGACGGGATCGTCACGAAGTCCAGCGCCCAGGCCGGGCCAGTCCCTGACAACGTCATCAATCACCGCCGCTGCCATCTTCTCTCGGGAGGCACTCACAGCATCTACATCTCCCGGGAAGTCGGGCTACCCGACAGCACCGGCATCACCTGGAACGACCAGGTCAATGGCTGGCTCCTTGACGCGATCCGCAGCAGCAGCAGGGCGTTCAAGCAGCCCAACCGCGTCGGGTGCCCGGCCTCATGAGGGCTGGTCTTCTCTTGCATCCCTGATATCACCGGGATACTCACAAATACTTATAAAAGCCCTCGAAATCGGCCACTTTTTTCGACCGTTTTTTGGTCGGAGGCTGATAACGTAGGACTATGGATAGGTACCGATCATCAAGTAACTTCGATAGTCGGTATCTGGTCCCAAGACTCCGCCACCAGGCCACCGCGGAGTGCGGCTCGTGTCGGGACCTTCAGCGTTCGAGCCTCCCGATGATGGATCGCGACAACGCCCTGGTCGAAGAGGCCATCGCCGTCAATCACAAGAGCGTCGGTAAGAAGTCGCTTGATGAGTACGGGGTGGACCTCGGGCATTGGGTCGAGTACCTGCACAGCAAGTTCGCGACCGACCTGCTCGGAGCCGAGAAGAAGCACGTCAAGGCCTTCATGCTTCACCTCGAAGGCGAGGGCGGGAGCAACCCTGCACCGAGCCGCGTCGGCTGTAAGTGGTGTGAGCGCAAGGGCTACCCGGTCGGTCGGGACGGAGACCCGCTGTCGCCCTCCCGGCGCAAGAAGTATCTGAGCGCGCTGCGGTTCTTCTATTGGCACGCGATGGAGGAAGAGAACCTCCCGTCGGTTGATCCGACTTACCGCATTCCGTCGCCCTCGGTTCCAGCCAAGCGCCAGTACACGCCGTCCAAGAAGGAGGTCAAGCGCTTCCTGAGCGTCGAGAGCGAGAGCCTCAGGGAGACGTTCCTCGCCCACTGGATCTATTACGCCCCGTCGAGGCGGGAGACGTTTCGAGAGGCTCGTTGGCGGGACATCGAGGGGATCGACACCGACGATTGCTACTGGCACATCCCGGAACGCAAGGGAGGGAAGTCGGACGGATTCCCCGTGCCTCCCAAGCTGCGTAACCTCCTCCGTCGCTGGCGGGACGCTCAACTCGCGGAGGCAAAGAGGAACCCCAAGATCGCCGCCGCCCTGGCGGATGAGAAGACCGCCTTCGTCTTGCTAAGCAGGAACGGACGGCCGCTTCACCCGAACACGATCAACAAAATCGTCAAGGCCAGGGCGATCCGCGCCGGGGTGGGAACGATCGCGAAGAACACGACCGAGAGCGTCAACGGCAAGTCATCGAAGGTCCACCCGCACTGCCTGCGGAGAGCTTGGGCCGACCACGCTCTCAACGCCAAGAGGGACCCGGCGACGATCGACGAGGTCTCCGAAGCTCTCGGTCACTCCGACATCACCACCACTCGACGCCATTACGCCCACACGAAGCCGGATCGGGCTCGCAAGGCTCTCCTGGTCGATCGGTTGGCCGACTGAGATGGCGTTACCCGCGACCGTTACCCGCCGCCGCTGCTCACGGCGGGTAACAGCTCGGATAACGACTGCAGAAGCGTTCACAACTTGCAACGGACGGACGCGCAGGGCAACCTTGGACGAGTCCCTTCCCCGCCGGTCGGTTAGCTGGCCGGCCGCGTCGTGGGCTAGGGGGTGCGGCTGCTGCGAGCAGCGGCCCCCGCGGATCGAGGTCAAGGCCCGACGCAGTGGCCGCGACCATTGTCCGGGGCGGCGTGATGAGCGTAAGCCAGGGCGATGGGCCGGCGGTTCCCGCGCTTGGAATCCTTGGCCTCGACTTGTCTGTCGGGCCTATCGTTCTCCTCGTGGCCAGCAGGCGGCGGCCGTAGCGAGTAGCGGCTTCAGCTCGACACTGTGCGAGGTCGGGAAGTCGCCTGCCAGGACGATGCCGTGTTCGATCAGGCGGGCCGCTAAAGCCTGGTGGCTACCAAAGAGTCTTGGATCGAGGAACTCGGCCGCTGCTGCGATTTGGCCGACCAGGCGGCTCGCGGTCTGGGGTCCGATCGCGTTCGCGTCGAGGAGATTGCTGACGCGCGAGCGGGCCGCGGCGGGAGAGCAGACAGTGATCGAGGGGCGATCGAGAAGCGATCGCCAATGGCCGAGGAACATCGCCCGCAAGTCGGCTGACTCCAGTGCTGAACGACTTCGGAAGTGGGCGCGGTTGGTGGGCCTGATCTGGCGTTCGAGCCGAAGCCACGTTCCCGCGGGACTCGCCAAGGCGTTTGTCGCCAAGTGTCCGTCCTCGCCGCGCTCCCGGTGGCGCGGGTGGTTCATCTCGACGCCCTTGTCGTACGCCCGGAACTGCCTGCGGCCTGTAGCCGGCCACGTTGCCCCCGTGAGCGTGTTCAGTCGCGCCCGATCGTGGTTGACATCGGCCCGTCCCCAATACGGGAGCTACGCGCCCGGGAATCCGGGAGAAAGTTTAGAACACTCGCGGTCGCCAGCTATGCGCGCGGCAGCGCCGTGACGGGGCCGGTTAGGCGCACCTGAAGACGATCGCCTGGGTGCCAGGCCGGGAAGCCGAGGCTGCGGCTGCGAACGCGGATGCCGTCCTTGAGCTCAAGCGTCACGAGCTGATCATGGCCGTAAAAAAGGCGCTCAACGACGACGGCATCGGCGCCGCCATCGTGACCGGTTCCAACCGAGATTGATTCAGGCCTGATCAGGATGTCAACTTCGCCGCTCAGCTCCGGCGAAACTCGCACCGCGCCAAGCGAGCATTCGGCTACGCCGCCGCTGGCTTGGCCCGGGAGCGTGTCGATTTCACCGAGGAAGGAGGCGACCCAATGGTTGGCTGGCTGCCCGTAAACCTCTTCCGGCCTACCGACCTGTTCGATCCGCCCTTCGTTCATCACAGCAACAGTGTCGGCAAGGCTCAAAGCCTCCTCCTGATCGTGCGTGACCAGCAGCGCCGAGACGCCTGCCGCACGGAGGATCTGGCGCACCTCGCCGCGTACGTGCTCGCGCATCGCGGCGTCGAGGTTCGAGAACGGCTCATCGAGCAGCACCACCGAGGGAGTCGGCGCCAAAGCACGAGCCAAGGCGACGCGCTGCTGCTGCCCGCCTGAGAGTTCTTCCGGCCGGCGTGCTTCGAGCCCTTGGAGCCCGACCATTTTCAGCACCGTCGCGACGCGATCACGGTCGGGCCGACGGCCGAGCGCGTATCCGACATTCTGCTCGACGGTCATGTGCGGGAAG
>SXGQ01057048.1_pt1 | contig 12171 bp, 14 predicted proteins | sample 3178371 | NCBI WGS metagenome assembly SXGQ01 (sample SAMN11356859, study PRJNA531348) | freshwater metagenome | isolation source: freshwater sample F1-20 | place: China: Fuxian Lake, Yuxi | collected 2017-12-25 | reverse complement strand
CCTTGACGGATGATGTTCTTGTCCGACCGCGCGAGCCACTTCCCTTCCATGCGGCGCATGACGTCGTTCCCGCGGCGCTCGTACATCGTCGCTTGACCCGTCATGCCGCTCTGCATGCAGATGTCCTGCAAGGTGCGGTAGACGAGCAGCACGTGGTACTGCTCCGGCCAGAGGGGAACGTCGCTGTCCGCCTGCAACCGCCGCGGCTTGCGGAGGTAGCGCAGCTCAAGCTTCGCGTCAGACTCCGCGGTGTAGTAGCCGCGCACGTACTGACGGGGCTCCTGCGGCGCGAGCACGTTGCTCTCGGCCTGCGAAGGAGTCACCGAACCGTCGTCCGTGTAGGTCGTGGTGGCCTCGAGGATGCCTGTGAACAGCCGCAGCCAACGCCCGTTGCCGTTCTTGTTGCGCCGGTAGAGGTTCTTCAGCACACCCGTCAAGAGCGCAGCGGGATCGCGCGTGTCCTCGAACCCGGTGAGGGACACCGTCTGGTTGCCCGCGGTGATCTTCGGCGCGGTGACCGGGATGCTCGGAGGACTCTCGCGGCCTTGCAGCGTGAAGGTGTAGCAGTACTCGAACTCCGTCCCGACGGGGAGCGTGCCGCCTGCGGCGAGAGCCGCGCCGAGCGCGTACTCAGGGGGACGGTCGGAGATGTGCAGGTCCTCGATCAGCGCGAAGACGTCACCGCCATCGGTGGCATCGAGGAAGAGCTCCTCCTCCCGACGACGGTCGATGAACAGGAGACGCCCGCGCTCGTTCTCGCGGTCCATGAACCCGAGCGGCTCTGAACAGTCCGCCGGCAGCGCGTATCGGTCGAACTGGATCGACCAGGAGGCCGAGCCCGCGATCGTCGGCCCGAGGTAGAACGGGTCGATGAAGATGTCCGTTCCGAACACGCGGTTGATGCGGTAGCTGTTCCCGTCCGGCCCGACGAACACCATGCCCACCCACTCGGGGCGAGGCGCGATGCCCGTGAACACCACCGTCCTCGTGGGCGTGGTGATCGAAACCGTCTGCCCCGCTGTCGGCGTGTACGTCGCGTACACTGGAAACTGCACCACGTTCTGCATGAACAGCCACGGGGCGACCGTGCTGATCTCCTGATAGTGGCGCGACACCGTGCGGGACACGGCGTCCTTGTAGGGCTGGAGATCCGGGTTGTAGTCGAGCAGGTTGTTGACCTCCTCGATGATGTCCCTCAGGTTCACGCGCCCTCCACAGAAAGGCTGACGGGCGGGAGTGTATCACTCCCGCCCGCCGTTGGGTCTTCGACCCGGACTACCTCACGGCATCAGCCGTTGAAGAAGCCCTTGTCGAAGATGAAGATGGCGCCGTCGTTGGTGCCAGCACCCGTCACGTACGCGTCCACGACCACGCCGAAGGACCCGGCGGTGGCGGAGACGTTGCCCGTGAACGCCTGGATGCGACCCGCGGTGCCCGCGTCGGTGCCGACCGGAAGGCCGGCAGCGATCGCCGCGTCGGGGGTCACGCTGTTGTTGTAGCCCGCGTACTGGATCTGCACGTACCCGGCCGCCGTCAGGGTCGCGGTGGCGACGCCGCAGGCGAAGGGCAGGTTGTCGGTCGCGGCGGCCTTCTTGACCGAGATGCCGAACGCGTCGACCGTCTGGTCCTTGGAGCGGGTCGCCGAGAAGTCGAGCTCGACGACATCGCCGGTGTTGACGGCCGTCGTGCAGTACACGGTGATGAACTTGCCGGGGAAGACGTTGACGGCATCGACGCCGTCGGACTTGTAGATGGCCATGGTGTCCTCGTGGAGTTTGGGGGAGAGGGGTGCAGGAGGGGGCGCCTCACAGGGAGACGCCCCCTACCGGACTAGAACGCCTCGAGGTCGACGACGATCGCCGAGGAGCCGAGGTGACCGGCGACGAGCTGGCCACGGCAGCGCATCTTGGCGGCGCGCACGTCGTACTCGCCGGAGACGGTCTCGAAGTCCTCGAGGAAGAAGTACCCCGAGGGGTCCCACATGACGTAGATGTCCTTGCTGTTGATGAAGTAGAAGGACACCGGGTTCGTCGCCGAGGGCAGGCCCGAGGTGCTGCTCGTCGGCATCTGGGGCTCGACCTCGATGCGCACGCCGTCCCAGTACTGGGCGAGGCGGCCACCGTCGAGCTTGCTGTCGTCGAGGTAGCGCTCCGAAGCCTGAAGCGCGCGCTTCAGGTTCTTGAAGCCGTTCTTCGACGCGAGGATGATGTCCACGGGGCCCGAGGGGCTGACCGCCATCGTCTCGACCTTCACGTCGTAGAGGCCGGCGAGACCGTTGCTGTTGAAGCTGCCCGCGCCGTCGAACACCTGGTTCTGCCAGCCGGGGGTGCTCGCGTAGGTGGCCTTGGAGAGGCCGCCGACGCTGTTGGTCTGGGAGCCGACCGCGTTCTCCTCGAGGAAGCCGGTCGCGTAGTCCACGCCGTTGAGCGTCGACCACTTGTTGCTCCACTGCGGCACGCCGCCCGCGACGAGCTGCTTCACGAAGTCACGGCGCATCTCGTTCGCGACGGACTTGGTGCGCATCTCCGCCATGGAGATCACGCGCGCCTTGCCGGCGTTGATGAGCTCCTCCTCCATGGAGATCACGACCGGCTTCACGACGTGCGCGAAGTCGTACACCGCGGGGCGGGAGACGTCCGCCGCGGAGAGGTCGATGCGCTCGTAGCCCGTGTCGAGCGCGGTGGTGTTCGAGTGGACGGCCAGCGTCACCGGCTGGATGATCCGGCTGCCGCCCTCCTGGCTCGGCTGCGCCTTGCCGTGAACGCGCTCCTGCGCGTCGAGGAAGGCGGTGGTGAGGTGGAGTCCGTCGCGGAACTCCTTCATCGTGATGTGCATCGTGGTCGAGAGGATCTCGTTTCCGATGCTGAGGGTCGTGGTTCCCATGGTGTCCTCGAGGTGGTGAGGGTTGGTTGAACGGTTGGGGGACTACCGTCCGAGCTGCCGCCGGACGGCGGACATCGCGGACGGGTTGTTCTCCAGGTACTCAGCCACGGCAGCTGCGCCGCGCTTAAGGACAGCCTGGGGAATGGGCTCGTTCGCGGGAGAGGCGCCGGCGCTGCTGCGCCCTACCTTCTCCGCGGAGGCACGGCGTGCGGCGATCTCGCGGTTGCGCTTGAGTTGCGCCTCCGAAGCCGCACGGCGTCCCTTGATGATCTCGTAGGCGTCCGGCGTGGTGATGGCCATGCCGGCCTCTCGCCGCTCAACGAGCAGCGCGTTGACCTCGCCCTTGAAGGCGTTGTCCTTCATCTCCGGATGGGCGGCGACGAAGTCCATGTACGCGGCTTCCTTGGCGCGAAGCTCCGCCTCACGCTGGATCGGCTCGAAGAACGTCTGCACGGTGCGAGCCGTCTCGAGCTTGATGCGAGCCTGCATGCCCTCGGGCGTGTACGGATCCGGGAGCTCGCCCTCGGGCTGCTCGAGGAGCTTGCGGACCTCGGGGCTGTCCACGAGCGCCGCGAACGCCGCCTGACGGCGGGCAAACGCACGCTCCTGCTCCTCGACCTGCGCCCGCTGCTGCGCGATGCGCTCCTCTGCGTCCTTCGCGGCGAGCTGCGCACGGGCTTCCGCACGGCGCGTCGCGAGCAGTCCGTCGCGGAGCAGCTGCTTCGCGACCGTGGGAAGCTCGTCGATGTGGCTCGGCGTGAGACTCTTCACGTAGCCGGGGAGCTCTGTGTCACGAACACCGCCGAGGGCCTCCTCGGCCACCTTCCAGAAGTGGCCGACGTTGTCCTCGGACGATCCGCCGGCATCACCCGACGCAACAGCCTCGGGCTCGTCGGTCGAGTCCTCGATGGGCTCGACCTCCGGCGCCTCGGGCGTCGTGTCGTTGATCACTTCGGCGTCCATGCCTGTCGCTCCAGTAGTGTTGAGTATCACGCGATGTCTCCTTGAAAGTATGCAGGGATGTCGAACATATAGGCCGTTGCCTACATGCTACATATTCTCCATGAGGGCCTTGTCCTCGGCCGTCATGGTCTGACGGGTCGCTGCGCCACCCATGGGCTTCGGGGTGGGACCGCCCTCCATCTCACCACCGGCCTCGGCCGTGGCGTTGACGGGGGTCTGCATGGCCTTCGCCAGCATCTGGTCGTTGCCCATGCGGGTCAGCTGTCCGGCCGCCATCCGAAGGCCCGTGTCGTCCGCAAGCTCCTCGGGGGTCACGGTGTACTTGCCCGCGAACTTCCCGTTGCCGACCTGCTCCACAGCCTGAAACAGCGCGACGAGCGGGACGAAGATCGCAGGGGGAAGCGGCTGATCCCAGCGATCCGCGCCGGCGAGGTCCACCGTGACGTTCGGGAGGTCCTGCCCGCCGAGCTTGTCGAGGGTCTCGTTGAAGGTGTCGACCAGGGTCTGCACCGTCGTAGCGCTGTAGGGCTTCTTCGGCTTCGGTGCAGCCGCGGCCATGGTCTCGTAGCGCGCACGCTCCTTGTCCATCATCGCGTTCGCGGCGCGCTCGCGCATCGCAGCGCCCTCGGGACCCGCGTCCATGGGAGCAGGTCCACCCTTGGGAGGAGCGGCGGGGGCGGCGGGGGAGCCCTTGGGGGCGGGCATCATCATCTCGGCCATGGGGAACCTCTAGGTGTGGGGGTGAGAACTAGCCGATCCTACCTTGATCGCGTGCGATCCGGTATCCCTTGAACGCGGGATGGTTCTCGAGGCGGTCGCTGTAGTCCTCGTAGACCTTGCGGAGCTCCTCGTCCTTCGCTTCCAGCTTCGCGATCTCCCGGTCCTCGTCCCAGTCCCCATCGACGGGAATGAGGTTTCGCTCCTTGCAGATCTGCTTCCGGTGACCAGGAGAGCGTACGATGCAGCCGAGGCCGCGGTCGTAGTACGGGTAGTTGCGGTTGCTCCAGTCCGCACCCGGCATCCCCACGCGCTCGTAGACGTCCGTGCTTCCGCACTTCGGACAGGGAGGTGTCGGCTCTTCGCTCGTGAGCGCTTCGTAGAAGGTGTGCTCGCACGCGCGACAGGTGATGTCCGGACAGCGCACCGACGTGCCGTTGCCGACCTCCCGTTCCTTCGACGCGTAGTGCGGCGTGGCTCCCATCGTGGGGAGCGTTGCGCTCATGATGCTGCGCGCCACCCCACCGCACTTCCGGCACTCCACCTCGCGTGGCTTGTCGGACATCTTGCACAGAAGGTCGGTCACGTGCCCGCCGTCGCACTTGAACTCGTAGAACGGCATCAGACCCCCCACGCGTCGAAGAGCGTCTCGCTGGCATCTTCCTCGCGGATGGGCTCCTTCGCGATGTTCTTCGCGATGCGCTTGAGCTCGTGCGGCAGGAACTCGTTGAGCTCCTCACGGCTCAGCTCGCTGCTCACGTGGAGCGCGTACTTCGGAGGGTTGCCCGCCCAGATGAGAAGCACCTTGGTGTGCTCTCCTTCGAGGGGGTCCGCGGGCTCCGTCGGGGTGGTGAGGAGGCTCTCCTCCTCGGTGATCTCGGGGTCCATGATGTCTCCTTTGTCGTCGTTCACTTCTTGTCCGCGGCCTTCATCTGCCGCATGACCTTGTTCGCCCAGGCCCGACCGGGGTCGCCGCCCCAACCTAGCCACGCCTGCAAGCCCTTGCTCGGGTAGCCTTCCGACCCGGCGCTCCACCCCTTCCCCTGCTTGTCCACCTCGTGGCGCGCGAAGAAGGACACCATGCGACCGATGGTGGCGGGGTCGAGGTTCTGCCTGTTGATCAGCTGCCGTGCCCGCGCGATCCCCACAGGGGTCATGCCCCGGTTGCTCGGAGCGACGGACTCCCGGAGATCGAGACCGCGCTTCGCTGCCGCGGCTGCGGACGCAGGCGGCTTGAAGTTGATGTGCGCGTACTTCTCGGCCACGGCTACCCTCCTTGCTCAGAACATCTGTTGAAGGCAGCGGAGCATCTCGAACGCTTCCTGCCGGGTGACGGTGTTCTCCGAGATGGATGTCGGTCCTTCGATCACGATCTTCACAGCGTCGACGGTCGATCTCTTCTGCGTCTTCGCGTTCGTGCCCGTGTCCTTGGTCTCTTCGACCCGGATACGAATGGGGTTGCCTATCTCGTTGGTGAACTGACTGGTCGCCACGCCCTTGTCGCCGCGTCGCGGCTTCATGGGCATGGCCATCACGGACTCTTCGTACTTCTCGGCCACGGCTACCCTCCGCTCTTCTTCGGGTGCCCCTTGGGGAGCAGGTCGTTGTCGGTGACGTACTTCGGGTTGCGGGGGGAGCCCGTCGCCAGGAGGTGAAGGAACGCGTTCACGCGCGCCATCGCCCACTGCTGACGGCTCTTCACCACGGGGCTGTGGCTCCGGCTGAACGCGCCGGCGCCCCGACGCCACACCGCCTTGAGCGCTCCGAGGGTTGCCTTCTTCCCGGCGCCCTCGTGCTTCGCGTTGTGCACCTTCGCCTTCTCCGCGAGGGACGCGACGATGTCTTCGTCCAGCCGGATAGTCCCGGTGGGCGAAGAGGCACTCCCCTTCGGGTTGGCCTTCGACCCCGTCACGCGCTCCGACGGCTTCGCGGGCGTGGAGGACTTTGGTGCCTTCTCAACCACCGGCCTTCTCCTCGGTGACGGGACCGCCCGCTACCCACGCACGACAGGTGCGGCTCGCCGCGCACTTGAAGTCGAACGCCTCGCAGTAGCCGAGCTCCGTCTGGAGCATGACGTCGTAGGCGTCCTGCTCCGTGTCGCCCTTCGCGAGGCCGGTCTTGATGCACTCCAGCATCTTCGGCGTGACGATGAACACCGCGCAGTTTCCACAGCGCATCGTCATGGCCTTCTCGACCGGGACGTCCCACTGCGCGGCGATCTTCTCGAAGAAGTCTCCCGGGTCCATGGGGTTCGCTGGTCCGTACATCGCCGTGTCGATGGCGTTCTGACGGTTCTTCAGGTTGAGGGCGATGTCCTGCGTGGCGCGCGGGCACGACTCGCCTTCTCCCATGGGAGCCTCGTCGGTGCCCTCGTCCTCGGCGTAGCCCTCTTCGGCACCTTCCTCTTCCTCGGGCTCGCCCTTGAAGAGGCCGATCGCCTCGTCGATGTCGTCCGCCAGCTCGTCGAGCACTTCCTTGAGGTCCGGCTCGAGTTGCGCCTCGGCGAGACCGCCGAGCGTGGCCATGGCCTCCTCGAGCTCCGACGCGGCCTCGGCGTTGTCCTCCGTGCGGCCCGCCGCGATCACGGCCTCGGCCACCTGAACGAGAACGTCCTGCACCTCGGGGGGAAGCCCCGGGGTGTTCAGCAGCGTGTCGAGCGTGCCCGCCGCGGAGTCGAGGTACTCCTTCGGAGACTCGTAGGACTCCGCGTCCTCTTCCTCCGGAGCAGGCATCGGCGCCGGGGGCAGCCCCTGCTGGCCTTCCGTCGGGGGTGCCTCGGGGCCTGGCGCGGGGGCCTCGGGGCCGGGCGCAGGGGCCTCGGGGCCGGGCGCGGGAGCCGCCGGCTCCTTCTTCGCCTCTTCCTTCGCCTTCTGCTCGAGGTTGTCCGGGTGCAGGTCCTTCGGGAGCTCGAAGCGGTCCGCGATGGTCGCCATGTACGTCCGCGCGATCACGCCCGCAGGGCCCGGCTGCTGGCTCGCTTCCCACAGCGCCATGTACGGCTGCATCAGAGACACGAGGTTCTGCTGCATCGCCGCGTCCGTCATGGGCGTGCGGCCTCCCTCGACGAACGAGATCTCGAAGTCCCCGTCGAGGTCGTCCACGGTCACGTTCACCCGCTCGTTGCGGTCGACCAAGGAGAGGACCTCCTGCTGGATCACGATCAGATTTCCGGAGTGCTGCGCCTTCGGAGGACCCGCGAGGAACGGCGCGACCGAGCCAGCGAGCTCCGACGCGAGCGTGTACGCCATCTCCGCCGGGTTCGGCTCCTGCTGGTCGATGGGTCGCGCGTCCGTCGGCGACAGCTCCACCTGGTTCGCATCGTCGTACTCCCCGAGGCTGCCCTCCTCGGGGTTCTGCATCGCGGCGATGAGCGCCCGCTGCGCGAGCTTCACCACGTCCGCCAGCCAAGCGTCCTTGATCATCCCGTGCATGCCGAACTCGCTCTCGGCGTAGAGCTGCGTCGTCTGCATCTCGTACGCCGTCGCCTTCGTCACGATGCCGCGCGCGTTCGGGCTCGTTCCGATCGCGCGCTCAAGGTCCGCCTCGGCCAGCGCCATGTAGTTCTGCACGTTGACCGAGACCGTGCCCGTCTCGATCTTCTGCACCACGTCCTGCAACGACCCCGCGTAGTCCGCAGGGACCTTCAGCACGAGGCCGTCCACGCCGCTCGCGATCTTCGTCTCGGTGTCTGCACCGAGGATGCCGTCGCGCCGAAGGTACTGCCGCGAGTCCTTGCGCGTGCTCTGCGCCATGAAGGACCGGTAGATGTTGATCTCCCGCAGCTGCGGCAGCATCCGCTGGCTCCCCGCGATCCCGCGCAGGGGGAACTCCGGCTCGCTCGCGAAGATCAACGGGGTGATGTGCGGCAGCGACGTCCCCGCCGCCGACGCAAGAGGCATCGGCCCCATGTACACCGGCTTCAGGGACAGATCCCCCTGGCCGAGCACGTACACCTCGAGGCGCCCGAGGTACGTCACGCTCGGATCGTTCGGATCCTTGATCGTGTCGCGCAGGTTGCACACCTCCAGCACGCGCACGAACGCGGAGTTGTCCGTGTTCGCCGCTGCGTTCTGGCTGTCGCGCTCGCGCGGCTCGTCCTGCGTCGCAGCCGTCGGCGAGAGGAAGTCCTTACGGCTCGTCCCGGAGAGCAGCCCCTTGGGGATGTTGTACTCCCGCTCCACCTCTCGGATGGGCCGGTAGTACACGTGCCCGCGGAAGCGCTCGTCGTCAGGATCGGTAGCGTCCGCGTCGAGCACGACCTCCCACCACGGGATGATGCGCATCCACACGCGATCGAGAGGGTTGCCCGACCCGGGCGAGTAGCCGATCTTCGCAGCGCACCCCGGGTAGAGGATCGCCTGGCGCAAGGCGCTCATCACGCGACTGTGGATCTTCTGGTTCGCCAGCCAGTGGTTCAGCGCCAGCTGCGCACGCTGCGGGTTGCCACGGCCGGTGACGTCCGGACCGAACACCGCACGGTTCGCTCGCGGATACAGCGCGCTCAGGTAGCTGCCGATCGCTCCCCAGATCCTGTTGACCTCGACGTCGGTGTTGAGCGTCGCCATCTGACGCTCTTCCGCACGGCCGCGGACGTACCTCCACCACCTCGTCATGTACAACGCTTTCGCCTGCGCGAGCTCCGTCCGCGCATCCTTCATCCGCTTGTCGTGCGCGTGCAGCTGTTCGCGGATCGCCCTCGGATGGAGCTCGTCCTTCTCGAAGTCGTGATCCTTGGGGTCGAGCATGGGAGAACCTCGTGCGCCTTTGTACCCTATCCCCGCGTCGCTGCCCATGGGTCGGACCGCATCGCCTCGTTCCTCGGTCGACGCCACGGCTCCTTGTTCGCCGTGTGCCTCGATCGCCTCGGCATGCTCCGCCTGTTCCACTCCGCGAGCGCGAGCGCCATGGCGTGGTCGTCGTGGTAGCCGTCCTGCCCTGCGATGTGCCCGTGCACCTCGCGCACGTGCAGCAGCTCTTGCACCGTCAACAGGTCGTTGAGCTCCATCTCGTCCGCGTCGACCACCGTGCGCAGATGTGCGTACGCCTCTTCCTTGCTCCCCTTGGATGTCGTCCAGTACGGCGTTGATGCATCGGCCTGTGGCCCGTACTTGATCCGGACGCCTGGCTTCGTCCACAGAGGGATGCCTTGGTTGGCGAGACGCCGGATCACGACCGGCCCGGCGCCACCCGTGTTCCACTCCACCAGGCAGCGTGCCCTGTTGTAGTAGTTCGCCAGCTCGGCCACCTTGTCCGCGAACGCCAGCTCCCCGCCCTTCCGGCACGACAGCGTCGCGCACTGCCGTCCTCGTGAGTCGAGCACCTGCGCGACTGCCCAGTCGCCCCCGTTGCACCAGCTTGGGTCCACGCCCATGGCGTAGTGTTCCCCTCGCTCCGGCTTGTGGAAGATCCGAAGCTCCTGCACCTCGTCAGAGTTGAACCTCGCGCGCAGTCTCGCCAGCACGCCGTTGAGGTACTCCACGTTGAACCAGCTGCCGTCGAAGACGAGGAACCCCTCCTCGACCGTGAGAGGGTACTCCCGCCGGAACCGATCGAGCCCGATGCCTCTCGGCCCTGAGATCTTGTCGCGCCGCCACGCGACCTGCTCGAGCGTGAGTCCGTGCGAGAGCATCATGTTGTGCTCTTCCTGCGTCGGCTCAAAGCCCGGCAGGATCGGACGCGCGTACGTCGGATGGTCGCACCATCGGAAGAAGCGAAACCTGTAGGACGTGTCGCCACTCCGAACCGCTTCCTGCGCTGCGAGGACCTGCTCGTGGAACAGGTTCCCCGGTCCGTTCGGGCTGGACATGATGATCGTCTGCGCGTGTGGTCCCTCGTGCATCGAGGACGTCACCGCTGCCCACACGTCACGGTCGTGGAACCAGTACGCCACCTCGTCGAAGTGACCTCGCTGGTACGTCCACCCTCGACCACCCGCAGGGCTGCGCGACGACAGGCAGCGAAAGCCCGCCTTCGTGTCCTCGAAGATCATCTCCTTCACGTTGCTCTTCAGCAGAGGACGCCGAAGTTGCTCCGGCATCCCATGGTAGTAGTCCTGAAGCTTCTCCCACAGAGCCGCGTTGGTGTCGTCCTTGTCCGTGACCACCAGCGTTCTCACCGGGTCCTGCGTCCAGTACAGGTAGCAGAAGTTCCAGCCGAGACCGACGGTGCTGTCGCCGATCTGCCGTGGCTTCGCATGGACGATGGTCTTCGCCGTCGGATCGCAGAAGTCCTCCATCGCGCTGACCTGTTCAGGGAACGGGTTGTCGAACCGCCTGTACTTCCCCTGCATGTCCCGGATGGTCAGCTTCCCCATCATCCTCTGGGGTGCCGCTCGGTACGCGTGTACGTGCCTCGCGTACTCCTGTGCGTCGAACCGGTCGCTCACCGCTTCTCCTTCAGCTTGACGATGATGTCCGCAAGGATGCGAGCGCGCTCCTCGGGTGTGTGTCTCCCGAGGAGCAGCTCGATGATCTCTGCCGTCGTCCGCTTGATGAGGTGCTCACGCGCCGCTTTCATGCTCGCGCCCTAACATGCTTGCGTGTCTACGCCTCGGCCTTGGTGCTCTTCGCCCACGCATCTGCCGTGCCGTCCGGTGCGAGGAAGGACTTGACCTCTGCACTCCCTGCCGCTGCCTTGTGGTTCACGCCCGCTGCCGTCTGTGGCTGGAACCGGAAGCGTCCGTACTCCTTGAACGCCCACTCCTCTGCGCCCTGCATCCCACGCATGAGCCCCTCGAGGAACACCTGGTCCGCCAGCTGCTTCTCCTGCTCGGACAACGGTGCGCACTGGGGGATGGGCGTGAAGAACCAGTCGTTGAACCCGGGCTCGTGGATCCACCGGTCGAACTCACCACGGCTGACAGGCTTCCAGCCCTTGTCCTTGAACAGGGCTTCCTTGGTCGCGAGCAGCCACCGGGACAGCATGAAGTTGCCCAGGTTGACCTGCTCCTCGGCGACGTCTCGAAAGAGGGCCTGCCTCGGCGTAGGACGGAAGAGCGCCGCCTGTCGACGAAGCTCCTCGGCCGAGACGACACGTGCCGCCTCGACCGTCCGCACCCAACCGCTCTCGGTTTCGGTGCCTTCCTTCTTCGTGCTCACGCTGCACCAGGGTTCATGTCCGGATCCGCTTCCTGTCCGGACTCGTCTTCGAGCTCACGACTCGGGTTGCGCTTGCGCTTCGGCACAGGCTCGTACCCACCACGCTCGCCAAGGCGACCCGCCTTCTCCATGGACATCGCCATGGCGAACGCCTGATCCGGCTTCTTCCCCTCGTCACGGATCAGCATCCGCACCTTTCGGGCGACACGGAGCTTTGCTTCGGCTGGCATGGGTGCTGGCATGGTTGCCTCCTGTCCGGAGAGTAGCGTGCTGTGTGCTCGGACGCGAGTCCGGCGGGGAGTGAAGGGGCGGGGGTGCGACGGTCTACTACCATTGAGGTTGAAGTAAGCACCATGTGAAAGGTTGGGTCGGAGGTTTCCATGACCACAGTTCTAGGTGGGGCCACCTTGGTAGGGCGGGAGGATGGTCCTGTAGGGGAGGATGCCGGAGGTTGCCAGGTACCTACCCGAGCGAGCGAAGCGAGCGAGGCGCGACGGTCCAGGTAGGAATG
>SXGQ01303091.1_pt1 | contig 12172 bp, 19 predicted proteins | sample 3178371 | NCBI WGS metagenome assembly SXGQ01 (sample SAMN11356859, study PRJNA531348) | freshwater metagenome | isolation source: freshwater sample F1-20 | place: China: Fuxian Lake, Yuxi | collected 2017-12-25 | reverse complement strand
TGCACCCTAGCCAGTAGTCGTAGCACCGAAGCCAGCACCCAAGCCAGTAGTCGTAGCACCGAATCCAGCACCCAAGCCAGCACCGAAGCCAGCACCCAAGTCAGCACCGAAGCCAGTAGCCATAGCACCGAAGCCAGCACCCAAGCCAGTAGTCGTAGCACCCAAGCCAGCACCCAAGCCAGTAGTCGTAGCACCGAAGCCAGCACCCAAGCCAGTAGTCGTAGCACCGAAGCCAGTAGCCATAGCACCGAAGCCAGTAGCCATAGCACCGAAGCCAACTCCCGTAGAAGGAGATGTGGTTACTCCTATCCCCGATGGTTATATACAGAAGTCTTGTCTCCTTAATTGTATTAACAATTGTGAAAAGAAAGAAATTCAAACCAGTAGTGTTAGTAATTCGCAAGGTGGGAGTGTGAAAGATTTCCAGCCAGGTGGTATGAACTTATTGGAAACCCCCTCCTATCCTCAACCAATGCCAATGGCCCCGCGTGAAACTTTTGACAACATATTCCTTAAAAGAGACTTCCTCAATAGCATAAGAGACCCTAACGTTGATTACAGATATAATATGGATCTTACTGTAGATTACGAAATGACTAATACGACCCCGTTCGCACCTAAACCCATAGCAGTCCCACCGAGTGCTTTGGGACAGACGATACCTATCCCACCCTCTGACAGAGACGTTACCAATAGTGTACTAGAGGCGTCTAGCGCAATTGTCCCCCCATTGCCAGTTGAAACATCTATGAAAATGTCCAATGCGGATATTCCATTTGTTGACATGATAAAGATGAACTATTCTGGATACGGAGATGTCGTCAAGGGATACATGTCGTCTGTTGGGAAATCTATCGGGGATATGTATGCAACCTTATCCAAGAATGATGCGATTTCTGGGATTTTCAAAGACAACATTCGGATTATATCGGTATTAATTGCCGTTGCCGCCGGGTCATTTATCGTAAATGCCGGGTTCTCCGCCATCGTCGTCGGATTAATACTTCTGTTCGTAACGAAGAATGCCAGCGGTTTGTTCTGATTTTCACACGTATATCATTTTGTCTATACACATAATATTGACAAAAAGATGAAGATTTAAAAGACAATTAGTTCCTGGATGCGTTCCAGGGTTGGCAGAGCGAGGGATCTTCTTTGCACGTTTTCTTGTTTCCGAAGAGGAACTCGCCGAATGCTATCGTGTCTGGCGCGGATGTTGTGACGGGCATAGTATAGAACTGGCGCTGGGAGTTTTCTACTTCGTATACATCGTCCAAATTTCTGAATAGCCCTTTGTTAAAGTTTTTGCGCATCTGTGACGCTACTCCGGGTTCGTCGTAACCACATGCGGGGGGTTTACCTTCGTCGTCTAGGAGAGCCCCGACGGTCGCGTTTCCGAAGGGGTTTAGCGGGTTGGACTTATAGCACGCCTTCTTTTCACGCGTCAGTGTTTTGGGTCTAATATTTGAGTATGCCTCGTTTTTATTTTTTTGTTTGGCACCGAGCGCATACGACAATGTGATAATTGTTATAATAGCAAGGCCAAGAACTGCGTACATAGCATTACCTCTGATGAGTGACACTGCCAACGAGCAATAAATAACCAAACGAACCAAGGCGTTCACGCGTTCCTCTTCCGACTGGTCTCTGCTCGGAATGATTTCACTCGGACGATCTAGGAGTATTCTCAAGTTCTTGAACCAGATGGGATCGCTGAATAGAGTTTCGCTCCTCATTTATACTAATGTATATACTTTATTTTTTTAATGAATTATTTCGGTTGTCGATACGAAACAGAAATCTTATCGACAAACTAATTAATAATTATCTACTTATTTCTTACCACGGTTCTTTTTGCCAGATTTCTTCTTCTTCTGAGGTGGTAGCAGCATATCGGGCTTAGCATTTTCGAGTAGTTTCAACAGGTCCTGCTCATCACCACCACCGCCGCCCATCAACCCGGTAACCATGTTCATGAGTTCCTTGTTTGCACCTCCGGCACCCCCTAACATGCCACTCATCATGTCGGTGATCTGAGCGGGGTCAATGCCGAGGGACTTGGTCAGCGCGCCAATGTCAGCACCTTCCAATGAAGAAAGGTCGAGTGTCTGGACACGCTGCATGACCTCGTTCAGCATGGTAGGAACATCCATATTTCCTTGGGCCATCTTATTCGCGAACTCCATCGCCATATTTTCAATTCCAGACATTAGTTCTCCAGACGTGTTACCGAGCGTGCTGGCAAGCATGTGTAGCGTGCTTAAATACTGCCAAATGGCTTCTTTGGTATTATCAGAAGTAGAGTTCCACATATCTTTGATCGCCAATCCTGGAATGGTGACGTCGTCGAACACGGATTCGTCCTTGGAGTTTATCGCACCCGCCTTGTCACCCACGATGCTGACCAGGAAGTCCATGGGTTTCTTGGGGTCCTCGGCAACGATGGTGTCAAAGTTCTTAACGCAATCCGCCAGCGTGATATTCTCGGGGAAAACTTCGGATAGTTCCTTGACGAACTCGAGCGCCAGAGAGTTGAAGGTCTCAGAAATCATTGTATTCTGATTTGTGTAAACATAATTTTCACCCGATTTTAACGATGATATTAAAATAAAATAATGTATAATACTATAAATGTTGCTTAGCAAGACGGGCATGATGTTGCTGGCAGCATTGGTAGCGGTGGTGCTCATCATCGTTTTTCTGACAATCACCAAGAAACAAGAAAACTTCTCGTTCGGTGACGTCTTCAAAAAGGTTAAAAACACCGCCGGCAACGTCGTTAATAAGGTTAAAGATGTAGGTGGAAATGTCGTTGATAAGGTTAAAGATGTGGGTGGAAATGTCGTTGATAAGGTTAAAGATGTGGGTGGTGGTTTCGTAGGGAAGATTGGAGATATCATTCCAGGGGGTGGCTCTAAGGTAGAAGTCAAGGGTAAACTCTTTGACAAAGATTTCGTGCCTGTATATTACTATCGCGAACATGCGAAGAATGGCGTATGGACCTGCCCAAAGGGAACCGTGGATATGGGTTCAAATGACGACAAACAATGCCTTGCATCAGAGCTTGGGCCGAGAATATGGAGAGACACAGGAAATGGAACGTGGGGCTGGAAGTGCGCAGAAGGGACGGTCCCCAATCCCGGCACAGATCTGTGGAATCAACAGTGTGTTCGTGGTTGGTCTCAAAGAAGATGGATCAATGGGCAATGGAGATGCTATTCCACAGACGAAGATACTGGTGCTAGTTGGGAGACGGTCGAATGGTGGGGAGCGCACAGGCAATGTAAAAAGGGAGACTACCCCAGTGTCACGCAACGGATGTGGGACGGTAAGGGATGGAGCTGCCCGCCGGGAACTGACGAAACTTGGTTGGACTGGCGTGATGGCGAAAAAGATGGATTCAAACACTGTAAAGTTCGTCCTGGAGGCTAATGCGTGTATACTTTTTACAAGCTATTTTTGATGCTGTGAATAAAGTAAACTCGCACACAGATTCGTGTTATAAACGACATACTTGTACATTACATATTTATCAGGCACAGAGAAAAATAAGCTGATTGAGGTATGTCCATATGGCGTCCTTGGTTCCAGCCGAAATGTCCGCGGTCCACAGGTCCCGGAAACTGAATCCGGGGAACTTCAGGTGATCGAACATAGTCTCGTCGCGCTTGATAATTTGTTCTGCAAACTTCCCGACAGTTTCAATAAACATCTGCCGCGGTTTCTTGAAATTGATCTTGACGAGCTGATCAAAGTTTTCCAGAGAAGCTTGCACGGCATCATTCTCTGGGAATACGTCGGTAAGGTCGACAAGAAATGCGTGCATGACAGTGTTGAAGGGCTCTGCGGAAGACATTGTATTATGAATTACAAATTATGCTAAGTTATTTTCACTTATACCACTGCTCGTCAATATGGTAGTATAAAAGTATTGGGTACATTTAATGGCTACCATGACTATTATGACAATCGAAAGCGTCTGTCACACCAGACATTTAAACATGCGAAAGTCATTGGCATTGAAACCGAATTACGTTGTCCCCCCTGGAATAGAAAGCATAAAATTCCTCACGAGTTCGGCTATCCTAACAGCCGTTGGGAACTTTGCAAGGGTGGTCAGGTCATCTAGAGATCGCAATGCGATATTCGTGTTTCCATTTTCGATGCTGATGCTGCAAAAAACAGACACCTATGAAATAGTCATAAAGCTCCTCGAGGCCCTGGGTGTAACTTCGAAGCAGAAACAGATAGCAGTGTGCATTGATGGAAACGTAAACGTTGCGCTGGAGGAGATGTTCGATTCCGAATCTTGCACCATGACACTAGAAGAACTCCAGGATTTCAGACTCATTATAACGGGTCAAATTCGGGACGAACACATGTTCATTTCGAAAGATAACACGACCGTGCGGATTGCTGACGCGGCAATGAACATGGACACATATCGTCAACCTCAGCTATAAAACAATTGTTTTACATTCATTATTATCAAAATAAAATGGCCGACTTCCGCGACATTAGCCCCAAATCCATCACTTGGCGCCGCGGAGGCAAGGGTAATATTTATGCAAACCGAGTGATTGGTGAAAAATCTATCAAGTTCCAGCTCCCGAAAATGAATTGCAACATCGCGGTGCACTCCCCTGGCATGTTTCGGATGGAGCTGAAGATGAGCCCATCCATCCCCATTCACGCACAATTCATGGACTGGATTGCGGACCTTGAGCAATCTTCCAAGGGGCCGTGGGGAAACGTGACCAAGTCGTCGGCAATTTACAATAACGGTATTAGGGTGATGTTTTTCTCGGACACGAATTGTTTTGACTCGAAGGGCGAGATGTCTGCGGATTTCATGAAAGCCAAGAGTGTCTCGGCGATATTTTCTCTCACGGGCCTGTGGCTCACGGATACGAAGTACGGCCTCAAATTCAAGGTAGAACAGATGAAATATTTCGAAGAAACGATCCCGTATCCGACAGATGCCGAAGATATTCCTATTACGAATAACAAAGAATGTATGTTCATTGATGACGACGAATAATCATATCGTCATATCAAAATATTTATTTATCTCTATGTAAACATTTCTATTAAAATGACATACATTTGTAAAGGTGAAACATGCTCAATCCGAATGTCGAAGATGATGATCAATGGTCACCCAACGCAATAAATATTCGCAACAAACGTTTTGACGATGTCATCGAGACAGTAAATGATATCTTGATGACAAAGAACACAGAACTAAAATACATTGGTTTTAAATCACACACCATTACCAAAATTTCTTATGATTTCGGCTATCCCGAGATAAATCCCACCCGTTAGTAACGATATAACAATCAAACCAGAAGAAGTGAACTTCCCAGTCATCGCATCAACGGTCCAAGTCAGTTGCTTAGCCACTATAGGCGCACCCCATGACAACAATGCAAAAACGATAGCGGCAACGAGTATAGCCGGCTTGATCTTATTGAGGTCCATTGCTGGAACTTTCCCCCCTAACATAGTAGCTTGGGGAGCTACTACTGCTGGGGGAGGTGGCGGTAGACGACGCCTTTTCCTCTCCTGGGGCGGGGGGTTGAAAAACATGGGGTCGGGTAGTAGAGAATTTACAACGGGTCCTTGGGCCATGTCCATACTGGGTCCAGAAGAGAACTCGCCTATCGGGGCAGACTGTGGCATCGTTCCAGGATACGTAGAGCTCTTGGCGTGAAGCAACTCCATAAGATTATCAGGTTCTGGCTGTTGCATCTGCATCTGTTGCGGCATCTGCTGCTGCATCATTTGTTGGGGCATCTGCTGCGGCATCTGTTGCTGTGTTGGCCGGGGCATCTGCTGCTGCATCTGGATAGCAGCGGGCATCGGCATACTTTGACCAGACGTCATTTGTTTGATATCTAAATTTTTGATGAGATCCTGGTACGACGAAGGCGTCGCCTGCTGGGAATTTTTGTCATTCATATTTGAAATCATGGGAGGAGGTAGGTCGGAGACCAGAGTCGCATTAAGCATAGAATCATCTCCTGATGTTGCCATCGTATATTATTATATATATAATTAAAAATATGATTTTACACGCAAAAAAATATATGCTTATGGTATCCGATATAATGATTCCCGTGAAAGTTCAGCTGGTGCTGTTTACCATCCTCGTCACCCTCATCGTGAGCGCACCGGCGACATACGATGTAACTAACATGCTCATCGGAAAGCCCCTCAACATGCCGTTCGTTACCATTCTGACGAAGAAGCCCACGTCTACCGGCATTCTAGTCCACGCTCTCGTGGCAGGTCTGCTCATGTACATTTACCTCCTCACGTTCAAAGTTTAATTGAACAACGAAATCACAGTTTGTCGATACGAGGATATACCCATATCGACAAAAATTTATTAAAATAGTCTTGGTAGTCTATAGTTTACATACAATGGCGCCAATCATTGTCGCAGTCGACGGCCTCATAGGCTCTGGCAAGACGACCCTTCTCAATAACCTAAAAAAACAAGGGTTTGCGGTCATCACAGAACAATGCCACGCGTGGAAGTTTCTCAAGAAATTCTACGAAAATCCTAAAAAGTATTCGCTGGCTTTCCAGGTTGAGGTTCTCCTGTCGTTCAACGAATATAAGTTCCCAGATGATGCGGACATTGTCTTCGTCGAACGGTGTCCTCAAGTGAATCGTTCAGTCTTTGGAAAATTGCTGGTATCAGACGGAAACCTATCAGACGAAGAGATGTCAACATATGTAGATATATATGACAATCTTAATATTTGGAAGCCGGACCATTATATTTTTCTAGATTGCCCGATCGAGGTCACGATGGCCAGGATGAAGAAACGCGGGGAAGAGAACAATATCACACGTGATTATATGAAAAGACTCCTTTACTTTTACGAAGTTTTCAACAAGTATGCCAATTCACATGTCATAGACTCCACGGTATCTGAAGAAACCGTTATGTACGATGTCCTAAAACTCGTGAAGTCGATCATTTCTTAACACCCACCTTGGTGTTCTTGAAATTGTTCTTCTTGGTGTTGTTCACTTTCTTGACGTTATTTACCTTCTTGGTGTTATTGGGCTTGGCGTTGTTGTTATTGTTATTCGAGTTGTTGTTATTGTAATAACCATTGTTGTTGTCGTTATTTGTATAATCCCCCCACTCGTTCCAATTCCACTCATTCCCCCAATTGTTGTTATTTCCCCAATTATTATTATTATTCCAGTTATTGTTATTGTTGTTTCTGTTGTATTTAGGCGTGTTGTTCACCTTGGTCTTTGATGCACTGACGCCCATTTGTAATAGAAAATATTATTATTTAAGCAGTTCCTTGTAATAGAACAAATCTACCAGCTTACGAATAGATTGTTTATCCATATACGTCACGGCCACGTCCAACCTGATATTTTCAACTTCATTTTCTATCACGCCTGTCAGGAAATAAAACACAGTTCCCGTCACATTGGCAAATCTAGAAAGGTAATTCTTTCCAATTTCTACCATATGACCACCATCTACGGGAACCAGCTGGCTGAGGTCTACATCGGGGTTGGCAAGTTGGTATAACATGAGATTCATGCTATCTAGGAGGACTTCGTTTTGCTTGCCGTTTTTCGTAAGGATGACCTTGATTTCTTCCACCGCCTGACATTTCCTTACATCTAAGTTGGGAGAAGACGCGTTCGCTTCGGTATATTTTCGCAAGTTTTTAAAAGAGGCACTTTCAGGGACAAAGGTCTTAAATGTCGTAGACGTGGAGAACAAGAACAGGGCACCTGCGACGACAGCGGCTCCGTATACGATGTCCATTTTACGTACCATACTATTTTAGTATAAGTTATTATTCGTATCGACAAACTGCGTTTATATACATGTATGTCACAGAGGATACAAGCTACGGATATCTTCGTAAAACCTCTTCGTGTCCTTTTCTTCCACTATTTCCATCGCGTGTTTGATTTTGATGGCTTTGTGGATCTCCTGGGGGGTGGGAACGTATGGCTCCTTGCGAGGAATGAAAAACAGCGTCAGTGTCAGTGCTATGAACAACACGAGAAACCACACGAGTAGCATTATATGTAATTATTACATATTTTAAATATTATGTAAATATAATGATAGCGGACATTATCAAACAAATCAAAGCGATTGGAAACCAGGACGAAGTGAAATCTGCTATTAACGAGGTCATAGAACCATGTATGAAATATGCCAATCAGAAGATAGAGGCGGTGGTCTTTTTTTTTCAAGTAATCGCTGTTTTGATTATATGTCAAATCTTAGCAACTCTATTCCTAATAATTAACGAGATACGGCGCAATAATTAACTTAATCATATTACACTCATTGACAACAATGGATAAACTTTTGTCAATCCGTGAAAAAAAGGTCGTCCAAGTTAGATTACCATTGGCGATAGAAACCGAACCTAAAACTTCCTACGATAATGCTTCTTATTGCCCCATGGTCGAAGAATTCCGCACGTGGTTGAACGACGGAGTTGCAGACTCTGGGTTCGTTTCTGGGGGGACAGGCTCCGGAATAACCACGTTGTTAAAGTCGGTTCTCAAGGAATCTGACATCGACCCACATCACGTCGATCACATGGCCAAGAACTTCACAGAATTGCTCGAAGACTCCACCAAGATCACGAGGTCGGTTCAAGGTAAAAAGATCGTCGTGGTTATAGACGGGATAGACTCGTCCGCGGTCGGGAAGCGTATTCTCGGAATAATATCAGAACACGTAAATTCCAGTGGCAAACATAAGGTCGTATGCGTTGGGCATCGCGAGAAAAAGTCAACGTCCAATGAGTTTGCGAAAAAGTGGGCCATATTCGACATCCCTACCCCGAGCGACGATGTAATATTCGAAAAACTCAAAAATATTAGCCAAGGTAGAGTATCGGATGTCGTGGTTGCCAAGATTGTAAAGCAAACCCCCTCTGGCGACATTCGGTCGTGTATAAACTCTCTCGAAATGCAAATTTTGAACCCGTCCGAGAAGATTGACTCCGTGGACACGTTTGTTGATGGTATGGATGGCATAGAGTATATTTTCCAAAACGACGAAAATAGTTTCGAAAAGTTGTTCAAGATTTTTGAGCAAGAACCATGGATGATCAAAAACGGCGCATTTGAAAATTATCTGAAATTCTTCACATCCATCGACGTGGTCGCTCGCATAGCAGAATCGTTGTCGATCTCCGACAGCTTGTTCGACTATCCAGACACGGAAATGACGTATCCAGAATGTGCATTCACGGTGGGAGACATCAAACTGGCAACGAAGACCAAAAAGGCGGCGATAACAAAATTCGGGACAATGTGGTCGAAGACGAACTATCAAAAAATCAATGCCAAAAAACACAAGAACATAGCAGAAAAAATGAGGGAAAAGGGTAGCTTAGATATGCCCTCTATAGATCTAGATTACCTGAGGAATATAGTTAGAAACGACTACACAGAAAATATAATAGACGAACCAGAATTTTTGCAACTTTTTAGAACAGGATTCCGTAGTTATACTCACAACAAGAAGTTATTCATACCAAAGAATGTAAAAGAGTAGTTTAAAAAATCTTTGTAATCATAAGACTACCCTCGATGGATAACACCGAGAAGCTCAAACTCGTGGTGTCTAGAATAATCGAAGCATACTCGTTGCGAGAATTACTGAGTAAGGATAAGTTGGACGAAACCTTGGTAGAATTGCCGCACATCTTAGAAGCGCTGAAGGAGTCGGTCGCAATAAATACCAACCGGTTCGACCAAAGCTATGTCGACCCAATTGCTCTTTCGAGATTGCCTCAGTTGAATCAGTTGCTCGCACAAGGAAACCAGGAAGAACTATCCAACATTGCAAATACCGCGATATTCATCATGGAAAAAGAAATATTCAATATCACCAAGAAAATTTTGGAAGGATGAACATATCGTCAAATCGTATGATTTAATAAAAATCAACAAATGTATTTAAAGATGCCATATAAGGATCTCGTCAAACGACAAGAATACTACGAAAATAATAAAGAAAGGATAATAAAAATACAGAAGGAACGATATGAAAAAAATAAAGAAAAAATAAACGAAATCACGAAAAAACGAGTCGAAGACCGCAAACAAAATGCACGTGATTCTATAACATCCGGTGAAATTATCAATCAACACAAATGGGATATGTGGTGTAATCAAATTAAAAGAAGTGCTAGTAGTAAACATCCGTATTCCGAAGACTTTACAAATGATGCCATGTTTGAAATGATGTGTCAAGGATGTTTTTATTGCGGAGACATCGCTACTGGTATTGACAGAATAGACTCTACTCTTAGCCATACACCTGAGAATTGTGTTGGCAGTTGCAAAGGATGTAACTATTCAAAGGGTTCTGCCGACTCTGCAACATTCATCAGGAAAGCGTATTATCGCGCTCGTAAAAGATATTATGACGATGATACCAATATTTGGTTCGTTCACAAGAATAAACCAACATGGTCTGGATACAAGATACATGCAGAGAAGAAAGAAGTACCATTCGATCTATCGAAGAAAGACTTTGATGTGTTGATCAAAGGTGATTGTGCATATTGTCATCGAAGTCCTGAAACGTGGTTCGGAATCGATCGTATGATTCCTACATTGGGATACGTTCTCGAAAATGTTGTATCATGTTGCTGTGATTGCAACACTGATAAATTCGAGGGCGATGTTGATACTATGATTGCTCGAAACGAACGAATTGCAGTTCGTGTCGACATTGGCGAACTCGTAATTGAAAACAGTGAGAAAGTGATCCTTCACAGGGGAAAAAACAAGACGTCCAGAAAAGTGTGTGCATATGGTGATGTGTATGCGAGCAAGACAGGAGCATCGAGGGCACTTTTAAAGAGTAATAGATACATTGGTATATGTATCGAAAATGACACCAATATAGATGATATATTTGAAATTACAGACGAATTTTACGAAGAATACAACGGTTCTGATTTGTACATTACGAAAAATATGTTTATCGCTTTTGATCATTTTTATACAAATATCATGTAAATACATTGATCGTTAATTAGTTTGTCGATACGAAGAGTTTCAAATCGACAAGCTACAATACGTATATTTTTAATGCCATGTGCAATTAGTGTTGGGAACGGACCCACGACATTTCATACCCTTGTTACCACCCCAGCCAGGAGTCCAATTGGAACCATAGTTAGGTACCGCTGGGGCAGGTTTCTTCGCGTAATCCCAGCTACATCCTGTATTATCGGGATTCTTGCATTGCATACCGGCATGAGGACCCCATCCCCAGAACGGCCCTTTGGCAGCTGGTTTAGGCGCTGGTTTCGGTGCCTGTTTGTTCTCTACTAACTTTCCTCCGCTCCATTTTGTCTCACATCCCGTATTATTGGGGTTACTGCACAGAAGTCCTTCGTTTTTCCCCCAGCCCCAGTAGGAGTATTTCTTTAGTATGGGTTTTTTCTTGGTATCAACCAGCTTCCCCCCGACCCATTTTGTCTCACATCCCGTGTTGTTAGAATTTTTGCAACGAAGTCCTTGGTTAGCCCCCCAACCCCAGTATCTGTACTCGCGATTTACAACCTTCCCTTCGTCGATGCACATACCCTTCTTGGAACCGGACGTTATGAGAGTCGTCCCCTTGGGGCAGGAAGCGGCCTCTTTTTTACGATAGATAGATCCAACGTTTTTTCTATTGCTCTCGATGTTCTCCCTTGCTTCGTTCTTTATGCACTGTCCCTTGCGACTGCCGGCAGTGATTTCAGTGGTTCCGCTCGGGCATCTTCCATTCGATTTCCCAACGAATTTACTTCCAGTGTTTCCAGATCTCGAGGGACTAGACCCCCTGGAAGACGAAGGTCTGCCAGCAAACTCCTTTTTGATGCAGACCCCCTTCCTCGAACCAGCGGTGATTTCTACAGTGCCCGATGGACATCTGCCATCGACCTTAGAAATGAACTTGCTTCCAGAAGAACCGGACGACCGCGAAGGGCTGGACGACCTTCCGGAACCCGATGGTTTCCCCGCGTACTCCCATTTGATGCACATCCCTTTCCTCGACCCGGCAGTTATCTCCGAGAACCCGTTTGGACATTGTCCGTTCACTTTCGAACTGAACTTGCTCCCAGACATCCGCGAAGGTCCAGACGGAGTACCC
>SXGQ01226753.1_pt1 | contig 12172 bp, 9 predicted proteins | sample 3178371 | NCBI WGS metagenome assembly SXGQ01 (sample SAMN11356859, study PRJNA531348) | freshwater metagenome | isolation source: freshwater sample F1-20 | place: China: Fuxian Lake, Yuxi | collected 2017-12-25 | reverse complement strand
GGTACGACGTCGGAGTGCGGCAGAACATTGAACGGTCCGTCCCGCTTGTCGCGCAGGGGCGTGATCTGCTACCCGTCGAATTGCTCGGCGTCGAGCGGCATCGTGATGCCGGTGGGGGCGATGCGCAGCGTCTTGGCCGATGCCGGTCCGACCGGTTCGCGCGAGGCGCCCGGTGGCCGCATCTTTCGGTGTCCGGTCCAGCCTCACGCCCCGATCCGAGATTGCGCATGCTTCGTCACGCCGTTCGTCCTCTCGCTGTGGGTTCCGCCGTGATGATTGCGTGCACGGCGCTCGCCATGTCGGCCATCGCCGTGTCTGCGCCGCTTCGCGCACAGACGCGTCCGCTGGCACCGATCGATCTGTTCGCGCTGCAGTACGTCGGTGATCCGCAGATCAGCCCCGACGGACAGTGGATCGCGTACGTGCGCAAGTGGAGCGACATCACGACCGATCGCCGGTACAGCAACATCTCGCTGGTGCGCGCCGACGGGACGCAGGGGCGCCCACTCACGTCGGGCGCGTTCACCGAAACATCGCCGCGGTGGTCGCCCGACGGTTCGCGTCTGCTGTACGTGTCGAATCGCAGCGGGAAGCCACAACTGTACGTGCACACGATGGCGAGCCGTACCGATGTGGCCCTCACGAACGGCGATCGCGCCCCCAGCGCCCCGGCGTGGCGTGCCGACGGTCGGCAGGTGGCGTTTCTGGCGCTCGTGCCTACCGCGCCGCTCGTGATCGGTCAGCCCCTCGCCTCGCCGGCGGGGGCCACGTGGGCGGCGCCGCCCAAGGTGACTGACCGCCTCACCTTCCGCTACGACGGGCTGGGTGAGCTGCCGCGTGCGTTCATGCACGCCTTCGTGGTATCGGCGACCGGAGGCGCGGTACGGCAGCTGACGCGGGGTGACTTCGATCATGGCGGCACGAATTACGCGCCGGGGTCACTGGCGTGGACGCCGGACGGCCGCGAACTCGTGCTGCCGGCGCGGCGGGACACCAACCCCGAGCTGCATCAGCGCGAAACGGAGCTGTACGCCGTGTCCGTTGCCGATGGGGCGCTGCGGCGTCTGACCAGGCGGTACGGGCCCGATGCGTTGCCTGCGGTGTCGCCCGACGGGCAGTGGATTGCGTACACCGGGTTCGACGACACCGGGGCGAGCTTCACCAATACGCAGCTGTATGTCATGCGGCGCGACGGGAGTGGGAGGCGCTCACTGACGGCGAACGCCGACCGCAACGTGGACGCGCCGGTGTGGGCGGCCGATGGACAGTCGCTGTACGTGCGCTGTGATGTGGAGGGGAACACGCGCGTCCTGCGTGTGACGCTCGACGGGAGCATCACGGAAGTCGCGCGCGATCTGGGTGAAGGGAACAGCGCCTACAGCGGTGGCAGCTTCAGTGTGTCGCGCAGCGGCGTGGTGGCCTTCTCGCGCAGCACCCCGCAGGAACCGAGCGATGTGGCGGTCGCCGCCCCCGGCACGCCGGCGCGGGTCGTGACGGCGCTCAACGCCGCGTTGCTGAAGGAGCGGAAGCTCGGGGCCGTCGAGGAGCTGTGGTACCCCTCGTCGAAGGACGGCCTGAAAATCCAGGGGTGGCTGATCACGCCGCCGGGGTTCGACCCGACGCGCAAGTATCCGCTCATCCTGGAAATTCACGGCGGGCCGTTCGCGAATTACGGCAGCCGCTTCGACGAGGAGAAGCAGCTGATGGCGGCGGCCGGGTATCTCGTGCTGTACGTGAACCCGCGCGGCAGCACGAGCTACGGCGAATCATTCGCCATGCGCATTCATCACACGTATCCGGGTGATGACCGGTTCGATCTCGAGGCGGGAGTAGACGCCATCATCGCGCGCGGCATCGTGGACACCACCAACCTGTTCGTCACCGGCGGCAGCGGTGGTGGGGTGCTCACGGCGTGGCTCATCGGGCACACCACGCGCTACCGTGCGGCGGCAGCGTTCTATCCGGTGATCAACTGGGAGTCGTTCAACCTCACCGCGGACATCGCGCCCAACACCTCGCGCACGTGGTTCCCGGGCATGCCCTGGGACCACATGGCGAACTACGACCAGCGGTCGCTGCTGTCGGTGGTGAAGCAGGTGAAGACGCCGACGCTGATCATGACGGGCGAGGAGGACTACCGCACGCCCATGTCGGAGTCGGAGCAGTACTACAAGGCGCTCAAGATGCTCGGCGTGGAGAGCGTACTGGTGCGCGTGCCGGAGGAGTCGCACGGCATCCGCAAGCGGCCGAGTCACGAGGCGTCGAAGGTGACGACGGCGCTGGGGTGGTTTGCGCGGTACCGGTATACTCCGTGAGTCTGCCGAACGCGTACCCGCCTCGCCGCTCCTCTCTCCGCACCGTGTTCCGCTGCCGACCTCGTCAATTCCTGCTCGCAAGCAGCGCGCTGTTGTTCGCCGTGACTGCGACGCCCGCCCATGCCCGGCAGGCCACCGCCATCGACGGCCCGCCGGCGCCGGTGGCCCCCGCCGTCATCACCCGCGCCAGTTCGGGGAAGGCCACGGTACGCGCCATCAAGCTCACCGCCCCGCTCACGCTGGACGGGGTGCTCGACGAGCCGGTCTACGCGAAGGAGGCGCCGTTCGGCGGGCTCATCCAGGTGGCGCCCGACGCCGGCGCTCCGGCCACCGAGCGCAGCGATCTCTGGATCAGCTACGACGACCGCAACATCTACCTCTCCTGCCGCTGCTACGACTCGGCGCCGCCGGAGAAGTGGATCGCCAACGAACTGCGCCGCGATACGGGCGGCCTCCGCAACAACGACCACGTGGGCGTGCTCTTCGACACGTTCTACGATCGCCGCAGCGGCTTCGCCTTCTACACCAACCCCCTCGGCGCGCGCGCCGACTACAGCATCGTGGACGAAGGGCAGTCGAACACCGATTGGAACCCGGTGTGGACGTCGAAGACGGGGCGATTCGATGGGGGCTGGACGGTGGAGATGGCGATTCCGTTCAAGTCGCTGCGCTACCGCGCCGGCAAGGATCAGCTGTGGGGCGTGCAGATCCGGCGGTCGGTGCGTCACAAGAACGAGTGGGATTATCTCACGCCAGTGCCGCGCATTCTCGCGGGGCCCATGGCGCTCAATCGCGTGAGCGCGGGCGGCACGCTGGTGGGGCTCGATCTGCCGGAGACGGGGAAGAACATCGAGTTCAAGCCGTTCGCCATCGAGCGCAGCACGACCGACCGCGTGCGCACGCCGCAGATCGTCAACAGCATCCGCGGCGACGTGGGCGGCGACATCAAGTACGCCGTCACGCCCAACCTCACCGCCGACCTGACGGTACACACCGACTTCGCGCAGGTGGAGGCCGACGAGCAGCAGGTGAACCTCACGCGCTTCAGTCTCTTCTTTCCCGAGAAGCGCGACTTCTTTCTCGAGGGGCGCGGCATCTTCGATTTCGCGCGCGGCGGCAGCACGGGCGGCGGCGGGGCGAACAGTGCCAGCGACACGCCGCAGCTGTTCTACACGCGACGCATCGGGCTCGACAACGGTGGCGTGGTACCGATCAACATGGGCGGGCGCCTGACCGGCAAGGTGGGGAAGTTCGCCGTGGGGCTCATGAACATCGGCACGGCGGGCGATGCGGCGTTCAAGGCCTCGCCGACCAACTTCACGGTGATGCGGGTGAAGCGTGACGTGCTGCAGCGCAGCTCGATCGGCGCGATGTACACCAACCGGTCGGTCGGCACGTCGGGCACGGGATCGAACGCCGTGTACGGGGTAGACGGGGCCTTTCTGCTTACGCAGGCGTTGAACGCCGGAGTGTACTGGGCACAGAGCCAGACCACCGGTGTGGTGGGCAACACCCAGAGCTACCAGGGGCGCATCGACTACGCTGTCGACCGGTACGGCGCCAAGGCAGAATTCCTGTCGGTGGGGCGCAACTTCGATCCGCAGGTGGGCTTCCGGCGCCGCTCCGACATCAGTCGTTCGTTCGGTGAGCTGCGCTTCTCCCCGCGCCCCACGAGTCAGGCGGTGGTGCGCAAATTCACCGGCACGGCGTCGGGCGAGTACGTGGAGAACGGGCAGGGGCTCGTGGAAACGCGCATCTGGCGCGGCCACTTCGATACGGAGTTCGCCAGCAGCGACGTGGTGGGCTTCGATGTGACGCGCAACTACGAGTATCTGCGGCAGCCGTTCACGCCGTCGGGCGCGCCGTCGCCCATCGCGAAGGGCGGCTACGGATTCTCCGATGTGTCGCTGTCGTATTCGTTCGGTGCGCAGCGCCGCGCGTCGGGGACGGTGAAGGTGCAGGCCGGCGAGTTCTACGATGGCACGATCCGCAGCATCACGATCGGGCCGGGCAGTACGATGGCTCCGGCCCGCATCGCGGTCTTCAAGCGGCTCGCCGTGGAGCCCACGTTCTCGGTGACGCGCATCGAACGTCCGACGACGGCGTTCACGACGCACCTGGCGCGGGCGCGCGTGGACTACGGCTTCACGCCGCTGATGTTCGCGAGCGGGCTGGTACAGTACAACTCGGCCGACCGCGCGTTCAGCACCAACGTGCGCTTCCGCTGGGAGTACGCGCCGGGGAGCGAGCTGTTCCTGGTGTACACCGACGAGCGGGACGTGCGGGACGACCGTTATGCCACGCCCACCACGGTGCGCGGGCTCAAGAACCGCGCACTGGTGGTGAAGATCAGCCGGCTCTTCCGGTACTGAGCGACGGGAGCGCATTATTGGGGCTGTCCGGGCTCGTTCGGATGCCCCTCCACCGCTGCTCCTCCCTGCTCGCTCCAGTGCGTCTGCTCTGCCCTTCGCGCCGCCCTCGCGCGGTCCTTGCCGCCGCGTTCTTCCCGTGGCTGTTCGCCTGCCAGCGCGATACCGCCACCGGTCCCGGAGGAACGCCCGTCACGCCGCCCGCCGCGCCCGCGTCGGTGGAGCGGCAGGTGAACGCCACCACCACCGACAATGCCATCGTGCCGGATTCGACACGCCCACGCTCGACCGGGTGGAGGTGTTCGATGTGATGACCGGCACGTGGAGTGCCGGGCCGCCCATGCTCAAGGCGCGTGGTGGCGTGAACGCCATCGCCGCACTCGGGCTCATTCATGTGTTTGGTGGCGAGGGCAACCCGCAGGCCGCGAACGGCGTGTTCCCCGACCACGACGTGTTCGATCCGGCGCGTGGCGTCTGGACTCACCTCCCCGACATGCCGACGCCGGTGCATGGTGTAACCGGGGCGGCGTTCATCAACGGCCTGATACATCTGCCCGGCGGCGGCATCTCCAGCGGCGGCAGCAGCGGCAGTACCATTCACCAGACGTACCGGCCGGCGTCTTCCTATCCGTAGCAGCCGGTGTGCTGCGTGCCGGCTTCCTGTCGCGCGCGAAGAGTCGCACCGATCGCCGCTCACCCCCGGAATGCGTTCGAGGTTCTGTCGATCCCGGGTGCTTCGTTCCCGCCTTGCCCGCGCCAACGCTCACCTTCGCGCCGACGGGGGTTACGGCGTAGCGATTCCCGCCACGACTGTGAGCAGGGCGTCGGCGATCCCGACGGCGGGGCCGGGATTCTCGTTGACCAGCACCACGAGGCTGGCCCGCTTCGCGGGATCGTGCAGCCCGACGGAGCTGAAGCCCCGGATCTCGCCGGTGTGCGACCAGATGGGGCGGCCGGCGAGGACGCGGCGCACGACGCCGAGGCCGTAGTTCTCGGGGCCGGCGGGCGTCATCATGGCGGCAAGCGAGGTCGCGTTCACCACGCGGCCGGTCATGAGCGCCTGCCACCAGCGCGCGAGGTCGCCCGCAGTGGCGAAGTAGGCCCCGGCCATCCACGCGGCGCTGTAGGTGGAGGTGCGCGTGGACATCACATTGAAGGTCCCGCCGACCCATCCGGCCGCGAGTGGTCCGGTGGGGGGCTCGGCCTGATCGAGGAACATCGAGGAGAGCGCCAGCGGCGTGAGCAGTTCGGCGCGCACCCCCTCGTGCGCCGGCCGCTTCATCACCGCTTCGGCCACCAGGCCGGCCAGCTGGTAATTGGAGTTGGAGTAGCTCCACCCTGTGCCACGCGGAAGGAGCGGGGGCCGGAGGAGGGACAGTGCCCGCTGCGGCGTCCACTTGGCCGACACGTTGGCCAAGATGGAATCGCGATAGCCCGGAAAATCGGTGAGGTCGAAGACGCCGCTGGTGTGATTCAGGAGCTGCCGCACGGTAATGGCCGGGTCCACGTGCGCGATGGGTGGCAGCCAGCGGCTGAGGGGATCGTCGAGCGACAGGCGCCCCTGCTCGGCGAGCCGCACGAGCAGCGCGGCGGTGATGTTCTTGGAGATGCTGCCGATCCCCAGCCGCATGGCGGGGTCCATGGGGACGCCCGGTTCCGAGAGTCCCGCGGTCCCGCGCCATTCCCGCCCGTCGGCCAGCACGACGGCTGCCGAGGCCCCGCGCACCGGCGCGGTGCGGACGGCGCTGTCGAGGGCGCGCTGCAATCGGGCGGTCCACGCCGTGTCGATGGCCGTGGTCACGGGGCCACTCGCTGGTGGCGTGGCCGCGAGCGGGCGCTCGGGGGCGCACGCGGTGGCGCCACCGATGGCGGCGGCAATCACGCTGACGGCAGCGAGGAGACGAGGCCATGAACTGCGCATGTTTTCCAATAGACGCCGCTGCGTGCGGAATGTGAAGCGCCGCTGGCCTTTTGGCTCCCGCTCGCCCATATCCCGCGGGTGACCCCCGGTGCTTCGCCTTCCCACGCTTCACCGTTGCATACCCCCGGCACGGCCCGCGCTGCCGCGTGGGCCGCGGCGGCGGCGAGCGTGCTGTTCGGTGCCTCCGTGGTGGCCACGCGGTACGTCGTGCCGCAGACGACGCCCGGAGTGCTGGCGTTCCTGCGATACCTGCTCGCCACGGCGAGTCTGTTGCTCGTGCTGGGGCGCCGGGCCTTCCCGCTGATGCCGCGCCGCGATCGGGTGCAGGTGGTACTGCTCGGCGTGCTGTTCTTCGGGGTGTTTCCGTGGAGCTTCAGCGCGTCGCTCACGCATCTGCCAGCGGCGCAGGTGGCACTCATCGTGGCCACCAACCCACTCGTGACTCTCGCGCTGTCGGTGTGGCGCGGCATCGAACCGCTGCGGACGCGCGCGGTGATGGGGCAGCTGCTGGCGTTCGCCGGGCTCGCCGTGGCCCTCGTGCCGTCGGGTGCCGTGCTGGCGGCCGATGCCTCCCCGCCGCTGATCGGCTACGTGGAGATCGGCATCACGGTGTTGACCGGTGCCACGTACAACGTGTGGTCGCGGCCTCTGCTCGCGCGCTACGACGCGGTCGCCATCTCGGCGCAGTCGATGCTGGCGGGCGCCGTGTCGCTCGCGCCGCTGGCGTTCGCGCAGGGACTCACCGGTCGGCTGCCGATGATTACCGGGCTTGGTTGGCTGACGGTGGTGTTCCTCGGCGTGTGCGGCGGCGCCATGGCCTTCGGGCTCTGGATCTGGGCGTTGCGGCACTCCACGCCGTCGCGCGTGGCGGTGTTTCTCGCGCTCAACCCCATCACGGCGATCGCGCTGGGGGTGCTGCTGCTCGGCGAGCCGGTCACGGCACGGCATGTGATCGCGCTGGGACTGGTGTTTGCGGGGATCCAGCTGGCGTCTACGCGGTAAGGCGCGCCGGCAGGTTGCCGCGGCGGCGACGGCGCCCGTCCCGTACGGCGCCGCGGGTGCAGGCTACTAGATTGCACGCGTGATCACTACTTCGAACGTTCTGCGCACCCTCCGCGGTGTCGGCGGCCTCGCGGCCGTGCTGTCGATCAGTGGCCTCGCGACGGGTCTGCTGGGCGCACAGCAACCGGCGTCGCCGACCGCGGCGGTGGCCGCGGCCCACGCGCCGCTCCGCATTCTCTGGATCGGCAACAGCTACACGTACGTAAACGATTTGCCGCGCACACTCACGCTGCTGTCGCTGGCGGCGGGCGAGAATCGCGTGCCGGCCATCACGACCGTCCTGCGCGGTGGCCAGTTTCTGCGCGGGCACATGGCGCGCAAGGACATGGCGGCGCTGATGGCGAAGGGGTGGGACTACGTGGTGCTGCAGGATCAGAGTCTCGCACCCCTTCAGCAGCCCGATACGGTGCTCCATTACGGCATGCAGCTCGGTACGATGGCGAAGCAGGCCGGTGCCAAGGTGCTGCTGTATGTCACATGGCCGCGTCGTGACACGCCGCAGACGGCGGGTACGATCGTTTCCGTGTACACCAGGCTGGCGCAGTCGCTCGGCGCCACCCTCGTCCCGGTGGGGCCCGCGTGGATGGCGATGCGCGATGAATCCCCCGCGACCGATCTGTACATCGAGGACGGCAGTCATCCCTCGCCGATCGGTACGTATCTCGCGGCGAGCGTGTTTTACGGCGTGCTGTACGGCAGGTCGCCGGTGGGACTGGTGCCGCAGGCGTTCTCCGTGCGTGGCAACCGCTACGTCGCCGATACGCTGCCCATGGCGGTGATGCCACTGACGCTGTCGCCATCGGACGTCGCCGCTGCGCAGCGCGCGGCCGAGCGCGCGCTCAAGTCCCCGCCCCGCTAACGGCGCCACCGTGCGCGTCGCCATCGTGGGTGGGCCCGGCATCGGGAAGAGCACCCTCGTGCGTCAGCTGGGCGATCTGTATCGCAACGGATCGTACGGCGAGGGTGAGCAGGGCGTGTGGGACCCGCAGGTGCTCGCGGATATCGAAGCGGGGCACAATCCCGTGGGGGTGACGGCGTACTTCGCGCGGCTGTACGACGCGAACTACCGCCACGCGGCGACGCACGACGAGCCGGGAGCCGTGGTGCTCATCGAGGGGGCGCAGATCACGCTCGAAGCGCACATCGCCGAGTATCCACCGGAGACCCATGCCGCCCTGCGTGGTGTGGTGACGATGGGTGCCGACTGGTCGCCCGATTGTACCATCGTGCTGACCTCGGGGACCGACACGATCGAGAAGCACATCCGCATGCGTCGTCGCCCACACGAGGAGGTGGAGCGCATGGTGGCTCGCTTCCGGCTCATCGATGCGGAGTTCCGCCAGCTCGCGCCGCGGTATCCCGGCGCCGTCGTGGTGGAGCGAGACGGCATGGAATTCCACACGCGCGAGGGGTTGCTGGCGGTGGCGCAGGCAGCGGGGTTGCCGCCGTTTCCCGAAATCGCCTACGAACAGCTTGACTGAACGGGCGTGCACCCGATCGGTCGCACCATCGACGCGATCACTTTTGCAGAGACGTGTGCTTCCAGACGAGTCGCGCGCCGGTGGCAGGATCGAGCCCCGGCACGAGGGTGCTCTCGAGGGCCGGCGTGCTCACGGTGACCGCGCGTCCGAGTTCGGCGTGGAACCGGGCGGTGGCGAGATCGGTCACGGCGGGGATGTCGCGCACGCTGCTGTAGATGCGCAGCGGCCCGTTGGGCGCGAGGTTGAGCTGCGTCCAAGTGGCCGAGCGATCGACGATGAGCGTGGGTGCTGCCGAGGGGGCGCCGCTGCCACTCGCGGGCGCGGCATAGCCCATGTCGCCACCGCTCACAAAGCTGCGTGCCTTGGTGGCACGCGGAATCACCCACGCTTCGGCGGCGCCGTTTGCGCCGGACACGGGGACCACGTTGAAGGGGCGGGCGCGCTTCTTCCACGCGGGTGACACCAGCGCGGAGATCTCGCGCGCGAGTCGCGCGGCGCGCCGGATGCCCGCCGTGTCCACCGGTTCGGTGTATCTGGGGCGGGCGCCGTCGAGCCGCACCATCTGCAGGCGGCGGAGGCCGGTGAACGCGCTGTCGACATCATAGACGCCGCCCACCGGCACGCCGTCGGTGGTGCGCTGGCAGACAATGGCGCGCGGGGCGCGGGCAGCCGGGCCGAACACGCCTTCGGCACGCAAGCGCGCCACGGTGGGGGTGCACTGCAGCCAGAAGCTGATGGCGCGCGCCCGTGCGTCGTCGGCGACGAAGGCGTCACGCAGCGCGGCCGGGAGTCCGTTTTCCGTAGTCGCCGGCGTGGTGTCGGCGGGCGCCATGCGCACCGGCTGCGCGTCGGGTGCGGGGGCCGGCGTCCCGGTACTGCAGGCCGCGAGCCCGGCGCTCAAGCCGATGACAGCGAAGAAACGACGTGACGACATGACGGGACCCGGAGGAAAAGGGAGCGAGGGCGGCATCAGGAGGGCACGCGAACGCGGCCGCCATCCTTGCAACGAAGGGCCAGCGCCTCGGTGGTGGCGTTGCGCATGGCCTCGTACGCCGCGTTGATCTCCGCAATATTGCCACCCGACCTCAATCCGCGCGCGATCAGCTGCGCCGAAAGAGCGAGCATCGTATCGGCTTGCTGCACGTCGGTGCAGGCATTCGTGCGGAAGGCGTCCACCAAATGGGAGCGCGCCACCTGCAGGGATGCGGCGGCCACGGTGGCGCGCGAGTCCTCCCGCGAGTCGACACTATCGGCGAGCAACAGCAGCTGCAGGGCGAGGCGCTGTCGGGCCGGCGCGGTGTCGGCCGCCGCGCGCAACTGCTGCAGGCCGCGGGCGAGCACGTAGCTGCGCACCGTTTCCATCTGGTCGTCCGTGCGCGGAGCGTGGCGGAGGACGAGCAGCGCGCTATCGGCGTGATTGTCCTCGAGGTACAGATCAGCGAGTGCGAGATACTGCGTGGTGAGCGACGAGTCGCGCGCGATGGCGAGCCCGGTTTCCCGGATCGCGACGCGACGGTTGCCGGTGCGCCGCGCTTCGCGCGCGGCGAGCAGTCGCAGCTCGGGGACGTCGGGGAACCGGGCCAAGCCGCGCGGTAGCGCCACCGTCTGCTCGGTGCCCATCAACTGGAGGTACTGCAGATACAGCCGCGCGTCGCCGGGGAAGCGCCGCACCGCCCGCACTCCCAGTTCCAGCGCGGCCAGCGTATCGCCGGACTGTCGCAGGGCATCGACGTGCCGCACCATGTACGCGCTGTCGGCGCGGAAGGTGGCGTCTTCGAGTTCGAGGGAATCGCCGAGGCGCGCGGCCCGCGCATGCTGCTGCAGCTGCGAATAGGCCCGGAAGCGGAGTCGGCGCAGTTCGGGCTTGTCCCCGAACCGTTGTTCGAGCGCGCGGGCATCGTCGAGGGCCGTGCGCGGCTGCTGGAGACGCAACAGCGCCTCCACGACCGTCACGCCCAGCGTGAGGCTGTCGTAGTGCTGCGTGTACAGCCGGTTCCACTGGGTCACTGCGTCACGCGAGCGTTTGAGCGCTTCGAGCGACTGGGCGCGCGCGACTTCGGCGAAAGTGTTGGTGCTGTCGAGGGCGAGTACGTCGTCGGACACGCGCAGCAGCGAGTCGGCCCCGGTGGTGCCGTCGCGGAGCGCCGCGATGAGACAGTCCCGTGCGATCACGGCGCGCGGATAGACCCGGATGGCCTGCTCGGCCGACCGCGCCGCCGCGGCGAGGTCGCCTTTCGCGAGGGCATGCTCGCAGCGGCGCAGCCCCGTGAGTTGCGCGCGCGCCTTGAGCACTTCGCCCGCCACCTGCTCCGCGGCGGCGGCGGTGGTGCTCGCGCGCACCTCCGGCAGCGGCTGCTGCATGTTCCACCCGCGAATACGGGCGAGCCGGGCGTATACGACGAACGTCCGCCCCTCGCGCTGCACCCGGCCCAATACGATCTCGTCAGCGCGCAGCTCGCTGGCGGCCAGGCGGGTTTCGACGTCGCTGATCTGCGCGTTGCGCCGGTAGCTCGACTTGATGAGCAGCGCGTTGAGCCGGGCGTTGGATAGGACGGCCACGTCACGCTCCGGGAGCAGCCCTCCCAGCCGGTTGCGCACGCCGTCTGACACCGTGTGGGCGTCTTCGAGCAGCCCGGGGCCACTGTCGGCGCGAAACGGCACCACCAGCATGAGCTGCTGCGTGAATTCCTGTGCGGCGAGGGGGGGAGCGCACCACAGCAGGCCGGTCAAGACCGACGGGAGGAGACGCACGGCGAAAGTCTTCAGCTGCATCAGAGAGAAGTACGGACAGTGGGCCCCGACCGATGACGACCGCGCGCTAAATTGAAGGCATGTCGTCATCACGCCCCGCCACCGTCGAGCTGTACAAGCAGTTCACCTTCGAGGCCGCGCACCGGTTGCCGCACGTGCCGGCCGGGCACAAGTGCGCGCGCCTGCACGGACACTCGTTCGGGGTCGAACTGCGGGTGGCGGGGCCAATCGACCCCGCGCTGGGGTGGGTGATGGACTTCGCGGAGATCAAGG
>SXGQ01050784.1_pt1 | contig 12172 bp, 12 predicted proteins | sample 3178371 | NCBI WGS metagenome assembly SXGQ01 (sample SAMN11356859, study PRJNA531348) | freshwater metagenome | isolation source: freshwater sample F1-20 | place: China: Fuxian Lake, Yuxi | collected 2017-12-25 | reverse complement strand
GTTGCCGTTTCAACCAGCGATTGTCCCGGTGCCTGGCCATCGGCGTAGAGCGGCCGCTTGGCGATGGCGACACCGCTCACCGAGCTGATCCGCCGCAGGTTTTTTGAGGGTGGTAAGACCTCCGCAAAGATCGCCTTGGTGCCTGATTTGCGGATGGCCTCACTGATGGCGGCAAGGCTTGAAGGCCTCAGGGTTCCGCCTGTCGCAAACGTGTCGATCACGGGGAGCTCCCGGATGCCATAGCGGCTGGCGAAGGCCGAGAACGCCCGGTGCTCGCTCACGAGCACCTTATGGGCGGCTGGCACCGTCTGGACCTGCTGGCCACTCCAGGCGCCCAAACGCGTCAGCACGGCCTGCATCGCCTGGCGCCGCCGTTGCAGAACTCCGGCCTGGGCGTTACCGAGCAGGGGCTGAACAGCTTTGGCCGTTTCCTGAACCATGGCACCGGCAAAGGCCGGGTCGTGCCACACATGGGGATCAAACGCCTTGTGCCGGGGAACGGCCCGCTCGCCAACCGCAACCACCGGTGCACTCACGCGCACCCGATTCATGGCCGGTGTCAGGTTGTAGCCGTTGATCAGCACCAGCCCCGCTGCACTGAGGGCCTGCCGATCGGAACCGCGGAGCAACAGGTCATGGGGGTTGGCACCTGGGGGCACCAGGCAGGTCACCCGCGCCTGCTCCTGCAGCAGGGTTCGTGCGACATCGCAGAGCACACCATCCACCGCAACCACCGTTGTTGGCGGCGCAGCGGCAAGCAGCAACCCGAGAAAGCCCCCCGCGCCCATCCCAGCCAAGCAAGTGCCGGGATGATAACGGTTCTCATTCCGAGCTGCAAGGCGGTGGGTTCAGCCGGGGCTGACGGCTTGCCGGGGAGCTCGCCAGAGCACCTGATGCTGAAGCTGGGTCAACCTGGCGCCGGCGTCATAATCAGCGCGAATGATTTGCAGGCGCCCATCCCCGGATAGCCAGCGAACGGCCACAGAAAACGGTTGGTGCTGCGGCAGACGCTCTGGGCAACTCAACACAATCCGATCGGGGAAATAAACCTCCCGATTCGGCGCAGATGGCCAGGTGATCTGGTGAGTCCGCTGCGTCGACCTGGACAGATCCGCGCCCATGGTCTCCGTGACACCGACCCACGCCCCCCTCAGATGCCATGGGGCCACCTGCGCAGTCTGCTCAGACCAGGAGGCACCGGGGTAACCCCGTTGATCTTCTCGAATACTCACGGTGCGGATCAGCTGGCGATCCTTGCCATAAACCACTCCAACGCTGTGGCGGACGGAGCCATCCACCAAAAACAGTTCCATCGGCACCACAGCGTCCGGGGCCAGGGTTGGCACCAGCCAGGCCGCAGCACCATCACGAAAAGCCAGGCCACGCATTACCCGGCTAGCGGGGTGATGGAACCCATCGGCCTTGCTGTGGTCAGCGCGGTTGTACGACCATCGCTCCTCGACAGCACGGCCATCGTCGTAGCGGTAGCGATTGACCTGCTGGATGTGGGACTGGGAGGGATCAGCCTGGAAATCACGCGTGCTGCGGAACGATTCCATCACCGACCCCGTCGGCGTGTAGCGCGTCCAGCGTCCATGCCACTGGCCGAGATGGTGGTTCCAAAAGGCACGCCAATTCCGATCCGCAGGGGTGAGTGCTGGATCAAGGGGAGCTGGCGCGGAAGCTTCACGACGAGCGTCAAGACCAGATTCACTCAACTCCTCCGACAACACTGTTGCCATGGCGTTCCCATCAGCAGGCTCGATTCCACTGACAAGGAGCGCAGCAGCAAGACAAGCCCCCGCACAGGATGCCTGCGGCCCAAGCATGCGCGTGCCGACTCGAATGGCCTCAGGCTAGACGCGTGATCCAGCCCGCGGACCTGAGCCAAGTGGATCAACGACGGCTGGGCCTCTGCAGCAGCGCCAACAACGACAACGCACGCCCCTGTGAAGCCAGCACTGCCAGATTCGGCAGGTGCAGCTAAGCCAAGGCTCGGTTCCGACGTTCAAAGCTGGTGACAACCGAACGCGCGATCCTCTGCTTCGGCGACTCGAACACGTGGGGATACAGACCGCTCAGCGGCGAGCGGCTGCGACGCACAGAACGGTGGCCAGGGATTTTGCAACAGGCGCTGGGCACGGACTGCCACGTGATTGAAGAGGGCCTGAATGGGAGAACAACAGCATTTGACGAGCCCTTTCGAGAGGGTCGCAATGCACGCAAAACCCTGCTTGCTGTTCTGGAGAGTCACGCGCCGCTAGATCTACTCATCGTGATGCTCGGCACCAACGATTTCAAACACCATCTCAACGTATCCGCCCAGGAATCAGCGAGAGGGTTGAGTTGCCTCTTGCAAATTGCCATCAACAGTGGCAGCACCTTCAACCAAAACGCACCAAAGATCCTTGTGATTGCGCCCCCTAAGTTCGGCAACCTCTCGGAGGGCATGGCCCATCATTTCGAGGGATCGCTAGCGCGCTCCGCTGAGCTCCCAATGGTGTACGAAGAGGCCTGCGCTCCTTGGGGCTGCAGCTTTTTTGATTCCAATCCAGTGGTGAGCGTAGGGGAGGATGGGATTCATCTCAATCCGCAGGGCCATCGTGCACTCGCCATGGCTCTTGAACCCATCGTGAGGAGGCTGATCGGTGATCCCTCCTAAGGCCGCGGGCAACCATGGCGTTGTTCGAGCCATCGCAACCAGGTGGTGGCCTCTCAAACGGCAGACCTGGCCGCCCATCGCTGGAGAACACACCCCTTGAGTCAGCTACGCCTAGGGCTTGCTGGGGCAGGGCGCTTTGGCCAACTGCACGCCGCTGTGTTGTCCGCACTGCCGAACGTCACCCTGGGGGCCATCGCCGATCCCTGCACAGAGCGCTGTCAACAGCTGGCGGATCGCCATCAGGTTGCGCATCGCTATGGCTCAACGCAGGAGCTGTTCGACGATGCCGACCTGGATGCGTTCGTGCTGGTAACGCCCGATGAACTGCATAGCGATCAGGGACTGGCGGCCGTTGCCACCGGAAAACCGGTGTTCATCGAAAAACCGCTGGCCTCGTCTTCCCAGCAGGCAATAGTCCTCCAGACAGCCGCCGCCGCCTCAGGCAGCCTGCTGCAGACGGGGCTGATCCTTCGCTACGAGCTGCAGCATGCGCTCCTCAAGGAGGAACTGGCAGCAGGCCACTTTGGTGAGCTGGTGTCGATCCGCGTCAAGCGCAACCTCAGCGCTGCCTGGTTCAGCGCAGTGGCCGATCGGGCCCATACGGTGTTTGAAAGCCTGATCCATGACCTCGACCTGCTGCTGTGGTTCAGCGGCAGTCGGGCCACGCGCGTGATGGCCATGGAACGCCGTTTCGGAACCCATCAGTCCCCCGAAGGTTGTTATGCGCTGATTGAGTTGGCCAACGGTTGTATCGCCATGGCGGAAACCAGTTGGTTTGTACCGACCCAGGCCCCTACCAACGTGATGACCGAAACCTGGGTGGGCACGATCGATGCGGAATTGGCGGTGGTCGGCACCCAACAAACCGCTCAGCTGAGGCTGCTCGATTCGCCACTCACCATCTGGGGGGAGGACCGACAGCGCCATCCAGATGCCCAGCTTTGGCCCCTGCACCAAGGGCACATCCGAGGGGCCTTGGAGCGTGAGCTCGCTGACTTCACCAACGCTGCACGGACGGGAATCCCCTCGCGAACTGCGAGCCTGGATCAGGCGATCGAAGGCCTGCGCCTGGCGGAAGCGATCGTTGAGGCAACCCGCACCGGTCAAGCCGTGTCGATGCCACGGATGGTTGCCGATTCCCCAAGCTGAGCCCACCACGAACCGATGCGGACGGACAATCACAACACCATCACTTCCGATCGGGGAGTGACTGAATCGGCGGGCGACTCTGAACGTCAGTGGAGAATCAGATGTTGCGTCATTGCTTGGCGCAATGGGAGTCAGGTTTCCTGCTGTCCAGCCCGGTCAGGATTACGGGACTCAGAGCGCCCTCTGGAATCCTGGATCTCGAGCGCTTGCGCCCCCGCTTGTGCCCAAACCCGCTGCAGTACAACCAAGCATGACTCGATCAGTCAAAGGAGCACCTGGGCAGCCTGATCAACACGCAAATCCTGCCTCAGGCTTATTATTCCAAGGATGAATACCCTCAAACTGGAATCCAACCACCACACCCTTGGATCGGCCAAGTGGCACCGTCGCTGAAGCGAGACACCGTTCGGAATCGACACGCGAGCCCATGGAGCCGGTCTCGGTCGGCAACCAGGTGGTTGATCAGCATGGCCTGCATTGTGATGCTGGGCCTACATCCCCTGCTGAGCAAAGCGGCCATATCCTCAGACGTTCCAAGCGTCAGTGAAACGATCGTCATTCCAGCTGACACCAAACCGCAAGAGCCAACGATCCGCGTTGGACTCCAAATTAAAAACATTTACGATCTATCCCTCGCCAACCAAACCTTTATGGCCGATGGCTGGTACTGGCTGGCATGGGGCGATGATGTTCAAACAAGATTGGATCGACTCGGCATTGAACCTTCTGAGATTACAGAATTCACGAACGAGATCGATCCGAGCAACTATGCATTCACCCAGGTTCTAGACGAGTCATTGCAGCTAGCCCCGGAACTGAATCACTCCTATCAAGTTAAATTCAGCAAGAAATTTTTTCTGAATGAAATTGCCCAGAAACGGGCGCCCTTCGACAATCAAAACCTGCCAATTGACATCGAAATAATGCCAGCTGCTCTTGGAAACAGCAATAAGGACAAGGTGACCGAATTAATGCCATTTCCAATCAGTGAATACCCCATAGCAGGCGAATACGCCTCAATGATTGGCTTCAAACTAACGAAAACCAACTGGGTCCGGCAACTCGTTTATTACGAGGATCCGGACGACACATACTACAGTCGCACAACTGCTATCTTTACATTTTCCCCTGAAACGTGGACGGTATTTCTAAAATGGCTACTTCCATTGGTTGTAGTGATGGCCATCGTCATCCTCACACCCTCGGTGAACGTATTACTCGGAGATGGGCGCATCGCCATTGCGCCAGCGGCCCTATTGACTCTCGTTATCCTGCATGGTGAGTACAGGGCGAACTTTCCACCGGCCCCTTATCTAACTTTTTTGGACAAAATCTACGCTTACAGCTACATAGCCTGTTTCGCCATTTTTGTTATCACACTTGCAGGAAATAACGCCTTAAGCAGACTACAATCGAAAGATAAACATGAACGCGCCGTCTACGTGGGCCGCTGGGACAAGGCAGCTCAGGTGGGGATTATTATCGGATACTTAGTTGTATCGATTACCGCTTGGCGTTTCTAGCTGCACTGCAATTTGCCATGCCCCCCTTTTCGCATCCGAAGCAACGTGCTAGCGAACCTTCCTCCACTTGACAATCACTCTTCATTGACCCATTCATGCTTCGCACTCCGGCGTTAGATCACCCGCACAGGCCGATCTCACTTGTCCGTGAGCGGCCTAGGCACTGAGATTGCCAAAATGCAACTCAAAGCCAGAACCACAGCAATTTATTTATCCGATGCAAAAAAGAATCAAGAATCCAATCGCTTCAACAATAAAAATGAAAAGCCGATCAATAAAGACAATGGCCACCACAACAACGCAGTGATCACCCCTGTTTCCCGCCTGATCACAATTGCGCTGATCACAGCGACGCTTCATCCGCCGGCCCTGGCCCAGGATGAACGATCACTGACCCAACCACCCCCAGCGGCCGCCCGTGGCGTGCAACCGGTGGCGGCGGTGGATGTGGAGCGCTTCCTGGGCTCCTGGTATGAGATCGCTCGGATCCCCGCCTGGTTCCAGAACCGCTGCGTCAAGGACACAACCGCCCACTACCAGCTCCGCCGTGACGGCAAGATCACCGTGATCAACCGTTGTGTGACCCGCGGGGGGAACATCGACCAGGCCAATGGTCTCGCCCGCGTGCTGGATCCCGCCACGACAACACGCCTGCAAGTGAGCTTTGTGAGCCTGTTGGGGTGGCGTCCCTTCTGGGGCGACTACTGGATCATCGGCTTGGATCCCGACTACCGCTGGTTGGTGGTGGGCGACCCCAAGCGCCAATACGGCTGGATCCTCAGCCGTAGCTTTGTTCTGGAGCCAGCGTTGCTGGAGGCCGCGTTTCTCAGCCTGGAGAGCAATGGCTACGCGCGCGAGCGTTTCGTGCTCACACCCCAGAGCTGAACCCTCAGAACCTCAGCACGCCAGTTGAAACCGGCAGGCCGCCCGCCCCAGCCCAAGCCACCACAATGGCAACAACCCTTCAGCCAGCGCCCCATGACGCCAACCCGTGAGCAAATCCTTGCCGCTTCCGCCGGCTGGGTGGCGGTTCTGCTGAATGTGGTGCCGGGGCTCGGGGCCGGCTACCTGTATCAACGCCGTTGGAAGGCGTACTGGATCACCTCGGCCCTGGCCACCAGCTGGTTTGTGGCCGGCGCGGCCTTGGGGAACAACGCGGAAGCGGCGGCGGAAGCACAGAACCAGCTCGTGGGCCTGATCGGTCTGCTGGCGCTAGCGGCCGTCACTGCAGCAGAAGCCGGCCTGGCCGTGAAGCGCGTGCGCCAGGGCGGTTAACGCCCCGGCAAACAATCTGGGCAGCCATGTCTCACCAGACCCCAAGGCAGGGAACGCCACGACCAACAGCAATGCAACGGAACGCAGCAGAGTCGCTCCCATTCGGTGGCACCCCTCAAGGGCAACTCAGCTTGAGCTGTTGATCAAAAATCGATTGGATCCGCCGGTCGTGGGCGCTGCGGATCGGCGCCTCGTAGCGCTGCCGTTCCTCAGCGCTGGCATAGGGGGACGTGCCGTAGATGCATTGATACCAGCCCTCCAACAGTGCCGTGGAGCTGGGTTTCAACCCGCACTTCTGAACCTCACGCTCTGCTTCACGGCTGGCCGCGAGGCGATCCAGATCCCTCGAGAGCGAGGCCATCACCTCGCCTTCTGCCTGATCCAAAGCGAAGCATTTGCGGTAATCCACCGCCAACGCCGACTCGGTGCACAGCAACGCAGCGGCAAACAACCAACGGCGCATGGATCAACCCTGACTGGCTTCAGCTTGGCAACAGCGGGCCGATGACGCCACAGGCCGACCGACCTACAACAGCAACAACACCGCCCCGGCCCACGCCCCATGCTGCGTCGCCTCGGCACCAGCCTCACAGCCGGCTTCAGCCTGGCCCTTCTTGGGATCAGCACCGTTCCCCAGCGCGCCGAGGCCTGCACCGGGGGGGCCCTCACCGCCGCCGATGGCTCGGTGGTGGTGGGGCGCACGCTCGAATTCGGGCAACCGCTGGATTCGCAGATCGCCATCTGGCCAGCGGGCAGCCGCTTCAGCGGCAGCAGCACCAGCGGCGCACCTCTCCGCTACCGCAGCCGTTATGGCTTTGTGGGGGCCACCGCCGCCACCCACAGCGACATGGTGATCGATGGCCTCAACGAAAAGGGCCTCAACGTGGGGCTGTTCTATTTCCCCGGCTACGCCCAATACACCCCCGCGGCCAAGGCCCGCTCCGGCCGCATCCTGGCCCCCGCGCAGATCTCCGCCTGGATCCTCGCCAATTTCGCCACCACCGAGGAGGTCAAAGCCCAGATCGGCTCCATCGACCTCACCCCCCAGGTGATTGACCTGATCGGCATCGTTCCCGATGTGCACATCAAAGTGCAGGACGCCGCCGGCCGCAGCATCGTGATCGAGCCCCGGGGCGGCCGCCTGGTGGTGCACGACAACCCCACCCGCGTGCTCACCAATGCACCCACCTTGGATTGGCACCTCACCAACCTCAACAACTACGTGACGTTGATGCAGGCCTACCCGGCTCCTAAAACCATCGGGGCCCCGGGGGCGGGTCAGATCACCCTCAAGCCCTTCGGCATGGGGGCCGGTGGCATCGGCCTACCCGGAGACTTCACGCCCCCCTCGCGTTTTGTGCGCATGGTGTACTTCACCCAGGGGTCGGCGCAGCCCGCCAACGCCAACCAGGCGGCGTTCAACCTGTTCCACATCCTCAACAACTTCGACATCCCCTACGGCGTCACCCAACCGCCCAAGGGAACGTCCGAATCCGACGCCGACTACACCACCTGGACCAGCGTGTCTGACCTCAACAATCTGCGCTTCAGCTGGCGCACCTATGGCGATCCGCAGGTGAAGACCATCGACCTGCGCCAGGCCCTCCAGGCAAGCAGCGGCCAGCCGCGCCTGCTGCCCATGGGGCCCCAGCGCCCCACGGACAGCTCCCCCTCCACGCTGGTGCCCGTGCCCTGATGCGGCCTGTGGCGGGGCCTCAGCATCCAGCCCAACCGGCGGGCAGCGATGGGTGCAGGGGAGCCGCGGTGCAACGGTGCAGCGCGGCGGCTCTCACCAGTTCAACGCCGCTGAGCCCGAGCTTGGCACTGATGGTTTTGCGGTAGGTCTCCACGGTGTTCAGGCACAACGCCATCTGTTTGGCGATCTCTTTGTTCTGCATCCCTTTGCCCACGGCGTGAAACACCAGCCGCTCACGCGGAGAGAGGCGATCCAGTTGCACCAGCGCATTGGCGAACCGCCGCTGGTCAGGGGAGGGGTGCTGCTGCTGCCAGCGGCTCACCAGCTCCAGCAGGTCGTCCCAGGGGCGTGACTTCTCCACCACCCCCAGCATGATCGGAACGATCGGCGCCGGCGGCACACAGGGCTCCCCTGGCGCCGTGAGCAAGATCAAACGGCTATTAGGGTTCAACTCCCGCAGGGCCAGCGCAGCATCCTGCCAACGCTGCCCAGGCTGAAACACATCCAGCAGGAGCAGCGCGGGGGGCGATGCCCGCTTCATCAACCCCAGGGCCTCGCCCACGGAGGGGCAGACCGCCACCAGCTCCAACCCGAATTGCTCGCTGAGCAAGCCACCAACGGCCTGCCCACAAATCTGGTGATCGGCCACCACCAAACAGGTCGGCGGATCAACGGAACCCTCAGCACCAAGGGGCATCACCACCAACCGTCTCGCGTTGTTTCCCAGGGCATACCCACCACTGGGACCCCTGGATGGGGCAGCCCTGAATGGGATCTATTCAGCGGCACGGGGGCTGCACAACACTGAGTCATCACCCCAGGGAATGTCGCCATGGCACTCTCGACAGCACCACGGACGCTGGTCTTCCGCAGACCACGTCGCATCACCATCACCGTGCCGCACCACGCCTTCTCAGCCCTGCAGCAACGCAGCGATCTGGAGGGCCGCTCGCTCAGCAACCTGGCGGCCTATCTGCTGGAAACCTCCCTGGACCAAGACGACCTGACCCAGGCCAGCCATGCCGTCTGCTGAACGGTTGTCACGCCCATGACGCTGCTACCGCAACCGTGACGGCTGGATCGACCCTGGGCGCCGGCGACAGAGCCAACGTCCAGCCCAAGGATCGAAGGTTCAACGCCCACGGGTTGGGCCCCGGCTAGTTGTTGCCAAGCCGGTTGTCGAAGCTGTCATAGGGATCGAACTCAGCCCAACTGGAGCTCGATTGTTCCGGCAGCCCATCGCGGGCTGCATTGGCATCCAGCGCGGTGTCACCGGCGTCTAAGGCATCACAGCTGACACCGCCGCCGGCAACGGGAACACAATCCGAAAACAGCACCTGGCCCTGGGCCAGGGATGGCGTGAGCAGCAGCCCAAGCAACAACACACGTGCCAACAGCGACGGAACACTCGCCGTTTTGATTCTCGATGGTTGCTGTTGCCCCATGGGTTCGCCCCTAGAGATCACGCTGGAATTGCACGGATGTGGGGAAGGGAATCTCAACACCCTCCCGGGCCAAACGCAGCAACAAGCGTTGATTCAGCGCATGAATGGCATCCTTGAAGGCACGCAAGCTGCTCTGATGGCCATGCAGCCGAAGCGCAATGTTGTAAGTGAATTCAGAAATCACCATCAACCGACAGGCTTGCAGCACGAAATCCGGATCACTGTTGACCTCCTCCTGCATCCATTCGGGCAAGAGTCGTAACTGCTCAGCTGTGGTGTCATAACTGATCCCCAAAACAAAGCTGGAAAGGCGAACCTGCTCCACCAGTTGCTGCAACCGCAGCAACAGCAGTTCGCGCAGTTGTAGATAGGTGGGCCAGTCCTGCAGGTTGACCATCGCAAAGCAGATCAGGGTGAGCTGATCGGCTTGGCTCTGTTCGAGGCTCACCAATGGGTCGATCAGCTGGGGCAAGGCGCCCAGGTGGGTGCGCACGAGCTGCAGGAGGTCGTCGACCTGCTCAGGGTGAAGGCGTTCTTCAATCGTGAGCCGCACATCCATCGCCTGACAGGGAGCTGCCCCTGAATTGCGGCTGCGGCGTGAGTAATTCACGATCGTTTGCTCATCGGCGATGGAGTTGGGGATCGTGACGCGACTGGTCAAGGTCTGCAGCTCCAGGGAGCGCAAGCCGATCTTGGTCACAAAACCAAGGTTGTCGCCAATGGAACAAAACTCACCCACCCGCAGCGGGCGATCCGTTTGGATTGACAGGCCCGCAAAAAGATTGCCGAGCAACTTCGAAGCACCCAAACCAATGGCCAGGCCTGGAACCGCGGAAAAGGCCAACACCGTGCTGGATGGAAGGCCGAGAACAATCAGGAGCCGATAGATCAGGGCCACAGCCACGAATCCACCCATGACCCGCCCTACGGGCATCACCAGATTGCTGACCCTGCGCAACTGCAGCTCTGAGCCGCCCCCCCGCAACCGCACCAGCCATTCCGTGAGTGTGCGACCCAGGGCCTCAAACAGAAAGAAGAAAAAGAAGCTCGCCGAAACGAAGTAGCTGATGAAGAAGAGATAGGTCACCACCACCAAGGGGGTGCCCGTGAAATTCACATAGTCATCAATAAAGATTTCACTGAACCGCGTGAGGGGCAGGATTGGCAGCAACAGCAGCACCCGGTACCAGGCGAGATTGTCCTGATGCCAAGCTCGTTTCTGGAAGGGATCCGCATCAGCCTGCAGATAGCGGTAGGTCTGAAGAAGCCTCCGAAACAGCACCAGCAGGATCCAGCCATAGAGGATCAAAACACTGACCGTAGCGACGATCTGCAGCAACGTTTGGCCATCCAAGGGCAATTCCAAGAACCGACGCAGCCCCGGAGGCAAACGCAGATACCACTTGGGAGGCACTAGGAAGCCGGGTGTGTAGATGAAACTCCGATAAAACTCGGGGGTTGCAAAGGGTTGCTGAACCACCGGCTGTCCACTGATCTGGCCATACATGCGGGCGATCTGGGACACCGTTCCCGCTGAGAACAGAAAACCTGGATTGCCGGAATCAAGGTTCTCTTCGCGACTCAGGCTGATGGCCGTATTCGGGATGGTCCAGCTCTCACTGACTTGGCTGCGTTGGCTATTGAGACGTCTCAGCTCTGCCGAATCAGGGATCGTGATCGGTTCAGCGCTGCGGGTGAAGACATAGTCAAGGACGTGTTTGAGCTGCATGGCCGCTTCATCAGCCATGTCATCGCGGACACTCTCCGGAAACACACTGGCATCGAGGGCCTGCACCGCCAGCCCAAACAAGCGTTCCGCCGAAGCGATGTGTTGCTTCGCCGCTGGACTCCACAACAGGCCGGGATCCTGATCTGGGTTGCGGCTTGCCAGGTGGATCTCCTCATCCACCTGAGCCATCACGGCATAGAAGTTGAGCAGAGTTTCCCGGGGGCTATCACCAACCACCTGCCCCAGGGGGGCATGGCGCCAATGGTCGGCGATCTCCTCAAGTTCTGGATAGAACGGCTGCTCACCGATGGGGATGACACGCCCCACCGAGGCCGCCGTTGTGGTGGCAAGGGACGGAGATGGCTGAGCCCTCAGCAGCCCTGGCGAAGCGCCCACCGTGAGCCACAGCCCCACCAGCAGTGTGACCAGAAAGCGAACCAGACGTCCGGGCGATGGCAGCCGAATGACACGGACCAGGCGATCGAGACGGAGCATCTGCACGGACGCGAGGGTGTGGATGGACCCTTGTGGTTCATCGGCCAAAGGCTAGGTGTGGACTCACAAACGTCCGCAAGCCCCCGTGAACAAGGTCCATGGGCCGAAGCGCTGCCAGCACAGCGATGAAGGTGCAGCGATGACGGCGCAGCGATGACAGCAAGGCTCGCGCTGGCCACACTGCATTCATCCGTTGCC
>SXGQ01440452.1_pt1 | contig 12173 bp, 8 predicted proteins | sample 3178371 | NCBI WGS metagenome assembly SXGQ01 (sample SAMN11356859, study PRJNA531348) | freshwater metagenome | isolation source: freshwater sample F1-20 | place: China: Fuxian Lake, Yuxi | collected 2017-12-25 | reverse complement strand
TACAATTTATTTTTATCAATAACTCAACCCAACCCATTCAGGATGCATCAACTCCGGATGCATCAACTCCGGATGCCTCAACTCCGGATGCCTCAACTCCAAGAACCTCGGACCCGGACCCCGCCGCCACCGCAGTTGAAACGGGCGATGTGGCAGTGACAGCTGCTGTCAAAGACATGACCGTCACCTTTGTGCAGGACGTGAGCGGTTCCATGGAAGACCAGCGTCTCTCAGTTGTGAACGGCATCAATGAAATCGTCGGCGACCTCAAAAAGCGTTACGCTGCGCCATGCGACTACGCTGCAACAATCTGCGTCATCAAGTTCTCATCACATGACAACATCCGCATTGGTCCCACCATGCCGGTGCAGGATATGCCGGTCATGACTGTGGCCGACTTGAAATGTGATGGCTCGACGGCGTTGTGGGATGCCGTCGCGATTGCAATCGCCCGCATGAACACGAACAGCGCAGGAGTTCCCGCAACCACGTACATCTTCACGGACGGCGACAACAACGATTCAATGAAGCACACACAATCTGGCGTCAATGAAATGATTGCGGACAACAAAAAAAAGAACCCCATGCATTCGGTGCTCTTCATTGGTTCGGACCCATCTACCAGGCGCAACGCAGACGACATGGGGCTGGATCGCATGCACTCCATTCAGCACGATTCCGCCAGCACCCCGGTTGCATACGAGGTGTGCAGGCGTGCCCTGGGGCGCTGCGTGTCGGGCGACACTCAAAGCACCGAATTCAACGAATCCGACATCGTACTGTCTGAAACACCGTCTCTGCGCCGAACAGACCAACAACCCGATCAAGCGCACAGCTGGGAGAATGTCAAGAGCGACGCTGTTGGCGATTCGCAACCTGATTCGCCACCTGAGTCTGACCAATTTGAATCGGACTACGCGCCCAGCCGAACTCAATCAAGCACATGGTAAGCAATCAAGCAGATGGTAAAGTCCAATAACCCAACCCAACCCAACCCAATAACTGTGAATGAAAAAAATATTACACTTTTTTCATTTTTATTGTAGAAGCATAAATACATGACCTACATTGAATACATTAACAACAACACGCATGGAAAACAAGGAACCCGATGAACCCAAGGAGAACACGGAACTCAAGGAGAACACAGATGAATCCGAAAAATCTAATGAATTCTTCGTGTATTTGCTGGAATCATCCTGCAAACGCGCCACGTATGTGGGCGCCACTGTGAATCTGGAACGCCGTCTCAGACAGCACAATAAGGAGCTTGCAGGTGGAGCGCACGCCACCGGCGCCCGAGTGGCCCGCGGCCAAACATGGCGCCGCGCATGTCACGTGACCGGCTTCCCCACATGGCAAGCCGCCCTCCAATTTGAATGGCGGTTTAAACAGCTCACGCGCCGCGAACCGTCACACCCCAGTCAGACCCCGCTGGAACGCCGCAAAGCCGCGCTGCAAAAACTAGTTAATTTAACACAGTCCACCAGCAAGGCGGTCCCTTACGCTGAGTGGCCCTCCGGCGGCCCCGTCATCATCTGGGAATGAACCGATCGAACAGCGAGCTTAAAAAAAGGCACCAGCTTACCACAGAATTCGTCTAGAAAGATTGTTTGCCGAGTATTTGTTGCGTCTCCAGTTGCCCAGCATGCCAGCGGTGCGAGTCAAATAATTACGTCTTCGTGTCTTGTTTTTATGACGGGTGTAGTCTTGATAACCCATTTGACCAAAGTTAACCCATTGGTTCAACTTGGGATCACAAATACGGTACTTTTTTACGGGGTTGCTTGCAGGATACAACTTGGCTGACTTGCCCAAATACTTGTATGCCATTCTTTGCGCTTGGGCGGGATTTGAAAATGCATGGAGCGCTTTGGAGAACTTCGTCCTTGTTGGAGGCCGACATGGGTGCAACCTCCTGCGCGAATTCATTCCTCCTATATTACATTGGAGAGATATTCGCCCAATAATCCGATAATATTCCGGATATGCCACAAAATGTTACAATTTCTCTCTAGACGAATTTCGTATAAACCGCATTTTTCAAACGGCCACTGCATGTATGGTCACGCGCGCGTGCATCCCAAAAAGTTCCGCAAATTACCTAGTGCGCGTCGAATTTTCCCAAAAGTGTTTCGTCGATCTCATTTTTGGACATACTTTTCTTGTCCATTTCTCAAAAATTTTTCGACTCTTGTGCAAATTCGAATCGAAAAAATAACAAAATTATTCAACCAAACTTGTATTAAAAAACGTGAGCATAATGCAGCGCTTAAAAAAAGGCACCACGACGGCTCATTTTTTTGCCCAAAAAAAACTTAAAAAAAGGCACCAAAACGCGTGCATTTTGGGGGACAAGAGCCTAAAAAACAGCATACGAAATATGCAAAAATATGCCATTTTTCACTGAAAAAATAGGCTAAAATAGGCTAAAATATTCTGCATCACCTAGGGAAAAAGCCTAAATAGGCTCTCAATAGGCCGATACCATTTATTAGCAGAAAATGATCAATTAACCTTGAAACTGCTTAAAGCATAAATTTTAATATTTTCATTGTATATATCTCAGAGTGTTTTGCAATGGACTCCAAACCACCGAAGTATGTTTGCGCGGCATGCGAATATCACTGCAACAAAAAGAGTCATTATGTGCAGCATTGTGAAACTGAAAAACATAAGCAATCATCTAATAAAGCAAAGTTTGTTTGCGACGCATGCAACTATCACTGCAACAAAAAGAGTCAATATGTGCAGCATTGTGAAACTGAAAAACATAAGCAAATATCAAAAAAAGATTGTGAACCGATGGCCGAAATGAAGACGTTTATGGAATCCATGATAAAAATGCACAAGGATATGCTGACCACGTTTGTGGAAACAATGAAAGAAACCCCCTCGCAAGTTGCGCATGTCACGCACACAAATAATACGATTAACCACAACAATCAGTTCAACGTGCAGGTGTTTTTGAATACGGAGTGCAAGGATGCGGTCAAGCTGAGCGATTTTGTGAAAACGCTGAAAATCACGCTGCAGGATCTGGAATTCACGAAGACCAACGGCATCGTGGAGGGCGTGGGCTCAATTATCGTTAATAATTTGAAGGGCATGGACGTGCATAAGCGGCCGATCCACTGCACGGACGCCAAGCGCGAAACCATGTACATTAAAAGCGACGAATGGATGAAGGACGACATGCACGAGCAGGTGAAGAAGTTCATTTACATGACGTCGTGCTACCAGACACGCGTCATACAGGATTGGATGGAGGCTCACCCGGGCTGGGAGAACAAGGAGAAAATGCACATGGAGTATCAGAGCATTTGCAAGGAGCTGTACAAGAACATTGAGAAGGACGAAGCCGCGCACCGCAAAATCCTGAAGATCATTGCGAAGGAGACGCACATCAACAAGGCGGAACTGATGGGGCTCATGCAATAAAAGTTACAAAAATCCTAGAACCCCGGCACCTGCTTCGGGTTCCATATATGCATTTCTGCTATGATTACCGTTTTTATCATTGCTGCCATTGCTTTCATTGCTATGTTTTTTGGATCCATGGTACATGTAGTGGTGGTACACGTTCACTGCCCCAGCGTGTTTATGGCTATGGATGTGTTGTTGAGTCGTCGTGCCGTCAATGGGCGCGTCCTTTCCCGGCACAAACTGTTGTTTGGATTTCGGCTTGTCGTTGGAGCACACCGTGTCCATTTTAACAAATTTGGAGTAATCAAGCGTGTTAGATGTCAGGTTGGTCGGGTCCGGTTTGGTGTAACATGGGTCGCTGCTGGAAGCATCGTACCTGCTGCCTTGGGTAATGGGTGGGCAATAATAGCCCGGCGGCTGTGTTTGCATTCCCGGAATAACTTTTCCATTGTCGGGATTGTAATAAAAACACCCTTCGGCAAAATTATAGCCGTCATCATCGGGGAACGGTAAGTATCCGTCATCCGCTGAATGGCATCCTGGAAGAACGCACTTGGTGTTGTCATTCACCTGCAACTTACAAGTGCTGCAGCTGGAACCATTCACCTCATTGTCATCGTTGCCGCCTCCTTTGTATCGGCCGCTGGTGGATGCAATGCCATTTTTTTGCGTCGTGGTTGACGAAACCGCGGTAGCTGTTTTATCGCGATTTTCAACCACATTGGCCAGTTGGTCGTATTTCATGAGCAGGTTGTCTAACAGGTGTTCATTATCTGAGCTGCCATCGGCTGGACCGGCGGTGATGGTGGTGTTGCGTTGTCCGGCAGCAGATGGTTCTGCCGCCAGTGCTTCTGCTGCTGCTTTTGCTGCTGCTTTTGCTGCTGCTTTTGCTGCTGCTTCTGCTTTTTCCTTTATGCGCTGCGTGTCGAACCCTTCTTCCGCATTGGATGAAGGCAACAATAAGATCACCACGCTCACAGCAATGATAATTACGCTAAACAAAACAAAGTAATTCATGGATTCAGTTCCGAGATATATAATTATATATTTGTGAATATAATTATTTGCGTCAATGCGTGTTCCATTCATCTGCAGCAGTAGCTGCTCAGACTCTGCGTGTACGGGTTGTTGCGGAAGGCGTCCAAAATTTCCGGGTTGATTCTCTCGCACTCAATGGCGTTGCGCGGGTAGTCCTGCGGCATGCGCATCTTGCCGTACGTTTCCACGGACGGCGGCATGTTCACGGTGTTGGGGCCAGGAGCAGCGGCGCCCACGTAGTTGCACGCGTTGGTATGCGGTTTGCGCACGCTGAGATTGACGTCGTGACTCGCGAGGCTCATGTTGCCCTGGTTCGTCCACGACGTCTGCACCTTGTTGCAGTTGTTGCGCTGGTTGTAGGCGGCGTCGTACACTTGGTTGCCCATGTGCGCGCCCGCACCACCCGCTGACCCCATGTACTCCACATCGGTGGTCGTGTCGCGCTGGTTCTCCACGGGCTGCTGGTCCGCCACTTGGTAGCCCGCATTTGTCTGGCGTTCAAAGTTCAGATGGTTGAAATCCAGCAACGCGGACGTGGTTTCCTTAATTGTCGTGGGCAGGCGGTCGGCGGGGTTGAACACCGTGCCAGCCGGCACCGTCGTGCCGGCATTCGCATACGCGCGCAGGTTGCCGATTGCGTTCTCCTTGCGCGACGGGCGCACCACGTCCAACAGCGGCGCAACCACGGCGCGAATGGCGCCAAACACGCCGCCCGGTGCCACTGCGTGCGCGGTGGTGCTGCGGTTATTGTGCAGCAATTTGAACCCCGTGCGCCCGTGATCGCCCGTGGATGCGGGGCGTTGATCCGACGCCGCCATGTTGATGGCGTGATGTTTGGTGGGATCCATCTGCTGCCGCTTGGACGGCTCCACTGCGGGCGCAGCGTACGTGGCCGCGCCGTTCTGCTCGGCACCCGCGCCAAAGTACTCCGACGTGGTGGAGGGACGGTTCACAAAGCGGTCGGCCTGAATGGCGCGCGCGGTTTGCGCCTTTTCCAAGCCCGTGGTAGTGAGCCAGCGGTCGGGCGTGTTCAAGTAAAACGTGTCGGGTAGGTACTTCTCCACCTTGCCCTGCGTGGCAGAGCTGGGCGCGTTCTGGATGTAGTAATACGCGGGCCCCTCGTGCGTTTCCAGGCCGAACGTGAGCTTGGGGTTCGTCTTCACGCGCAGCTCGTCCACGTTGCGGTCCACCCACTTGTCGCGCGCGTCCATGCCGGAATTGAAGCCGCCGCTGCCGGCGTCGGTGAAGCCCTTGTCCAGCCCCGGCGCCACGTGCACCTCCTCCCACGGCTTCACATTGGACATTTTGCTGGACGGCATCTGGCGCGACTGCATGAAGTCGCTCGTGTTGGGTGTGCCGTACACGTAATTGTAATTCTCCTGCGGCTTGAACAGCGGCGCAACCTCCGTCTTGCTGACCCACTGCGACCCTGCGCCGTTCATGGTGTCCAGTACGGACTCGTGCACGTTGGCGTCCGTGGTGCGACCGCGGATTTTGGCGCCGAAGAAGGGCGCCATGTTGTTGTGCTTAAAGTCGGCGGCGTCCATGGGCTTGCCCGTCAGCGACATGACCTGGCGGCGCTGCTGGTAGGCGTCCCCAAACTGCGTTTTGCCGCCGAAGTCGGGACCGCCGTTGGCCACTTCCTCAAACACGGACTGCTCGTAGTACTTGTCGGTGGCGGCATTGGGGTTGGGGAAATTTGAGTATTCGTTTGCATTGTAGCCCGTCTTGGGCTTGAACGCGGGGTAGTTGTCGGGGGGAACCGACACGTTGGGCATGGCGTTCACGGGCTTGCCCATGTTGACGTAGCCCTCTTTTACGGGAGCCGCTGCTGAGCCACTAGAAGCAGCTAAAGGTTTGGGTCCGCCGTCATTCTTTTTTTGATTGGACAAAAGGTATGCACTGGCCAACCCAATGAGAGGAATAGCGAGTTCAGCCATGATCTGTACGGTGTGAATATATTATGTAATGATAAATACTAATATATGAATATACTTTTTATTTATATATTGTCGTGACTAATTGGTTCCACTTGTAGACGGGACGCACATGCCCAGCTTGTGCGCATTGGTTGCACCGAACACGCGCTTGAGCGTGCTTTTTCTGGGCTTGTATTGTGCCACCACTGCAATTTCATACTTGCCCAACCGTCCTGAAAACCCGGCATTGTCAACCATGGTTTCCACCACCTCTTTCGCTAAATCCACGTGTTTCAGGGTGGGCCGATAGTGCCCGGATTTGGTATTCAAACAGATGGTTATTTTGTGCGCGTCGGAGTCGTGAAAGACGGTGCCCGATCCTGCGGACACCACCTCCATGCAGTTGAAGTGCTTCTTGAACTCCGAGCTGAACTTGGCCTGCGCGCGCTTGATGTCCGGACAACCAGTCAGCCCCTTTTTTGACGTTTTGCATGCAATGATGTAGTCATACAGCTCCATCAATTTGTCGTAGGTTGCATCACGACCCTGGTCCCGCTTAATCAGATCCATCATGGCTTCAATGTAAATCACCGAATGCCGGGTGATCAGCGAGCCATTGCAAACAAACACGCGATGACGCCCATTGTAATTCAAGATGATGTATTTGAACCACAGCCCGTTGGTGTAGTTGAATTTTGAAATGAAAAAGGGAAGCGTCAGGGCATTCAATTCAAACACGGTGTCCATGGACGCGGACAGCTCATTTCCGAGCGTTTTTTCATGCGTCTTTCCACAAACGTGCGTGTTTTTCAGGAGGGGCAGCCCTTGGGCGCGTTTGCGGGTCCGGGGATGCATTGACGCGCGCGTTGTTAGAAACGGATTTGACAGCGCATACATTGCATTACACAGGTATATAATACAGTGTGAAAAATGTGAATCAATGTCTATCAAGAGTCATGTTAAACCGGCGCAGTGAAGACGTTTTTGGGGATGGAAATGGAAGGGGAATTACCCTGACAGGGAAAGGTTCGGAGGAGGGGTGCGGGGTGCAATGCTTGGCACGTAGTTCCCCGGTCCGTAGGTTTTCTGAAATAGTCCTTTTCCAGAATGCGCGTGCTCAAGTTGTTTTGGAAGGGGATGCACACGTTTTCTTGCGGGTTCAAATGCAAATAAGAGAAATTCGGCTGCTCTAAATCGCGCGCGGTCCACGCGGGATGAGTGGCGCGCGGCTGCTCCACAAAGGGCGTGCACGTGGGATACTCAATCGGGGAGTCGCCCACCTTTGCGGCGCTGACTCGGTAATTCGTGCAGTCACGCGACAGCGGACGTCCGAGCCCACGCAGGTCATTCTCCAGTTCCACCGAATTGGTCCTTAAGTTGCCGCCCCACCCTTGCAGCCGAATGCAGGGGTCCTCCATGTAACAAGGCTTGTCGCCGTTGCCGGGCACGTTGAGCGCGTAACGTCCAGCACCGGTGGATTCCTGCACTTCCTTGGCAATGCGGCAAGGGTCGTCGTGAATGCGGGTGAATGCCATGATAACACGATGAATTGAATGCGATAATGATATAATTATACATATCATTATATTTATTTTGATGATTGACTATTGACTATTGATTGACTATTCATTGTTAAGTAAGATTTATCCAACCAAGTTGGCATATTGTACCAGTGTCCATCCCACCAACATCAATAAGTTGTATCGGCGAACTCTCCATGTTGGTGAGAGTGATTCCGTATCTAAATGTGGCGTCTGTGCCTTGAAACGGGCTACCGGTTTGCACCCTAACCATCCGTGGGAATGAATGTGTTGCAGTGGAAGTTTCTGGAGTAGACGAATCTATATTGAAATAGGAAAATTCTGTATTGAATCTTGGATTGAATGACTCAATGAAATAACCACTGGTAGTAAGGTCACCATCTCTTGATAATGGGTCTGTCGGCCTTGGCATATTGAATGGTATATCAATAAATTGAAGTGTTCTTTGAGCAGTAATGCATATGACAATCTCACAAGTATAAACAGTAATTCCGCCATCGATCACATTAATTGAAAACTGTATCCTGTGTGGGGACGTTACTGTAGGTGTAGATGATGCCAAGGACACTATCTGATTCAAACGTATACGTGCTAATACCAGGGGGGTAGTATTGCTGAGGTGTGCAGTTAATACGTTTATTGCATTATTTGGAGGAACCTGTATCGGAAACGACCCCCCATAGGGAGCATTGTATATTGAAATGGGTGGATTAAAAGATGCAGTATCAAGAAGTAAGGACCCCATCATAGGCCCAGCAACGTTGTTACCAGAAGTTGGTTGCAATGGCGTAGTTTGTATGCCTGCTGTGGGTGTGGTGGGGTTGGTGCTGATAGCACCCCACATAGACACCCTAACAAAATCTCCTAGCTGAACAGTTGGAAGTGATCCAGAGTACACTATATTACTGACATGGCTTGGAGTTTGAATTACATTTGGTTGGAATGGAATGTAAGCAAATGTTCCATCAAGGACATTAGCGCTTGCGTTGGGATTGTTTATCGTGTCCATTCCAGTAGTAAAGGTTATTGTTAACTCAGGTGTTCGTCTTGTTGCATTATCTCCCGTTGTTACCCACACACGCATTGTGTAATTGAACCCGCCCTGATAGCCTCCGAAGAATTGAAAACTGAATCCGTGCAATACTGCGCTGGTTTGCGTTATACATGCAATAAAAGGACGGGGATCGTATACCATTTGAATCTGTTGCAGACTCGCAAAAACACTAGGTGACGTTGAGTATGCACCAAACGTTTGTGAAGTGTTTATGTAGTCAATCGTGGAAGTAGCCGACCCGTTAGTGAATATGGTTGACGATCTTTGCCAAGCGTTAATCAAAATTCGGGAATGAATATTAAAAGCAAGCTGAGCTGTGAAGGCATTGTTAGCTATAGTTGATACAGATGGTGCAGTTGCTGTAGGAGGATTGACTGATTGTGATGTAACCGTATAGGTAATCGCTCCGGTGCTGTTTGATGTAGGTGTTGAAATGGGAATATTTCTTGGACCCAAGACCACAAAAACTGGAGTAATTGGGGACAATGTCGTAATAGTCGGCGTATTCAAAATTATCCCGCTCAATCTTCCGCCAATCGTGTTTGTTGAACTATTGCCTGCATATATGATGGTGATTTGCGGTGCAAGTTCACTTTGTACACCCGGTGTCGTGGCTGTCATGACTGCGATCTCCATCCTGAACATATCGTTTAGATTGAAAATTGGGTGCTGAGGACGACCGAAAACAATGGTCGTTGGATCAATTCGTACGACCTCATTGGGTGCAATTGCTGCATACCTATTAAATTCGGCATAACTGAATGGAATGAACAGCGGGGCTGGTGTGTCAGTAAATCCCGAATTATTGTAGTTAAAGTACACTGAAAAAACATTAATATTGTTTCTGAATATGATAACTCGTAGTCTCATGACTGCTGTGACGCTTTGTAGGGTGAAAGAAGCTAAACGAAATCCATGAATGATAGTGGGTGCATTAAAAGTAAATGTGTCAGTTTGAATGTTTGGGTCGGCCCTAGTGATTGTCGTAGCACTATTGCTAACCCAAACATTTGTCGGATTCGGACTGGATGTTGGTGTGCACACTAATGCGCCGCACATTTCTGGCTGTTGATTTAGCTGTTGCACAATGCCTGCAAATTGTGCGTTGTCCATAGGTGTCCCAAAGTATTGGGCACCAGTTTGATTAAACGCAAACTCAATGCGAACCTGATCTCCAATATTGAATGTAAAGTTGGATGCAGCGACTGATGGAGTAAACGAATCAACAAATGTTGGAAGCGATGTCAAGGCGGTCGTGGTGAACGGAATAGAAAGAAGGGTGCCATCATTTGCTCCAGTTTGGTTGTCAATGCTAGTGTGCATTGCACGATATGCATTCGTCCGATTTGGCCTACACACAAATTGAACACGGCCGTACGTGATAGAGGGTTCACCAGCGATTCTCGGGATGGATGTCAGTGTTATGGTGAATGTGGCGGTGCCACCGACCGCAATGTTAGTAGCAGCGTATCCTGCGTTTGTGACGCCTGTTGTGGGTAGAAACCTTTCAAAAACGTATCCAAAATCTAATGAATTCAAAACCACGTTCTGTGTAAAAGTAACGTTCATAAATGCGAGTGCGGGGTTGTTGCCGTTATCTGTAACGATATTAGGTGCCGCATTGTATGTATTGACAAATGGAACTACACGTCCAGAGATGATATTTTGATAATTGAAAATGGAAGGTTGCGAAAATATGCTTCTTGCGTGCAATCCAGGAGCGCCTCTTGACTGTGCGATAACGTTGATGGTGGTATTATTTTGAGTGAATGCACTAAGTAGACTAAATGATTGGGTTAAATTAGTTGGTGCTTGCAGAGTGACAATATTAGGAGTCGGTTGAGTAATGGTATATGACATGGGATTGGAAGTAGTGATTGCACTAGTTGCCGTGAGAATATTTGGAAAGGTTATCGTTTTGTTAGGTGAAAATGTAATCGGGGACCTAATATCCTTGCTATTTGGAGCAAAAAGTGGATCAATCGTTACACCCGTTCCAAATATACGAACCCCAAGCCCGCTGCTATCATTGATTTGTATTATCATGCTCAAATTGACTACACCCTGAGTCCAAGACAACCTTCCGCCAATTGATTGTGTTCCTCTTAAATATGCGGGGTTGGTTCGGGTGGTGGTTATATTTGTAGGGTTTACAGCTGTGTTTGTTACTGATACCGGCACGACGGATGGAGTGGTTAATGGAATGACAATACCATTTGAATAGGCTTGTCCTGTGTTCAGATTAAAAGTGACAGTGGTTACCACAACATTGTTCTCGGTTAATTGCAATGAAAAAGGAACTGTTGTACTCGTTGATGCTCCTGCTCCAGTAAATGTAATTGTCGGGATAATCAAATAAAATGGGTTAAAGTTGTATTCACGATTTGGTTGAATGCTAAAACTGGGCATTTGTGGTACTGTTGGTACCGTCGCCAAAGAAGTATTTAATTCATTGTTACTGGTTAATCCAGTTGCATTATCAAAAATCATGAGTGGCACGATATCAGATGTAAAATTGCCCGTAAACACAAATCCGGAAGAACCGTCATTATTCGTTCTTTGAATGCCATACCAAGTGATATTAGGTTCAATAGTTGAGGTAGATGTAATTCTCACTCTGGTTAATGTTGCCATATCCACATGCGGGATATCAAATGTTTGAATCCTTGTTCCCGTGTAGCGTCCCGTGTTTTGAATCATATAAATGCGTGTTGTACCTGCAAAAAACTCAATAAGAGGATTAGTGACATTAATGTACATTTGAATGGAAGAAACAAAGAACGGACTTCCCATTTGGCTAATCAAAGGAAGATCAAACCCATTAGTCCCCAGAACAGTATTACCATTTATAGGCGATAATGTCACAGCGTTTTGTTGTTGGAAACTACTTGCATTATTAGAAATCCATGTATTCATGTTCGCAAACTCATCGGGAAAAGGTGGTAACAGGCCAATACTTGCATCTGTTCTCCGTGATGTTGATGTTGATGCTGGGATTGCTCTTGTTGGCATATCGGCATTTGTTGGCGGTGGCGGTGGCGGTGGCGTGGGAGTGGGTGTCGGTGTCGGTGTAGGAGTGGGTGTCGGTGTCGGTGTAGGAGTTGGCGTGGGAGTGGGAGTGGGTGTAGGAGTGGGAGTGGGAGTGGGTGTAGGAGTGGGTGTAGGCGTGGGAGTGGGAGTGGGTGTAGGAGTGGG
>SXGQ01529833.1_pt1 | contig 12175 bp, 10 predicted proteins | sample 3178371 | NCBI WGS metagenome assembly SXGQ01 (sample SAMN11356859, study PRJNA531348) | freshwater metagenome | isolation source: freshwater sample F1-20 | place: China: Fuxian Lake, Yuxi | collected 2017-12-25 | reverse complement strand
CCGCAGCGCGGGGCGACGTTTTTTGCGGCGAGCGCGTCGTCGAGCGGGAGGCCGGAGAAGGTGCGGCTTTCGCGGCAGGTGGAGAGGCCGATGACGGCGAAATTTCCCACGATGGCGAGGCCGCGCGCGTAGCCGGGGCAGAAGCAGATGCGCTCGAACTTTCCGCTTGCGAGATCCACGCGGCCAAATTCACCGGCGCCGCTGTTGAGGACGTAGAGTGTGCCGTCGTGCCAGCGCGGGGAATGCGGCATGGAGAGGCCGCGCGCGATGATTTCGCCGCTCTGCACGTCCACGATGACGCCGCCGTCGCGCCGGTGCTGGCGCCAGCCTTCGTGCACGTCGGTGGTGGAGACGGCGGTGACGAAGGCAGGCGCGCCGCCGCGCATGGCGAGGCCGTTTAAATGGCAGCGGTCCTCGGCGGCGAGCTGTGTGATGAACGGCGGCTTCCACACGACGCGGAAGCTGTGCGTCTCGCTCGGCGCGGCGATGCAGGAGAAGAGCGTGTTGATGAAAACCGGGCGTCCGTCGCGGTCGAGGGCGATGTCGTGCGCGTCCACGTCGCCCGTGGTGTAGCCGAGCTGCGGAACGAACAGCGCATCGTATCCACCGGGCGCGCTGGAGCCGCGCGGGACGGCATTTTCAAAACGCCAGAGCTGGTAGGCGGACGACATCCAGAGCGTCTGCGCGGCCTGGTTTTCCGCAGAGCCGGCGACGGCGAGTCCCATGCAGCGCTCGAAGGTGCGCTCGAAGACGCTCAGCTTTCCGTCGGGCTTCGAGCCGATGAGGAAGAGCTTGCCGGTCTGGTACGTGGTGAACGCGAGCGAAAGCCGGTGCTCGCGCAGCCACGACACAAACTGGCGCGAGGCGGATATCTCAAGTGGCGGCGCGGCTTCCGTGGACATTCCGCAACGCTAGGAGGCGGACCGGTGGCAGGTCGAGGGTGTTTCGCTTTGCTTCGCTGCGATCCGGAGGACAGGCTCGCACCGTGAAACTCCGCACCTGCATCGCCTCGCTGATCATCGGGCTCCCGGCTTTGGCCGCGGCTGCTGCGCCGTGGTTTGGTATTCGTGTGGTGGACGTGGAGACCGGCGAGGGGATTCCGCTCGCGGAGCTTCGCACGGTGAATGAAATGGCGTTCCTCACCGACAACGCGGGCCGCATCGCCTTTCACGAACCGGCCTTCATGGAGCGGGAGGTTTTCTTTCACGTCGCGAGTCCCGGATACGAGATGCCCAAGGACGGTTTCGGCTTTCGCGGCGTGCGTCTCACGCCAAAGTCCGGCGCGGAGGCCGTGGTGAAATTGAACCGTGTGAATATCGCGAACCGCGTCGCGCGGCTCACCGGCGCGGCGCTTTACCGCGACTCGGAATTGCTCGGCGCGCCTGTGCCCATGCCGAATTCCGCGGAGGTGCTCGGGCAGGACTCCGTGCAGGGCGTGCGCTACAACGGGCGGCTGTTCTTTCTGTGGGGCGACACGAGCGTCGCGCGGTATCCGCTCGGCAACTTCCGCACGACCAGCGCGTGGCTGCCGGCGGATGCGCACCCTTCGCGCGGGCTGGCGTACGAGTATTTGCAGGAGCCGGGAAAACCCGGGGAGCTTCGAAAGATGCTTCCGCTCGATGGAAAAGGCGCGGCGTGGATGTTCGGGCTGCACGTCCTTCCGGGCGACGATGGCCGCGAGGTGCTGCTCTCGGGATTCAGCGTGCATCTTTCGCTCGCGGAGCGAACCCGGCAGGGCATCGCGCGCTTTGATGACGAGAAGGGCGTCTTCACCGTCGCTGCGGATGTGGACGACGCCGAGAAGTGGCGCACGCCGCGCGGAGTCACCGTGTGGCACGGCGGACACGTGTACTTCGCCTCACCGTTTCTCCACACGCGGGTCGCGGCAACGGTTGCGGATTTCACGAATCCGAAAAGCTACGAGGCCTTTCGTTTCGACCCGGCGTCGAACCAATGGAGCTGGCAGCGCGAGGCACCGCCGACGATGCAGTCGGATCGCGTTCCCGCCGAGCACGCGCGGTTCGCTTTGAAAAACGCAGAGGGCGCGGAGGTGCGAATCCACACCGCGAGCGTGAAGTGGAATGCGTGGAGGAAACGCTGGGTGCTGATCGGCGTGCAGTCGGGCGGGAAGGACGATCCGTCCGTGCTCGGCGAGGTGTGGTACGCGGAGAGCGCATCGCCCGAAGGACCGTGGAAGCGCGCGGTGAAGGTGGCCACGCATCCGCGCTACTCGTTTTACAATCCCGTGCATCACGACTTTTTCGACAGCGAGGACGGGCGCGTGATCTGGTTCGAGGGAACTTACACGCGCGAGTTTTCCGGAAATCCCGTGGCAACTCCACGCTACGACTACAACCAGCTCATGTACCGCCTCGACCTCGCGGACCCGCGGCTTGTGCCTGCACACGCGGATTGAAGGCGGCGCAGTGTTGCGGGAACGGCGCGCCGGTCGTATGAACGACTCAGACCCTTTCATGCGACTGCTCTTCATCTCCAATCTCTTCCCGGACGCCGCCGAACCGTATCGCGGTCTGGATAACGCGACGGTGCTGCATGCGCTCGTGAAGTCGGGATGGACCGTGAGCACGCTGGCGCTGCGTCCGTCGCTCCCGCTTTCGCGCAGGAGGTTCGACGCGCGTCCGGAGGATGCCGTTCTTTCGCCGCGTTTTGTGCGCGTCCCGTACGTCCCGCGCATCGGCAGCCGCGTGAACCACATTCTCTACGCCGGCGCGATTCGTCGTGAACTCGAGCGGCTTCGCGGATCATTCGATATCGCGCTTACGTCGTGGATTTACCCGGATTCTTGCGCCGTTTCCCGCGTGGCGGATTTCCCGTTCGTATCGATCGCGCAGGGCTCGGATGTTCACCAATACCTGCGGATTCCGGCGCGGCGGAAAATCATCCTCAGCCACATGCCGCGTGCCGCGTCGATCATCACGCGCAGCGCCGACCTCGCAAAACGCCTCGCCGAGGCCGGGCTCGATGGCGCGCGGATCCATCCGGTTTACAATGGAATCGACCTCGGAACCTTCCGCCCGCCGCAGGATGGCGAGCGCGAGGCATTGCGCGGGGAACTGGGAATCGCCGGGCCCGGACCGCTGCTGCTATTTGTCGGGAATTTCCTGCCGATCAAAAATCCGCTGGTGCTGCTCGAAGGGCACGGTCTTTTGCGCCGGATGGCACCCTCAGCGCGGCTCGTGCTGATCGGCGGTGGCGCGATGGAATCCGAGATGCGGGCGCAGGCCGGGCAGAACGTGATTTTTGCCGGACGAAAGAACGCCGCCGAAGTCGCGGCCTGGATGCGCGCGGCTGATTGCCTGCTGCTGCCGAGCGCAAACGAAGGCGTCCCGAACGTCATTCTCGAGGCCTTCGCAAGCGGACTTCCCGTCGTCGCGAGCCGCGTCGGAGGAATCTCCGAAGTGCTCAACGAGCAATACGGAAGACTGATCCAGCCCGACGCCCGATCGCTTGCAGACGCCGTCGCCGAGATACTGTCCTCGCGCCCGGACGCCGAAGCGCTCGCCGCGCACGGCCGTTCGTTCACGTGGGAGAAGACGGCGTGCCGGTACGATGAACTGCTTCGTGCCGCCGCGGAGAAATGAGGCGGATTACTTCCGCTTCTTCTCTTCCTTGAACTTCCCGTCGATTTCCTCGGCGTTCGCCTTGAGCGTCTTCACGAGGTTTTCCGCCCAGGTCTTCAGCTCCGCGTTCTGCACCATCTTCGGAGTGTTCTCCATGTCCTTCAGCGCGGCCTTGGATTCCTTCGCGAACATTTCGAGGTATTCGACGCGGAACTTCTCCTCCTTCACCTTCGACAGCTTGGCGATTTCGCTGGTTTCCTTTTTGGAGATGTCCGTCGCGAGATCGCTGTAGCCGTATTTTCCGGACATGGTCGCGAACGGTGTCCACAGTTTGGTGAGTTCCGCCTGCTTCTTGCCGGCCCAATCCGCGATGGTGGGATCCTTCTCCTTCATGCCGCGAGCACGCTCGGCGAGCTTGAGCTGGTATTGGAGGACCTCCGATGCCTTTTTCGCAAACTTCTGGTCGTTCGGGCTGAACGGCTTCACTTTCTCGGCCTTTGCGTCGGGCGGTGTAGCCGGAGGCGTGGCCGGCGGGGTGGCCGGGGCGGGTTCAGCCGGAGCTGCTGGCGCCGCGGGAGCTGCCGGAGCAGGAGCAGCAGGTGCAGCGGGCTTTGCGTCCTGAGCTTGAGCGATGCTTGCGGTCAGGGTGAGAGCGAGAAAGAGATTCTTCATGGCGTTCTATTAGTCGGGTGAATGTGAACCTCCATTCATCACATTTCAGATGGGGCGGCAAGGGTTCAAAATGCGTCATTTTCGGGCGCATCTCCTGCTTATACAGGCCGCGACTATTCCCAAAACGACCTTCAATGAGCGCAGCATCAGTCCCGAATTCTCCAAAAACCACACCCGAGCCGCTCCGCGCGATGGAGTCCGCGCTGAACACCGAATCGGCAGCGATTGAAAAGTTGCGAAAGCAGCTGAGCGAAGCCGGTGCCGGTGCGTCGAAGGAGTTGATGGCCGACTACGCGAAACGGCAGAAGGCGTTTCTGGATCGGAAGATTGAATTCGAGAAACAGAAGCGGGCGTTCAACGAAACCCCGGCTCCGGCCGCTGCGAGCGCTCCGAAAGCTCCCGTGGCCCCGGCGAAGAAGGAAGCGCCGAAACCGGCAGCGCCCGCCAAGCCGTCCGAGGCTGTGAAGCGAAAGGCCGAGCCGGAAAAGGAACCCGCGGCGAAGAAGCCCGCGCCGCAGAAGCCCGCGGAAACGAAACCTGCAGTTCCGGAACCTCCGAAAAGACGCGCCGAAGCTCCGAAGCCGAAGGCTACCGCTCCGAAAAAGCGCGAGACTTCGCTGCTCGACGACGAAGACGATGTTTCCGACGCGGAGGATGGAGGCGGAGTCTCGCCACTCGTGTGGCTGCTGCTTGCTGCGGCGGTCGGGGTTGCGATCTGGTACTTCGCGACACGCTGACGCCCGGTCAAATCACGGCGCGTGCCAGCGCTTCGCAGAGCCCTGCGATTTGCTCGGCGGAATGCTTTGCCGAGACCGTGATTCGCAGGCGGGCGGCGTCTTTTGCAACGGTGGGGTAGCGGATTGCCGGCACGACAAACCCTGCTTCGAGCAGGCGCTCCGCGGCGTCGAGAGCGCGCGCGGATTCGCCGAGGACGACGGGAACGATCGCGCTCTGGATGCGGCGCCCCTGCATCAGTGCGGGCGGGAGAGAGTCGCCTAGGCGCGCGAGATTGCGCCAGAGGAGCTCGCGCCGTTGCTCGCCGGCGTCGGTCATCAGCCATTCCAGCGCGGCGGTTGCAGCCGCTGCCATCGCCGGCGCCGGGGCGGTGGAGTAAATAAAGCTGCGCGCGCGGTTCACGAGCAATTCGACGAGCCGCCGGGAGCCCGCGATGTAGCCGCCGGAAACGCCCAGCGCCTTGCTCAGCGTGCCCATTTGAATTTCCACGTCGCCCCGCACTTTCAGCACCTCGGCAAGGCCGCGGCCGTTTCGTCCGAGCACGCCCACTGAGTGTGCCTCGTCGAGAAGGAGCAGCGCGTTGTAGCGTTTCTTGATGGCGATGATTTCCTCCAGCGGGGCGCGGTCGCCGTCCATGCTGAATACGGCCTCCGTCGCCACGATGACCCGCCCGTCCGGAGCGTGTTCGCGTGCCCAGGCGAGGTGGCTTTCCAGTTTGCCGAGATGGTTGTGCGGAAAGACGCGGATGGTCGCACCGCTGAGCTTCGCGCCATCGATCAGCGAGGCGTGGCAGAGCTTGTCGAGGACGATTACGTCGCCCTCCCGCGCAAGTGCGGTGAGCGTTCCCACGGCGGTGGCGTAGCCGCTTGAAAAAGTCAGCGCCGCCTCCGTGCCTTTAAATTTCGCGATGGTCTCCTCGAGTCTCGCGTGCGGCGCAAGCGTCCCGCAGACGAGTCGCGATGCGCCGCTTCCCGTGCCAAACGCATCAATCGCCGCCTTTGCCGCCTCGCCGAGCCAGGGATCGGAGGCGAGGCCGAGGTAGTCGTTCGAGGAAAAGTTCACTAGGCTCCGGCCGGCCTGCGTCACCGAGGGCTGCTGCGGCGAATCAAACGTCCGCAACCGCCGCAAAAGCGAACGCTCACGGAGATCGCGCAATTCTTCGTCGAAACCATCGGACATGATGAATGCGGGTGATAAACTGAATCGCTGTGCGAGACGAGACTTGTCTGCCGCCGCGTCCGTGGAATCCTCCGCGCCATGTCATCTCCGCTCAAACTCGGCATCCTCGGCTCCGGAAAAGGATCCAATTTCCGCGCCATCGCCGACGCCATTGCCGCAGGCACGCTCAACGCCGAGGTGCGTCTCGTGGCCGCCGATTTCGAAGACGCCGGAATCCTCGCCCTTGCACGCGAGCGCGGCTACCGCGCCGAGTTCGTGGCTCCGGGCCGCTTCAAAACGAAAATGGAGCCCGAGAATGAACATCGTCTCGCCGCCATGCTGCGGGACGCGGGTGTCGAACTCGTTGTCCTCGCCGGATACATGCGGATGATCAAATCACCGCTGCTCGACGCGTTCCCGCGCCGGATCATCAATATTCACCCGTCGCTTCTTCCTGAGTTTCCCGGCCTGGAGGCCTGGAAGCAGGCGGTCGAAGCCCGTGCGGTCCGCAGCGGCTGCACCGTGCATTTTGTGGACGGCGGGATGGACACCGGCGAGCGCATCGATCAAGCGGAAGTGCCCGTGCTTCCCGACGACACCGCGTCCTCGCTGCACGCCCGCATCCAGGTCGCCGAGCATCAACTGTATCCCGACGTCCTCCGCCGCATCGCCGATGGGCGCGTGAAAATCGGGTAGCTTTCAGCGCGCGGCGGGCGCCTTCAATTTCGCGATGAGATAGGCCTCCACCGTCGGGTGCTTCACGTCGGCGGCTCCGGGATAAACGAGTTCGCACGGGACACCGGTGGCTTTTCGTTTTTCCTCCAGCTTCACGCCGAAGTTCGCCGTGTGCGTCGGATCCTTCTCGGGTTTCCCGAGCGCGGGCGGCGTGCGGTAAAAGAGATAAATCGGCGGATCATCCGCGGTCACCAGCGCGAAGGGCGAATACTCCGCGATCCACGGTAGAATCTTTTCGCGCCCGGCGAAGAACTCGTCGAACTGCGAAATCTTCTTCTCGGCGTCGCCTTTGAATCCGAAGGCGTGGCCGCCGTATTTGCTGTTCGGTGTCCACTCCCGCATCTGCGCCGGATCGAGTGTGGTCTGCGCAGCGGTCACGGCGGCGCACCAAAGGCGCGTTGATTCCCGTGCAATCGGATCGTCGCTTTTCGGATTTGCGAGGTCGTCATGAAAGGCGAGCCACAGACTCGTGCATGCTCCCGCGGAACCGCCGGACGCGCCGATGCGCTGTTTGTCGATGTTCCATTCGCCAGCCTTGCTGCGCACAAACTGAAGCGCGCGCGCCGCGTCGTGGAGCGGTCCTTTCACCGGTGGGACTTCGCCGCCGGCCGTGGCCTCGGGGATGAAGCGATACTCCACGGAGACGACCGAAATGCCGGCATCTAGGAACGAATCGAGCATCGGCGCGAGGCCGCTGAGTCGATTGCCATTCATCCAGCCGCCGCCGTGGACGAAGAAGAGCAGCGGCGTGGGTTTGTCGGCCTTGGCCTTCCAGAAATGCAGGACCTGTTTCGGGTGTTTGCCGTAAGCGACATCCGCCATCGTAGGCGGGCGGACATCGGGCTGCGGGGCGGCATTTTTCGCGGGTTTTGCGGGAGCCGCTTCAGCGGCAAATGCGCTGCCGGCGGCGAGAATGAGCGTGCAGAGGAGAAGATTTCGTTTCACGCGCGGACGGTGCCGAATCGCCATCGATGCGTCAATGCCGGCACTGAATTCTCGCCACGCGGCTGACAGTCGTTAGTGTCCGCCTCCATGTTTACGGTCGATCTCATCGTCCTCCTCGCCTACTTCGGCATCATCCTCGGCATCGGTCTTTCGCAGCGCTCAAAAAGCGATTCCGTCGAGGGCTTCGCGCTGGGCAACCGCCAGACGCCGTGGTGGGCCGTGCTCGCCTCGATCCTCGCGGCGGAGATTTCGGCGGCGACGTTTCTCGGTGCGCCGGAGAGCGGATACTCGAAGGGCAACTGGACCTACGCCCAGTTCGCCATCGGCACCATCCTCGCGCGAATCATCGTCAGCTTCCTGTTCATCCCGCTTTTCTACCGGCAGGGCGTCGTGTCGCTTTACGAGTATCTCGAAACGCGCTTCGGGCCGCGGACCCGCACTTGGGCATCGGGCACCTTTCTCGTCACTCGCGTTCTCGCAATGGGCACGCGGCTTTACGTCAGCGCCATCATCCTCGTCATCGCGTATCAAGTGTGGATGGGCAAGAGCGTCGGGCCGGGTGAAAAGTTCGCGATCTTCGCCGGGGCCGTCATTGTCGTTACCGTTCTCACATCGATCTACACGGCAGTCGGTGGAATCCGCGCGGTGATCTGGACGGATTTCATCCAGGTCGGCGTGCTCGTGGCGTCCCTCGGTTTTTCGATTTGGTATCTCCTCGGCAAGCTGCCCGATGGCTGGGGCACCGCTGCGCAGTACGTGAAATCGCCCGCATTTTTCGATTTCGCAAAACCCTCCGAGCCCGGCGCGTGGGCGTGGCTTAAGAACGTGCTCACCAGCGACTACACGATCTGGGCGGCAATCATCGGCAGCACCTTCGTCACCATGGCCACCCACGGCATCGATCAGGACACCGTGCAGCGCATGCTCACCGCGAAGAACCGCCGCGAAAGCGCTAAGGCTACGATCGTCTCCGGCCTCATCGACCTGCCGGTGGTGAGCTGCTTCATCCTCGTCGGCATTTTGGTTTCCGCATTCTACAAGTCCGGCAGCGGGACCCTTCCCGGCGACATCGTTTCGCGCGAAGCGTTCCCGTATTTCATCATCACCGAAATGCCCGCCGGCATGCGCGGACTTGTCATCGCCGGCGTCATGGCCACTGCGATGGGTTCGCTCAGCACCGCGCTCAACGCCCTCGGCACCAGCTTCGCGCGCGACTTCGTCCTGCCGCGCCGCGAGAAGCGCGGACCGGTTTCCGAGGAGGAAAAAGTGCGCGTCTTCCGCTGGAGCACCGTGCTCTTTGCTGGATTCGTCGTCCTCGTTGGCGTGCTCACCGCGTGGGCCATGGCGTACAATCCCACGCTGGAAATCATCCCGCTCGTCCTCGGCATCCTCGGCTTCACCTTCGGCTCGCTGCTTGCGCTATTCCTCCTCGCCATCTTCACCAAAACGCGCGGCAGCGATGCGGGAAACATCTTCGCGATGATCTGCGGATTCCTCGCCGTGGTCTTTTTCAGCAATGCCGCGCTGCAAACGTGGGCCGGCTTCACCACGGCCGATGGAAAGCCGCTGCTCATTCTCGCATTCCCGTGGCGGATCACGCTCGGAACGCTTGTGACATTCTGTGTCGCCGCATGCTTCCGCACGTCGAAGCACGCGCAGGATGGCGCGGCTGCCCGCGAGATCGCGCTCGGGTGAATGCGGCGTGATGCGTAAAGTATCCGCAGGGAACCGTGGGAGGAAATCGGCCACGCCCATGACCCGCGCCGCCATGCGCCCGCTTTCCGCCGACTCGTAAAACGCTCCTCCCTCCTCGGAGATGCGATTCGCCTCCATGCAAACATCATCGGCCTCCATGCGAAGACGGTTTACCTCCTCGTTAATGCCATCCACCTCCTTGTGGAAACGATTTACCTCCTCGTAAATGGCATCCACCTCGTTGCGAAGACGGTTTGCCTCCTCGTAAACGGCATCCGCCTCCTTGCGAAAACGGTTTACCTCCTTGTAAATGGCATCCACCTCCTTGCGGACGCGATTTACCTCCTTGTAAATCGCATTTACAAGGAGGTGAAAGCCATCCGCAGGGACGTTTTTGACGAAATCCCCTTCGTTTTCCTCTCTGTTCAACAGAGAAAACCCGTTTACGCCCCGTCAACCGCTTCCGCCATACAATCAGTGGGCCTCAACAATCCGTGCCGGAACGTCCCGTGGCGTGAAATGCCCGGTTTTTCAGCAGCCTGTTAGCGTTTGGGTTTACCGAGGGTTTTGAGGCGTTCGATGATTTCGAGGGCGCGCTTGGCTTCCTCGGTGCGGCGGAATTCGATGCGGGCTTTGCCGTCGTTGTTCCACTGTGTGGAAAATTCCCGGGTGAGACCTTTGTCTGTCAGGTCTTCGCTTTCAGGAAGATCCCACGAATCCGTGCGGAATTCGGGGAGGGGCATCTCCTGGTGCCCGTTGACGTAGAGGTTGCCCATCGGACTGTGTCCCCAGGCATAACGAACGTGGACGGGCTTGGGCACGAGCGGGCTCCAGACATGGACGGTTTTCGTGGCGGTCCAGAAATCGCCTACGCCCGAGTGGCGGGCATAAGCCTTGAAATATTTCCCGTCTTCACCGGCGAGGGCAAAGCCTTCAATGATGGGCGACTGGTCGTCCGGATGGATGCGCTTATCATAGGTGAGGATCATTTCATCGCCTTCGGTTTTCACGGAAACCAGTTTCGCCTCATCCCATTGCGCCTTCTTGTCGTAAAACTTGTTCAGCGCCCAACGAGCCGCTCGCTGGCCGTGCTCGACTTTTCTGGTCGGGTGGAGTCCCGGCACCTGCACATCGTAAGCGGGGATGTATCCATTGACGAGCGGATCCTTCAGATCTTCCACGCCGAGACGCTGGGCTTCGCGGATATATGGAGGCCCCGGAGGCTGGAGTTCGAAGTCCTCCTCCGTTTGCGGTTTGCCGCCGGCGCAGAAACCGATCACGCCGTAGGCAATCGTCGGATCTTTGAAATCCTCGCGCACGCCTTCGATGAGGGCTTTGGTCATCCAGCGATAGAACTTCGGACGGCAGTTGTTGGTCATCGCGTTGTTGTGCCCATGGTGGAGCAGCACGCCTTTGATGTTGTAGCCTTTGAAAACGCCGAACATGCCGTTGTAAACGCTGGCGGGATGGCTCGGGCTTTTGCCGGGAATGTTCCAGGACCGGACGTTCTCTCCATTGACCGGTTTTTTCGGCCATTTGTCTTCCGGAAGCTTTTTCTTTTGAGCATCGCCGAGCTCTTTTTCATAGGTCTTCAACGACTCGGCCCGGAGGTCAAATGCCGCGCGCAGTGCGTTGATGGACTCAACCAGCGCCTTGCCGGAAGGGATTTCCTGAAACTTCTGGATCGGCACCAAAGCTTCCATCGAAGCGCCGCCGCGGGAGTTTTTGATCACGCCGATGGGGATGCCCGTCGAAAGCTGAACCTGTTTGCCGAACACGAAGCCGATGGCGGAAAATTCGAGCGCGGCTTCCGGTGTCGAAGCTACCCAGCCCTTGGTATCGATCTTCTCGCGGTCGATGTCACCCGGTAGGTCCGCCTGCTCGTTGGTGGAGATGGAAAACAAACGCAGGTTCGGGAGATTCGCCTGCGCGGATTCCGTATCTCTGTTCGCCACTTGTTTAAGCGGAAACGCCATATTGCTCTGGCCGTACATCACCCACACATCGCCCACGACGATGTTGCCCATCTCGATTTTTTCGCCGCCGGAATTGACCGTGAGAGTTTGCGGTTCGGCACTGGCTTCGCGGGCGGCAAACGTCACTTCCCAGCGTCCCTTATCAGCAGCCGCCTTGGTGTCTGCCTTGTCCTTGCCGAGTTGCACCGAGACGCTTTCACCCGGTTTTGCCCAGCCCCAGATGACGATTGGTTTGCCGCGTTGCAGAACCATATCGCTATCGAAAATGGCGTGGAGTTTCAGTGCTTCCGCCTGCGCTGGTGAATGCGCGGCGAGAAGTGCCAGAACGAACGCGGCAGTGAGAGTGCGGATGGTGTTTTTCATAGAGAGTATCAATCCGGACGTTTGTTGAAGTTTGAGGGCTGCAAGCATGATTGCAGCGCATCAAAAACCGGGTAGCGAACAACAACTTAGCCGGAACGATGCAGTTGAGAGCGGGGCAGAGGGTTTCTCGAGGATTTGTTGGCACCGAGTGCGGGCTTCGTTGCCTAGGACGCGTCTAGTTTCCTGGGTCAGGGTGCCAAGGCATCGCATGGAAACAGAGACGACCATGGCCCGCGCTGTGATTCGATTCAGCGGTGCCGTTTGGTTTCGGCTTTGGGCGGGGGAGCTTTCGGTGGTTCCTTCGCCTGCTCCGAT
>SXGQ01216838.1_pt1 | contig 12180 bp, 8 predicted proteins | sample 3178371 | NCBI WGS metagenome assembly SXGQ01 (sample SAMN11356859, study PRJNA531348) | freshwater metagenome | isolation source: freshwater sample F1-20 | place: China: Fuxian Lake, Yuxi | collected 2017-12-25 | reverse complement strand
GCCTCGAGGTCAGCCTTGGCCGCCGCCAGCTCACCCCCGAGCTCGCGCCGCCGGTCCGCCTCGACCGCGAGGTCCGCCTCGAGCGCCGCGCCGCGCCCCTCGGCCTCCCTGCGGGCTGCCTCCTCTTCCTCAAGCCTCGCCCGCAACTCGGCAGCCTCGGCCTCAAGTGCCGCCACGCGCGCCTCGGAGGCGGACGTGCCGCCTGCGAGCTCGGTTTCGAGCGCGGCCACCCGAGCGTCGGCCTCGCGGCGCCCGTCCCGCGCCTCGGCGAGGTCGCTGCGCAGATCCTCGAGATCAGCCTCCAGCGTCTCGACGCGTGCGTGCGCCGTCGCCAGGGCCTGCCCCGATGCGGCACTCGACGCCTGCGCGAGCTCGAGCTCGCCGTTGCGGCCGGCCAAGGCGTCGCGCTCGGCCGTCAGCGTGGAAAGGTCTGCCTGCGCAGCCTCGAGGTCTGCGCGTGTCACGTCGAGCTCGGTCAGCGATATCGCACGCGCAGCCTGCGCCGCGTCGAGCAGCCCGCGCACGTCGGCGACCTCGCGCTCGAGCTCGTCGGAACGGCTCTGCCAGGCCGCGAGCGCAGCCTCGACCTCAGCAAGGGCAGGGGAGGGGGCCGCACCCGCTGAAGCCAGCTCGGTCTTCGCCGCGAGCAGCTCGGTATCGAGCTCACCTGCGCGGGCTTGCCACGCGGCGAGCGCCTCTTCGAGCTCCGCGAGCTGCGTCGCGCTGACGTGGGCCGCGGCCAGTTCGGTGCTCGCGCTCGCCACCTCGCGCTTGGCCGCCGCATTCTCCGCCTCGAGCGCCAAGGCGCGCGCCTGGGCAGCCGCGGCCGCGTCGAGGGCCTCAGCGAGGGCCGGACCAGAGCCTGAAGCAGCCGCGAGCTTGCGATGCGTCTCGGCCAGCTCGGCCTCGAACTCTCCCGCCCGAGCCTGCCAGGCCGCCACGGCCTCCAGGGCCTCGGCGAGTCCAGGCCCGCTAGCGCCGGCGTCGGCCGTCTTGCTCGCAGCCAGCTCGGTCTCAAGCTCGTTGACGCGGCCTTGCCACGCCTCGATGGCCGTCTGGGCCTGATTGAGCGCGTCGTTGGCCTCGCCAAGCTCCGCTTGCAGGGCCGGCATGGCCTCAAGCTGTGCGCGGAGCGACTCGACCTCGGCCTGCAGGGCACCGACGTCGCCGTCAGCAGCCGCCTCGGCGTACATGGACTCCCCGAGGAGAAAGATCTCGAAGTTCCCGCAGTGAATGACGTCGCCATCATTCGCATAAACAGGATCGGTAATCCTCTCCCGGTTCAGGAAGGTCCCGTTCGAGCTGCCGAGGTCCGCGAGCACGAAGCCTTCGCCGTCGAAGCGCACCTCCGCGTGCGTCCGCGAGACCGACTTGTTCTTCGTCTGAATCTGGCAGGTGGTCGCGCGACCGACGCCGATGGTCGGATTGTCGGTGTCGATTGTGACCTCGGCCACCTGGCCGTCGTCCTGCGTGAAGCGTAGGTAGGGCATGAATGCGTCTCTGCGTTGGGACAAGCGCGGCGGTTCGGCTGGCCGCGCCGCGGACGGAGAAACCTTAGCGCGGCTGTGGGGGATTCGGCAAGCCGCGCTCCGACGGAACCCACGGGCACGAGTTGACATAATATAAATTATCGGACTAATGGGTGGGAGCTGGAGAGACGACCCGTGGGGACCGAATCGACACGCCGGAGCGCGCGATGGACCTTGCCAAGGTCTCCCGCTGTCCACATCCTTGCCGCCTCGCGTCCCGCGACTGAGAGGTACCATGCTGCGAGTGTCTCCACAGAACCTGCGTGACCTCGGCTGGGCGCGCGTCACGCATGCGCTCGCCGAGCAGACCGTGACACCCGCTGGCGTTGTTGCGGCCCAGAGTCTGGCCCTCGAGCCGGACCTCGACGCGGTCATCACCACGCTCTCGCGGGTCCGAGACCTCGGCAAGGCCGTCGACCGTGGCGCGGATCTCCCGCTCGGCGGTGTTCCCGAGCTCGCGACAGGCCTCATCGCGAGCGCGGGCGGCGCCACGATGCATGCCGAGGACATCTTCGCGGTGGCCCGCCTCGCGCAGGCGGCGGTCGAGGTGAAGCAGTACCTCCGCCATCACGCCCCTGCCCTGCCCTCCCTCGTCGACCTCGCGTCCGCCCTGCCCCAGCTGTCGCTTCTTGCGTCGGAACTGATTGCGACATTTGACGATTTTGGCAAGGTGCGCGACGACGCGAGCCCCGAGTTGCTCGAGGCCCGCCAACGCCTCGGTTCCCTGCACCGCGCCATCAAGGACCGCCTCGACCGCTTCATCGCCCAGTCCGACCTGCGTGAGGCGCTTCAGGACGGCTTCTACACGCAGCGCGAGGACCGCTACGTCATTCCGGTCATCGCGTCGTTTCAGGGTCGTGTCCCGGGCATCATTCACGGGACGTCGAACACGGGCGAGACGGTCTTCATCGAGCCGCACGCGTTCGTGGAAATCAACAACGCCATCAAGGTCGCCGAGTCCACCGAGCGCCATGAACTCGAGCGTGTGCTTCGCGAGCGGACCCGGTGGATTGCCGAGGAGGCCGACGCGCTCGAGGCGGCGCTGGCCACCCTGACGACGCTCGACCTGCTCCAGGCGCGGGCGCGCCTCGGCCGGCAGCTCGACGCGACGATTCCTGAGTTCTCGGAGGACGGTGGCATCCGGCTCGTGGCGGCACGCAATCCCTACCTGTTACTGAAGGGCGCGAGCGTCGTCCCGAACACCATCGAGCTGCCCGCCGACCGCAGCTTCCTCATCGTGACCGGACCCAACACGGGCGGCAAGACGGTCACCCTGAAGACGGTCGGCCTCTGCTATCTGATGCTCGCGGCAGGCCTGCCGATCCCCGTGGCCGACGGCAGTCACGTAACACCTGTGCGGTCCTTGTCGGCGCTCATCGGCGACGCGCAGGATCTCGAGCGGGACCTGTCAACCTTCTCCGGTCATCTGCTCGCGCTCCAGGCGCTGCTGGACGCGGCCGAGCCGGACGCGCTGGTGCTGCTCGACGAGATCGCGACTGGCACCGAGCCGACGCAGGGCGCCGCCCTCGCGATCGCGGTCCTTGAGTCGCTCGCGGCGCGTGGGGCCCGCGGTTTTGTGACGACCCATTATGAGCGTCTCAAGACGCTGCCGTTCGAGGATCCCCGTTTCGCCAACGCAGCGGTTGGGCTCGATCCGGTCTCGCTCGCGCCGACCTTCATGCTCGAGCCCGGGCGTCCAGGCGCCTCCAAGCCCTTCGAGGTGGCGCTCCACCTTGGGTTCTCGGCGCGTCTCATCGAGCGGGCCCGGACCATCGCGGCCCGCGAGACGGGTGGGCTCAGCGAGGCGCTCGGCGCCGTGGCAGGCGCGGAGCAGGAGGCGGCGGCGGCCCGCGAGCGGCATGCGAAGGCCGAGGCCGAGCTGGGCGCGGAGCGGCAGAAGCTCGCAGCGGAGCGTGCGCGACTCGAGCGGCTGGCGCGCGAGGAGGTCGAGGCCCTCTACGTTGAGGCGCGGGCCGAGCTGCGGGCGCTGCTCGAGACGCTCGACGCCCGCCGGCGTGAGCTCGTGGCCCTGCTGCAGCAACAGCGACTCGCGGAGAAGGCCGTCGGGGCCGAGCGAGCGGAGGCGGCGCGGCAGGCGCTGCAGGCGGTCGACGCCGAGCACGCGGCACTCCGTGGATTGGTCGACGCGGCCCGCAACGCGCTCCCGCCCGTGCCGGCGGCCGAGGCGGCGCGCCCGCGCACCTCCGCTGCAGCTGGCGATGGCGGAGATTTGAAGCCCGGCGAGCTCGGGCCGGGGGTGCGCGTGTGGCTGCGGACCCTCAGCCGTCCGGTCGAGGTCCTCGTCGTGCGCGGTGAACGCGTGACGGTGTCGGCCGGGGCCGTGACGATGCACGTCAAGGCCGAGCAGCTCGGCCGGATCGCCGGACAGGCGCTGCGCACCCCCGAGCCCGCCGCCGCGGCGCGTGGACGCGTGACCTTGCCAGCGGGGCGAGCCCCGGAGCTCGGCGACGACGATGTGCGCACGCCGCCGCCGCAGACGCCGGACATCACCGTCGACCTCCGCGGGCAACGACGCGAGGACGTGCCGCTCGAGGTCGAGCCCGTCCTCGACCGGGCCATGCGCGAGCAGATCGAGGCCATCTGGATCATCCACGGCCACGGGACCGGCGCCATGCGCGATGAGGTCCGTGAGTTCCTCGCCCGGTCGCCGTATGTCCTCGGGTACCGCCCCGGGCGTCGACACGAGGGGGGCGACGGCGTGACCATCGCCTTCCTCCATCGCGGCTGAGTGTGAAACATTCCGTTTCAGACGTGCACCAAATTGATTCAGTCTTGAGTCAAAACGTTTCAGACCTTCCCGCGGGGTCCGGTCAGGCGAGGTGTCGTGCGGGGTCGCGTGACGTGTCATCGACACGCGCGCCCCTCGGGGTTACAAGCCTGCCCCATGTCCGCGCGCAGACCCGAGCAGCCGGCCCAAAGGCCCGCCCCACGCCAACCCAAGACCGGCCGACCGCTTGCGCGGGAGCCCCGACCGACCCCGCCGAGGGCGGCGCCAGCCGGGCTGCGCAAGTCGCTGTCGAACCTCGGTGGCCCCACGCAGACCGAGGGTGACCCGCGCTTGGGGCCGGTGCTGGCGCGTGCGCTCGACGTGCCTTCAGTTCCCGAGGCCGGTCGGTACCTGACGCACGGCTTCCACGCCTGGCCCGCCCGCCTGCATCCGCACACCGCGCGGGTCCTGCTCGAGGCGTTGCCCGGACATGTGGCGCGCGCGCCAGGTGCCCGAATCACCGTGGCAGACCCCTTCATGGGGGGCGGGACCGTGCTGACCGAGGCCATGCTCGCGGGGCTCGACGCGGTCGGGACCGATCTCAACCCCATCGCGATCGAGGTCGCGTGGGTCCGGACAGGATGCTTCCCGGCCCGGCTCCTCGACGGGCTTGAGGCGCGGGTGCGGTCCTTTGTCCGGGAGGCCGACCGCCTCGGGCCGGATGCGCCCGCCTGCGCCCGCCTGCGCGATCGCGTTGGGGACTGGTTCGAGCCGCGCGTCCTCGTCGAACTCGCCGCGCTCTCGGATGTGCTGAACGACCGGCTCGAGGCTGCACCCGACGACGCGGCCGCGCGGATCTACCGGGCGGCGCTCTCGTCGATCGTCGTGAAGGTCTCGCGGCAGCGCGCCGACTCGGTGCGCCACGTGACGCGCGCGCCAGGTGGCCAGCCCGACCGCCCCCACCCTCCCGGGACCGCCGGCCGCTGGCTCGCTGCGCGGGTTCACGAGCTGGTCGGACAGCTGCGCGACTTCGCCGAGGCCGTGCCTCGCGGGACGCCCGAGGCCCGTATCGGCCTCGCAGACGCCCGAACGCCCCCCGCGGCGCTGGCGAACACGGGGTCGGTCGACGTCATCGTGTCGTCGCCGCCGTACCTTGGCGTCTATGATTACGTACAGCACCATCTTCTTCGCAGCGCGGTGCTCGGCTTCGACGTGCGCGACTTTGCTCGCGGCGAGGTGGGCAGCCTGCGCGACCAGCGACGTCTCGGGGGCGACGAGGCCGGGTCACGCTACCGCGAGGACCTTGGCGCAGTGTTCGGGGCCTGGCGCCCGCGGATGCGCCAGGGCGGGCTCGCGGCGGTCATGATCGGCGACGGACAACTCGGCGACGGCCTTTTGCCAGCGCTGCCGTTGATGCGCGAGGTCGCTGCGACCGCGGGATGGGAGATCGTGGCGAGCGGCTCTCAGGCTCGGCCCGCCTTCATTCCGGGTCGGCGGGACCCGGGCGTGAAGGAGGAACACCTCGTGCTGCTCCGCGCCGCGCCGCTTGGAGGCTCACGCCGATGAACGACCTCGCGATACCCGGTGACGACCGTCTGTCCGCGCTCGACGCCGAGCTCGCTGCGTTCAACAGGGCCCGCGACTGGGAGCGCTTTCACACGCCACGCGAGCTCGCGACCGCGCTGACCGTCGAGAGCGGCGAGCTGCTCGAGCTGTTCCTGTGGCGCGGCGGCGAGCCCCCGAAGGACCCCGCGCGCGTCGCGGAGGAGCTCGGCGACGTGATGATCTGCCTTTTGAACTTCGCGCGCAGCGTGGGTCTCGACCCGGTGGAGGCCGCGCGTGCGAAGCTCGTCCTCAATGAGCGCCGCTATCCTGTCGAGGCCGCGCGCGGCAACGCCCGGAAGTGGTCCGAGTTGGCCGCCGAGGCCTTGGAGGCCGACAAGGCCGTCGCGGCTCCCCGTGGAGGCGGATGACCCCCCTGCTGCCCATCGACGAGGCCCTGGCCATCGTGGTCGCCGAAGCTCGTGACGTGGTCGCGACGCATCCGCGCGAGACCCGGCGGGCGACCCTCTGGGAGGCGGGCGGCATGGTGCTCGCGGAGGATGTTCGCGCGGATCGGGACGAGCCGGCCTTTGACCGCGCGATGATGGATGGCTACGCGGTCGCCTCGGCCGCCATTCCGCCCGCCGGGGTCACCGTGCCAGTGGTGGCGACCCTCGCGGCCGGTTCTCCGCTGCCCCTCTCCAACGACTTTCACGTCCCGGAAAACGCTGCCGCGGCCATCATGACGGGCGCCGCCATGCCGCGGGGCGCGGACGCGGTCGTCATCCTCGAGCGGTGCCAGGTGACGGGCGCTCGCGTCTTCATCCCCGGGCCCGTGCAGACGGGCGCGAACATTGTCCGGCGCGGGTCCCACGTGCGGGCGGGCGAGGTCGTCGTCGAGCGCGGGCGGGTCATCGAGAGCCTGACGTCGGGAGTCCTCGGGACGGTCGGGGCGGCCGCCTTTCAGGTCTTCCGGCGTCCGCGCGTGACGGTCCTCGCGACTGGCGACGAGCTCGTTCACATCGAGGACACACCGCAGCTCGCGCAGGTGCGGGACTCGAATCGACGGGCGCTGATGGCACTCGCCGAGGATGAGCGGTGTCGCGTCGTGGACGGTGGGATCGTGGCGGACACGAAGCTGGCGCTGCGCGAGGCGATTTCCGAGAGTCTCGACTCGGACGTCCTGATCCTGTCGGGCGGTGTCTCGCGGGGTGCGTTCGATCTTGTCCACGAGGCGCTCACGGACGTGGGTGTCGACGTGCTGTTTCACAAGGTGGCGATGAAGCCTGGCAAGCCCCTGCTCTTTGGGCGGCGCGGGCGGACGCTGGTCTTCGGCCTGCCGGGCAACCCCGTGAGCGCCTGGGTGACCGCGATCCTCTGCGTGGCCCCGGCGCTGCGCGTCCTCGGTCAGCGGCCCGCGGCCCACAACTGGCAACTCGCCCTGCCGCTCCTGGCGCCCCTCCCCGCGACGGGCGACCGCACGACCTTCCACGCGGCAAAGCTCGGGTCGCATGACGGCCGGGAGGACGTGGCGGGTGAGCTCGGCGTGACCCCGCTCGACTGGCGCGGCAGCTCGGACCACCTGACCTATGCGCGCGGTCACGCCCTCATCCGAGCAGAGGCTGGCGCTCCGGCCCGCGCCCGTGGCGAGCTGGTGACTGTGGTGCTTCCGCGCCCATCCCACGGCTGAAAGGACGAACGTCACGCCGCGGAGCGCGAACTCCGGCCCCTCGCCGGGCTCAACAGCGCGGTGCGCCTCCACCCTTGACGCGTCGCTCCCGCGGAGTCACCCTGCGCCCATGCCGGAACCCGAGGCCCTCGTCACCCTGCGCGACAACTTCGCCTTCCTGGACTCCTGGGAGGACCGCTACCGGTTCCTCGTGGACCTCGGGCGTGAACTTCCTCCCATGGAGGACGCCCTGAAGACCGCGGCGACGCGGGTCGACGGGTGCCTGTCGCAGGTCTGGATGCTCGGGCGTCGCGACCCCTCGGGGGCGCTGAGCTACCTCGCCGACTCGGACGCGGCCATCGTGCGCGGTCTCATTGCGGTCCTGCTGACGGCCTGCAACGGGCGTCAGCCCGCCGACATCCTCGAGGCCGACGTCGCGGGGCTCTTCGACGAGCTCGGCCTCGCGCAGCACATCTCGATGAACCGACGGAACGGCTTCTTCGCCATGGTTCAGCGCATACGCAGCGAGGCTGCACGCCTCACGGCGGTCTGAGCGTGATCCCTCGGCCACCATCCTCCGACCTGCCAGACCTGTTGAAGTCGGCCGGGCTTCGCGTCACCGCTTCGCGCGTCGCGGTCCTCGAGCTCGTCGCGCGCGCCTCCGAGCCGCTGTCTCACCCCGACGTCGTCGACGCCATCGGCGGCGGCTTGTGGAACCGCTCGACCTTGTACCGGAACCTCATCGATCTGGCCGAGGCCGGGCTGCTCCGGAGCACGCTCATCAACGGCGTGACGCGCTTCGAGCCAGTCGATCGGGCCAATGCCTGCGCCGACCACGCCCACTTCGTCTGCACCGCGTGCGGCGAGGTCACCCACCTCGCGGGCGTCGTCATCCGTGTGGAGGGTGATGGCGGGCCAGTCCCGCGCGCCCTCGTCACAGGGCCCCTCGAGGTGCAGCTGCGCGGGCGCTGCGACCTGTGTGCGGGGGCCTGAAAGGCGTCCGAGTCAGGCCTCCGGGTCCGGCATCCCGACCCCGGGTGTCTGCCGCGCCACCGCCTGCGCCCACGCCTCCCGGAGGCGCTCGTAGGCTGGCAGGTAGTCGTCGCGCCGCGCGAGGCGCTCGGGCTCGGCTGGCAGCGCGAATGGCTTCGGCGTGACGGCGAGCAACGCGGCCTCGTCGACGGCGTCAATGAGCTCTGGCGGCATGTGAAGTACTGCAAATCTCTTGTAGGTGCCGGAGGTCACGAAGAGGTCGAAGACCACGGGGTCAAGGTGATTGTCCCGCTTCATCGCGACCATGATCGCCATCGCCTCCGAAAGCGTCTTCGGCTTCTTGTAAGGCCGGTCAAGCGCCGTCAGCGCCTCGAACACGTCCGCGATCACCATCATGCGAGCGGGCCACGACATGTCCCCCGCAAAGAGCCCCTTCGGGTAGCCGCGGCCGTCCATGCGCTCGTGATGGCCCCCGGCGATCTCCGGGACCTGTCGCAGGCCGGGGGGAAACGGCAGCGACCGCAGCATCTCGATGGTCTGGACCATGTGGCCGTTGATGATGACGCGCTCATCCTCGGTCAGGGTCCCGCGGACGATGGACAGGTGGCGAACCTCGTCATCGCTCAGCAGCGGCTGTCGTACCCCGCCTATCGTCACCTCGCGGCGCGCGAGCGCCCGGATTCGCGCGAGGTCCTCGTCGGCCATCGACTCGCCGCCGATGTTGGCCCGGGTCAGGAAGGCAAGCTCCGCCTCGAGCGCGGACTCCGTCTCGAGCCGCTGCTGCTCGGCCACGGCCCGCGCCGCAGGGTTCGCGAGGACGGTGCGGAGGCAGGTCACCTCTGCCTCAAGCCTCAGGATTTCGAACCGGGCGCGCACCTCCGCGATGCGGTCGTGGATCGCCTCGAGCTTGGTCGCCTTGTCGAGGACATGGACCGGGGTGACGACCTTGCCGCAGTCGTGGAGCCACGCGGCCACCCGCAGCTCGTACCACTCCGTCTCGCTCAGCCGGAAGCCCGCGAACGGGCCGGCGGTCGCGTCACAGGCCGCCTGAGCCAACATCAGCGCGAGGACGGGCACGCGCGAGCAGTGGCCCCCGGTATACGGGCTCTTCGCGTCGATGGCGCCCGCGATAAGGCGCATGAAGCTCTCGAACAGCTCGCGCTGTCCCTCGAAGAGCTGCCGGTTCTCGAGCGCCACGGAGGCCTGCGCCGCGAGCGCCTCGACGATGGCCTGCCGCTCGGGGTCGAACGCCTCCACCGCGCCGCGCTCGTCGCGCGCGTTGATGAGTTGCAGCACGCCGAGGAGCCCGCAGGTCCGGCCTCGGAGTGGAATGGCGAGGAACGAGCAGCTGCGGTAGCCGTGACGGGCGTCGAACTCACGCGTCCCGCTGAAGTCGAATCCGGGGGCATCGTAGGCGTCCGGGATGTTCACGGCCCGGTCTTCATGGGCGCAGAAGGCAGCGATGTTGGCGTGGTTGGCCGAGCCGTCCTCGCGATACAGCGGGATCGGGGGCAACGCAACAGGCAACCCGGTCGTGCCGCCGCGCGCGACCCCAAGAGAATCATTCCGAAACATGGCGAACGCAAGGGCGCGGGGGGCGTGGTCGGGCGGGGCCTCGCCCGTCGCGAGGTAGATCGTGCCGCCATCGGCGCGCGTCAGCTCCTGCGCCTCGATCAGGATGGTCTCGACCAGTCGGTCGCGGTCTGGCTCGGAGCCGAGGGCCAGGCCGACGCGATAGAGGCGCTCGAGGTGTCCGGCCCGCAGGCTGGCGGTCGTGGACGGAGGGACTTCCAAGCGGGACCTCAGTGGGCAGAGCACGGGGCGGGGCGCGGCGGCCGTGACGCGGCCGTCGAAACCTGTGGGCCCATCGTGCCACGCGCGCGCCGTGGGCGAAAGCGCCCTCGCGAACCGATCCGAACCGATCATGGATTGCCGAAGTCGCAGTAAGCCGGGTCGGCGAACGTCACGGCGGAGCGCGTCCGGCGCTGCCGATGGACGCAGCAGACACAGCCGAGCTCGTCTGCGAGCGGCACGCGGGTTGGCGTCCGGCAGTCCCGGCAGCGTAGACCGGGGATGACCGCGACGTGGCCGTAGCCCGGGTGCAAGCAGGCCGGGCAGAGCTCCCTCGCACGTCTCACGAGGTCCTGCGTGGCCGAGCGGATGAACCCCATTCTGGCGGGATTTCTGTGAGCCCGAAGATCCTGTTCGACAAAGACGCGCCCGGTGGCGAAGACGCTCAGCAAAACCGCAAACGCGTCGCCGAGCGCATCGAAGGTCATGAGATCCTTGTGGATGCGAGGATCATCATCCCGATCGGGTCGCAGGACGAGGCCGTGCGCCGGGAAGCCGGCCCGCAAGGCGAACGCCTCGAGCCCAGAGGCGTCCGACACCGTCGCGTGCAGCGCCGGAGCGGACGCCTCGGCTCGCCCGACAATCTCGATGCCGAGGGCCCGATCGACCAGCACAACCAGCTCGAAGTCCAGCAGGCCAAACCCAAAAGGGCCAGGCAGGAACGCTCCCTCGCTGCCGAGCCCGAGACCCACCCCGCCCAACTCGCACGCCAGCTCGGCCTTGCGGCGGGCGGCCGCGATCTGGCTCCCAGGGCGAGGGACGTCTCGGGTGAAGGTCCCGAGGGTGTCGGTGTCGAAGCTGCGCACGACCTCGAGCGACGCACCCGCGAAGGCCTTGTTGATGACCGGGGCGATGGATGATTCTTTCGCATGTTGCGTCAGCAATGCAAACCGCGCACCCACGTACGGATGGGCACCTGTGTCTCGGACGCTGGGCGGCATCAAGGGCTTCAATCCTCCCCTTGGGCCCGTGTATAGGCGAGCGCGCCGTCGTGGGTCTCGAGCTTCTCGACATGCATCCAGCGGCAGACGGTGGCCACCCGGGCGAGAAGGTCGAAGAGGACCTCGTCCGTCAACGACGCGGCCCCCTCGCGTCGCACGAAGCGGCACCGCCACTGGTCGACGCACTCGGTCATTCCCCCTGTCGGCGGGTAGACCCGCGTCCCGCGATTCGAGACCATCTTCAGCCGCCAGTTGCTCCCCTCACTCACCCGTTCGAGGGACGTCCCGAGCTCCTCGGGGGTTACCGCCGACTCGACGAACACGTCTGCGCCCACCCAGACCCGCTCGGCGGGGCGACCCCAGTCGCGGCGGGGGTCGATCGGTTGCACGACCAGCGGCCGGTGCGCCCGCGTCGCGCCTTGGCCGGCCTGACGCCCGAGATTCGCGATGACCGCGTCCGCGAAGGCGGAGGTTCCCATCGGGCTCGCCCCCGACACGTCCGCGGTGTGGGCGCCCGAGGCCAGCGTCACTGCGAGGGCGTCCTCGATGCGGCGAGCGGCCTCGAACTCCTCCAGGTGGCGCAGGAGCATCGCGGCCGACAGGAGGACGGCCGTCGGGTTCGCTCGGTTGGTTCCGGCGATCGTCGGGGCGCTGCCGTGGACCGCCTCGAAGATGGCGACCGCGTCGCCGAGGTTGGCGCCAGGCGCGAAGCCGAGCCCGCCGATGAGGCCGGAGGTCAGGTCCGACAGGATGTCCCCGTTCATGTTCGAGGTCACGATCACCTCGAAATTCTCAGGCGATTTCACAAGCAGATGCGCGCAGTTGTCGATGAGGAGGTGGTGCGCCCCGATGCCCGGATATTCCAGCGCGATGTCCTCGAAGGCCCGCTTCATCAGGCCCTCGGTCAGCTTCATGATGTTGGCCTTG
>SXGQ01655775.1_pt1 | contig 12181 bp, 6 predicted proteins | sample 3178371 | NCBI WGS metagenome assembly SXGQ01 (sample SAMN11356859, study PRJNA531348) | freshwater metagenome | isolation source: freshwater sample F1-20 | place: China: Fuxian Lake, Yuxi | collected 2017-12-25 | reverse complement strand
GGTGTCGGGTGTCGGGTGTCGGGTGTCGGGTGTCGGGTGTCGGGTGTCGGGTGTCGGGTGTCGGGGGGGGCGTTTGTGTGTTATTTGACCTGCGGGATGTGGAGCTGGGAGTTCGTCTGCGGGGCGTGAGCCTGCGTATTGCCGGGGGTGTGACGGCGATACTGGGGTATTCCGGGGCCGGCAAGAGTTCGTTATTGAGCGTGCTGGCGGGTTTTGAGCAGCCGACGTGCGGGAGTGTGGAGCGGGCGGATCCGGGTGCGGGTGCTGCCCTGCCCTGTTACTGGGTGCCTCAGTCGGGCGGTTTATGGTCGCATGTGTCTGTGCGCCGTCATGTGGAGCTGGTGTCTGCTGGAACGGCAGACGAAATTCTGCGTGCATTCGATCTTTGGGAGCGGCGTGATGCCTGTCCGGGGGATTTGTCGCAGGGTGAGCGTTCGCGGTTGTCTGTGGTGCGTGCTTTGTCGGCGGGTGCGGCGGTGCTGTTGATGGACGAGCCTTTGTCGCATGTGGATCCGGTGCGGAAGCCGGGGTATTGGGAGGAGCTGAGTTGTCGGCTGCGTGCGACTGGGGCCTCGCTGGTGTTTTCGAGTCATGAGCCGGGAGTGGTGTTGCGGCATGCGGAGCGGGTGGTGTGTCTGCGGGCGGGGCGTGTGTGGCATGAATCGGCGGTGCGGGACTTGTATGAGAGGGCTCCGGATCGCCAGCTGGGTGAATTTTTGGGGCCATTGAACTGGCTGGACGGGGCATTGGCGGTGGCTTTGGGTTTGGGTGCTGAGGTGCTGGGGGAAGCTGACCGACGTGGTGGAGTGTGTGTGCGACCTGAGCGGTTGCGGTTGCGTGCTGCTGAGGGTGGCGTGGGTGCTGATTTGGGGTGTGTGGCTGGCGGGCGGTGGGTTCGCGGTGGTGTGGTGCGGGTGCTGGAGTCGCGGCTTGCTGGTGGTCTGGCGGAGACTGTGGTGGTGGGTGTGTGTGGGCGTGAGTGTCGTTTGCTGCATGTGCCCGGTGTGGGTTTGGGTGTGGGTGTGGGTGTGGGGAGTTCGGTGTATGTTGAGGTGTCTCTGCCTGAGGGGGCCGTAACATGAACTCGGGTTGGCTGCCGCGCGGACGGTGTCGGTGTCAGTGTCAGGGTTTGCTGCTGCTGTGTCTGTTGCTGCCGGGGGTGTCGGGTTGCGGTGGTGGCGCAGCCGATCGCGGTGGTGATGGTGAGATTTTGTTGCCGATCGCGGGGGAGCGGACATGGCGGATTCCGTCTGCTGACCGCTTTTTGCCTGCTCCGCGTGGGTTGTATTCGGACGAGCGTGATGACGTGTATGTGCTGGACGATGCGGGGCGAGTGCTGGTGTATGACAGGACGGGGTTACTGCAGCGTCAGTGGAAAATGCCGGATAGTCGAATTGGGAATCCCGAGGGTATTTGGAAGCTGCGGGACGGTCGTGTGGCGGTCGCTGATACTCATTATCACCGGGTTGTGATTTTTCATCCGGACGGCGAGGTGGATTTTACGTTTGGGAGTGAGGGTCGTGAGCCGGGTCAGTTTGTGTTTCCTGTGGCGGTTTTGGAGGATGCTGCGGGGAATCTTTATGTTGGGGAGTATGGGGACCATCAGCGGGTGCAGAAGTTTGACGGCAGCGGGCGGTATCTGCTGCAGTTTGGGAAGCATGGTGCGGGTCCTGGTGAGTTTCAGCGTCCGAGCGGACTGGCGCTGCGTGGTGGGGAGGTGTTTGTGGTGGATGCGTTCAACGACCGGATTCAGGTTTTCAGTGAGGCGGGTGAATTTCGGCGAATTCTGAAGTTGTCGGACGAATTTGAGGCCCTGGCGTATCCCTATGATTTGCGGGTGACGGCGGACGGTCGAGTGTATGTGATTGAGAACCGAGCGGCGCGTCTGACGGTGATGACGCTGGAGGGGCGTTTACTGGGGCGTTATGGGTCACCCGGTCGGAATTCCCATCAATTCTACCAGCCGTGGGACCTGACAGTCCTGACCGACGGACGTATACTCGTGGCTGACACCGGGAACCATCGCTTAGTGGAGCTGACGCCGTGAGTCTGCTGCGTAGATTGATTCGCCGCATTTTTCCGTTGCCGCATCGTCCGGTGGTCTGGACTTCGTCGTTGTCACTGCTGGTGTTTTTGCTGTTGTTTTTGCTGTCGTATCTGTCTGTGCTGCCGACGGTGGTGATCAGTGGTGGCAGTCCATTAAGGTGGACTGAGCGGGGCTGGCTGGATTTGGGATTTTTGTATCGCTGGGGCGTGGCTTATCCTCAGTTTGAGCTGGTGCGGGAGCTGGAATTTTCGCGTCCGTGGGCATTTCTGCTGCTGTTGTTTGTGCCGTGGATCTGGTGGATGCAGGCGGCGGGTCACGCAGGTCTGCCGCAGCGTCGTGGAGCGTGGGCTGGTTTGATCCGGCTGGTGCTTTGCGGGTTGCTGATTTTCGTCCTTGCTGAGCCTCGTGCTGTACGCACCAGTGACACGGTCTCGGTGATTTACAACGTGGATGTGTCGGATTCGGTAAGTCCGTGGCGTTCCGAGGCCTTGAATTTTGTGGCGGCGACAGCGGCGGAGAAGCCGGGGACGGACGAGGCGGGTCTGGTGGTTTTTGGCAGGACTCCTGCCGTCGAGTATCCTCCGCGGGTGGTGTTTCCGTTTGAGCGATTTGTGAATTCGCAGGTGGGTCAGGACGCGACGAATCTTGAGCAGTCGCTGGCATTGAGTGCGGCGATGCTGCCTGAGGAGAACGTGGGGCGAATTGTGCTGGTGAGTGACGGCACGGAGACGGTCGGTCAGTTGAAGGACGTGGTGGACGACCTGCAGGCTCGGGGTGTTTCCGTGTCTGTGGTCCCGATGAACTATGTGTATGAGTCTGAGGTGTTGCTGGAGCGGCTGGATTTGCCGCGTTTTGTGCGTCAGGGTGAGACGTATGAGGCGTCGGTGGTGTTGAATTCGCTGAAGGCATCGCGAGGGACTCTGGTGTTATCTGAGGCGGGCCGTGAGATTTCGCGTCGGGAGATTGAGTTCCCTGCCGGGAAGACTCGTTATTCCGTGCCGATCCGGGTGGATCAGCCGGGTTATTACGAGTATTCGGCGCGCATCGAGGTGGCTCGGGATGCAGACAATCGTCAGGAAAACAACGAGGTGCGGAACTATCTGTACCTGGACGGTCCGGGGCGGGTATTGCTGGTGCGTGACGTGGCGGGTCGTCCGGAGGAGATTCGATTTCTGGAGCAGGCGCTGCGAGTGGGTGAGCGGCAGCTGGATGTGGTGACATCACTTGAGTTTCCCCAGGATCCTCTGAGTTTGATGCCTTATGACGCGGTGATTTTTGCGGACGTGCCGGCGGACGCCTTCCTGGGGACTCAGATTCAGGCGATGCACGATGCGATTCGGAACCTTGGGATTGGCTTTTTGATGGTGGGTGGTCCGAACAGTTTTGGTCCGGGTGGCTGGCAGGGATCGCTGGTGGAGGATGCCTTGCCGATTTCGATGGAGATCACGAACAAGAAGGTGCTGCCGAAGGGGGCTCTGGCGATTATTCTGCACACCTGCGAGTTTCCTCAGGGCAACACCTGGGCGAAGCGGATTACGAAGCGTGCGATTCAGGTCCTGAATTCGCAGGACGAGGTTGGCGTGCTGGCTCAGACGATGAACGGTGACGAGTGGATCTTTGATTTGACTCCGGCCAGCGAATACGAGTCCCTGGCGACTCAGATCAACAACGCTTCGATTGGCGACATGGGTACGTTTGGAACAACGATGCAGCTGGGGCTGGCATCGCTGTTGAAATCGGACGCGATGTCTCGTCATATGATCATCATCTCTGACGGGGATGCTCAGGCACCGACTCCTGAGCTGCTTGAGAAGTTCATCGCGAATCAGGTGTCGGTTTCGACGGTGGCGGTATTTCCGCACAACGGTGATGCTTCGACATTGCAGGACATTGCGGGTGCGACGGGCGGGCGATTTTATTTTCCGAGTGATCCGAACGAGTTGCCTTCGATTTTTGTGAAGGAGGCGAAGACGTTGCGGCGCACCCAGATACAGACTCGCGATTTCGTCCCTGTGGTGACAGGGGTGGATCCGATCCTGCGTGATATTGTGGATTCACCGGAGCTGCATGGTTATGTGCTGGCGTCTCGCAAGGAGGATCCTCGTGCGGTCGTGGTGCTGTCGGCGCCTCAGACGGAGAGTGAGAAGGCGGCGGGTGAGGAGGAGCTGGATCCGATTCTGGCGGTGTGGCGTTATGGTCTGGGAGTGACAGCGGCGTGGACATCGGACTTTACGGACCGCTGGGGGCGTGACTGGGTGAAGTGGGAGCAGTTTCAGCAGATGTTGTCTCAGACGATGACTCGTATCAGCCGGACGAAGCGTGAGCAGTCGCTGCGAGTGTACACCTATGTCAACGGCAACGAGGGTGTGGTGGTGGTGGAGGATTTTCATCCAGAGGAGACGTTACTGGACGTGAATGTTTCGGTGACGGGCCCGAATGGATTTGAGGAGTCTCAGGCGGTCCGCCAGATTGCACCGCGGCGTTATCAGACATCGATGCCATTGAAGGGTGAGGGGCGGTATCAGGTTCTGGTGGGTGCGACGGACGGAGCGCGTCGTGAGACGGCGTATGCGGGTTTTATTGTGTCGTATTCTCCGGAGTATCTGCGATTTCGAGCGAATCCGGCGGTTTTGCGTGAGTTGGCGGAGTCGACGGGTGGTCGGGAGCTGGAGATTGACGGCGACCCTGTTGAGGCAGCGCGAACGTTGTATGGCGAGCGGCCTCAGAAGCGCAGCAGTCGTCCGATCTTTGAGTGGTATTTGATTTTGGCGGCGTGTTTGTTGCCGCTGGATGTGGCAGTACGTCGGGTGCAGCTGGATGCGGGCTGGCTGCAGCGGCTGTGGCGTCGGGATCGTCGTGAGTCGACAGCGACTTTGGGGACTCTGCTGGAGCGAACGACTCAGGTGCGTACGGCATTGGGCAATCGGGGTGAGTCAGCGGGTGAGCTGTCTGAGGGTCGTCCTCTGGTGCCGCGTGGTGGGGTGGCGGTGCGGACGGGTGGTGGTGCGTCAGGGTCGGGGACTGGTGTTGGTGATGTGAAGAGTGCTGCTGGTGTTGCTGGTGCGGGCTCTGCGGGAGATGCGGGCCGATCGGCGGAGGGTGGTGGAGGAGCTGAGGCGGGAGAGGACGGCACGACATCTCGTTTGCTGGCATTGAAGCGGCGGCGGGATCAGGAGCGGAGCAACGAGTAGTTTGGCGGTGGTGTTTGAGGCAGGTTTGAGAACGGGTTCGAGTTGGGGGATTGGGTGATGAGTGCAGACGGGGTATTGGCGGAGTTGCAGTCTGAGGCGGATGCGTTTCGTGCGGAGTACGAGCGTGTGCGGGAGGCTGTGGGCCGGGTGATCGTGGGTCAGCAGCGTGTGGTTGAGTCGGTGCTGACGGCGATGCTGTGTGGTGGGAACGTGCTGCTGGAGGGTGTACCGGGATTGGGCAAGACGGAGCTTGTGAAGGCTCTGGCTGGGGTCCTGAAGCTGCAGTTTCGTCGCATCCAGTTTACTCCGGACCTGATGCCGGCGGACGTGATTGGCACGAACATCATGATGACGGATGACATGGGGAAGTACCGTTTTGAGTTTCGTCAGGGGCCGATTTTTACTCAGTTGCTGCTGGCGGATGAGATCAACCGTGCGACTCCGAAGACGCAGTCTGCCTTGTTGGAGACGATGCAGGAGGGGACGGTAACGACGGGTGGTACGACGTATCGTCTGGAGCAGCCCTTTTTCGTCCTGGCGACTCAGAATCCGATTGAGCAGGAGGGCACGTTTCCTTTGCCCGAGGCGCAGCTGGACCGATTTATGTTTAAGGTGGTGGTGCCGTTTTTGAATCGGGATGAGTTGAACGAGGTGGTGACTCGGACGATTCTGAAGCAGCGTTACGAGGCTGTGCCTGTTCTGGATGGTGCTCGGATTTTGCACCTGCGCAGTGTTTTGGAGCGTGTGGTGGTGAGTGATCCGATGCGGGATTATGCGTGTCGACTGGTCCTGGCGACTCATCCGGATTCCGCATTTGCGACGGAGCGTGTGAAGCGATTTCTGCGTTTTGGTGCGAGTCCCAGAGCGGCTCAGGCTTTGATCCGTGCGGCTCGAGTGAGGGCATTGAGTCAGGGTCGTGCGCATGTGTCATTTCAGGATGTGCGGTATTTTGCAGCGGAGGTACTGCAGCATCGTGCGTTGCTGAACTATGACGGTCAGGCGGAGAATGTTTCTCTGCGTGAGCTGATTGATGAGGTGATAGCGAAGCTTCCGACGGAGGGCTGAGGCCGTGCTTGAGGGTACGCAGTCGGCATTTACGTCGTTATTCGACAATTCGGTGCTGCATCAGATTGAGCGGATGCGTTTGCGGCCGCAGCGTCGACTGACGAATCGGGCGCGGGGCGAGCATTTGTCGGGGAAGGGTGGCAGCAGTACGGACTTCGCGGATTTCCGGGACTATGCGGCGGGTGATGATCTGCGGTATGTGGACTGGAACATTTTTGCGCGGCTGCAGCGGCCGTACATCAAGCAGTTTCAGCATGAGGAAGAGCTGCATGTGGTGCTGCTGGTGGATGCTTCGGCATCGATGCTGAGTGGTGGCAAGCTGGAGCGGGCGAAGCAGGCGGCAGCGGCGTTTGGGATTATGGGGTTGCTGAGTGGCGAGCGAGTGAGTGCTTATGCTGTGCAGGGCTCGTCGGACAGTCGCTGGATGCTGCCACCGGGGACCGGTCGCAACCGGATGCGTGCTTTGCTGCATTTTCTGGAGGGCGTGGGTGGTGGTGGCAGTGTGCCGGTGGAGCAGGCGATTGAGCAGATGCTGAAGTTTCATCGAGGTCGCGGTATTGCGGTGGTCCTGAGTGATTTCCTGACGTTCGGCAATCTGGCTCGCCCGCTGAATCTGCTGTTCAGTGCGGGGCTTGAGGTGTGGGGGCTGCAGATATTGAGTGAGGCGGAGATTCGTCCGGAGGTGCAGGGTGATCTGCGGTTTGTGGACAGTGAGACCGGCGAGACTCTGGATATTACGAACGCGAGCGAGTTGCTGCATGTGTATCATGACCAGCGTCTGGCGTTGGCGGAGTCACTGGACAACTTGTGTCGCAGTCGTCAGGGGAGATTTGTGTCGGTGAGTTCGGGCGAGCCGTTTGGGGCGTTTCTGTTTGATCGGATGTGTCGTCAGGGTTGGGTGCAGCGATGAGGTTTCTGAGCTTCGTCAATCTGTACGGTGCGTGGTTTTTTCTGGCGCTGATCCCGCTGGTGATCCTGTATTTTCTGAAGCTGCGTCGTCCGCGGGTGGACGTGCCATCGCTGGTGTTGTGGGCGAGTGTGTTGAATGATCAGCGGGTGAATTCGCCATTTCAGCGATTTCGTCGCAATCTGCTGCTGTTGCTGCAGGCGTTGCTGTTGTGTTTGCTGGTGCTGGCGCTGATGCAGCCGTTTGTGCCGTCGCAGGCGGACGTTGCCGAGTATACTCCGCTGTTGATTGACTGTTCGGCCAGTATGGGTTCGCGTGACGAGGCGACGGGTCAGAGTCGTTTGGACCTGGTGCGTGAGCAGGTGCGTGAGCAGATTGAGAATCTGCGTGGTGGGCAGAAGCTGGCGTTATTTACGTTTGCGGCGACGGGTCGTCGTTTGACGGAGTTTACCGATGATCGTCGTGAGTTGCTGCGGGCCCTGGAGCGGGTGCAGCCGACGGACCTGCCGGCGCAGCTGGACGACGTTCTGCGGATGGCGGCGGCGTATACCGGGTCGTTTCCGATTGAGAAGGTGACGGTGCTGACGGACGGGAATCTGCCGGACCGGGTGGATTTTGAGTTGCCGTTTTCGCTGGATGTCCGACGAGTGGAGTCGGGCGATGCCAATCTGGGAATAACGGAGCTGAGTGCGCGGCGGAGTGGTGCGGAGGAGTGGGAGGTATTTGTGCGTGTCTCGGGATCTGCGGACGAGCTGCGGGGTGCGGATCTGCAGATTTTTGAGAACGGCCAGCAGACTCACACGGAGCAGCTGGAGGTTGGTCGGGAGGAGTCGGAGCGATTGATGATCCCGGTGCGTGCGACGGGTCCGGTTCTGCTGGAGGCTCGGCTGGTGCCTGCGGGTTTTGATTCTTTGGAGACGGACAATGTGTGCTGGCTGTCTTTGCCGGCGACTCGGCCGCTGCGGGTGTGGGTTGCGGCGGGACTGCCGGGGTGGGCACGAGCGATTGGTGTGCTGCCGAACGTGGAGGTGGAGCTGAGTACGGGTGGTGAGCCGGCGGGCAGTGACTATGACATGGTGGTGACGGATGGTGATGCAGCGGGAGCGAGTGCAGCGGGCGAGAATGGTGCTCCTGTGGTGCTGCATGTGGGCGTGATTCCTGAGGACGTGCGGGCTCTGGTGGGGTTGCAGGAATCGGCGAGTGTGGTGGTTGACTGGAACCGCACAGCGCCGCTGCTGCGGCATGTGCAGCTGGCGGACGTGCAGATTGGTGAGCAGCCGACGTATGCCGCTGGGGTTGGTGTGAAGGAGCTGGAGGAGCGTGGGTATGAGGTGCTGGTGGACGGCAGCGCGGGTCCGCTGGTATTGCAGAAGCGTGAGGGGTTGCGAACGGGGTGGTGGTTTACTTTTCATACGGACCGTTCGACGCTGCCATTTCGCGTGGGTTTTCCGATTCTGGCTGCGAATGCGGTGGAGTCTTCGATGAAGCAGTCGGCGTTGTCTGAGGTTTCGGCAGCACCGACGGGCGTGTTACCGGGGATTCTGCTGGAGGCGGACCGAGAGTACTCGGTGAAGACTCCGGGTGGTGAGCGGATAGCGGGTCGTACGACGTCGACGGGGATGCTGACCGGGATCCCGGCGGCGGAGGTTGGGCGGTATGACGTGCTGGAGGGTGAGGACACGGTGGCGGTGGTGGGTACGGGTCTGCTGAGTTTGGCGGAGAGTTCGCTGGCAGCGGTGGAGGAATTGAAGTTTGCTGAGATGAAGGTGGCGACGGGGGTTGAGGGGCGTTTGGAGGCGGACCGTCCGTACTGGTGGCTGCTGGCTTTGGTGGCGTTTGGTCTGATGCTGTTTGAGTGGTGGTATTTTCAGCGGGCTCGAGGGAGCGTGGAATGAGACGGGGCGTTCTTCGCAGTGTTCGGCTGATGCTGCTGGCGATCCTGTGTCTGTCGGTGTCAGGCGGGATGGCCTGCGGGCAGCCGCGTGTGGGGATGAAGCTGGAGCTGGGCAGTATTCGCGGTCGAACGGCGTCGCCGATCCATGTGAATGTGCGTTTGGAGTACAATGAACCGCAGTGTCTGGAGGGGTATCTGGAGCTGCAGATTTATGATGCTCTGGAGTTAACATCGGAATCGGACCGACTGGCAACGCTGCGGCGAGACGGGATTGTGCTGGCGGGTCAGGATTATGAATTCAGCCTGCTGTTGCCGCCGCTGCAGACGTCGGATGCTCGCAACTGGGCTGTGCGTGCATGGTTTGTGACGAAGGACGAGCGGATCGAGCTGACTTCGGCGCCTGGGCGTAAGGGGCCTGCCGAGCCTTTTGACCTGCTGATGACGAGTTCTCTGGAGCGTGCTTTTGTGCTGTGCAGTGCCAGTGAGGATCCGCGTAATCGTCCGGCGGCGGGGAACAGAAAGCTGCTGCAGGAGCGTTTGCTGCTGTCGGATGTGATGAACGGGCTGCAGTCGATTTCCGGGGAGCAGCTTGAGGGGGAGGTTGTGGAGTTGCGTGGTTCGTCGGCGGGTGCTGACGGTCAGCAGTCGACGCCGGGAATTGTGCACTATGCGGCTGAGTGGGATGTGAAAACGCTGTCAGAGGATCCTCTGGCGTACTGTGCTTTTGATGTGCTGTTGTTGAGTGACGGTGCGTTGGGTTTGTTGTCGGAGGCGCAGCAGCGAGCGATTGAGGTGTGGGTGCGTGGGGGTGGCAGTGTTGTGGTGGAGGCGCGTGAGCGTTTGCAGCCGCAGCAACTGGGGTTTCTGCGTCGCCTGATGGCTCAGGGTTTGGGTGCGGAAAGTGATTTGGCGCTGGACGACGAGGGGCGACTGCTCGTTGTCGCGGACCGGTCAGGAGAGCCTGTGCTGAGTCGTGCGGGACTGGGACGGGCTGTGCTGTTGCCGGTGGTGGAGGATCTGACGGGTGTGGTGCAGCGGGCAGCGGAGTGGCGAAGGACGGTGTGTTTTTTGTGGAAGGTGCGTGAGTACAGCGATGTGTATGGCGGGACGACATCTCCGCCGCCCAGTGATCTGGAGCTGGCGAGGCGTTACATTCGTGATGCTCAGCGTGACGAGCGTGGCATTTATTCGACGAACGCCTGGGCGGAGACAGAGAATGGTCAGTACGTGAATTTGGAGCGTTCGGATGTGGCTTCCGGGCGTTTTTATGTTCCGGAGCGGCAGCTGCTGGTTTGGCGACGTCAGTGGCAGGCTCGACAGCAGAGTCTGCGGAGTCAGCAGACGCCATTGCTGGGAGCAGCGGAGGCCGTGTTGTTGCCGGCGGATGTGCAGATGGTACCGGTGTCTGTGATTGCGGTGATTTTGCTGGGGTATGTGCTGGTGGTGGGTCCGGTGGATTATTTTGTGCTGGGCTGGCTGCGGATGCGGAAGTATACGTGGCTGTTGTTTCCGGTGGTGACAGCGGTATTTACGTTTCTGACGATTGCTGTGGCTCATGCGTATATGAGCAGCGACGACACGGGTGGTGTGTTGTTGATTACGGATATTGATGAAGGTGGCGGTGTGGTTCGCCAAACGACACTGGAGACTCTGTTTTACGGTGGTGGTCGGGAAGTGACGCTGCCTCAGCGGCGGTCTTTGCTGGTGCAGACGCGTGATCAGTATCTGAATCGTGGGATGTATGGAGACAGTCCGATGCCATCGGACGAGGCGCCGATTTATGAGGGCGTGTTCCCGCAGAATTTTGGGTTGCGTCAGAGTGTGCAGCAGTGGTCACCGGTGAGTTTTCGGACTTTGACACTGGAGCCTGAGGGTGTGGAGCTGCCGGCGATCGACTGGGAGGATTCGTCGCTGGTGACGACGGAGGAGGGGCGACTTCGGCTCAGGGCCAGTCTGCAGATGCTGTCGCAGCAGACGGGTGGGGAATATGAGGCGACTGTGGTGCATCAGGGAGGCCTGCTGCCGGTCGTGACGCAGCAGGTGAATGTGTGGGACGGAGCGGCGAATGGGCAGTACCGGGAGCGGTCTCAGGTGCAGCAATTTTCGTGGGCGAACGAAATGTTTGGGTGTTGTCAGCAGCCGTCGGGTGAGGGCGTGTTCAGTCTGGTGAGTCAGCTGTCACCACAGGGGTCGGATGCCCTCGAGGATTTGGCGATGTCGTCAGCGGACAATCCGGAGGAGTATGTGCTGGTGGTGCTGCGTCGTCGGGGGGAGCGGATAGAGGTGTTTCGGCGGTTGTATCGGGTGGCCGGTGCGGCGCAGTGAGGTTGACTGAGAGTGGGCCGGACTGAGAGTGGGCGGGACTGAGTGCAGTGTGAGTTTTGAGTTGGGGGGTGGCAGTGATGCGGAACGAGTGGGCAGCGGAGGGTGAGGTGTCTGGCAGCAGCGGTATTGTTGCGGGTGGTGGCGTGCGGCGTCCGTCGGCCATCAGTTTGCGGGATCTGCGTGTGAATTATGGGAAGTTTGAGGCAGTGAAGGGGATCTCCCTGGAGATACCCGAGGGCGAGGTGTTTGGGTTTATTGGTCCGAACGGTGCGGGGAAATCGTCGACGTTTCGGGTGCTGGCGACGCTGCAGCCGAAGTTTCAGGGGCAGGCGTATGTGTGTGGGCTGGACGTGCTGCGTCAGCCGCAGAAGGTTCGTGATGTGATGGGTTTTGTGCCTGACTTTTTTGGGGTGTATGAGGATCTGACCAGTCTGGAGTATCTGCATTTTTTTGCGGCGGCGTATCGGATTCCGACGGGGAAGCGGAAGGCAGTGATTGATGACGTGCTGACGCTGACGGACATGACTCACAAGGCGCATTCACCGGTGGACGGGTTGTCTCGCGGGATGAAGCAGCGATTGGCATTGGCGCGAGTGCTGCTGCATGATCCGAAGGTGCTGCTGCTGGACGAGCCATCGAGTGGACTGGATCCGCGAGCGCGGATTGAGATGCGTGAGCTGCTGAAGGCGCTGCGTGAGATGGGCAAGACGATTCTGATCAGCAGTCATATTTTGAGCGAGCTGGCTCAGTTG
>SXGQ01219001.1_pt1 | contig 12182 bp, 12 predicted proteins | sample 3178371 | NCBI WGS metagenome assembly SXGQ01 (sample SAMN11356859, study PRJNA531348) | freshwater metagenome | isolation source: freshwater sample F1-20 | place: China: Fuxian Lake, Yuxi | collected 2017-12-25 | reverse complement strand
GAGCCCCCACGCAGAGGGGCTTGAGGAAGTCGCGAGGGTTACGCACGGGACGGTCTCCTGATCGAGTCTGGTGGGTGGATCGTAGGTGGTCAGGCCGCATCGAAGAGGCCTCGTACGCCACGATGTACGGCCGCTGCGCCTTGCGCGCGCCCCGACCCAGACCCACGGAGACCCATGTCCTTCACGCCCGGCACCGATGATCAGCAGCGCGTCCGCGAGGAGTCCGGCGCGCACACCTACGGCCGCTACCTCGAGGAGTTCGAGGTCGGCGACGTCTACAAGCACTGGCCCGCCAAGACGGTGACCGAGGCTGACGACCACCTGTTCTGCCTCATCACCATGAACCACCACCCGCTGCACATCAACGACGTGTACGCCAACGCGTCGCAGCAGGGCCGCAACGTCGTCGTCGGGCCGCTCGTCTACTCCCTCGCGCTCGGCATGAGCGTCTCGGATGTCTCGGGCAAGGCGATCGCGAACCTCGCCACCGAGGAGCTCTCGCACCCCAACCCGGTCTTCCACGGCGACACGCTCTTCGTCGAGACCGAGGTGCTGGAGAAGAAGGAGTCGAAGAGCAAGCCGGACCGCGGCGTGGTCAAGGTCCACACCCGCGTCTACAACCAGGACGGCACGCTCGTCGCCGAGTTCAAGCGCCTCGTGCTGGTCCCGCGCAAGACGCCGGGCGCGTAGCTCGATTCCGGCATCCGGCGTCGCATTCGGGTTTCCCGCGGTTATTGCCGCGGGAACCCGCATGCCGCGGCGTCGGTGGCGTTGGTACCCTTCGCGGATCGGTAGCGCCCCGGGGTATGGCGCGCCTCGTGATCGACAGGACGTTTGGTCGCGAGCCGCCCCGCAGATCGAACGTGATCTGCGCCCTCGCGGCCGGCTCCGAACCAACTCCGGCTAGCGACACACGAGGCTTCCGTTCCGTGACTCAGACCACCGCCGCCCCGACTCAGAACCAGAAGCTCCTCGCCTGGGTGGAGGAGATCGCCGCCCTCACCAAGCCCGAGGCGGTGTACTGGTGCGACGGCAGCGCGGAGGAGTACGACCGGCTGGCGCAGGAGCTCGTTGATGCGGGCACCTTCCGCAAGCTCAGCGACGCCAAGCGCCCGAACAGCTACCTCGCGTGGACGGACCCGTCCGACGTGGCCCGGGTCGAGGACCGCACGTTCATCTGCGCGGCGACCGAGGAGGAGGCCGGGCCGAACAACAACTGGCGCGACCCCGCCGAGATGCGCACCGAGATGAACGGCATCTTCGACGGCGCGATGGCCGGCCGCACGATGTACGTCATCCCGTTCAGCATGGGCCCGGTCGGCTCGGACAAGAGCCACATCGGCGTCCAGGTCTCCGACTCGGCGTACGTCGTCACGAACATGCGGATCATGACCCGCATGGGCCAGAAGGTCCTCGACCAGCTCGGCGCCGACGGTGAGTTCGTCCCGTGCGTGCACTCGATCGGCGCGCCGCTGGCGCCCGGTCAGGAGGACGTCGTCTGGCCGACGAACGCCGAGACGAAGTACATCGTCCACTACCCCGAGACCCGCGAGATCTGGTCCTATGGCTCGGGCTACGGCGGCAACGCGCTGCTCGGCAAGAAGTGCTTCGCCCTGCGCATCGCGTCGATCATGGCGCGCGACGAGGGCTGGATGGCCGAGCACATGCTCATCCTCAAGCTCACGTCGCCGGAGGGGAAGGTCAAGTACGTCACGGGCGCGTTCCCGAGCGCGTGCGGCAAGACCAACCTCGCCATGCTCGTCCCGACGCTCGAGGGCTGGACGGTCGAGACGGTCGGCGACGACATCGCCTGGATGAAGTTCGGCGACGACGGCCGCCTGTACGCGATCAACCCCGAGTACGGCTTCTTCGGCGTCGCTCCGGGCACGGGTGCGGACACGAACCCGAACGCCATCGCGTCGATCGCCAAGAACACGATCTTCAGCAACTGCGCGCTGACCGACGATGGCGACATCTGGTGGGAGGGCCTCACCAAGGAGAAGCCCGCGCACCTCATCGACTGGCACGGCAACGACTGGACGCCGGACTCGGAGACGCCCGCGGCGCACCCGAACGCCCGCTTCACGGTCCCGGCCGAGCAGGCCCCGTGCATCGCCGACGAGTGGGAGGACCCCAAGGGCGTGCCGATCGACGCGTTCCTCTTCGGCGGCCGCCGCGCGTCGGGTGTCCCGCTCGTGCGCGAGTCCTTCGACTGGGAGCACGGCACGTTCCTCGGTGCGACGATGAGCTCCGAGCAGACCGCGGCCGCGTTCGGCCAGGTCGGCGCGCTGCGCTTCGACCCGTTCGCCCAGCTCCCGTTCGCGGGCTACAACATGGGCGACTACATGGCCCACTGGCTGAAGATCGGCGAGACGCCCGGCGCGAAGCTGCCGAAGATCTTCTACGTCAACTGGTTCCGCAAGGACGAGGACGGCAAGTTCATGTGGCCCGGCTTCGGCGAGAACAGCCGCGTCCTGGAGTGGATCTTCCGCCGCTGCGACGGTGAGGGTGAGGTCGTCGAGACGCCGATCGGGTTCGTGCCGCCGGCGAGCGACCTGAACGTCGAGGGTCTGGACCTCGCGCCCGAGACGCTCGAGGCGCTGCTCACGGTCGACGTCGAGACGGTCAGGCAGGAGCTGCCGCAGGTGGAGGAGAGCCTGACGAAGTACGGCGACCACCTGCCGGCCGGCATCCAGCGCCAGCTGGACAAGCTCAAGGCCTCGGTGGCCTAACCCAGCGGTGACGGGGGGACGCCGGGCAAGGGCTCGGCGTCCGCTCGCGGCTTCGCGCCGTCGAGGACGAGCGTGAGGTAGCGGTCGATCCCCTCGGGCGTGAGCGCAACGCCCGGCCTCGGCTTGCAGGGGACGGCGACCATCTTGAACATCGCGCTGACGTCCTCGGGCTCGAGGTCGGCGCGTACGACGCCGGCCGCCTGCGCGTGCTTGAGCACGCGGGTGCAGCCGGCCAGGACGCGTTCCATGATCTCGCGCTGGTTGTCCTCGGTGATGAGGAACCGGGCCTCCATCGCCTCGAAGAACGCGCCTTCGCGCGCGATTGCGAGCGCGCGGCCCCTGATGAACGTGCGCAGGGCCTCCCAGGCGTCGTCGTTCTCGACCGCCTGATCGGCGGCCGTCTCGAAGTCCGCGACGACATCGTGGAGTGCGGCCCACGCCAGCGCCTCCTTGGTTTCGAAGCGGCGATAGACCGTGCCCTTGCCGACGCCGGCCCGGCGCGCGATCTCCTCGACGGAGACGTCGAAGCCCTCCTCGGTGAACGCCTCGCGGGCGGCTGCCAGCAGCAGCCGCTCGTTGCGGGCGGCGTCGGCGCGGAGGGGACGAGGGGTGGCGGCTTCCACGAAAGATGACGGTACCAGCGCGGTATGAGCGTATACGCGCCAAAGCGGACCAGGTGGTCCGCTTGCGTGGTACGGTCCCTCCACGTTAGCGGACTACGCGGTCCGCTTGCGCCTCTTCATGGAAACCCCCGAGTGCCCGGGAGGCCCTCGCATGTCTTCACCCAGCCGGGAGACGAGCCGCTGGCTCGTACTCATCCTCGTCTGCTTCGCGCAGTTCATGGTCGTGGTCGATGCGACGGTCGTCAACGTCGCGCTCCCCTCGATCCAGGCCGATCTCGGCTTCTCCGCCGCCGACCTGCAGTGGGTCGTCAACGGCTACACGCTCGTCTTCGGCGGCTTCCTGCTCCTGGGCGGGCGCGCCAGTGATCTGCTCGGCCGCAAACGGCTGTTCCTCGGGGGTCTGACCCTCTTCACCTTCGCGTCCGTGCTCAACGGCCTGGCCTCGAGCCAGGAGATGCTCGTGGCCGCCCGGGCGCTCCAGGGTCTCGGCGCCGCGATGGTCTCGCCCGCCGCGCTGTCGATCATCACGACGACCTTCGAGGACGGGCCCGAGCGCACGCGGGCCCTCGGCATCTGGAGCGGCATCATCGCGGGCGGCGCCGCGTTCGGGCTGCTGCTCGGCGGCGTGCTCACCGAGGCGCTGTCCTGGCCGTGGGTGTTCTTCGTCAACGTCCCGGTCGGCCTCGCCGTCGGTATCGCCGCGCTGCGCTACGTGCCGGAGTCTCGCAGCGGCGAGCGGAGCGGGTTCGATCTCGCCGGGGCGGTCACGGTGACCACGGGCCTCACGCTGCTGACGTACGCGATCGTCAAGGCGCAGGAGTGGGGCTGGGCCGGGACCAACACGCTCGTGCTGGGTGGTCTCGCGCTGGCGCTGCTGGTGGCGTTCGTCGCCATCGAGCGGCGGACCGCGTCGCCGCTGGTCCAGCTGCAGATCTTCTCCATCCGCACGCTCTCGGTCGCCAACGGCGTGATGCTGCTGATCGGCGGCGCGCTGTTCTCGATGTTCTTCTTCGGCTCGCTCTACGTCCAGGACGTGCTGGGCTTCTCGCCGCTGGAGTCGGGGCTTGCGTTCCTCCCGATGAGCGTCGGGATCGCGATCGGGGCCGGGATGGCGCAGTCGCTGATCGGCCGGGTCGGCGTCAAGCCGGTCGCGCTCGGCGGGATGCTGCTGGCGACCGCCGGCATGGTGTTGATGACCGGCGTGTCGGCGGACGGGAGCTACGTCGCCGATGTGCTGCCGGGCATCGTGCTGATCGCGATCGGCATGGGCAACGTGTTCGTGCCGCTGACCCTGGCGGCCACCACGAACGTCGACGACGATCACGCCGGCCTGGCGTCGGGGATCTTCAACACCTCGCAGCAGGTCGGCGGCGCGCTGGGTTTGGCGATCCTCTCGACACTCGCCGCCGATCGGGCGGCGACCGCGGGCGGGACGACGCCGGAGGCGCTGGTTGAGGGCTTCCAGACGGCGTTCCTGGCGGGCGCCGGGATGATGGCGGTCGGCGCCGTCGCCGTGGCGGTGCTGCTGCGCCGCCGCGACGTGGCGCACATCAGCGCGGTGGACGCCCTGCCTGTCCCCGCGTAGCCGCGCGCTGGAGCGCGGCCAGCCGGTCGTCCCAGGCCGCGCCCACGCTGGTCATCCACGCGATCGCGTCGGTGAGCGGTGCGGGCGTGGCGCGCCAGTGCGTCTCGCGCCCCGTGCGCTCGCCGGCGACGAGCTCGGCGTCGGCGAGGACCGCGAGATGTTTGGCCACGGCCTGCCGGGTGACCGGCAGGCCGGCGGCCAGCTGCGTCGCGGTGATGCCCTGCTGCGCGGCGACCGTGTCGAGCACGGTGCGCCGCGTGGGGTCGGCGAGCGCGGCGAAGACGGCGTCGGTGCGCATCGGTGTCGCGTTCTCCGCAGTAGTCACGGATATCTCGACACCGGCACCCGGGCGAGGAGCGTCGGCAGCGCCATCGCGGCCGGCCCGTACATGCTGCCGCCGCGCAGGACCGGGTGGTCGCCGATCCGCGTGGTGCTGACGGCGTAGACCGGGGCGCTCTCCACCACGCGGACGCGGGTGCCGTCGTCCTCCTCGTCGAGCGTCAGGCAGACGCGTGTCCGCAGGTCCTCGCCGGCGGGGCGCCACCACAGCACCAGCCGCTCGCCCGGGACCACCTCCTCGACCTCGACGTCGCGCTGCTCGCCGTCGTGCAGCCACAGCCAGCCGCGCTCGCCCTCGGCGAGTTCGAGCTCGGCGCCGGCGCAGAGCCACCCGCGCAGGTCGGCGAGCGCCTCCCAGGCCTCGTCGCGGTCCAGCTCGAGCAGGATCTCTCGGGTCACGTGCGTCATCGGTCTTCCTCTCGCAACCGTTGGGTTGCGCTCATGCTACCGTCTCGTCCACAACATGCAACCGGTAGGTTGCGGAAAGGGTGGTGGGGCCATGCCGCTGGTGCCGATGGTGATCCAGAGCGACGGGCGCGGGGAGCGCTCGTTCGACATCGACTCGCGCCTGCTCAACGAGCGCGTCATCTTCCTGGGGACGCAGATCGACGACGAGGTCGCCAATCTCATCGTCGCGCAGCTGCTGCACCTGGAGGCCGACGACCCGGAGAAGGACATCTCCCTGTACGTCAACTCGCCGGGCGGAGGCGTGTACGCGGGCCTGGCGATCTACGACACGATGCAGGTCATCAAGCCCGACGTGCAGACCATCTGCTGCGGGATCGCGATGTCGGCGGGCTCGCTCGTGCTGATGGGCGGGGCGCCAGGCAAGCGCATGTCGCTGCCCAACAGCCGGATCCTGATCCACCAGCCGCTGGGAGGCTTCCAGGGCCAGTCGTCGGATATCGAGATCCACGCCAACGAGGTCCTCGCACTTCGCCGCCGGCTCGACGAGCTGTACGCCCAGCACACGGGGCAGACCGTCGAGCAGGTCCACGACGACATGGAGCGCGACCGCTTCTTCACCCCTGAGCAGGCGCGCGACTACGGACTGATCGACCGGGTGATCGAGGACCGCGCGGCGGTCGCGGCCTAGCGGTGGTCGCCGCCCGCCGCGGCCGGCGGGCGCGACTCCTCGGCGAGCGACATCAACGCGAGTGTGCCCCGCGCGGCGTCCTCGAGGACCTCGGTCGCCTCCTCCGCCGAGCGCGCGTAGAGCTCGACGAGCAGGTGCACCGTGATCGTGTTGTCGTCGTCGTGCTTGTGGAAGCGCACGTGCGTGAAGAACTCGCGGGTGCCGTGATCGCCGAAGGCGGCGTAGGAGAGCGCGTCGCCGGCCTCGGGGCCCGAGCAGGTCTCGACGTCGTCGGCGTGCACGGTGACGGTGCACGAGGCGACCCATGGGGTCCCCGCGATCATCCGCTCCCAGCGGTCCTCGATCGGCTCGACCCGCCCGTTGTGGAACGCGAGGTGCGGCTGGTCGTGCATGCACTGCAGACACTGGACGACGGCTTCCTGCAACTCGTCGACGACATCGGCGCGCTCGCCGGTGTCCGGATCGATCCGGTGGATGCCCTCGTAGTGCACCTGCACTTCGAGGTCAGTGGACCAGCAGCGGTAGCAGCGCAGCCAGGCGCGAACCTCGGAACCCTCCATCGGAGGCATGTTAGTGGCGGGCGGCGAAGGTGCCATGGATCGCGTCCGCGAGCGTCGCGGGGACGATCCTCAGCGCCGAGCTCAGGAGGACGGCGTCGGCGGCGCGCAGGCGGTCGAGGTCGATCCGCTCCTCGGCGGCTGCGCGTGCGCCGGCAGTGCCCGGATCGGCCAGTATGGCGCCGCGTTGCACGCCGGGCAGCAGCCGGCCGTCTGCGGGCGGGGTGACCAGGACGTTGCCCTCGCGCACCCAGACGTTGGCCCATGCCGCTTCGAGCACTTCGCCGCCGCGGTCGCAGAGCAGCCACGACGCATCCGCGGACGGTCCGCGCAGGATGGAGCGGTCCGCCCACTTGTGCTCGCCCAGGCCGCCGGGCAGCAGCACGGGCACCAGGTTCACGGGCGCGGTCAGCGGCGCGGGGGCGGGCCGCGCCATGACGGTCACGGTCCAGCCGCCCCGTTCGTCGGGCACGGCGATGATCCGGACGGCCGCGGCGCCCTCGAGCGCGAGCGTCCGGGCCTCCTGGCGCGCGACGTGCAGGTCGGGCGCGGTCCCGCGGAGGGCCAGGGCGCTGCGGCGCAGCCGCGCGGTGTGCGCGTCGAGGGCGACGGGCGCGCGGGCCTGGACCCGGACGGTCTCGAAGATGCCCTCGGCGGGATCGGGTCGGGCGGTGGTCGTGGTCAGGAGCGGCGGGGGAGAGGCGCGCCGGCGCGCCGCGCCGGTGGCGACGGGTGCCAGCCCGAGACCGGCGAGGATGGGCGCGGCCTTCACCAGGCACTCGCGGTACTCGTCCGCGGGGACCGAGTCGGCCACGATGCCGCCGCCGACGCCCAGCGCGATCGCGTCGCCCTCGACCTCGAGCGTCCGGATGGCGACGCTGAGCTCCAGGCCCGCGTGGGGGCTCGCGAAGCCGATGGCGCCGCAGTGCGCGCCCCGGGCCGTCGTCTCCTCGGCGGCGATGACCTTCAGCGCCTGCACCTTCGGGGCGCCGACGACGGACCCCGGCGGGAAGCAGGCACGGACGAGGTCGGCGTCACCCACGTCGTCGCGCAGCGTGCCGGCGACGCGGCGCACGAGCTGCCAGACGCCGGGATGCGGCTCGACACGCGGGGGGTCGACTTCGATGCTCCCGTACGCGCAGACCCGGCCGAGGTCGTTGCGCATGAGGTCGACGATCATCACGTTCTCGGCCGCGTCCTTGGTGGCGACCGCCAGCTCGGCGGCGGCCGGGTCGTCGTCGCGGTCGCCGCGCGGACGGGTCCCCTTCATCGGCAGCGTCTCGACCCGGCGTCCGCGCCTGCGCAGGAACAGCTCGGGCGACGCGCTGAGCACCGCGCCGCCGTCCCACTCGAGGTACGCGCCGTAGGCGGCGGGCGCGGCGTCCATCAGCGCCAGCCAGGCATCGAGGGGCGAGCCGTCGAACCGCCCGGCGAGCCGCAGGCAGAGGTTGGCCTGGAAGATCTCGCCGGCGCGGATGCGCTCGATGACCGCCTCGACGGCCTCCTCGTGGCCGGCGCCTCCCGGGGGGAGGGGGTGCATCGGGCCGGCGGTCCACGAGTCCGGTGTGGGCGGGGAGGCCAGTCGCGCGCGGAGGACATCGGCCCGTGCTGCGACCGCGTCGTCCCGTCCCGGCACGCCGAGGGACTCGAGCCAGCAGCGGCCCTCGGCGTCGAGGACGAGCGCGTGGTCGTACGAGGCGAGCCGGTGCGCCGGCGATGTCGCTCCGCGGACCGGAGGCGACGGGGGGAGATCCTCGACCCGCTCCCCGAGCGCGAAGCCCAGCAGGCCCACCCAGCCGCCGCCGAAGACGACGTCGCCGTCCGGGGCCGGCAGCTCCTCGAGCGCCGCGAACGGGTCCTCGTCGTCGCCGAGTTCGCGTATGGGGGCCGATCCGGCGATCGCGACGCCATCCGCCCAGCGGCCGGTGAGCACGAACGGCCGATGATCGCCGCGCACCGCGCGTGCGAGCACGGGAAGGGCGACGCCCTCGGCGAGGAGCTGACGGGTGGCCGGCATGCCCTCCCGTGATAGCGGATCTGCGCTCGCGGCGAGCGCCCGGGCGGTCAGCCGCGCAGCAGGACCCAGACCAGCACGGCCACGAATGCGAGCTGGCCGACGCTGAACGCGATCCCGAGATTGGCGGCGCCGAACAGCAGCGCGACCAGGGTTCCGGCGGCGAACGCGCCGAGCACGAGTGCGAGCTGCGCGGGCCAGCCGGACGGGGGAGCGGGGACGTTCATGCCGCCACCTTAGCCTCGAGGACCGCCACGAGCGCGGGGACCTCCAGGGCGGGGTCCTGCTCGGCGAGGAGCTTGACCGCCGCACGACGTCCCCCGAGACCGCGCACCCCGCGCTCGCCGTGCTCGACGGCGAAGTCCGCCAGCGCCGCGGCCCGCCGGGCGGCGAGCCTGCGTGCGGGCAGGTCGAGCGCGGCGCGGTGTTCCTCGAAGGCGTCGGCGAGGTCGTCGACGCCGCTCGGGGGCGGGACGGAGCTCACCATGACGACCTTCGTGTCGCGGGCCCCGAGTGAGCGCAGCGCGGCGGAGAGGTCACGCCGTGCGCTGATCGCGATCTTCCCCAGGTCGGCCTTCGTCACCACGAGGACGTCGGGCGTCTCCATGATCCCGCTCTTGAGGAACTGCAGCGCATCGCCTGATCCGGGCTGCACGATGACCGCGACCGTGTCGGCCACGTCGGCGACGTCGGTCTCCGACTGACCGACGCCCACCGTCTCGATCACGACGATGTCGAACGCGGGGGCCAGCGCCTGCGCCGCGGCGCGGGTCGCGGGGGCGAGGCCGCCGAGGCGCTCCCCCGCGGCGGTGGACCGGATGAACAGCTGACGGTCGCTCGGGTCGAAGTCGATGCGCGCGCGGTCGCCGAGCAGCGAGCCGCCAGAGCGCTTCGACGATGGATCGACCGCGAGGACGGCCACGGACTTCCCGCGGGCGCGCCACTCGCGGACGAGGGCGGACAGCAGGGTCGACTTCCCGGCACCCGGCGGACCCGTGATGCCGATGACATGGCCCTGCGCCTCACCGCCGAGCTTCGCGGGGGAGAGCTCACGCAGCAGCGCAGCGGTCTGCTCGCGATCTGCCGGGGTGCGGGACTCGACGAGGTTCAGCGTGGCCGGCGCGGCGCTGAGATCGCGGTCGCGCAGGCGGGCGCCGAGTTCGGCGCCGCGGCCGGCGGACGGTGGGGCGGTGGCGGACACCCCGGGAACGCTACCCGGGTCCTCTGCAGGTGCGACACCCGGCCAGGCGACACGGGGTCGCGGTAGCGGCGACGGACTGAAATACTGGTCGACATGGAGCGACGAACCCGGCAGGGATTTCGGGCCGTGGCCGCCGGTCTGACGGCGGCACTGCTGAGCGCGGGCGTGGCGCAGGCCGCGTCGGTGGCCTACATCGAGGACCGCGAGGTCTGGCTCTCGTCCCTCGACGGTGCTGCGAAGGTGCGGCTCAGCGGCGGGGAGGGCCAGTGGCTCGACGTGGCCCAGGCCGACGGCGGGCGCATCATCGGCGTGCGCAACGAGCCGGGGAAGATCGCGCAGCTTTCGCAGTTCACCGTCTGGGAGCCGGACGGCTCGGTCGCGCACCAGGGCCCGCTCCCGTACCGGACCGCGTGGGCCGCGTCATCGCTCGCGTCGCCCCTCAGCGTCGACCTCACCGCCGACGGCAGGGCGGCGGTCTTCGGCTACTCCGCGCTGACGTACGGCTTCCCGACGTCCACGCTGAGCGAGGGCTACGTCGTGATGCCCTTCAACAACTCGCTCATCAACACGGAGCTCACACGCTCCGGGCGCAAGTGGCCGACGCTGGTCAACGACCGCGTCATCGCGACGAACGGCGCGACGGTCGAGCGCCAGAACGCCGAGGCGGGCGTGCCCTACACCGAGAACTTCACGACCTGGTTCACGCTGGGCCTGCCCGGCGGGGCGAGGCTCCAGCGCGCGGACGTCGCCGCGAACGCCAGCGCCATCGCGTGGGAGATCGCGACCGACGCGGGCGCCACGACGACCGGGACCATCGACCTGGCCCCTCTCCCGGGCGGCCTCGCGGCCGAGCCCGGGTACGCGGCGGGCTGCCGCCTGCAGGCCGCAGGCAGCGGGCGCGAGGTCAGCCTGTCGCAGGACGGCACCCGGTTTGCGTGGAGCGATGACGGTGGCCTGAAGGTGGCGGGCATCCCGAACTTCACGGGCGCCGATGCGTGTCAGCTCAGCGCACCGGCCGTCGTGATCTCGCCGACCGGGCGGCATCCCTCGATCGGTCCGGCCGACGCGGCGGCCATCGCGGCCGCCCGCGCGCCGGGACTGTCGGGCGGCAGCGCGGCCGGGACGGGCGGCGGGACCGCCCCGGCTGCGGGCGGCTCAACCGGCACGGGGGGCGGGATCACGAGGGTCGTCAACGTCACGATCAACGTCATTCAGCGCCCCACCACCAGCGCGCTGCGCGCCGGTTTCAACGTGACCGTGACGGTCCCGGGCGCCGGCCCGATCACCGCGACGCTCAGCGTCCCGCGCGCGGCCCTCGGTCTGAAGTCCGGTCCGAAGACCGTCGTCGTCGCTCGAGGGTCAGGCCGCGCGAAGAAGGCGGGCAAGCTGACGGTCCGCCTGAAGGCCACGAAGAAGGCGCGCCCGCGCCTGCGCCGGCTACGCGGCAAGACCGGCACGCTGAAGGTGACGGCCGGCAAGAGCACCGTCACCCGCAAGGTCAAGCTGCGCTGACGCCCCGCCCTCAGGCGGGGGTCGGGACCCCGCCCTTCTCGGCGACCAGCGCCACGATGTCCGACATGATCCGGTTCATGTCGAAGTCCTTCGGCGTGTAGACGCCGGCGACACCCGCGGCCTTCAGCGGCGCGACGTCGGCCTCGGGGATGATCCCGCCGACCACGACGGGGACGTCGACGCCCGCGGCGCGCAGCTCGTCGATGACGGTCGGGATGAGCTCCTTGTGCGAGCCCGAGAGGATCGACAGGCCGATGACGTGCACGCCCTCGTCCAGCGCGCTGCGCGCGATCTGCTGCGGGGTGAGGCGGATGCCCTCGTAGACGACGTCCATGCCCACGTCGCGGGCGCGGACGGCGATCTGCTCGGCGCCGGTGGAGTGGCCGTCCAGGCCGGGCTTGCCGACCAGGATCTTCACCGTCCGGCCGAGTGCCTCGCCGACCCGGCCGACCTCTTCGCGCAGCGCCTCGAGGTCGGCGCCGGGATCAGCCGCCGTGGCCTCCCCGACGCCGGTCGGGCCGCG
>SXGQ01008735.1_pt1 | contig 12182 bp, 8 predicted proteins | sample 3178371 | NCBI WGS metagenome assembly SXGQ01 (sample SAMN11356859, study PRJNA531348) | freshwater metagenome | isolation source: freshwater sample F1-20 | place: China: Fuxian Lake, Yuxi | collected 2017-12-25 | reverse complement strand
CTTCCCGCGGAGCTGAGCTCGGACGAGGTCCTGCGTCGTTATCTGGCGGCTCCGCTCACCCTTTACCTCGGCACCAGGGACACGCTGGTGGAGGCGAACCTCGACCAAAGCCCGGCGGCGATGCTGCAGGGGGGCAACCGGCTGGATCGGGGGCGGGCCTGCTTCGCGTTTGCCGCGGAACTGGCCCGGGCCCGGGGCTGGACCTTCGGGTGGCGCAAGGTCGAGACCCCGGGCATCGGGCACGACGCGGCGGAAATGTTCGCCGCGCCGGAGGTGGCTGCTGCGATTTTTGGCCGTTGAGGCGGCCGGGAGCCCGCCGCGGCGTACGGATCAGGCCGCGGAGACGAGCCGGATGCTGTCGATGGCGATGCGCTCGACCGGGGTGCTTTTCTCGCCGCCACCCCCGCCGAATCCGGTCGGAACGGTAGCAAGGCGCTCCAGGACGTCGTCGCCCTTCACCACTTGGCCGAAGGCGGTGTACTGGCGGTCGAGGAACCTGGCGTCGCCGTGGCAGATGAAGAACTGGCAGCCCGCCGAGTCCGGGTGCTGGGAACGGGCCATGGAGATGACACCGCGCACGTGTGGCTTCGCATTAAATTCGGCCTTGATGGTGTAGCCGGGACCACCGGTGCCGGGCATTCCCTTCGCGCCCTCCTTGGTGTTCGGGCAGCCGCCCTGGATCATGAAGCCCTTGATGATGCGGTGGAAGGCGGTGCCGTCATAGAAGCCCTCCCGAGCGAGCTTTTGGAAGTTCTCCACGGTCTTCGGCGCGACGTCGGACCAGAAGGCGAGGGTGATTTCCCCGTAGCTGGTTTTCAGGATGGCGTGCTCTTCGGCGGGTGCGGTGTTGCTCATGAGGGCGGTGAGCCAAGGCGGCGCCGCGCGCGGCGCAAGGGGTTTCTGCCGCAGGTGGCTTACACTTATTCCGGAAACGCGGCGTCGATGCGTTCGCAAAAATGATGGATCAGGAAGAGGTGGGCCTCCTGGGCGGCGGCGCCGCTCTCGCCCGGCACGATCAGCTCGCAGTCTGCGACCCCGCGGGCACGACCGCCGCCTCGTCCGAGGAGCGCCAAACTCCGCAGTCCTCCGCGGCGGGCCTCCGCCAAGGCCGCGAGCAGGTTGGGGGAATTGCCGCTGGAACTTAGGACGATCAGCAGGTCGCCTGGCCGTCCCAGGCCGGCGACTTGCCGCGCGAACGCTTCCTCGAAGCCGAAATCGTTACCCACGCAAGTGAGCAGCGAGCCGTCCGCCGAAAGCGCGAGCGCCGGGAGCGCTCGACGGTTGCGCTGGTACCGCCCCGTGAGCTCGGTCGCAAAGTGCCCCGCCTCCGCCGCGCTGCCGCCGTTGCCGGCGATGAGCAGCTTCGACCCGTTCTGCAGCGTCTCGAGGATCAGATCGCCCGCGTGGGTGATGGCGGGCTCGAGTGCCGCCAGGGCCTCGAAGGTGCGCAGGGTCGTGGCCAGGGAATGAGGAAACGGGATCACGTCGAGCAGCGTGGAGGGTAATGGCTTTCGGGAAAAGGCCCGTTTTGCGGAGGCGTGGCTTGCCGGGCCGGTAGTTCCTAAGCTATGCCGGCCGTGATGCGTCTGCGCCAAATCATTCTCCGGAGCTTCCGCAACGTCGCGGACGCCACGGTAGAGTTTGCTGGGCGGCAGACCTTTCTGCTGGGACCAAACGCGCAGGGTAAGACCAATTTACTGGAAGCGGTCGGATTCTTGACCGCCCTGCGCTCCTTCCGCACCAGCGATGTCCGGCTGCTGGTGGCCCGAGGGCAGCCCGCCGCCAGTCTCGCGTTCATCCTCGAGCACGAACGTCAGGGGGAGACGCAGGTGCGGATCGTGCTCCGCCCGGACGGCCGCGAACTGCATTGCGACGGCGAGAAAATCACGCGGCTGGCGGATTACTTGGGACGCTTTCCCACCGTGGTGTTCTCGGCGCAGGACCTCCAATTGCTGCGGGGTGCCCCGGCGCTGCGGCGGCGCTGGCTCGACCTCACCTTGGCCGCGATGGATGGCGACTACCTCGCCGCCCTCCAGACTTTCGTTCGGGCCGCGGCCGCGCGCAACGCCCTACTCAAGTCCGGCCGGGCCAGCGCCTTGGAGCTGGATGCCTTCGATTCGACGCTGGCGCCCGCGGCCGCAGAACTGGTGCGTCGCCGGGTCGCGGGCGTGGCGGCTCTCGGAGTGCCTTGCGTGGCGGCCTACGGGCAGGTCGGCGGCGGGGCCGAGGCGGCCGAGCTGATCTACCGGCCAGACTGGGCCGAAACGGAGCCGGAGGCCTGGCGGCGGCGCCTCGCCGATGGTCGCGCCCGCGATCTCGCCTTCCGCGCCACCCTGACGGGGCCGCACCGAGACGACCTTGAGCTGCGGATTGGGGGCGGTGTCGCGCGCGATTTTGCCTCCGAGGGCCAGCAGCGCTCAGCAGTCCTGGCGTTGCGCCTTGCGCAGGCGGCGTGGTTTCGGACGCGAAGCGGCGTGTCCCCCATTATCCTCGCAGACGACGTGCTGGGGGAGCTGGATCCCGGTCGCCGTGCCCGCTTCTGGTCCGCGCTTCCGGCCAAGAGTCAGGTGATCGCCACGGGCACCCAATTGCCCATGCTGGGAGCTGGCGAGGCTGGGGTCTGCTGGCAGGTGCTGCGCGTGAGCGCGGGCGTCTTCCGCGCGGGGGAGGACGCAGAGTGAACCTAGAGGCCTGGGATTGGCTGATCGCGGTCGCGGCCGCTTTGATCGTCGGGGTGGCGAAGGCCGGTATCGGCGGGCTAGGACTACTCGCCGCGGTGCTGTTTACGCAGATCCTGCCGGCGAAGTCAGCTTCTGGTGCGCTCCTCCCGCTGCTGTGCCTTGGGGATGTGGTCGGCGCCGCGTTGTACCGCCGGCACGCGGATTGGGGACACCTCGGCCGCCTGTTTCCGTGGACGGCGCTCGGTGTGCTGGGCGGCTATTTCCTGCTTGAGCGTTTGAGCGACGCCGAGGCCCGGCGGTTGGTGGGGGGTATCGTGCTCGGGATGGCGGCGTTGCACGTGGCCCGCCGGCGGCGGGCGAATGTCGGTGAGGTGTTCGGCGCTTGGTTCGCTCCCGGGGTTGGCATCCTAGCAGGGGTGACGACCCTCGTCGCAAATGCCGCCGGTCCGCTCCTCGCAATCTATCTGCTGGCGATGCGGCTGCCAAAACTCGACTTCGTAGGGACCGCTGCTGTCTTCTTCCTCGCGTTGAACCTCTTCAAAATCCCCTTCATGGGTGGCTTGGGCCTGATCACGGCCGAGAGCCTGCGCCTGAACCTGCTGCTCGCGCCAGCGGTGCTGGTGGGCGCCTGGGGCGGCCGGGCGCTGGTCGCCCGCCTGGACCAGCGGGCGTTCGAAAATGTCGCGCTAGTGCTCAGCGTGATCGCCGCCGCGCGGCTGATGCTCTGAGGTCCGGGGGCACGGGAAACCCATTCGCACCATGCCCCGGATGAACACCCGTCAGCTCTGGGCGGCCAAGCTCGCCGGCCGCCCCATGCCGGCTCCGCGGGGGCCGGCGGTCGCGCTGGCCGGGACGGGCCTGACCCCAAGCGTCGTACCGCCGCGCCTGCCCTTCACTGGGAGGATTCTGGGCATTGATCCCTCGCTGCGCGGCACCGGCCTCGCATTACTGGAGTTGGCGCCCGGCCGCACGCCGTTGCTGCTGCGTTGCCGCACCGTAACCGTGCCTGCGCGTCGTCCGCTCTCCGTCGCGCTGGGCGAGATTCATCGCCACGTGAGCGAGTTTCTCGAGGGGGCCGGCGTGCGGCACGTCGCGCTCGAGCAAACCATCTACGTGCAGAATTTTCAGACCGCGCAGATCCTCGGGGCAGCGCGGGGAGCCGCGATCGCCGCGGCTGCGATCCGGGATCTGCCGGTGTTCGAGTATGCGCCGCTGCGGGTGAAGCAGGCGGTCGCGGGGGCCGGGCGCGCGAGCAAGGAGCAGATGGCGCGTACGGTGATGGCGATCCTAGGTCACGGACGTACCTTAGCCTTTGACGAGGCTGACGCAGCTGGGGTGGCTCTGTGCCACGCCTTCACCTGGCGAGGCTGAGCCCCTTGTTGCCGCGCCCGAAGGAGAGTCTCTTGGGTAGAAACAGTAGAAGCCGACAGCAGTAGCGCGGCGGCGAGAGCCACCGGAAGGACTAGACCGCGCCGTGCTCCAGCCAGCGGCGTACTCGGCCGGCGAGAAAGCCGATGTAAGCGGAGTGATCGTTCAGGCAGGGAATCTGGGTGAAAGATTCGCCGCCTGCCTCAAGAAACGTCTCCTTTCCCTCGCCACTAATCTCCTCGATCGTCTCGAGGCAGTCTGCGACGAAGGCGGGGCAGAGAATTAGGAGCCGCTTGCGGCCCTCTTTAGCGAGCCGCACCAGCTCGTAGTCGGTAAACGGGGAGAGCCACGGCTCGCCCGCGAGTCGTGATTGAAAAGAGACGCTGTGGCGGTCCGGCGCGAGTTGCGCCCGGGCGGCCAGCGCGCGCGTGGTGGCTAGGCATTGCGCCTTGTAACAGGTGGCGTGCAGTGGCGAGCAGGTCGCGCAGCAGTCGGGCACGACCGTGCAGTGCGCCTTGGATGAGTCACCCTTGCGCAGGTGTCGCACCGGGATGCCGTGGTAACTGAACAGCACAAAATCATGGGGCTGCGCAAGGTACGGTGCGGACACGGTGTACAGCGCATCGATGTAGTCGGCGTCCTCGTAGAACGGCTGCACGGACGTGACCCGCATTCCCTTGGCGCGTTGCGCGGCCTCCGCATACACCTTCACCACGACCGTCTCCCAAGACGACATTGCGTAATGGGGGTACTGCGGGAACAGCAGCACCTCGGTCACCCCGTCCGCCGCCATCTGGGCGATGACGTCACCGATGGCGGGCCGTCCATAGCGCATCGCGAGGTACACTGGCGTGTCCGGCCCAAGGTCGGTCGCGAGCTTTTGCTGGACCTTCTGCGAGGTCAGAATCAGCGGCGAGCCTTCGGGGGTCCAGATTTCCTCGTAGGCGTGCGCGGACTTCTTCGGACGCGTCCGCAAGATAATACCCTCTAGGAGTAGCCAGCGCAGCGGGGCCGGCACATCGAGCACCCTTTCGTCGCCCAGAAACTCGCGCAGATAGCGGCGCACGTCCGGGACGGAAGTGGAGTCGGGAGAACCAAGGTTGACCAGCAGGACGGCGCGTTTGGACATTGCGATTGATTCGAGGGAAACGCGGAGGTCGCCGGGGCGCAAGGCGGCGATGGAGAATTGCCTTTGACCGCGGTCGCCCGCGCGCCACGGTCCCCGCTGCCTTCCCTATGTCCTCCTCTCGTCCTCCCGTGCTGCTGGTCATCCGCGATGGCTGGGGCCGCAATCCCGACCCCGCCCAGAATGCTTCTAACGCCGTGGCCCTCGCGCGTAAACCCTGCGATGACCTGCTGCGGTCGCGCTACCCCCACGCGCTGCTGCGCGCCTCGGGGCGGGACGTCGGCCTGCCCGATGGCGTGATGGGCAACAGCGAGGTCGGCCACGAAAACATCGGCGCGGGCCGGATCGTCGACCAGGAATTGGTTCGGCTCAACAAGCTCTTCGAGGAGGGCCTGCTGGCGGGGAATCCGGCGTGGCGCGCGGCGATCGCGCGAGTCCGGGGCAGCGTCACTGCGCGGCTCCACCTGATGGGGATAGTCAGTGACGCCGGGGTGCATGGGATGCTGGAGCATCTCTATGGAATCTTACGCCAGGCCAAGGCGGACGGGCTCCGACCGGACCAGGTGCTAATCCACGCCTTCACCGACGGGCGAGACACGCCGCCGATGAGCGGCCTCGGCTACATCCGTCAGGTGGAGGCCCGTTGTCGGGAGCTGGGTATCGGTGCGATTGCGACCGTGTGCGGCCGCTTCTGGGCGATGGATCGCGACCACCGCTGGGAGCGCGTGCGGCAGGCCTATGAGGTGCTGACCGGCCGGGTGGTGCGCGCCACCGCCCCCAGCGCGGAGGCGGCGGTGCAGGCCTACTATGAAGCCCCGCTTACCGAGACCCAGAAGGGCGACGAGTTCGTCCCCGCGACGGCAATCCTCGGGGCGGACGGGGCCCCGCGCGGTTTCATCCGGGACGGCGACGCCGTGGTGTTTTACAATTACCGGGGCGATCGCCCGCGCGAGATCACGCGCGCCTTCGTCCAGCCGGATTTCGCGGCCTTCGACCGCGGCCCGCAGCTCGACCTGCACTTCGCGACGATGACCGAATACGAGAAGGGCCTCCCCGTGCACGTCATCTCGGGCAAGCCGCCCGCGTTGCGGAACATCCTCGGCGAGGTCGTGAGCCGCGCCGGCATCGCCCAGTTCCGCTGCGCCGAGACGGAGAAGAACCCGCACGTCACCTTCTTCTTCAACAATTACCGGGCGGATCCCTTCCCCGGCGAGGAGCGCGCCTGCCCTGCCAGCCCCAAGGTGGCCACCTACGACCTGCAGCCGGAGATGGCCGCGGCGGAGGTCACCCGCCTTGCGCGCGAGGCGATCCTTGGCGGCCGCCACGGGCTGATCGTGGTCAATTACGCCAATCCGGATATGGTCGGCCACACGGGTTCCCTGCCGGCCACGATCCGCGCCGTCGAGGCGACGGACGCCGGCGTCGGGGAACTCCTGGCGGCGCTCGCGACGCGCGGGGGCAAGGCGCTGGTCGTCGCCGACCACGGCAACGCGGAGCAGATGTGGGACCCGACCGTGAACGGGCCGCACACCGCGCACACGCTGAACCTGGTCGAGGCATTCGTGGTCGGGGAGGAGTTCGCGGCCGGCAAGACGCGTCTCCTTGAGGGCGGACGGCTGGCCGACATCGCCGCCACGGTGCTTGCGCTGTTGGGCCTGCCCCAGCCGCCGGAGATGACCGGCCGCAGCCTGATCCTCGGCTGAAGCGGTTCGGACGTCGGCGCCGGTCAGTAGGTGCCCTTGACGCCAAAGGTCCAATTGGTGCCGTTCACCTCGTAGAACTGCACCACGGGCGCGTTGGCGCCGACCTGCTCCATAATCCGGTAAGGCTCGTTGAAGAGGTTGCGGGCCGAGAAGAATAGGCTGTAGCGCGCCGTCAGCCGGTAACCGCCACCGAGGTCGACATTCGCGCGGTGACGGTAGAAGCGCGGATTGCCGGTGACGGTCGTGGGATAGTCATCCCGCCACGTCGCCGAGGCATAGAGATTGAAGCCGCGGTGGGCGTAGCTGAGGCCGCCGTTGACGGAGTGGGGGATGAGGTTCGCGCGGCGCAGGCTCGCGTAGCTGCGGGTGTAGCTGGCCCGGACGTTGAGCCCGCGCCACACGCCGGGCAGAAACGAGAGGCTCTGCGAGTACTCCAGCTCCATCCCGCGGACGGTGACATCATTGGCGCTCGGGGTCGTGGTGATGAACTCGTAGTTCGAGAGGTCGAGATCCCCCTGGTAACCGAACTCCGCCGCGGTCAGCCGGCTGGTGATGAAGAGGCCCTTCACGTTGTTCTGGTAGACGTTCGCGGCCAAGATCCCGACGGGCTCGAAGTAGTAGGCCAGCCGCGCGGCCAGGTTGCGCGAGGTCTCCGGCTTCAGTCCGGTGTTTGGGGCGCTGACGGTGAGGTTGTCGTCGTTGATGACCCAGACGCCGGCGACATCGCGGAAGGTCGGCCGGCGGATGGTGGAGCTGAAGCCGAGCTGCGCGTCGAGGTTGGGCCCGGCCTTGAACTTGAGCGACGCGCTGGGGAACAGGTTGTCGTACGCGCCGGTCCGGTGCACCTTAGGCTGGCTGAAGAACTGGTACTTGAGCCCGTCAATGATGGTCGCGCGGCCGTTCGTCTCGGCGAAGCCCGCCGCCGCCAGCTCCCGCACCGAACGGGGGCTGAACTCCAGCGAGTCCGTGCGCGTCTCCTCACGGCGGAGGCCCGCGCGCAGGATGAAGCGGCCCACGGTGGCCGTGCCCATCAGGAACGCGGCGTCGATCGTCTCCTCGTAATTCCGCCGGTTGCCGATGAAGGCGTTGTAGAAGTTGGCCGCGGTGATCGTCTGGCTGAACCGCGCCGGGTTGTCCCGGTAGAAGGCCCCCATCCGGACCAGGTCGGGCATCCACACGGTGCCCCAGTTGAGCGAGCGCACCGAGGAGTCGGTGTTCGTCGCGCCCATATCGAAGTCGAAGGGTGACTTGAAGTCCGCCCACGCGCCGAGCGCCGGGGCGCCGTTCAGGTTGTAGCGGAGGGACTCGGTATCGAGGCGGAAGTCCCGGATCTCCAGCCGGCGCTTGAGCCCCGCCTTCCAGCTCACGGGCAGCACCCGCGTGGTGCGCAACGAGGCGATCAGCTCCCCGCCGTAGACGTCGGTGAGCGCGTAGCGCCCGTCATCGATCGTGATCGTCGGGTTGGAGAAGCTCCCCCCGCGGTCCCAGTCGGGCCCGCCCACCTGGATGAGCTTCCAGTCCGCCGACTTGTTGTCGGTGCGGCGGGCGGAGAACGTGACGCCCGTGGCGACGGGACCGCCGGCATCGCGGATCGAGCCCCGGCGTCCGCGGGGGTCGTACCAGCTGATAGAGTTGGAGCCCGAGAACTTGCCCTCGAGGGTGAAGGCGCCGCGGCGGAATTCGAAGCGGGGCACCGCCGTGATGGTCTGGCCCTGCTTCACGATCGCAGCGGGATTGGCCGTCACGGTCGCGTTCGGCGCGCTGGTCACGAAGTCGAGCAGGGGATTCGCGCCGAGCACCGTGTTGCGCGCGCCGGTGCCGAAGGTGAGCGCGCGCTGCGGGTTGTTGAGATCCGCGTAGTTGTAGAGCAGGCCGAGCGACAGGACCAACTCGGGGGTGGCGCGGAAGTCCGAGGTCAGGTTCACCGTGGAGCGCCGGTTGGTGCGCGGCGCGTGCAGGAAGGCGAGGGACGTCGGCACCACCGGCCGCGGGTCCGCCGCGGTCGGGGTGTAGTTGTAGGTGATGGTCGTGCGCGCGTTGGCGGAATAGGCCATCGACTCGCTGATGTTCAGGTTCACGCCGAGGCGCTTGTTCAGGAACACATCCGAGTAGTCGATGATCCCCCCGGGGTGGATCTTCCGCGACAGGCGGTCGTCGGGTCCCGGGGACTCGTCGAGGTTAAAGCGCGCCGAGAACGCGGTGACGTTCGCCTGCACCGAGACCCGGCGCCCGGCACGGTCGAAGGCGCGCTTGGTCTTGAGGTTGATCGTGCCGGCCGGGGCGTTCGCGTCCACGTCGGCGCTGATGGTCTTGGAGACCTCGATCGATTCCATGCTGGCGAGGGAGACCTGCTCGAAGCTGAACGCGCGCGCGTTGCCGGACGCGCCCTGGTTGGCGTCCGCGCTCGCCAGCGAGACGCCGTCGAGAGTCACCTGGGTGTACTCCGAGTCGAGGCCGCGGAGGCGGATGGTGCGGATCTCGCCCTGCACGAGGTCGAGCTCGACGCCGGGCATATGCTTGAGGAACTCGCCGACGTTGCCCTCCGCGACGTCCCCGAAGACGTCCGAGGCCACGCTGTTGGTGATGTTCATCGAGTTACGCTGCTCCATGATCGCTTTGGCGTTCCCCTCGCGCTCGGAGCTGATAACAAAACGCTCCAGCCGCACGGTTCCGTCGGCGGCCGCGGACTGCAAGGCACTGACCAGCTCAAAGTCGCGGGTGACGACGGCTCCCGGCGCCACCGTGACGGCGGCCGTCTCCGTGCGGTAGCCGGTGAAGGCCACGTTCAGGCGGATGGTTCCCGCCGGCACCCCAGGCAGGGTGTAGACCCCCGCGTCCTCCGAGACCGCCTGCAGCGTGGTGCCCTCGACGCTGATCCGCGCGTTGCGCACATACTCACCCGAGGCGGGGTTGAAGATGCGGCCGGTGATCGTGCCCGCGGTCTGGGCCGCGGCGAACGGGGCCAGCAGGCAAAGCAGCAGCGGCAGGGCGGAAGCGAAAGGGCGGGGCATGGCGGGGCTGGGTTCAGCCTCCAGCATTGGCGGATGCGGGCCCACCGGCCAAGCCCGCAATCGCAGCCCGGGGGCGGAGCCGCCGGACCCGCCCCCGTTGCGGACCGTAACTCAGAAGCGCCGGGACAGCTCCAACGTCCAGGTCCGGCCGGGGAACATCGTGCCGTGGACGGACGGGGAGTAGCCGAGCGCGCCGGAGGTCAGGGGCGGATCGCGGTCGAGGAGGTTCACGACGCCGAGGCGCACGTTGGTGTTGCGCACCAGGGACGCGGCCTCGCGGCCGAAGCGGTAGCCGGCGAAGGCGTTGTAGGTGATGACCTCCCCGATCACGTAGCGGTAGAGGAAGCGGCCGCTGTCGAACTGCTTTGCGATGTAGCGGGGCTCGCCCAAGGAGGTGTAGGTCGCTGCAGTCGTGGTGGCGGAGTCGGCGAAGCGGCCGATGTAGTAGCCGCTCAGGCCGCCGGTCCACGCGCCCTTGCGCCAGGTGACGCCGGTGGTGCCGCGCCAGCGCGTGTTCCCGTCGACCTCCATCCGCTCGATGAACTCGGGCACGCCACCCGGGACTTCGCGGCGCTGATAGTTGCGCGCGAGGTAAGACCAGTCAGCGGCGATCGTGAACTTGCCGAGGCGGTCCCACGGGATTTGGTAGGCGAGGCTCAGATCGACACCGCTGGCGTACGACTGCGCGAGGTTTTGGAACTGGATGCTGCGGGAAAGAATGTTGCCCACGACGGCGGCCTGCTGCGCGGGCGGGCGGCCAGCGTTGTAACCGGCAAACGCGGCGACGTCGGCGGCGGTGGGCGCCGTGCGGATGATCGCAGGGTCGCCCTTGTAGTTCGCGGTGCCCGAGCCGAGGTCGATCTGCGCGAGGCTGCGGCCAGCCGCCAGCTGCGCCTGAGTGTAGGCGTTCAGCTTGGAGGCGTCGCTATTGAAGAGCTGCGCGTCCGTGTAGCTCCCGATGATGTTGGTCTGGTCGATCTGCCAATAGTCGGCGGTGAGTGTGAGCCCCTTGACGCCCGGCACCTCCACTACGAGGCCGGCGCTCTTGCCCTCGGACTCCACGGGCTTGAGTGCGAGGTTACCCGTGGAGTAACGGCGCATGATGTAGGTGGCGTTGCCGACCGTCTGGTTGCGGTAGACGTCGGTCTGTCCCGGCGCGCTGTCTACGATGAAGCGGGTGGGGGCGTAGAGGGTGGGCAGGTTCGGCGCTGCGAAGCCCTCGTTGTAAGAGGCGCGCACCATCACGCCGGTCGACGGCTTCCAATTCACGCCCACCTTCGGGCGGGTGGTGTTGCCGAAGTCGCTGTAGCGCTCGTGGCGGGCGGAACCGGTCAGTTCGAGCGAGTTGAGAAACGGCAACTTGTGCCGCGGGGCAACCAACGGGATGACGGCTTCCGCGTAGGCGCTGGAGACGCCGCGGTTACCCGTGGAGTCAGGGGCGTAGGAGGCGACCAGATAGTCGTTATCGTTCTCGTTCAGGCCCGAGCCCGGCGGGTTGCTGCCGACATAGGCCGGGCGGGTGTCGAGGAACTGCTCGCGGCGGTACTCGGCGCCGGCCGCGACGGAGACGGTGTTGCCCCAGAAACGGAAGAGCGGACCGCTCACCCGGGCATCCCCGCTGGTCAGCGCGCTGAAGCCGTCGTGCCGCCACTTCTGGACGAAGGTGTCGAGGACGCCCTGCGGGTTGGTGTACGGACGGTCATAGACCACGGCGTTGCTCGCGACGCGGAAGGTGGCCCCGAAGGGGTTGAACGCCGTGGCATCCGTGCGCAGCAGCGCGCGCTGGAACAGGGACTCCCGCGCGGCGTTGCTGGAGACATCCGCGGTGTAGGCGCGCGTGTGCAGGGTGGCGACCTCCCAGGTCCAGCCATCGAGGAAGCGGCCCCGCAGGCCCGCCACGCCGCGGTAGACGCCGGAGTTGACCTCGATCAGCTCGGGGCCGACGTCCTTCAGCAGCACGGAGACCATCACGATCTGCTGGGGATTGCCGGTCAGCCGCGCGGTGCCGTCGGCGTTGGGCGCCCCGGCCGGATGATAGAAGCGGCCGCCGTAAGGGTTGAAGGGATTGTCGACGCTCATCGGCGCGAACTGGTCGGAACCGGGCGCGTTGAGCTGCACCGGCTGCCGGCGGATCTTCGCCTGCGCGTGGTAGAACGAGAAGTCCGCAAAGGCGGTCACACGGTCGTTGAGGTCGTACTCTAGGCCCGTGAAGAAGTTCTGGCGGTCCGAGCGGTTGTGGCCCGTGTTCTGGTACTCGTTGATGTTGGTGAAGAACTCGGGGCTCGCGGCGCGG